>Ga0315294_10000524_pt1 | contig 41373 bp, 38 predicted proteins | sample YL17G13_40_MG_FD_203626 | JGI IMG/M metagenome (GOLD analysis project Ga0315294, IMG submission 203626) | Sediment microbial communities from Yellowstone Lake, YNP, Wyoming, USA - YL17G13_40 | ecosystem: Environmental > Aquatic > Freshwater > Lake > Sediment | place: USA: Wyoming | collected... | reverse complement strand
GGGTAAGCAAAAATCTATCTTCTAATTGAAAATTCAAAATCAGGCGCAGCTGCTCAAAAATCCTGCCATCCTCGATGGTGTGCGCCTCATCAATAATCACTATATTCTGCTTTCCTTCCCGAGTATTATCTAAAAGAATATTGTTTAGTTTTTCCAGCATAGAGTCAGTAAGCAATTCCGTCTTCTTTTCGGGCAGGACCTGAGGATTTAAACCCCGCACCACTGCCCGTAATAATTCTGCTGGCTCAGAAACGCTAGGGTTAGTGATAAAGCAAGAACGAATCCTATCCTTACCTAAATCATGCAAAATAGCCTTTCCTAAGAGAGTCTTGCCGCAACCAAATACGCCCGTAAGCATACCGCAACCCAAACCCTGGGTAATCACATAACTGAGTTTCATCAAGGCGTCTTCGTGTTGAGGAGATAAATATAAATAACGCGGGTCAGGGGTGTTCTGAAAGGGTTTCTCTTTAAGATTCCAGTATTGCTCATACATAGATTATTTTTTCTGACCGAGCCAATTGGCAATGCGTTTTTGATATTCCTTTAATTCTGGAGATTCCACCTTAACCTCGCGGGGAATATTTATTTCTTTACTGACTGAAGATTTTGCTGCTGGTTCAACCAGGGCAACGGTTTCTCCTTCTGGCGCAGGTCTCATCTCTGCCTGCTCCTCGCAAACCCTGGCCACTTCCTCTACGGTAGTTATACCCCCTAAAACCTTACTCACTCCGTCTTCAGATAAAAGCCGCATTCCTTTTTCCTGGGCTTTCTTGCGTAAGGCGACAGTTGAGGCCTCTCCAATAATTAACTCTTTTAATTCATCGCCCACAGTCATCAATTCAAATATTCCGGTTCGGCCGCGATAACCTGTGCTTTTACACTGCTCGCAACCCTTTCCGCGATACAAAGAGATGTCTTCTTGGCCAGAGAGACCCCACTTTTCAATAAGCGCTTTAGAGGGCTTATATGATTCTTTACAACTTTCACAAATAACCCTTACTAGACGCTGGGCCATTACCCCGATTAAACAGGCGGAAATCAAAAATGGCTCTACCCCCATATTCACCAAACGCGTAACCGCTGAAGGCGCATCATTGGTGTGTAATGTAGAAAAAACTAAGTGTCCTGTAAGAGCAGCCTGCACTGCAATCACTGCAGTCTCCAGGTCTCTGATTTCACCGACCATGATGACATCGGGGTCTTGACGTAAGATTGACCGCAGACCGTTGGCAAAGGTAATTCCTGCCTTGGGATTAACCTGGATTTGTCGGATAAGACCTAAGCGATACTCTACAGGGTCTTCAATAGTAATGATGTTGCGGTCAATGGTATTTATTCGCATTAATGCTGAATAGAGCGTAGTGGTTTTACCGCTACCCGTAGGTCCCGTAGAAAGAATTATTCCATAAGGTTTAGAAATTACACTTTCGTATCTTTTTAATTCCTCGTAAGTACTAAAACCTAACTTCTCAATACCAATCATTACGGAAGCTGTGTCCAGAAGACGCATGACCAGATTCTCCCCGAAAACAGTAGGAATCGTCGAAACACGGAAGTCAATAATTCTTTCATCAACCTTCGCCTGAAAATGCCCGTCTTGAGGTACCCGACTCTCAGCGATATCCATGCTGGATAACACCTTGACGCGGGAAATAATTGCCGGCTCCCATTCCTTGGGTGGCGAAGGTATCTCATGCAGAATACCATCAATTCTAAATCTTATGCGGGTCATGTCTTGCTCAGGCTCTACATGTATATCTGATGCACGGTCACGCACTGCCTGGGCAATAATTAAATCCACCAGCTGCATTATGGAACTGCCTTCAGCCGCAGCCATTCCTTTAGTCTCCGGAGGAGCCTTGGCTAATCCCTCTAATAAATCCTTAGTAATCTTGCGCTCAATATATACCTTGTTCTGCGCCTCTTTAATCTCATCCGCCGAAGAAAAATATATCTCCAGGGGCATATTGGTATGCAACTGAATCTGGTCGGTGGCGTAAAGGTCATTGGGCTCAGCCATAGCCACATGAAGAGTACCGTTTTCTATCATTATCGGCACAGACTGAGTCTGCTTGGCTAAATCCTCAGGCATAATCTTAATCAACTCTTCGTTAGACTTTACATTGTCTAAATTGATGTAAGTAAAACCGAGGTACTTGGCAATTGTCTCATAAAGAGAAGCCCGAGATAAGAAACGCTTTTCTATAATTACTTTTTCTAAAGGCCGTTTTAACTTCTTCATTTCGTCAATAGCCTTATTTAATTCTTCCTGTGAAATTAAAGCCGAATTTATTAATAAACTTTCTAATTCCTCATCAGTCATTTTTAATGAGCAGATAACTTACGGAAGCCCGTCAAAGATTTGTGGCGGGCAACGTAAGTTATAGCGTCCATCATTTTATTCGTCTATCAGCGTCTGCGAATCAAATTCAGCCAATATGAAAGTGTCTCATTGAAGAACGACTTATGTTCGCTTCGTCCTTCGTCATTTCATTCTTCAGGACGATCCTGAACAAAGTGAAGGATCTTGCTCCATAAGTCGTGGCTTCATTTGATCTCCTTTTTTATCTGGCTAATCCAGGCCTTAACCTTATCTCTATCCTGCGCATGGCTAGCCAGCCTAAGGTATTGAGTATAACAGATAATGGCCTGTTTTTTGTCAATGATATAACTTTCATAGAGCACGCCCAGATTATAGTAGGCATCTTTGTCCTTAGGATTCAATGCGATTACTCTCTTAAATTCCTCCTCAGCTAAGCTATAGTTATAAGTCTTCAAATATTCCACAGCCAGATTATAACGCAGATTAGGATTATTCGGCTGTTGCTCTATTGCCTTAAGATAAAGGGAAATCGCCGGTTCTAATTGACCTTTCTGGTCAAGTTCTTTGGCCTGGGAGGCAACCTCACTTACCGCAGGCGGTTTAACTTCCTTGACCGCTGGTACAGAAGAAACAACGGTTGCTTCCTGAGCAATCGCTTCTCTATCAGGAGGGGCTTTGTTTTCGTTTGCTATCACGACGGCAGAAGTTTGAGCTTCGGCTGTTGTAGTTGGAGGCGAAGCTGATTCCAAAATCCGCTGGGCCTTTTTGAATTCTTCATCTGCAGTTTGGTAATCTTGGGCCTGAATTAATTCTCTCCCTTTTAAATAATGCTCTTGGGCTTTCTGTATCTTTTGCTCGAAAGATAATCCCACCTCTTCTTGGGCTGATAAATTCATTTGTAAAGTTATTGTACACAAACAAATTAAAAGACAATTCTGCAAAATCATTTTAATCACGGATGTCTACAGATTTTGTTCACGGATTTTCACGGATTTATCCGCGACAATCCGTGCACCATATCCGCGACAATCCGTGTATAGATAGCTTTTCCCGAGAATCTCTTTACAATCACTTTTCATCTTTTACCTCGGATTTATTTTGGGGGTAAAGCTGCACCTCCACTTTCTTAGAGGCAGCGGATGGCACTGACTCTTCTTTCGTGTAACCTTGAGGCTGCTCTGTAGTCTTTAATATGCTATTAATCTGTTGAAATTGATTCTGTAAATTTGCATTTAATTGAATAGTCTGTGAGATTTGGCTTTGTAAATTACTCAACTTAAGCTTGGTCTGCTCTAATTGGCTCTTTAAATTCTCCTTTTCTAGTTGAATAACTACGTACTGCTCCCTTAAAAGTGCAGACTCCTTTTGCATATCCTTAGATTTCAACTGTATCTCGCTTAGCTTATCCTCCATCTCAGAGAGTTTCTCTTGTAAAACCACTATCTTATCTGCCCGCTTGCCCAGCTCTGCCTCATGCTGCTTAATAATCTCCTGTGTATTTTTTTGCTCGCTTTGCCAAGCAGCATAATCTTTGTTTAGCTTCTCTAATTCCACCTTAAGAGAACCTATCCCTTTTTCTAACTCTTGGTTGGCCTGGGTGAGTAAGATAACTTTTGCCTGTTGTTCTTCTTGTTTCTTAAGAACTTCTTCCTTTTGTTGTATTGCTAAATCTTTCTCTTTCAAGGCATCGTCTTTTTGGCTTAGCGCCAAATCCTTTTCTTTCTTCAACTCTTCTTCCTTTTGGCTCAGCTGTAAATCTTTCTCTTTTATTAACGCGTCCTTTTGAGTTAACGCCAAATCCTTTTCTTTGCTACTCTCTATCTGTTTATTATTGGCTTCCTTCAACTCTTGTTCAAATTTCATCAATGCCTGATTCAAAAAAGAATTCTCCTGTTTAAGTTTTTCAATGGCCTTATCTACATCCGCGCTTTTTTGTTCTAAGATGGACTTGTTCTTGGTTACCATCTTCAGCTCATCGGTCAAAGCGTTGATTCTATCAATAAAGGGTTGTTTATTAGCCTTCTCTTGCTCCAGTTGTTTCTTTAGAGAGACCAACTCCACTTCCTTCATATCCGCTAAACTGGCTAAACTCTGCGCCTTTTGCTTATAAGATTTATTTTCTTTAACCAGCTCAGGAATCGAATGGCCGAGGGTATCCAATTCTTTGTTTATGGCTTGCAGCTGCTGAAGCAAATTTTTTTCCTGTTGGGGTTTAAGCCAGGAATTCGCTAAAGAATTATCTATCTCTTTTAATTTTGCCTTGATAGGAGCGGTTAATCCTTCCAAATCGGATAACCCTGACTTGGCTTGCTCTAATTCCTTAGTTAAGGCATCGCTTTGGGTAAGCGCATCATTTAATTTCTGCTCTAATTCCAACCTTCTCTCCCTGCTCTGACGCAGCACTTCTTTCTGGACTACCAATTCCTTCTGCAGAGAAAGATTGGTCTGCGCCGAGGCGTGTACCAAATTACTCAATTGTTGAATTTGCGCTTCTAATTTCGCAATATCTGAATTTTGTGATTCTGGCAGCCGTAAATTCAGCTTATTTTTGTTAACTGGTTTTGCGAAAAATAAGAAAGCTAAAACCACAATTATAAGAAGACTAATAAAAACCAAAAACCTCTTATCTTTCATTGGATTAACCCCCTGGTTAGCTCCCATCTCAATCTATTTTTTTTATTTAACCTCTCGCATCCCCAATTTAAAAGGCCGGGGAGGCGAGGTAATCAAGCCAGTCTCCCAGGCAACCATTTTCTCTTTCTGGTCTTTCAGTATACGGGCAGTGACAAAGATGAGCAAATCAGTCTTCTCTGTGGGACTGTCTGAAGAACCAACTTCCTTTCGGGTAAAAAGAAGCCCGAGAAGAGGGATATCCCCTAAAATAGGAATTTTCTTTACCTTATTAAACGATTCTTCTTTTACTAAGCCACCAATAACTACAGTCTGACCATCCTTTATTAGTACCTCGGTCTCAGCAGTACGAGTAGTAGTAATCGGTGCAGCATTCTGTCCTTCAATCTTCATCCAGTCAAAAATACCACTTACTTCAGGCTTAAGTTTTAATTTTATATGGCCATCCGGGCTAATCTGGGGGGTAACCTCTAATGTAACACCTATCTTTTTTTCCTTGTCTATGTCCCAACCTGTAATCTCCATGTCACCAGTAGTTGGATTTCTCTCAAAGGAAGGCATAGGAACTGATTTGCCCACATGTATAATTGCCTTTTGATTGTTCAGAGTAACAATGCGGGGATTAGCAATCAGTTTTGTATTCTGGCGTTCTTTTATAAAATCCAATACCGTCTGGAACGCGCTAAAATCTAAAGTGCCAAAGGTATAATCGCCTTTAATTGCATACGGAAAACTGGTATTAAGCCCTGTAAAGGGAGGCCCGGTACCAACATTGGGAAAATCGCCTGCTGTCCCTGCCGCGGTTGGCTTACTTAGAGGAATAAGGTCTTTGCTGAACCTGTCACTAATAATACTTTCCGCATTAAAAGGAGCGGTGGTGGGAATTTTTGCGCCTGTAGCTGTCATTGTGGTCGTCCAATCAATGCCTAATTTTTCAGTTTTGGTTAAAGAGATCTCAATCATTTTTGCCTCAATCAATACCTGGGGAGTTATATCATCCAGAGTTGGTATCATGCCCTCAATCTTATTGATTACCGAAAGAGTATCGGTTACAATCAAGGAATTCGAGCGGCTGTCTGCCTCGATAGAGCCATCGGCAGTGATAACTTTTTTGAGGCTTTCTTTAAGCACTGAGGCCGAGGCATTATTTAACTTAAAAAGTTTGGTTTGCTTGCCTTCCTGCTGGGCCTCGGCTGCAGTGGTAACTTTAATCACCTGGCCTTTCTTGGTATAGACAAAACCATTCACCGTAATTATGGAATCCAGGGCTTCTTCGAGCGTAACATTGACCAATTGCACGGTGATTAAACCACTGACTTTCTCGGAGAATACAATGTTGAGATTGTATTGCTTAGATAATTGCCTAAGCACATCCTTAATATCAACCTCACGAAACTCCAAAGATTGGATCAACTGACTGGTCGCATTTTCCTGGGCGTGGCTAATACTCACGAGAGAGGATAAGAAGATTAGGATAAAAAGGACTGTTAATCTAAAATTTGGCTTCATCTTTCACCTCTATTGACATTTTAGCGTTTCATATTGCTTTGTCTAAAAAATAATGATTGTATTGATTGCACAGATTTTTAAAAAAGATTGCACAGATTAACGACGGCGATGTTATCTGTGTAATCTGTCTTTTAATCGGTGTAATCATAATATTATTTAGTTGATGAGGTATAATATTTATTCTTTAGGCAAAGTTAAATAAAAGGATTGACTATCCTTCTTTTTCACTAAAACCTTGTCTTTCTCAATCGAAACAATCTCGTAATCTCCTAACTTGTCACCCGGCTTAACAATCTCAGTGTTAATAAAAGCGAAACCCCTACCGTCTGCGCCAAAAGATATACCTTTAAGTATAAGGTCAGTCCTTTGATATTCTTTACTTGCTAATGTGCTAAAGGGATCTCTCCCCCAAGCTGCATTTGCCCGTTGCTTCTGTAAAGCGAGTCTCTTGCTATCTGCCGAACCCTCCCCAGCATTAGCAATGTTCTTATTAGGCTGACTGATTTGTTTGTTAGTAGCCGTGGAGACTAAAGTTAAATTTTTACTGGGTTTCTTCTTATTCCCTAAAAAGACTACGGCAAGCACTACAATTAATCCTCCAAGTATAATCAGTTGTTTAATCTGCTTGTTCATTTACAATTCCCAAACCGTATAGGTGCTTAAAATTAAGGTAGCTAAAGGTTCATTAGACTTTTGTTCAACTGGCTTTCCCGGCGTTTTCTCTTTCTCGGGGGAAACAGCGATTTGTTCTACATTAAGACTCTCAATAATAAAAGTAGCTGGCAATTCACTTAAGGACTTCATATATTCACCAATTACCTGATAAGGACAACTTATCACCACCTCAACATAAGCCTTACTCACCCCTTCTGGCAAAGTCTCATTAGTTGGTCTTAGATCATCCCGGGGCTTTATAGAAATAACCTTGTTGATATTAAGCTTAGCTGCAGCCTGACCTAACAGCTGTATAAGCCGAGGGGTCTGCTTGCGGGTTAATCCCATATCCCGCAGTTCCTGGCCTTTCTTCTCCATCTCTTCGATTGCCTTCTCGGGATCGGGGAATCTTCTAATTAACGACCCTGACTCCTGAACCTTCTCCTCCCTTAACTTTAATTCCCGCTTTTGTCTTTTCTCATAATTCATGACTAAACTACCCAAAAAAAGATGTATGAATAATAAAACTGAAACAAAAACCGAACAAACCACTAAAACATAAAACATTCTATTCTGTGTCTTCTTCAACATTTTAGTAGAGACCTCTGAAAAAGTCTTTCTTTATGATTACACCGATTAAAAAGCAGATTCCACAGATTAAATCTTCGACAAGAAGAATCTGTGTAATCTTAAATAATCTGTGTAATCAAAGGTCTCTGATATCATTTCTGGGAGTTATTCAGAGACCTCTAGTAACTCAACTGACAAGCTATCTCAAAATTAGCTGCCGGAATAGGTGAATACATATCCGTTTTACTAGAAACTAATTGCGCATTGCTAAAGAACGGCGAATCACTCAAAGCCATGATATACTGTGACAAGGCCACATCTACGATGGTGTATTTGGCAAAGATTTTACCTACTAAGCGAATCTCTTTCGGTTCTTTATTCTCAATAGTAATTATCTTAGATAGAATCACCTCATTGGGGGTAATATTGCTTAACTCTTTAAATACGCCCCACCATAGAGGTTGTTTTCCTTCGGCTTTTTTTAAAAGCTCTTTTCTCTGCTCTAACTTGTTCTTGGTTGCAAGGTAACCTCTGACCCTGGCGGCAAAGGGCTCTAAACGCCCTATACTCTCATCGGCCCTACTAACCAAAACCTTATATTTAAGGGCATTGGCATAAACTACACTGTAGAAGGAAAGACTTAAGGCTAATATTATGGGAAAAAAAATCCTCAAAAGTGTCATCAAGAAGATTGCCTTTTGCTCCAATCTTTCTTTTAAAGGTAAGAGATTAATTCTGCCGCCATTACCTAAACAAAGACCAAAGGCCACAGCCATATGGCTAGCAACTTGCTCCATCACAAATTCCTGTTTGAATACACCCGTATCTGCCCAGCCTTTGACTGCCTTAAGGGTATTCAGGCTCTCCACCTTTTTTAATCCTTCCAGATTATATAAAAGAAATTTATCTAAATTTTTTAAGCGCGAGCTTCCGCCAGTAAGATAAATCTCTTCGATATTTTCCGTCTTGAATGTCTTGGTATAGAAACTTAAGGTCCTGGCAATTTCAGTAACTAGCCGTTCCAGAGTTGGCCTTAACAGGGTAGAAAGCTGATTACCTAACAATATGCCAAAGTCAGTAAGATACTGTGTTTTGGCATCCTCATCTAAGGGGATTCCGCACTGCCGTTTAATCTTCTCTGCATCTTCGGCCAAAATATTCACGTCTCCCACCGAGGTACTGACAGTCTTAGCCATGGCCTTAGTGAGATGTTCGCCGCCCACCGGTATCTCGCGGGTAAATTGCAGGCTGTTTCCTTTATAAAAATTCAAGAGAGAGGTGCTCGCTCCCATATCCAAAACCGCAATAGTTTTTTCGGGTTCAGCTTCCAGGCAGAAAGGTAAAAGATTCCCCAGGGCATCAGGGATTACATTGATGACCATTGGCCTTATTCCCATTTCTTTAAGGAATTCCACCTGTTCATCAAGGGTAAGACGGTCGGCAGCAATGCAGGTAACTTGCAGGCTCAAGCCTTTTTCATCACGCAACTGTTCCGCCACAAAAAAATCAAAGAATATATTGCTTAAATCCATTTGAAAGGGCAGGCGCTTCTTCAGTTCTATGCTCACCGCTCCCCTTAAATCCTTCTTACCCATAAAAGGGACAGTGAAGGAGAGAATAAAAATTCCTTTTCCCGTGACCGCTAAACGCCCGAGATTAGTCCTTACGCGGCTGTCGGCAATAAATTCCTTAACAAACTCCCGCACAAGCTTTCTCTTCTGCTGGGAGTTATCTTTAGCTCCCTGAGGAATGGCCCGGGTGATATAATTGGTAATCACATAACCCTGCCTTGCTCTCTGCAGTTGCACTATCTTGATGTGACTATAACCAATATCCAGACCAATGACATTTTGCACCGAGGCAAAGAAGTTCTTTAAAAAAGGAAGGACTTTTTCAAAGGAAAATTTAAATTTGGGCTGGACAGGCGCAGACTCTTTAACCTCAGCGGTTTTCTGAGAATCCGTCATATTTTTAGATAGAATTCTGGCCTTTTTTAATTTAGGCCTTTTTAAGCTAACTTATTTAATATTATTATTTTACAAGCCTTGGTATGAACTGTCAAGTAAAATTCCCATTAATGGGAATTTACTTGATTCTTAAGGCAATGTGCCGAAGAATCTGATATAATCTTTTATGCTATCAACACATTCGTATACCCCTGATGAGCAAGCATCGGGGTTTGTTTTATATATTTATTGTGGGTATACTCAGTGTTGACACTGAGAGCGACCCCGCAATTTCGGGATCGCCGAATGTGTCAAGTGAAATTCGTTTTATATAGCACAATCTAGCCTTAACGATGAGTTGACCTTACCTTGATGGTATTAAGTTCTTCCTTAATTTGTGCCTGATTGTTTAGGATTAAATCCAATTTTTTCAAGATTTCAGAGTTGCCCAGAGACATCTTTTCAATCTTATCCTCAATCTTGGTCAGCTGTTCTGCAACATCTGAATCCCCGGCTTGAAGTTGAGCATACCTTTGGGCTTTGATGGGAAAACCCGGACTTAAGCAGAAAAAAACTGCCATAAGCAGAATAAAAAAAATCTTTACTGCCATAATTACCTCCCTTTTAAAATGATTACACAGATTTTTGAAAAAGATTACACAGATTACTTGCGATGCTACTTTCATCTGTGCAATCTCACCTTTGTCCCGCTTTAGCGGGATCCCGCGAGAACAAAAGATTATTTTAGCGGGATAATCTGTGCAATCATAAATATGAGCTTTATAGTATGTCTTTTTATCTTGATTTTATTGACGATTTATTGAGGGGTTAGTGAAACCCTTACTGTTCCTGCCAACTCATTTCGGAAAGACCAAGATTAAAACCTTGCTCGCTGGTATACTTTTTGCCTTTCTCAAAATCCAACTTAATTACACCGTCGAGAGTAATATTATAACCCAGAAGGCAGATGCCTTTTTTAATACCATCGAAACTGATATTGCCAGTTTCCGTATAGACCACACCATCAAATTCGCGGTCTCCGCTATCCGAATTAATATTTCCGGTTTTAGTAGATAAATTCGGATAGGTGCGGTTTGCAGATTCATCTATATGGGCCTTCAGGATTACATCTTCGAAACCCCTAATCACAATATCGCCCTCAGCGCACAATGAGGTATGTTCCAATTTTGCCTCTTTATTTATATTACTCATCTTCTCCTCGTCATCTGAAGTCTGGGATTTACTTCTGGCATCAATAAGAATATCTCCTTTAATATACCAAAGGCCCTCATTATTGTGATTACCCGCGAAGCGTTTTACTACCTTGACTGCTTTGTCAATCCAATTACTCATATCGACCACCTCGGTCACGGAAACATTATCAATGGTGCATCGTACTGCGCTGGTTGGAACAAAGGCCAGGGCGTCAGTGGTTGTCACCGTAAAAATTTCCGTATAGGTGCCGTTACCATTACAAGCCGTTCCAATTTGCCCACCCAGATAGGGAGTTACTCTTCTGCCAGCTCCATTCTCCCAGTCGGTAATTAAATAGGTGAGTTTATATTTCCTCCCTATGGTAATACCCAGGGTTTGGGAAAGAGAGAATGTTTCAGCTGAATCATGCCTAACGGCATCCGAGGCATATGTCCATCCCGAACCAAGCGTCCATCCCAATGCGTTGCCATTAAATGTCCCATTGGTGACCTTCTCCTCCCCCCCATCTTTAAGATAAACAGTTACCCGACTTTTGCCAGCAAACTCTCCTTTGTAATCCTTAATCACTACCCAGTTTTGGTTACTCCAATTTGCTCCTACAATTCTGACTATCTCAGGCTCATCATCCATAGAAGAATTAAAAAAGTTACTTGTATTAACCTCGAGGGTTTCACCGCTTGAAGTATTAGAGACGATAGCAGTTGCAGAATAATCTCTTTTATTACTCGCATTTGCTTCAAAATCCGCCATATCAATCTCCGGATAGTTACTATCATCTGTTGGACTTTCCCTAGCACCGCTGCCAGGCGGGAGAACAGGGCTAGGGCTATTGCCTACATCCACTCCCGCTTCATTATGAGTAGTATCGCCATCACCTTCATAGCCATCTCCGCTATCATCAGTTCGATTAGTGACTGATAAATCTCCATTTAAAGCTGAGCCACTATGCATGGCTGACCAATCAAAAAGATAGCGGCAGTTTACTGCTTCTTCAATACCGCCGAAAGTAACAATCAACTTTACTATCCTCATTCCCCGATATTGGGCTTGATTAGGAATATAACCTGTAGATTGAATCACGGTTTTTCCTGCCGGCTCCCCTAAGCCCGTATCCGAATCTCGGTAGAGAACGTCGTATTGGCCAAAATTAAGAGAGTGAAGATAGTGACTATCCTTAGTTACTCCGGTGGAATTGTTAATCAATTGATTCAACATCCATTGGCTGCCTGCCTCAGCTAAATTCAAGGCCCTTTCCGAGTCAAGATTGCGCAGATTAACTTCAAAATCGCTCGACTGCATCACTGCCAGTGTCACTCCTAAGACCGCAAATAACATCATAGCAAAGATAACAATAATTAACGCCACACCTTTTTCGCTTTTCATTTCTTCTCCTCAACAACGCACTACATGATGTTTCTGGGATAAACCTGCGACTTTAAAGTATTACTTTGACCACCAGAAGTTATCTGTATTTCTATGACTATACGATAGATGGTTGCTAATAAAGTTGTACCTGAAACACTACATGCGCAAACAGGCGTACAAACCGCTTGGTTATTCTTGTTATAATAACAGAACTTTAGACTCTGCACATTAGCCGCCAGAATATCTGAATTACGCATCAAATTGTTACCCGACAAATAAAAGTTTATATTATTGTCACTAATATCGGTAAATTGAAATTGCGTAGCCGAAGCAGTGCTGATAGAATTTTTATCTTTTACCTGACGCATCTCGCGCTCCATACGAATAAGCGCGCTCCTCCCTTGAGCCACTACTTCGCTGCGAAAGGTCATAAAACGCCATAAGTTTATGGTTTCTCTAATATACATTGAAGATACGCCGGCAAGTACTCCCACGATCACGATAACCATGGTTAATTCAATCAGGGTTACGCCCCTTGGGTCTTGGGTCTTGGGTCTTGGGTCTTGGGTCTTGGGCTTCTTTAATCCTAATAATAAAGACATCGGACCTATGGACAAGTTTAACATTACTACATCTCCTTTTTAGACGCATAACTCACGACGCATGACACACGACACATGACAATTAAAATGCTGCCACTATGGTAACCAGACTGACATTACCGCTTAAATTATCAGCACGCGACACAGTTACAGTTATGCGTTTAAAATCCGTTGGTGGCGATGTTGCTGCCCCCCAAGTCGAGCCACTAAGCTCGACGTAATCTACAACGCAACTGCGAGTATAGCTGCTAGCCGGGGGGTCCGAATAGCCATTAAAATCATCTACATCATCATAATCTGAACGGCCACTTTCTCCGCTTTCAGGTCCAAAAACAGGAGTTTGAGTGGGATCCGCAAAATCCTTTGACTTTATCTCCTCCATCAATTCTTGGGCATAAAATGTAGCCTCAGCCATGGACTCTGAGCGGCCGGATTTGCGAGCCACATCCGCCCACATATTCAAAAGCACCGGAATTACCAAGCCCATAACGACAATTATGGTGACCATCTCAAATAAGGTTAAACCTTTATCTGCCGTTTTCATTCTCGACTCACCCTGCCCGTATTTGGCGTAACAAAAATTGTGCTATTATTACCTTGATAGGATAAACTAATTGAGCCTTCGGCAGTTAAAGGCACTCCGTCTCCATTCTGCGGCACTCCCTGCCAGTTGAATCGTAAAGTCCCTCCAAAATTATTAGAGGCGATATTTATTCCTCTGTATTGAAGGTCGGTATTAAAGTTAACCAACAGATTACCCCGCGTGAAAGGATCAGTTATAGATATCCAGGTGCCGCTACCAGCAGGATCTTCCTCCTGGGCAGTGTATGCATTGCCGCTAAAAACTATCCTGCAATTTGTATGCCGTGAAATTGCTATTTGCTGAACATATCTTAAATCCGAGACTACTTTTTGTGTCGCGCCAGTAAGTTTTATGGCATAGAAACTCTGAAAGCGCGGTATAGCCAAGCCCGTTAATATACCTATAATCACAATTACCATGACCAACTCAATAAGCGTAAAACCCAGGCCTAAGCTCTTCGCCATTCTGTGAATATCCTTCTCAGTATATTCCCGCCAGTGATTGATATGATTTCTTTTAGCCTTAGGAAATATTCCTTTCTTCTCATAGCGGACCAAGGTCTGCTTGGATATCCCTAATTTTTTTGCAACTTTATTAACCGTATAAATTTCCATTTTAGAGAGCTCTAAAAAACCTTATTTTTATGATTACGCCGATTATCCCGCTCAACAATCTTTTGTTCTCGCGGGATCCCGCGTCTAGCGGGAAAAATCTGTGTAATCAGAGGTCTCATTCTAAATTATTTTTCAGAGACCTCTTTTAAAACCTCTTGATATACTTTAATACTATCTAATATAATTATAATATATTTTAGGGAAAAAAACAAGAAGGATCGTTATTTCATACTATTTTAAAACCAAAATCAAATGCTTTGATAAAATTCTTTCGGATTTAGGATTTAAAAAATCCTTTTAAATTTTTTATATTTATGCTATAATCCTTCTATCATGGCCGAGAAACTAAAAAATATTGTTGAGGATGTGGCAGCGGACTTCTTGAATAACTCCCTCGCCTTACGTTTTGATATCTGCACTTGTAGCGTTTGCAAAAACGCCATGCTTGCCGAGGTCTTATCCCGAGTTCCCGCTAAATATGTAACCACTGAAGAAGCGAGTCTGCGCGCGGTAATTGAAGAAACCCGCCTTGAACACCAAGCCCAGATTGCCAGGGCAGTAATTGAGGCCATCGAAAAGGTAAGCAAAAATCCGCAACACGAACAAAAAGAAGACAGGCAAAAGGCATTTAAACTCCTGCTCAATAAAATCTTTGAGGATAGAGGCTTAGATTTCCGGCATTACCGCGAAGAGGTTTTAAAGCGCAGGCTTGCTTTAAGGATGCGCTTAAATAAAGTGGAATCCTATGCTGACTACTTGAGATTATTAATTAACCGGCCTGAGGAATACGAGAAGTTATTTGAAATCCTTTGCATTAACATCTCAGAATTCTTCCGCGACCCAGATGTATGGGTAAGCTTAAGAGAAATCTTAGAAAATCTCATTCGCCAGAAAACGCAAAAGAAAGAACCTTTAAGAATTTGGTCAGCGGGTTGCGCTAACGGTGAGGAACCGTATTCTGCAGCAATTTTGATAAAAGAGATCCTCAAAAAAATGAATGCCCTGGCATATTCTACGGAGACCTTTGCCACGGATATAGACAGGCAATCCTTAAAGATAGCTCAAGATGCGGAATATGCTAAAGAAAGCCTGAAAAATGTTAGTGAAGAACTTTTGAAAATCTATTTTACTCATCTCAACGGGCATTACAGGATAAACCCCGAAATAAAGAATATGGTTAAATTGCGGTATCTTGACCTGACCTCTCAGGAGAATATCAATGATACAGATATTGTATTATGCCGCAATGTATTTATATATTTCACCCGCAGCCTCCAAGAACAACTCTTGATGAAATTCTACAAATCTTTAAGGACAAACGGTTATCTGGTAATGGGCAAAGTAGAAACGATGTGGGGAGAGGCAAAAGAAATTTTCGCAGAGGTAGACCAAAAGGCGCGCATATTCCGCAAGAAATAATAAATTTCCCGCCTAAAATTTATTCTTTATCAAATTCCTTATTCAATCAAAATAAAAAAAGGCTGAAATTAAGAACTTCTCAATCTCAGCCTAAAATAAAACTTATCTTTTTCTAACTATAATCTACTGAACTACCTCAGAAGCCATCTTTAAGGCCTTGAGTGGAATCTCTACGCCAATCGCTTTTGCTGTCTTAGAATTAACCACTAATCTGTACTCAGGAAAGGTAGTCACGGCTATGTCTGCAGGACTTCTACCGCTTAAGATTTGAATAGCCTGAGTAACATTGAGCTTTGCTCCTTCGACAAAATTATAGCCTAAAGATACAAGAGCACCTTTATTTGCCAACTGACCTAAGGATACATAAGTAGGGATTTTGTTCTCATTGGCTATCCTAATCATACCCTCTCCATAGGGTGAAACCTTGGCATCGGCAGTAGTAACAATGACGTCAACTTTGCCAACCATCGGCTTGGTAGCTTCGGCAAGTTCGTCAGCAGATTTGGTAGTAGCGGGAATAGAAAAGTCTACGGCTTCCAATCCCTGGGCAGCAATCGCGTCTTTCCATTTCTTGGCCTGAGTAGCAGGCGCAGGGTCTTCCGGGTTATAAAGAATACCTATTTTCTTGACTTTAGGAAGAACCATTAATAACGCCCTTAACTGTTTATCTTCAGGCACAGCACAATGGCCGCCGGTAAAATTTGTTCCTGGCGCATCTAAGTTATTCACCAGTTTTGCGCCTATAGGATTAGCTATAGCCGTAAAGATTACAGGTTTGGTTATTCCTGCTTGCTTGACTGCCATGGCATTGGGAGTTCCGGGAACAAAGATTAAATCTATTGTTGGCTCCATTTCTTTAAGTTTAGCCATAAAGGCATCTTTATCTCCTTTAGTATCTAAGGCCGTAAATTGTATGTCTAATCCCATCTTGCGGCCCTCGGCATCTAAGCCTTCCCTAAAAGTGTTGCGGGCATTGGCATAATCCGGATTGTCGGCGATTACTGCTAAAAGCACTCTTTTTACGTTCTGTGCCTGGGTAGTTGTAGCGAGCAAGCCCAAGATGAAAAATATACCTAAAGTTAGTCTTAAGAATCTCATTTTCTCGCCTCCTTTCTTTCAAATTTTTTTTAGGGCTTCACAAAATTCGTTTCGCCCTTACAGCCCAAAATATAATTTCGTGAAGGGCTGTTCAAATTTTTCTGTTAACTTCTAAAAAAAGCGACCCCGTAATTTACGGGGTCGCTGAACGTCTCAAAACTTCTTGACCCCTCTCCACAAAAAGCAGATTCTCACTTAAAAAACTTCCTCAATCCTCAAGTAGCATTACAAGCTTATCACAAAATACGGGCAACCTTAGAATTTTACTACACACTCCAGTTGCATGATGTCGTTGTAATCAGCTGCAACCTTATCTCCTTGCACTTTCTGAGTCTTAAAATAGTTAAAGCCCAGAGTAGTATTCTTTAATGGCATATAGGTTAAGGTGAATGTATGACCTTTGTAATTGGTTCCACTACCGGCGAAAGCACCGCCAGTTATGAAGTCAAGCGCAGCATCCCTGGCAATCCTGCGGTAATCATAGGTGAAACTCCAACTTTTCGGATCCTTTAGCGCGCCTAACTTAAAACCAGCTAACCAAGCCCCATCCTTCTTAACGCCCTCAGCCACATTCTTCAAAAGACCAGCGTATATGCCAAGTGGCAAGGTCATTTTATCGAGTTTAATATCCAGAATCGGATATTCAGCATCTAAAGCCAGTATTCGATAGTCATAAACAAAGGTACCTCCTGCTGGAAAGGTACCTCCTGCTGTAATAGCCGTCGAAGTAGTGTTGGTTATCCCGAGCGGGGGAGTACCATATGGGTTTATGTCGGCATAAAGTGATCCTTTTAGGTCAGCGGCATAATAATAGGCAACTGCAGCTTTAAGCATACGGTCAAATACTTTAGTAGTTCCTCCTCCTTGCATAGCATAAAGAACCGGAGATATATTACCACTACTTGCCATGTCTAAAGGAAGAATTCCTGCATTGGCAAAAAGGTCTATCGGATATCCAGCCAGCTTTATAGATCTTTTATACTGCCCAGCAAATCCTTCAGGGTTTATCTCAGGACCCCAAAACAGTCCAGAGGCAACCTCTTGGTAGAAAGGATTACTGAATTTGCCACCAATGAGTTTTAGACCCTTTACCTGTTTAGGACTGTAGTCTAAATACATAAGGTCTAACCAGACGCTCTTCATCGCAAAGGCATTATCCAAAGTTTGGGTGCGGGAACTCTGGTTTGCACCGAAAGTGGTACCGCTAACTGTAGGGGTACCTGTGGCTAAGCGCGCACCTGCGTTAATCTCATCATTTACTTTGGCCACAAATCCATAGCGAAGACGCACGTTTACATGATTTTTCTTATCATCGCGCAGCACATAATCCCGATTTTCAAATCTTACGCGAAAGTCACCGGAAAACTTGGTGTTTTGTACCCAGGCAGGAACTGTATCTAATTTTCCTTCCGCTAACTGCTTTGCTACAGATGCCTTTGTGTCTGCCACAACTGCTTTTGCCTCTGACTCAGTCAAGATTCCCTTCTCAACCAATTTTTGGATTAAGATGTCAATCTCGCCAGCAAAGGCAAGGCTCGTTACTATCAGAAACAGAAAACATATTACTGCGATCCTAAAACGATGCATATAACACCTCCTTTACTTTTTTGTTTTCTATAAAAAAACCGTGTTTAGATAAACTATTGTATTCTTCAATTTTTATCATTTTATCAACTATACGCACCTGCTTCGCTAATAGACTTTGATAAATCAGCGCAGATAATTTATATGTTGTTATTAAGTTCCTACCCGCTTAAATTACGATTCTTTCTTTCACCCCCTTTTCGGGTCTGATTGGATTCGTTAAACGTTGGTTATATCTTAAAGAAAAAAACTGTCTTTGTCAAGAAAAAAATTAACTTAGTTAAGCAAGTATTATTTTACGCTAACTCCTTCTAACTCCTTAGGTTAACCTTTCTGACCAATTCCTTAAGGTCAGAGGCCATTCTAACTCTTATGCATCAGTATATTTATTCAGTAATAACCTTGGTTGCAAGTTTCATAACCACTGCAGAGATTTCAATATTCGTTTTCTTGGCTGCTATCATATTTAACCATATCGCATAGCTCTTCGGTGCTTCCATGGGTATATCCGCTGGCTTCCTGCCGTTTAAGATTTGAACAATCTTTTCTGCTGCAAGTCTACCGCACTCATAAGGCTCACAAGACAAGCCAACCACAGAAGCTCCACTCGGAACAACAGCCACTTCTGAGGTTATGCTAAATAGTTGATTTTTATAGATTATGGATCTGAGTTCATCAACATGTCTCTGCTGTACGCTGTCTTTGGGGATCATAACACACTTTACCCCTTGGTCAACCAATTTCTGGAAAGTAGGAACTACTTCACTATCTTGAGTAAAAGGCAATGCGAGCATCTCTATGCCAAATTTTGCACAACTCTTCTCGAAATTATCTTTATCCCGCCTGGAATTATCTGCAGTGCTATCATAGATCATGCCAGCTTTTCCAATATCCCGCTTAATCTTCAACGCTACTTCCAATATTCTATCTGCCGAGACACTAGTTACAGCCCCTGTATAATTATTACCATATCCAAACTTTTTTCCTGCCTCAATAATAGACTCTGCATATCCAACTACAGGGAAAACAACCGGTATATCTTTTACATGCTTTAACGTTTCTATAGTCCCAGCGGTTCCTAGCGGCGCTATAAACTTTACATTGGCATTCCTTAGCTCAGCTACAATATCTTTTATGGCCTCTAAGTTGTTTTTGGCATCAATAATAATAAATTCTACCTTATCCTCTCCGTATCCTTTTTCCGCAAAGCCCTTCTTTAGGCCATCTACGCCCTGAAGAAATACTGGAGCATTGTTTTGTAGTATTACCCCTATTTTTATTTTTCCCTGAGCCAAAGCAGCCGATGTGCATAAAAGAACTAAACCAAAAATACCGACAATTACTCTAAAGAGTCTTCGTCTTTTTACGCTTTGAGTAGACATCTACACCTCCTTAAATTTGGTTAATAATAGGGCTAAAACAAAATTTGTTTCAGCCTGTTGATTATCCCGAAGAGACACTACAGAGAGTGACATCGTTCGGGACACAGATTTATTTATCAGTATATTTATTCAGTAATAACCTTGGTTGCGAGTATCAGAACTTCTCCTGGAACCTTAACATTCGTTTTTTTGGCTGCTGCCATATTTATCCATATCGCATAGCTCTTTGGTGTTTCAATGGGTATATTCCCTGGCTTCTTGCCGTTTAAGATTTGAACAATTTTTTCTGCTGCAAGTCTACCGCACTCATAAGGCTCACAAGACATGCCAACTACAGAAACTCCGCTCGGAACAATTGCCGTTTCTGAAGTTATGCAAAATACTTGATTTTGATAGACTATGGACCTAAGTTCATCTAAATGTTTATGCTGTAGGGTGTCTTTGGGAATCATAACACACTTTACCCCTTGGTCAATCAATTTCTGGAAAGTAGGAACTACTTCACTATCTTGAGTAAAAGGCAATGCGAGCATCTCTATGCCAGATCTTCCACAACTCTTCTTGAAATTATCTTTATCTCGTACGGAATTATCTTCATTGGGATTATAGAGCATCCCAGCTTTTCCAATGTTCTTCTTAATCTTCAACGCTATATCCAATATTTTTTCTGCCGAGGCACTAGTTAGAGCACCGGTATAATTATTGGCAAATCCAAACTTTTTTCCTGCCTCAATAATAGACTCCGCATATGCAACCATAGGGAAAACAACCGGTATATCTTGGACATATTTTAACGTTTCTATGGTCCCTCTGGTTCCTAGCGGAGCTACAAACCCTACATTGGCTTTCCTTAGCTCAGCTACAATATCTTTTATGGCATCCATGTTGCCTTTGGCATTAAAAACAATATATTCTACCTTATCCTCCCCATATCCTTTTTCAGCAAGGCCCTTCTTTAGGCCATCTACGCCATCAAGAAATGGCTTAATATCGTTTTGCAGTATTATCCCTATTTTTATTTTTTCCTGGGCAAAAGCAGCCGATGTGCATAAAAGAACTAAACCAAAAATACCGACGATTTCTCTAAAGAGTGTTCGTCTTTTTAGGCTTTGCATAGACATTCTCCGCCTCCTTAAATTTGGTTAATGAAATATAGGATTAATTTCTTCGCCTAAACTTAGAAAGTATTATAACAAAATTTGAATATATGTCAAGTGTTATTTTGCACTAACTCTTTTAAATCTAACCCTTTACCTTAAATTTTCTCACCAATTCCCGCAGGTCACCCGCCATCCTGGCTAATTCCTGGGCATTAGAGGCCATCTCCTGCATACTTGCCGTAACTTCCTCCACCGAACTGGAAGCTTCCTCAGTAGAAGAAGCAGATTCTTCGGCAATTGCTGCTACTTCTTCAATGGACTTACTTACTTCCTGGGCATTAATTAACTGGGCTTCGGAAGCATGCGCAATTTCTTCAACTTGACTCGCCGTAAGTTCTGCGGCCTTTAAAATCTTATCCAAGGCCTGGCGCACTTTTTCCATACCCGATCTTCCTTCTTCTACTTCCTTAGAAGCAATCTGCACTGAACCCACGGCCTTGGCAGTTTCTTGTTGTATAGTGCGAATTAAATTGGCAATTTGCTCGGCTGCCTGGGCGGAATTCTCGGCTAATTTTCTTACTTCTTCGGCAACGACGGCAAAACCTCTCCCCGCTTCTCCTGCCCTGGCGGCCTCAATTGCCGCATTCAAGGCCAAAAGGTTAGTTTGGTCGGCGATGTTGGTGATTACTTCGACTATCCTGCCAATCTCCTGCGAACGTTCTCCTAATTTTCCCACGACTACCGCAATCTCGTTAGCCGCTTCAGTAATACGCATAGTTCTTTGCACTGCCTGCTCAGATGCCTGCATACCCTCTTGGGCTAATCTTGCTGTCTCATTGGATGCCTTTGAACCTTCGTTAGCATTAGTGGCTACCTGTTTTACCGAAATAGCCATCTTATCCATAATACTGGTGGTCTGTTCTGTCCGACGGGCTTGGGTGGTTATTCCTTGAGTAATCTGCTGAATGGTAGAAGACACTTCTTCTGTCGAGGCATTCATCTCTTCAGTTGAACTGGATAGGCCTTGGGCAAGAGTATTTACCTTTTCGGCGGTGTCGCGAATTTTGGCGACCATATCATTCAGGCCTTTGGTTAAAACATTAAATGAATTGGCTAATTCTCCCAATTCATCTTTAGAGGTAATCTTCACCTCCTGGGTAAGATCTCCCGAGGCAATTTTTGTCGCTGCATCTCTGGTAATAGCTAATGGCCTAATAATCATGCGCCTGACGATGAAAAAATAAAACAGGGTTCCCAGCAATAAAGAAAAAAACGCAACCATGATAATCAGGCTGACTAATCTGTTTACCTGTTGAATTATATTCTGCCGCGAAAAATGTGCCCTTAAAACAGCAATCTTCTTATCAAAGCCCATCAGAGGAATAGTCACTTCAAAAACTGCACTAAGGTCGGGAACATTCCTTTTGATTAAATCCTTGGCCTCTAATGCTTGCTTATCAAATAATTTATCATTCAGGAGTTTACCTTTAAGAACTGGATCGGTAGAAACAAGGCATCTTCCGCTTAGGTCTACCACGCCAATCCAGACGATATCCGTATCCGCCCCTTTGGTATTAGTGACCATCTCTTCTACCTTATCAATTAATTGGAAAGATAGAGGCTCAAGAATAGAATCCCCCAAGCTTTTGGCAAAAATCAAGGACTTCTTTTCCTGTTGAGCAGATAGGTTAGACCTCTGTTGCGCCACCGAAAAAACAGTGATAATAATAAGGGTGATGAGAACAACCGCAATAAAAGGAGCAAGTATTTTTAAAAGAATCCCTGCTTTTTTAAACATAAGTCCCCTCCTTTAATCTTTTTTAATCGTTGTGGCCTAAGCTTTGCCAATCTTCTAAGGGCATTAACTTACCATTAGAAAATAGGCTAAAATAAACTTTATCCAGGCCTTGGCGGTCTCCCGGACCAAGATTAATATTAGCGCCTATCCCTGCATCAAAATCTTTTATACTCTCGACAGCTTTAATAAAACTCTCTCTGCCTAAACTAGTGCATCTCTTTAAGGCCTCAACCAGAACCTTGGCATTGATAAAACCTTCAAAACTTCCCTGCGTGGGTTGGCTCTCGGGATAATATTTACTCAGCAGCTCTTTAAATTCCATTATCGCTGGAAATTTATCTCCCTGAACTAAAGGAACAACTTGACTTATAACTACGTCGTGAGCCTGAGCGCCTAACTCCTGAAGTAAAGCCTCTGTCCCGACAAAAGATACGCTATAGAATAGGGGTTTAAAATTTTCTTTCCTACATAATTTAATAAACTGGGCTATAGGGCTGTAGGTTCCCATCATCACTACTACTTCTGCGCCTGAATTCTTTAGAGTTGTAACTGCCTCTTCGACATTTAATGTCCCGCGTTTGTAATTTACTTGTTCGACTATTTTAAGATTATTTTTGGAGAGGAATTCCTCTGTAGCCTTCAGACCATCCATGCCAAAAGCGTCATACTGGTAAAAAACAGCGATTTTTTTTAAGCGCAAATCTTCTAAGCAGTGTTTTAAGAATTGACTTATTTCTTCTTGATAGGATGTTCGAATATTTATCAGGTAAGGGTTAAAAGGCTCTCTTAAAGCTAAAGCCCCTGACAGTATACCTAAAAGAGGAATCTTATGGCTAGAAATTACTGGCAATACATAGATAGTGGTGGAGGTCCCCACATAGTTAAAAAGGACAAATACCTTATCTTCCGTAATTAGCTTTACCGTATTCTTGGCGCAGCGCTTAGGGTCATAACCATCGTCTAGGGAAATAATCTCTATTTTTTTAGCGTTTATACCGCCTTGTTCATTGATTTTATTGATGAAAACCTTTGCGCCTTTGAGGTATTCGCTACCCAAAAATTGGGCATGGCCGGTTAAGGCCGAGGAACTGCCAATAAGGATTTTATCTTCCTGAGTGAAACCTCGCGAAGTAATAAGCATTAAAATAAATACAGATAATCCCACCCTGAGGATACCTTTCATCTAATATTCTCCTTTTATTAAAATATGATAAAACCTTTCTACTTTTTTTATCTTTACTTTTATCTTTACTTAATAATCTGAAATCTGAGCAGCTTTTTTAAAGGCTGCAGCCGGAATGCTCACCCCGATTTCTTTAGCCGTCTTGGCACTGATAACCAACTTGTATTCTGGATAAATAATTAAATGTGCCTAAAATTTTAAAATTTTAAAGGGGGTAAAAGAAAATTCTCTTTTGCCCCTAGATGTTCATTCCCCTAAGTCATATTCGGTTAATAAAATATAGGGTTAATTTCGTCCTTAACTTAAAAAATATTATAACAAAATTTGAATATATGTCAAGAGATTTTTTGCACTACTAAATATCAACAAGGCTTTGCAAAACAATATGTTACATAAATATAATTAACTTGAAATTGACTCTTCTGGTGCCCTAAAAGGAGGTAATATTTTAGGGTAATTTCTGCCTTATCCGCACCTTATTCATTTATTTAGGTGGCTATCCCTGCAACTTCTAAGACTCCCTTCCCGAGATATCGCGCAGCATCAAGGGATAATTGCTAGCGATGGTGAACGGCAATAAAACAACGTCAATGTAAATCTGCCAAAATTAATGAGCGCATAACTTACGTTGCACTTCGTGCTACCGTAAGTTATCTGCGCGAATTAACCCCCCACCACTTTTTGAAAAACGCTTTAATTAAAATTTAAAGGTAAATCTCCCTCGCCACCCCATGGCTATAAACCAACGCGTCTACAAAAAGTGGTGGGGGGTAAGTTCGGACAATAACTTACGTCACTGAGTTCCTAATACAAAGTTCCATAAGTTATGTCCTCACTTATCTTTTTTAATTTTAAGGTGACAATTTTGTTTTTTAGATTAAATTTAGATTTGACCCAAACCCTGATATAATTTCCCGTATGCCCTTCCCAGTATTCTTTATTTTCTTTGGCGCGCTTCTCAATAAGCACATCCAGATTTCTGTTCAGAAATTGCTTTTTATAAATCAGGCTGCAGTTCTCGGAGATATTTTTAAGCTGTGAAATTCTTTCTTGGATAGTCTGCGGATTTAATAAGCCTTTAAAATTACTGGCATTTGTGCCTATCCTCACGCTGTAAGGAAAGATGTGCACTTTTAAGGGTATGATTTCCTGAATTAATTTAACGGTGTTTTGAAAATTTTCTTCTGTTTCACCTGGAAAACCCACCATTACATCTGTGGTTATGGCAATTTCTGGGATAAGGGTCTTTATTTTTTGAATAAGCTTCAAATAACTATTAAAACTATATCTACGGTTCATCTTTTTTAAGATTTCATCATCGCCGCTTTGAATAGGAATATGTAAATGCGGGCACAGTTTACTAGACTCTGCCATCTTGCGTATTAACTCCTCTGAAACATCACCTGCCTCTATGGAACTTAATCTTATCCGTAACAACCCATCAAAACCTTCTAAGGCCTCAACGGCTTTAACTAAACCAATCTTAGGGCTAAAGTCTTGGCCGTAAGCGCCCAAACATATCCCGGTTAAGACTATTTCTTTAAATCCGTTTTTTATAAGTTTTTCTGCTTCCCAGATAATTTCATTTAAAGGCTTACTTCGCGAGCGACCTCTGACTAACGACACCTTGCAATAAGAGCAGAAATTATCGCAACCGTCCTGAATTTTTAAGAAGGCACGGGTATGTCCGGAGAAATTGCTTATGCCTGCTTCGTTAGGTTCATCGGGCTCGTTTACCCCGTTAGAGACTATTGTTTTATTACTTGAATTAGTGGTGTCTCTAACGGGGTTTAATAATACAAGGATTCTATTTTTGTCTCGATTTTTAACAATCTGGGTTACGCCGGGAATCTTAAGAATTTCATCGCTATTTAATTCTGTTAAACAACCTGTGACAATAATCTTTGCTTTAGGATTCTGTCGCCAGGCATAGCGAATATAATAGCGGGATTTAGCATCCGCGGCAGCAGTGACAGTGCAGGTATTTATCACATAAACGTCTGCTTTTTTACCGTTACTTATCTCTCGAAAGCCGCATCTTAAAAATCTCTCTCTTATCTCTTGAGTATCGTACTGATTAACCTTACAGCCTAAGGTATAGAATTTAATGGTTCGACTGCGCTCACCATTAACCCTGAGCGAAGTCGAAGGGTTAATGCTTTTCATATAATCTAATATAACTTACCGCAGCAATCGCAGCAGTCTCTACGCGTAAGACCAAATCCCCTAATGATACCGGAATACATCCTAATTTTTTAGCCAATTCAACTTCTTGAGGGGTAAAATCACCCTCCGGACCAATAAGGATTAAGATGCTCTTAGGGCTAGATTCAGCAATAGTATCTCTTAATGTCTTTTGCTTACCTGTCAATGTGGGTATCAATTTCAAATCAAAATCTTCAGCTAAAACTTCCTGAATATTTCTTATAGAATCAATAATGGGTAATTGCTTTCTCTGGCTCTGTTTTGCGCTACTTAAAGCAATCTTTCTCCAGCGCTCCAGCCTTAAAACTTCTTTCTTCTTATCTAACTTGACAATTACCCGTTCGGTTTTCAGGGGAATAATTCTATCTACACCAAGTTGAGTTAACTTATCAATAATATCATCCATTTTAGATTTTTTGGGTATGGCGCAGGCAACCGTAATTTTGATTTTCTGGCCTGGAATAAATTTATTTCTTTTTTTAATCTCAAACTCCATGCTCTCTTTTGATATTTTTCCAATAATTGCTTTATATTCATTGCCGCGCTCATCGCATAGAATAATCTCATCTGTCGGCCTAAGCCGCAATACATCACGGATGTGGTGAGCTTGGTTTTTATCAGAGATAATTACTTTATCGTTGACTATATTTTGAGGAGAAACAAAAAATCTGTGCATATTAATTTAAATTCTAAATCCTAATATCTAAATTCCGCCACAAAAATTGGCGGACTCGCCAATCATTTTGGCGAGCCTAAACAATTTCTAAATTCTAATTTCTAAATCTCGAACTTACAAGTTTATGACATTGGGATTTAGGATTTGTTTAGAATTTAGGATTTCGGATTTAGGATTTTTATTTAAATATCTTAATTATCAACTCTAGCCCTAAGAATATAATAATTATGCCGCAGATAAAACGAAATATATAATAGTATTGCTTATCCTGTAACCACTGGGGAATTATGCCGGCAAGGATAGCTAATAATATTAAAGGAGACATAAATGTGCCCAAACCAAAGGAAAAGCCGTAGATTAAACTTTGTGCCCAAGATTTCGAAACTAATCCCACATAGGCAATTATACCTAAAAGCGGTGCGCAAGGGATTAGCCCAATTACTAAGCCAATAATCAGAATGCTTTTTTTATCGTGCTCAAGGATATTTTTATGCAAAAATTTTAATGGCTTAATTTCTAAACTCTTGCCTAAAGCAGTTAGTAATCCCACTAAAACAATAAAACTGCCTCCGATAATAAATATATATTTGGAGTAATCTCCCGATAATCTCTCTAAGGTGAATTTACCTAAGAAAAAAATAAGCAGAGCCAATAGGAGGTAGACTGATATTCTGGCTAAAGAAAATAATATGTAAGTCAAGAGCCCTTTAAAGATATTCTTTTTGGTCGCGGCAATATAAGAAATAAGAATTGGCCCGCAACTGGCTAGGCAAGGACCAGAGCCGAATAATAGACCCGCAAGAAATAAATTAAGGATAATTTTATTCATGGAGAGAGAGCTCTTTCTCTGAGAATACCTCCGCTGTAAATATGTAAATCTCCGTAGACTTATCTTTCCAGGCATCGGGTGATAACCCGGCTTTGTGGGCGCACAGATTAGAAAGGAATTCTTCCTTTGACCAGCCGGTTTCTGTGGCTACTTGAGGAAGGAATACACCGCTGTTAAATCCTCTTCTTACCAAAACGCCGTGCACGCCTAATTGAATTTTTTCGGGGTCGTCAATCCTTTGCATCGGGGAAAGTGCGGATATTTCTATTTCAATACTTTTAAGTTCAGATAATTCCACAGGCGGAAAACGCGGGTCACCTACTGCTGCTTCAACCGCCATATCCCTGATGGTCAAATAGAGCGGTTGCGAACCAATAAGATTACCAATACAACCGCGCAACTCTCCGTGCTCATGCAAGGTAACAAATGCACCCATTTCTTTTAGTAGCACAGGGTCAGTCTCGGTAACTTGAAGTTTTTTACCCGTCTTTAAATAAGTCTCAATAGAACTGCGCGCAATCTCCAATAGTCTTTTTCTTTGATTTTTATTTAACATGTCACTCTCCCTCACCTGCTCAGGCAGGCAGGCCTTCTCTTGGTCAATTACGCAACTGCCATAACCTACTGTCCAGAGCCCTTTGACCATTTTTGCCGTTACAACGGCAGAATTGGTATGTTTTAAAACCTTGAGTTTATCGTGCCCGAGTTGTTTAGCTAAGATAATCGTAGTAACAACAGGAAATCCACCACAGAGCTGAAACTTACCTTCGCGCAAACCATAGTATAAACCTTCAGCATCCATATTTTTTAGAGAGGATAAAGTAAGATTATCCGTTACCTCTGTTTCTTCGTAATCATAACCATGATACATATCCGTGGAAGCGACAATAAGGACATCTCTGCGATTACCAATCGCCGCTTTGAGTAAACTGGCTAATTTTTGACAGGTCAAAAGCGGACAGTCACCCATAACAATAGGCACAATCTTCCAGCCATACGGATTGGCTGGTCCGCCATTCTTTGTGGCGGAAAAATCTGATAATACTTTCTGTAAAAAGGGTAACTGTACCTCTATAGAATGCTCTTTAGCAAAGGCTCGGGGTTCAAAAAATATCTCCTTATCTTGATTAAGCAGTTGTTGAGTGAATTCTTTATCAATTACTAAATCTCCCAAAGGCGTACGAAAGATACCTTCAGGATAAACCGAAACTCCGCTAAATCCAAAGTAATGGCTTGGCCCAATAACCACCACTGTTTTGTAGGGTTTTTTCTGGATGAGTTTATAGCCGAAGGCAGCGGTTTGGCCTGAGAATCCATAACCGGCATGGGGAGAAATTAAAGCCAAAATATCGCCTTCCACAGATTCCGGGTTTGCAGCTATAAGGAAATTATCAATCATCTGGGATAATTCTTGGGGGTTATCCGGATAAAATGCGCCCGCAACATTAGGCTGCTTTACTTCCTGGGCAAAACAGTTGAGAGTTGAGGGTTTAGGGTTTAGGGTTAAAATAAATAATAACAGGATAAATCTACGCATTAATCCGTGTAAATCCTTATTCTTACTTCCATATTCCTGCGATCTTCTCGCCGCAAAACTTGCATTTTCCATCTTCAATATTATTTTGTAAAATAAAATATCCCCTGCGCTCAATAAGCATCTTTTTACATTTCGGGCAATAGGTATTTTCCGCAGCATGACCAGCAAGATTTCCGATATAGACATATTTCAAACCGCAATCCAAAGCAATTTGTCTTACCTTTTCTAAGGTTTCTGCAGGCGTAGGATTAAGGCTTAAAAGTTTATACATCGGAAAAAAACGGGAAAAATGAAGCGGCGTATCCGGCCCTAAGTTTTCTTTTATCCATACGCACATCTTCTTAATAGTTTGAAGGTCATCATTATAACCAGGCAAAATCAAATTGGTTATCTCTAAATGCACGCCTTCTTCTTTTAAGATTTTTAGACTGCGAAGAACCGGCTCCAAAGTCCCTTCAGTCATTTTAGAATAATACTCATCGCTAAAACCCTTTAAATCAATATTGGCGGCATCCAGATATTTGGCTAATTGCCTTAAAGGTTCGGGATTTATATAGCCATTAGAGTGCATAATGTTTTTAATCCCTTGTCCCTTAGCTAATTTCGCCGTCTCAAGCATATATTCATAAAATATAGTTGGCTCAGTGTAAGTATAGGCAATCGTAGGCGAGCCTGAGTCTTTAACCTTTTTGACTAAAACTTCCGGCTCAAGATAGATATAATCCACCTCTTCCGGTCGTTTCTGGGAAATCTCCCAGTTCTGACAGAATTTACATTTTAAATTACAGCCAGCAGTAGCAATAGAGAAGGCAGTAGTGGAAGGCAAGAAATGAAATAAAGGTTTCTTTTCTATGGGGTCAATATGTATGGAAACGGGTTTGGCATAGGATAAGGTATACAATATCCCATCGCGATTTTCTCTAATCCCGCAGTACCCCCTATAGTTATCGGGTATGGTGCATTGCCGTGGACATAACCTGCATTGCACGAATTTATTGTCTAATTTTTTATAAAAAAGCGCTTCTTTTAAATCTGACTGGCCGCTAATATTCGGCGTATATAAACAAGTAGCAATCAGACTAAAAAGAAAAACTAAAGCCGAAATTAATTTTAAGAGATTTTTCATGCAACGATACCTATATAAGATTCCGTTTTACATTAATGTTTAACCGAAGATGCTATTTTACATTAAAATAGCATCCACCATATTTTCCATTAATGGAAAATATGGTGGAGCAGATGGGATTCGAACCCACGGCCTTCGCGATGCGAACGCGACGCTCTCCCAGCTGAGCTACTGCCCCAAGAATCTATCAATTGTTACCTTGGGGCGTCTTAACTTGTTAAAAATTGTCAGAGGACTCACCCCAAAAATTTATACAAAATATAATTATAGCATTAATCCTTAAGGGGCAATAAAAAAGGGGCACCCTTAAGCTTACAGTTGAAAGGGTGTCCCTGCTTTGGCTGAAAGCCTGCCTGACGGCAGGCAGGGGTGTCCCTAATGATGGCTAACGGGTGGAAAGTGAGGGCATTATTATCAGCGTGCGCATAACAACCTCAGGATTATCCACGGATGCCGCTTGGCTTGCTTCCCAACGGCCTGTAACTGTGATGTCAAAATAATTATTTGCCGGGGTCCCATCAGTTGTCGTATTATCGTATATTAAAGTATAAGACGGCATGATATTATGAGCAACTACTTCATGAGGATCAGTATCAGCTGTATATTCAGGGTAAAACCAAACCTGATATTCAGGATTTCCTTTAAATCTATAAGCTACGGTGCGGTCATTTGTTAAATCCCATCGACCATCTCCCGGCAGATAAATTCCATCAAGACCCGTAGGCCCTGAATCTACATAAATCCTTATTGCTTTATCAACGCCTATATCCGTAATAGTTATAGGGTCTTGACTGGGGATTACTGCGAGATTACCAACAGCTTTATTTGCCTCTTTGCTGATATGCTCTAAAAGTATTGACACCTCATTTTGCACTTTTGACCGCCTATCCGCTGAGATTACATGAAAATGGCTGAATGAATCAATACTGGTAAAAATCAAAACCAAAAATCCTAAGAGGCCAATAGAAATTAGTAATTCCAGAAGGGTTACAGATTTATTCAGGGTGGATTTAAGATTCATTACGGAGGCGGACTTTCAGTCCAGTTAATCGTGACTACTACGCGGCGTAAACCCGTGTCACTGTTTGAGGCATCTAGGACTCTGGATACTGTATAAATAATTGGGGCAAAGGTCATCCTGCCTCCAATGGAATCCGCAATAGTTAGGCCAATGGCGTCTGTCCAAGAGTTACTATATGGTGAGGGGGTAGATGGTGTATAAAGTTTATTATTGATTTGATCATCCCAGCTGTCTTGTCTTACATACATTTGAAAGGGGTCTAAAAAATATTTTCCTAATTCTGTTCCGGTCAGTCTTGAGCGAGTATGCGCAATTTGCATTTTACCCGCAACAAACACACTCGCTAAACTAGCAACCACTAAAAGGAGTATAACTAGTGAAACCAAGATTTCGATTAAGGTAAGACCTTTTTTATTCATCTGACAATACTCCTAAAAAGTATCCTCAACGCGGATTTATCATCGGAAACATCCGCGGACATCCGTGTACCAATCCGCGTATATCAAGCGTTAAAAGATATTTTTAAAGAACTTTCTTATGGACAAGTTCCATCCTCCACCGGCTCTTTTTCATCATCCCGAAGTCTCCACTGCTTGACTGGACTTGGACCTTGGTAACGGCTTGCCTGAGAACAATTGTTCGGTGTTATGGAGTAGTCCCATTTTCTATTAGTGGTGGAAGGCAAAGATAACTTTAAATTAATATTTATGTCACCCGCATCAGCTGAGGCATAGTAACCGCCTAATTCTAACCGATAAAATCTCTCTGCGGCCTGGATAAGCCTAAGATTTGCTTTTGCCTCTCTATCGAAGGCGCGTTCCCTAATTTGACTATACTGGGGTAAACTTAATATTACCAAGATACCAATAATGATAATAACTATAAGAAGCTCAATTAAAGTAACGCCTTTTTTTTGCAATTTTTATTTTTTATCTGCTACTAAACGCAACTACCCCTCAACTATTAATGATGAGATAAAAATTCTTCTCTTTCAAGGATAAGCAATTAATCTTAAATATTCGTGACCAATACCTTATTGAGATTAGGGGCCACCAACAAGCGTGCCCGCGGCAAAATCTATTGTTACAGTGTAGGCGGTGCCACTATAACCGGGTGTTTTACCAACACCAGTGGCGCATCGAGTTGCTATTGCTGTTCCACCACTAATACCGTAAGAAAAATAATATTTGAGACTCTCACCCGTAGCTGCACAAGCTGCGGGAAGAGCATCTAAGCCGATATTAGTAAGCGTGCCGTATGCACCCTTTTCAAGGTAATACGCTGTTTCCGCGGTACGGACTGTCCCTAAAATTGAAGCTGCCTCAGCAACACGGCCTTTCTCAACCACTTTTGTATATTGGGTTAGGCCCAATGTTGCCAAAATACCGATGATGATAATTACCACTATTAATTCTAATAAAGTAAAACCTTTTCTCATCTTTTCCTCCTTTGTAAAATTTTTTGAAGTTAAATCTCTTGCCACTTCTAAGAAAATTTATTAGCTGTTTTCTCTCCCCCCCTTTCTTTCAGATAAAATAATATTATAATCATTGAGATTAGGGGCCACCAACAAGCGTGCCCGCGGCAAAATCTATTGTTACAGTGTAGGCGGTGCCACTATAACCGGGTGTTTTACCAACACCAGTGGCGCATCGAGTTGCTAATGCTATTCCAGCACTAATACTGTAAGAAAAATAATATTTGAGACTCTCACCCGAAGCTGCACAAGCTGCGGGAAGAGCATTTAAGCCGATATTAGCAAGCGTGCCGTATGCACCCTTTTCAAGGTAATATCCTGTTTCCGCGGTACGGATTGTCCCTAAAATTGAGATTGCCTCAGCAACACGGCCTTTCTCAACCACTTTTGTATATTGGGTTAGGCCCAATGTTGCCAAAATACCGATGATGATGATTACCACTATTAATTCCAATAAGGTAAAAGCTTTTCTCATCTTGCCCTATTGGTATATTTTATATCCATTTTCTAAAATTTTTTGAAGTTAAATCTCTTGCCACTTCTAAGAAAATTTATTAGCTGTTTTCTCTCCCCCCTTTCTTTCAGATAAAATAATATTATAATAAAAGGGTTATGTCAATGATTTTTATCTTCCAAGCTGGCTAATCTGGAATATTGGCAGGAACATACCAATAACCATTATGCCGATAACCACGCCCATAAATATGAGCATCACTGGCTCGAACATCGCAGTGAATCTGGTCAAAGATGTTTCAATATATTCTTGATAAAATGTATCCAATTTCTTAAGCATATTGGATAACTCGCCAATCTCTTCGCCAATGGTGATCATCTGCACAGCCATAGGTTCAAAAAACCCACTTTGCTCCAGGGGCTGATTCAGAGGCTTTCCTGCCCGTACATCCTCTTTAATCTTACTTATAATCTCACCCATGACTAAATTGCCTACACTATGCTCGGTAATTTCTAAAGAATACAAAATCGGAACGCCGCTCTCAACTAATGTAGCCATCTCCGAAGCAAACCTTTCCGCAACTACTATACGAAAGAACTCGCCAAATACAGGTAGACTAAATCTTAATTTCTCCCACCACATCCTTCCGGATTTCGTCGCAGTGTACTTTCTAAATAAAAATACGCCGATTATCACTATGATAATAACAAATAATAAAGACCTTCTGATAAATGCGCTTGCTGCGATAAGAACACCAGTCAAAAAAGGCATTTTTACATTAAACCCTTTAAATACTTCCGCAAAAGTAGGAATAATCTTAACGGTCAAAAATAAAAGTGCAGATAAACCCGCAATCATAAGGATAACAGGATAGATGAGGCTTGAGATAATTTTCTTTTTAAAGGCCATAAGTCTTTCTAAATAACTGGCTAAGCGGCTCAAGATAATAGTTAAATTCCCCGAGGCTTCACCGCTTTCTACAAGATTTATCCATAAATCCGAAAATATCTTGGAGTGCTTAGCCATGGCCTCATGGAGGCTCAAGCCACTCTCCATACTCTTGCCGAGATCCCTTATCACGCTGTGGAATTTACGGCTAGATACTTGCTGGGAGATTATGTTTAGACTCTTTAATACCGTAACACCCGCACCTAAAAGCGTAGATAATTGCCGACAAAAAAGCGTTAAATCCTCGGAAGCGATACGGGAATGACGGAATCTAAACTTAGCCTTTATTAATACATCGGCCTTAAGCCCAACCTGCTCCTTAAATTCGGAAGTAACAGTTATAATTAATAAACCCTTTGACTGCAGCCGGCCTACAAGCTCTTCCTCAGTAGCAGCATCTTCAAAACCTGTTTTCTTTTCTCCGGATTTATCTCTGGCAATATAAAAAAATTTTGGCATTTTTAATCTGCTCCCAAAGTCATACTTAGCGCCTCTTCAAGACTGGTTATTCCATTCTCAACTTTTTTAAGAGCTGACTCGTAAAGTGTCTGCATGCCGGCCCCCCTCGCCGCTTCCCTTATTTTCTGAAATGATGCGCCCTGAACAACCAAATCCTGTATCTCTACATTTATTACCATCACTTCAGCAATACAGATTCTTCCTTTATATCCGAATTGGCTACATTTTTTACAACCTTTTGCTTTATAGATTAAATCTGTCTTGAGGTTTATGACTTTTAACTGTTCTGTTGTAGGCTCATATGCCTCTTTGCAATCTGGGCATAATTTTCTGATTAGCCGCTGCGCCACTACTAATAGTAGTGAGGGCCCAAGCAGATAAGGCTCAATACCAATATCAATAAGCCGGCTTATTGCCGAAGGCGCGTCGTTGGTATGTAATGTACTTAATACTAAATGACCGGTTAAGCCTGAACGGATACAAATCTGTGCTGTTTCTAAGTCTCTCACCTCACCCACCAACATTATATCCGGGTCTTGCCTTAAGAAACTACGCAACGCTGTAGCAAAGGTAAGCCCTATATCGGGTTTTACTTGGACTTGATTAATCCCGTCCAATTTATATTCCACAGGGTCTTCAATCGTGAGAATATTTTTAGTAGGGCTCTTTATCTCATTTAATATGGAGTATAATGTAGTGGTTTTGCCGCTACCTGTGGGCCCAGTTAAAAAAACAAGGCCGTAAGGTGAGCCTATTGCCCGGCGCATCTGCTCAAGTTGTTTGGAATCAAAACCTAACTGATTAAGATCCAAAATAACTAAGCTCCTATCCAATATTCTCAAGACTATCTTCTCGCCATATATGGTTGGCATGCTAGATACTCTTAGGTCTATCACGCGGTTTTCTATCTTGACTAAAAACGCTCCATCTTGAGGAAGGCGTTTCTCGGCAATGTCCAATTTGGCTAATATCTTGATCCGGGAGATAATAGGTAAGTGCAGGTGTCTTGCGGGTGGCGGTATTTCGTATAACCTTCCATCAATACGGTATCTTAAGCATATCTTGTCTTTAAATGGCTCAATATGTATATCTGAGGCGCGCTCCTCAATCGCCTGACGGACTATCAAGTCCACCAACTTCACTACCGGAGCTTCTTCAGCCCGGGCAACCAATTTATCCAAGCTTAATTCCTGGTCGGCAAGCTCTGTATCTTCAACGGTTGACATCGTGGATATCTCATAAGAAGCATCTACTGCCTCTTGAAGCAGTGCGGTCTTACCATAGAACTCCTCAATCGCCTTGCTAATATCGGATCTTGTAGCAATGATGGGATTAATTTCGCAGTTGGTGAGTTTTCTTAAATTATCGATGAGAATAAGGTCAAAAGGATCAAATATAGCTACGGTAAGCGACCTTAAAGTGCGCGATAAAGGCAGGACCACATGTTTGATGGCAAAATCGTAAGGAATAAGACGCTCCAACTCCTGGTCAGCTGCTGGCTTTAACATCCCTGTGCCCAAAGAAAAATAAGGAATACCCAGCTGCTCCGCTAATACTGAAACCACCTGTTCTTCTTTAACCATCCCCAACTTAACCAAAATCTCTCCTATACGACCGCCTTCTTGCTTTTGGACACTGATTGCCTTTTCTAATTGGCTAGCGTCGATGAGGCCTCCTTTAATCAAAAGCTCACCTAATCTTAAATATTTTCCTTTAAACGTCATCTATCTTTTTTTCTCAAAATTATTTAAATTGGAAATTATGGCTAATTGACGGCCAGAGGCAGTGGCTGTATTTTGTTCTCTTTCAGGAACCTTTGCTTTGTTTAATCGGGCAAGTTCTATATTCTTGTCCTTGAGAATGCGCGGTGTGATAAATACTAATAACTCGCGCTCTTTATTTTTATCCGGTGACGTTGGTTCTGATGATCCTTTGTGCCTGAATAAGAAACCTATTAAAGGAAGATCACCTAAAATAGGAATTTTGCTTGTAGTCTGGCTAAATTCCTTACGAATCAAACCGCCAATAATAACTGTCTCGCCATCTTTTACCCTCACCATTGACTTTGTGCTGCGAATCTCAGGATCCATGTATCGATAATTTGCATCGGCACTTTGAAATTGAGTGCCTTTCTTAGCCTCGCTGACTTGAGGATAAAGGAACATGGTAATTTCGCCTGTTTCAATATTAGCCTGAGGAGTAACCCTTAGAACTACACCTGTCTCATATCTTTCAGGCGTTGCAGAAGTACTTTCTGCGGCAGTTGTGCTTGTAGTGGTTACGCCAATTGCTTCGTTCGTGACAATCTTTATCTCCGCAGTTTCATTATTCAGGGTTAAGAGCTTGGGCCGGGCAAGATATCTGGTATCAGTTTGGGTGCGTAAAAAATCTAAAGCTTGAGCAAAAGTAGAACCTAAGACTACTGACCCCTCCATATCGGTAGTAGTTGTCCCACTTGTAATGGTTTTAGTTAAATCAGCTTTCCTTTTTGAAAGTGTACCTAGAAACAAATCAGCTCCCCGTTTCATAAATCCTCCGGGTAAAATTAGAGTAATAGGATTTTGAGAAAAATCAAAGCCTAATTTGTCTACGACGTCTTTACTCACATCCAACATCTCCACCTCAAGCATTACCTGAGGCACAGACACATCTAAGGAGGCTAATGTCTGAGCAATAATAGGCATGCGACTGGGTATATCAGTAACAATTAGACTATTGGTACGACGATCTTCAACGAGCGAACCATGCTCTGAGAGGAGTTTCTTTATTGCATTAGTAATACCTGCCTCTGACTTACCTGAGTCCCCTGCGCCCCCTGTGCCACCAGAAGCGCCAGTTCCACCGCTAAAGGATGCAGAGGTTTTCATATTGGAGGCCATCTCTTCCATTAAGGAAGAGGAGGAAACTGAGGCATATTTAAGATAGAAAATCTTGGTCACCGTTTCTACCTTAGGCAAACCCCAATCCTTGACAATAAATATATTTGAATCCAAATCTAACTCATAAGACAGACTACTGGCTTGAAATAACTTCTCCATTGCCGCTTTTATAGGAACCTTATCTAAATATAAAGTGACTTTTCTACTCTGCACTGACTCTGAGGCAATAAAGTTAAGACCTGACTGAATGGAGAATATCTTTAATATATCTTTTAGGTTCGCGTCCTGTAAATCCATAGATATAGTTGCCTCTGGGTTATCAAACGGTAATTCCTTCTCGGCATTCAACTTTGGGTGAGATGTAAACATAAGAAAAATAAAAATAAACGCAAATAATTTTAAATTATTTTTCATCTTTTCCTCCTTTTATTTTCTTTAAATTAACCGCTGCAGGTGAAGATAGATTACGCTCTCTATTATTGAAAAGCACAGTTACACTGTCCTTATTTATATCAAGAATCTTGATATTACCTATCATGTCACCTGGTTTTACTACTTTATTGTTAATTATTGCCTGCTTAATACTGCCTCCCCAGATTATTCCTTGTACTTCTAAATTTGGCAGCGGCTCTTCTACCTTACCCGACGGAGTTTGAGATTCTGTTGGTTTTTCTCGTTTCTCCTCATACCCCCTGAAAGGGTCTCTTAAATCACCCGCCTCATATTCCTTTTTGGGTTTTTCAATAATTACCCCTTGGCTACCACCTAATTGTTCTTTACCCGACTTCTCGATTTGTATGGGGGAACCGTTAATTTGTGCAAATGACCTAACCGAAACCAGATGGTTTATCAAGATATACGCAATAAATAACGCAATAAAAAAAACAATTATAGTGCCTGTCTTATTTTTTACCATGCTCAATCTTTTAGCGAAATAGCGCTTATCCTTAGATTAACATCCAATTTGTATTCCTGGTCTGCTCTTAAGATTTGCCCTACGGATTTTATATCGGTTTTTTCCACTATATAAACGTCAGAGTGGCTTTCTATTTTGCTGATAAATCTTCCCAAAATATGGTAACTATCCACATTTATAGACAAATCAAAAGGATACTTGGTATATGTAGGTAAGATTATTTCTGTCTGCGGTTTAATCGAGATAATCTTGACCGAAGAATCCCTGGCAATATTATTCAGCGTATTTATAACCTGTGAACTGTCTTTATTAAAGAACTTCTTGTAGGAATTCATGGTTTTTTCTAATTGTTTAATATCGCCCAAGACTTCATTCTTTTTAAATTCTATGTTTCTCTTCTCTTTCAGCGATTGTAAAGCCTTTTCTTGAGCTTTATGAATATTAAAGGCGAAAATTATAGCTAAAATAATTATTGCGATATTAAAAATATTATCCTTATTTATAGCTAATGCCATACTCTTCTCTCTACTTTAATCGGCTCGGCAGACTATGGTGAATTGGGTCGCAGTTATTTTTTCTAGATGAATATTATCTACAGAGTCGATGGTTATTTCTTTGAAATGTTTACCCAAAACCATATTTTCTTTCAAGCGAGAAGTAAACAAATTAAGCAATTCCAGTTCTCTATTGCTGTTCCCTAAATAAACGATGCCTCTTAAAATCAAATCTAGTGTATCCTCTTTTCTTGTGAATGAGAAATCAGTCAACCACATATTTTCTGGTATAACGCGAGGTATAGCATCGAGTTGGTCAGTTAGATATAGCTGGTGCCTAATGAACTTATCCATGGTATCTATTTTTATCTTATATTTGGAATCTATCTTAGTTAATTCTTCGTAATCGGTCTTAGGATTTACTGTTAAAACCTCAGGCTGTAGACCTCTGATATTCTCTAGCTCCTTCTGTAAGAATATCATTTTATAAAAACCTTGTATAAAGACTGCTGCGCATATCAATAAGCTCAATGTAAGTACCTTGCGATTTATCTTTAGTCCAGCAAGCCAACGAAATCTTCCTAAGAAAAGGGCTGTTTCTTTCTCGAATTCTCCCCTAGGTATAGGTGCTATCTTGGGTGCCGCTAAGTTTATCTTTAAGTTGGTTTTTATTATTTTAGACAAAGATGCGCTGTAGCCTTTAATAAAACTTAAGGAAAATGGCATCGGCCTACCTGTAACTTTAGAAACATCTATAAACTGAATGGATAAGCCCATATCTTTAATAAATGTGGTTAAATCCGAACGCAGTTCCGGGCTGGATGCAAAAAAAGTTTTTGAGATATTCTTGGTGGGGAATTTACGATGGTAAAAATCTAATGAGATACGTATCTCTGTCTTTAGTCTTTCTAAAATTGCTACTGTGTCTGGTGCTTCAGTCTTGAAGAGTTCTTCCGGTCCACCAATTAAGGTTATATCGCGGCTGAATAAGGGGAAACCGTTCTCTAAAACTAAAAAATTAACCTCATCTTTAGTTGGGAAATCAACACTAATAACCCCAATAATTCCTTGTTGAGCAAAACGCATTAATTGCATTAACCTTAATACGCTGAAAGCAGAATATTCTATAGTATTAGCTTTAATATCCAACTGTTGTAAAATAGCAAGATATTTATTTAAGGTCTCTTTCTTTATCCCCATAAATAAAATCAAATTTTTGCGGCTGGCTCTATCATAGGTTACCTGAAAATCTGAAATTAAATCCTCGATTTTAAAAGGGATATACTTCTTGGCTTCAAAATTTACTGCACCAATTAATTCTTCTCTCGGTAAGACTAACATTTCAAAGGTTCTCACAATCAAATCTTTACCTGAAAGACCAACCGCTACCTCCTTGGCCGCGATTTTATTCTTCCTCAATTCATCTTTGAGCATGGTCACTATCTTCAAATCTTCGGGTACCTTCTCTTCCAATTGTTCTCCCGGCAAAAGCGCTGAATAAGGTATCTCTGCATTATTCAAAACCATCTTACCCTTAGTCTCAACAATGCTAATTACCCCAGGGCCAAAATATATACCTAATGATGAGTTCATGGTTTTTCTCCGGATTTTATCTCTTTGCTTAAACGCCTTCTGCTTTTCAACCAGGCATTCACCTCTCTGCGCTCAAACCTCCAGACTCCACCCACCTTAATCCCTGAAATCTTTCCCTGGTGCAGCCAGTTATAAATAGTCTGTTTCTTAAGTCTTAAGTAATCCGCTAAGTCATCTATATCGAGTAATCTAGGCATATCCTTTACCTAATCTTCTATCCCCCCAAAACAAGGGAATTTAATTAGAACATAAAAAACTTATTTTGTCAAGTGTTTTTTTATCTAAACTTACTTATAATTACTTAGATTAGTTTTTAGCTTTTAGCATAGCAAAAATAAAACTAATTAAATGTATTCATTTCTATGTATTCTTATCTATACTTACTTATTCTTACTTAATACTTGACCCTTTGAGATGATAAGATTATAAGAAGTTTACTTAAATTATACTGGATTTTAAAGAAAGGCTATTAAGGTGAGGTGTAGGTGTAGATAGCTGTGGCACTAACACAGGCTGTACTTCCGGGTGAATTGGTACAACCAGCTGAACCTGCTGGCCTTATAAAAATCTTAACCGGTTGAATAATAGAGGCGGGAAAATTGCTGTCGGCAGGAAGATCGCAACCACCATCACCACTTGTAGGTAGACAACTAACACCTACTGACCAACCGGTCGGCGGGGGTCCGATTTTTAACTTATACATCGCATAATTTATCGCCGCTTGAGCAGCGTAATAGGCCTGGACTCGGCTTACCTTATGGTGTGTAAGGCGAGATTGGCTAGAAATTATGGTTAAAACAATATTGGCTAAAACAATGACAATTAAAATTGTAGCTAAAACCATAAACAGAGCTACTCCTTTTTTATCAAACTTTCGCAAAATTAAGCCAGATCTAATATTTTTAAGCTTAGACATTTTTTCTCAAGGTTACTTTATAATCGCCATTTATTTGTTGTAAAATTGCGTGCCCTTCCCGCGCAAGCCAACCTAAACTCATCAACACATTATCCCGTGGCTTATCTATACCTCTGATTAACTCCGATAAAAGCGCTTCTCCGTGTTGGTCTAAAAAATGCCAGATATCACCTGCCACTATCCCTATTTCCGTAATCATATAATATACCTCCTAAAGACATATTTTAAAACAATTAAATATTCTGTCAACTATTTTTTTACTGC
>Ga0315294_10000523_pt1 | contig 41379 bp, 28 predicted proteins | sample YL17G13_40_MG_FD_203626 | JGI IMG/M metagenome (GOLD analysis project Ga0315294, IMG submission 203626) | Sediment microbial communities from Yellowstone Lake, YNP, Wyoming, USA - YL17G13_40 | ecosystem: Environmental > Aquatic > Freshwater > Lake > Sediment | place: USA: Wyoming | collected... | reverse complement strand
GCTGTGCTGTAACTATATACCAATCTCTGAATCATGCTAACCTCCTGCAATAAGTTATCAAATATTTATGTGTCAACCTATTACAGGACAAGACACTGTTCGCTGAACGCTGTCCGCTACACGCTATCCGCTTATCCGCCTGCCTGCCGCGGCGTAGCATAGCGAAGCCGGGGCCCCATCCCCAACATCAGTTCCCTCACTCAAAAACCTTGGATTCTTAATGTTAGTGCACTATATAAGTATATACGCATATACTTATATAGTGCCGGCCCAATTGTCAAACGGAAAACAAAATCGCCATTCGGCAATTTCCCTGCCCGCTGTCCGCTGAACGCTGTCCTCTGTGTTCTCTATGGCTTTGAAATATCCTGTTAATCCTGTCTAAAAAAATCTGCGCAATCTGTGAAATCCGTGGTTACATTATTTTTTGCTACGAACAACGAATGGTTCGATGTTGCTCACCATCCTGAGCTTGTCGAAGGACTATGAACGATGAACTACTTCACTTTTCAATCATTTACGCAGCTACCCCTTTGTAAAAATCCCTAAACCGCAAAATTTTTCTAAAACTCATCTACTCATTATCCCATAACAACTTACCTAATTCTCTGTGTTCTCTGTGTCCTCGCTTTCCTCCGTGGCCAACGTTTTTTTCAACCCAAATGCGCATATCCGCCCCATTATGGGGATAATCTATGTCCCAATGTTGGATGAAATAAAATTTAATGGAACTTCAAAATCAATCCTCAGGATTGATACTGAGCAAGGTCGAATGTATTGATACTGAGCGGAGTCGAATGTATGAAAACAAAAAAATCTGCCTGCCCCGTGAGATGTGTCTTTCACTATCTCACAGGGGTGAAAAATCTGTGTTACCTGTCCTGAGCTTGCCTGTGGTGAGCTTGTCGAACCAGTCGAAGTGTCGAAGGAATCCGGGGTTAATTTTGAATATAACTAATTATGGCACAAGAGCTTAAAACAAAAACCAACCCCTCAATTCAGCACAATTCAAACGATTTGGCGTACTATTCGGCACCATTTCGAGAGCGATTCGAGACAATTCGAGAGCAATTCCAGAGCAATTCGAGACAATTGGCGCTATTTCGAGACAAAACACGAAAAATTTTCCCCGCCCCCGCAATCGCCAAATCCCGCCCATCTTACCCAAAACCACCCCCAAACCCCCGTCCATTTTTCGCAACTTTTCACAAATTTTCCCCGACAGTTTTGCACTGCACATAGATGGTGACAGTATGTCACCGAGAATAAATGATGGCGATATTGTAATATTAAGCCCATCAGTGCCGGCAGCACAGGGGCATATAGCGGTAGCGCGAGTCGCAAATCAAATAGGAGCTACCTGCAAGCTGTTAAGGGAAACCGACCAGGCAGTTCATCTTATACCAATAAACGAAAAGTACCAGACAAAGGTTGTTCCTAAGAAGGATTTGCTCTGGGCGCTGGCGGTTCTCTGCCATGTAAGCGTGTAGACACATTTTTTCGGATGGGCGACTTATTCAAATCTGGTGAAAGGCATTGATTTTGCGCGAAGTTATCTGGGCCTGCGCCGGTCATGGGGGACTGTGACGGTGGCACTGCTAGTTGTGGCATTTCCGGAGTCATCAACAGCCTGATAAGTTATGGTATAAATCCTGCTGGTGTTGGGGTTGTTGCGTTCAGCCCTTAGATATATAGAGCCATCATCACGTATCTCGATATCACCAGAAGTGTCCCCGTCACCCAGTCCATTATCTGCTTCGCTGCTTGTGATGCTTACCAGTGTCACCTGTGGTGACTGGTCGCAGTTATCGGTAAGAGTCCAGGTGGGGGTAATCTTGACCATCTTGTGATTTGGCGGCCAGAGTACTGCTGGCGTAACTGACAAGGTAAACTCGGGCGGGGTATTGTCCAGAACTGTTATTACTACTTCATCCGGCTCAGAGTTGTCTATGCCATCGTTTACAACCAGTTGAATGTGATTCTCACCTGCCGGCAGGCTGATAGTAGCAATTGGTCCGGCTGGTGCGACGTCGCATTGCGGATTCCAGTTGGGCGAGGTCGGTGTACCGAGCCAGGCTTTTATTAAGTCTGAAAGGTCTGGCGTGGATTTTGCATCCTGCGACCACTGGTTAGTAAGGACGGCGTAGTCGAGCATATTAATGATGCCGTCGCCACCTGTTGGCGGGATTATCTGGCCATTTAATTTCCAGGTGTATGTAAGCTGGTCGCCATCCTCGTCGTAGGAGGCGGAGGCATCGAGGGTAACTTCTGCGGTGCAGTCGGGGCCTGCGAAAACGGTTTGGTCTGGGCCAGCATTTGCGACGGGGATGTGGTTAAATTCGTATGCACCCATATCGATTCTGCCGAGTAATATCCGGGGCCGGCCGTCTAAATCTGTTTCGCCGGACAGGGGGATGTAATCTGGGTCGCCGGCATTTATGCAGGGTGAATTTTCCAGCAAGTGATAATCAGTGCTACAAGGGTCCACAAAGCAGGGGTCGGCATTTATGTTGCCGATACCCGGCCAGCCATCCTGAATGTTGCTGTGGGTGATGTTGATTGACGAGTGGTCATTGTTCCTAATTTCTCCGCTGCCATTCCAGAAGATGCAGTTGGAGATTTGAAGGCTGCTTGGATATGTCTGCCGGATGGAATCACAGGCCAGCGCATTTGCGCTGGCTGCCGAATTTGAGGCAAAGGTGCAATTGGTAATTATGAGATTACACGTGGTATAGTTGCACAGTGCGCCACCGTTGCCTCCGGCGGAGTTGCCTATAAAGGCGGAGTTGAGGATATACGAACTGCTGTGGTCATTGTTCATTGCGCCGCCGTCACTTTTGACAGAGGAGTTGGCGATGAAGGTACAGTTGGTAATCGTTGATGTGCTCTTATCCCAGTTGAATATTGCGCCGCCTTTGCCGCCGGCCAAGTTTCCTATGAAGGTGCAGTTGGTAATAGCCGAGCTGCTGGAGTAAACGTTACGCATCCCGCCTCCCCAGTCATACGCTGAGTTGTTAGTGAAGATGCAATTGGAAACAAGAGTGTTACTCTGATGGTTGTTCATTCCGCCGCCATCGTTTCCAATGGCCGAGTTTGCGATGAAGGCACAATTGGTTATGGTGGGGCTGCTTTTTTTGTTATGCATTCCGCCGCCGTCATAAGCAGCGGAGTTTTTGGTGATGATGCAATTGATAATCGTAGGGCTGCTGTTGATGCAATAGATGCCGCCGCCGTTTTTGGCCTCTGTTGAGCTGCCGTATGCATAACCATTTTTGATGGTAAAGCCCGCGACGGTGCTGTTTGCGCCTTCACCGCTGTGGAGATAGAAGCCGCGATGCGGGTTTTCTACTGTGCCTTGGCAGTCAATAATACAATTTTCCGGCCCTGTTTCGCTGCGAACGGTAATGGCTTTGCCATGAAAATCGATATCGCGATTGCCATCGCCGGTGTAGGTGCCGTCAGCGACCCGGACAGTTCCGCCATTCCAGGAGCGGTCGATTGCCTGTTGAATGGTGGGGTACTGAGCGGGGACATGGATGTCACCTGCTCCGTCAGTTGTAAGCGCATAGCAGCGACCCATGTTATCGTCAATGGTATGGTTGCCGACGGCGTCGTTGGCCTCGACTATGAAGAAGTAATCGGTTTGAGGAGAGACAGGCGATAGTTTTATAACATGGCTCGTCGTTAAAAGCGGGTCTATTGCCACGACGGAGTTAGGGTCTCCGCAGGTCTGGGAGTATAAGATGAGGGCAGTTGTTGGCTCACCTGTCTCAAAGGAAACGGCCGGCACCGGGCCCCGTGCGTCAATCTGAACATTAAAAATGGTGGAGTCTTGACAATCTGCGGTTGCGGTGTCGGTGGAAATTGCTGGTTTGCCGGTGCCGTCATTGGCATCGTGGTATGTTGCAGTGATGATTTGGCCGTGGGATAGTTGAAGCTGGCCATCTCCAATGTTTGGGACGCCCGAAACGGTTGAAATTGTCCCTGTGAAGATGCCGGCAACGGTGCTTGTCTCGGCCAGTAGAACGGTTTCTAAATCTCCCTCTTCGGTCGATATGGTTACTTGCTGCACACCACTTCCATTAAGGTCTGTATCAAAGAGTTTAATTTTGACCAGCGCTGAACACGAATAGGCATCACCGTCAAGCCAGACTGTTCCTTGTGGCCCGCGCATACGCAGCATTGTGCTGTATAGATTCAATCTGCCTGAAGCGCAGGTTTCGCGGGTAATCGGGTCAGTTGTCAGCATTAGTATGTTTTGAAGCTGGTCCGTGGAAATAGTCTGGTCTATGGACAATATGGCTGCGCATGCCCCTGCGACATGAGGGCACGCCATTGATGTTCCTGAAAGGACAGTGGTGTACTGGTTGTAGATTGTGCCCAAAGAAGTTCCGGCTGCCCGCAAGGACAGAATGTCAACGCCGGGCGCTGCGATATCGACCCAGGGGCCATAACTGGAAAAAGGAGCTTGCTGGTCGCTGGAATTTGTGGCAGCAACAGAAATGACATGTTCATAATAGGCCGGGTAAATTGGGTCGGTGGTACCGCCATTACCGGCTGCGGCGACTGTTATCATGCCTTGGCTGTGGGCATAATCGATTGTTTGTTTCAAGGTTTTGGAGTAGATAATAGTGCCCCAACTGTGCGAAGTAATATCGGCCCCGTTTTCAATGGCGTAATAGAAGGCAGCTACTGCATCAGATTCATATCCGGAGCCAGTGGGGCCTAGAAATTTAACTGCCATTATGCTTGCGTGCCAGCACACACCGGCCATGTCGAAACCGTTATTTCCTTCGGCAGCGATGACACCTGCGCAATGCGTGCCGTGACCGTGGTCGTCCATTGGGTCAGGGTCTCTTGGTTTTCCTCCGTATGTGCAGAAGTCATATCCGTGGATATCGTCGATGTAGCCATTTCCGTCATCGTCAATTCCATTGCCGCCAATCTCGTCAGCGTTAACCCACATATTGCCGGCCAGGTCCCTGTGGGTATAGTCAACGCCAGTGTCAACGACGGCAACGATTATTTCTGAATTTCCGGTGTTTACGTCCCAGGCCTGTGGAGCATCAATATCGGAATCAGGTATTCTGGGTGGATAGGTGAACCTGCCACTTTCCGGGTACATCTGACCGATATTATTTAGCGGCCACTGGATAGGATAAAGTGGGTCATTGGGAGTTCTGCATATCGAAACAATGTAATCCGGCTCGGCATATTCAACATCAGGGTTGCTCTTGTATGCTTCAACAACATCCTGAAGCGATTGGCCTTGGGGAAGCTCGACTTGAAGCTTGTATATTCTGTCGAGGGCGGGAACTTGCAGGCCTTTGGGTGCCCGGTTTAACCTCCGTAAAATATGCCTTTCGTTTTCCGTCAGCAATGCATAGTTTTTTACCTGAAGCGCATTAAGCTGGTGTCTATTTTCCTTGAAGTTTTTGAAGAGAGGCCTAATTGTTTTTACTTTGAATTGGGCGTTTAGCGTATCGAGGGCCTTGGATAATCTTAATTTTTCTGGTGGGGTTTTGGCTTTGAGCTGTTTTTCGACGGCATCCGCAACCGGCTGGCGGAATTTTATGATTATTGCATTATCAACAGCAGTAGTGTAATCTCCGGCAGGATATCCAGTCGTCTCAGGAATTTCCGCGGCCGAAGCGAGCCAGCACAGTGCCAAAAATCCAGACACTGCTGCCCAAAATACACTTGTTCTCTCTATTTTCACGTTCGTTCCTCCTTACGTTTTGGGCGTTTGGAGGGTAAAAGACCCACTCCTCCTTAAAGTTTCTTCTGGGACGGCTATCTTAGCTTAAATCGGTATTTTATTCAAGCATCTTTTGGACATTTGGGCTTGATTGTTTATTAAAGGCCTTTTTCGGCGAGATGGGAAATGTAACCAGATTTGACGGGCGTATGAAAGTCCTAATATAGGCTGCTTATGGGTATATAGAAAACACCTGGTCCTAGTTCGCTTGGGTAAGGGGCGCTACCGTCGGGAGTTATTGCCACTTTCATCGGGATCACTTGCGACGGCAGATAAGTATCGACATGGCCATCAGTGTAACCGGCATGCAGTTCAATCCCGAGCGGGAACAGACTAAGGTTCTCATCGGCTTTCGGACGCGACCAGTAATCTGACGACACCCAGGTTCCGGGTGTAACAGCAGATGTCCCGGCAAATCTCTCGCAGCTGCTATAGGCATTCGGACTTCGCCAGTGGTCGTAGCCGAAATAATCACTTACCAGCAGTTTGCTCTGGCTGGGGCCGGCCAGTGGATTCTTCGGACCTATGAAGGGTTCTTTCTGGCCCTCGATATGGCCTATATAGTTCCAGTAAAAGCAGTATGTTCCCACGACGGGGTCTTGCGCCTGAGGCGTTTCGGGATTATCCCAGTTATCGCCAGCGTCCCACGACTGCTGCAGGTGCCTGTACTGTTTGGGGGCATTTGGACAAAACATAACGGTTGAGTTGCCGATGTAGGTGTACAAGTAAGCACTGAGTGAGCGACGCAGTTGCGGACTGCGACTCCGGCAACTGGTCATCATAGTTGGCTCCTGCCAATTCCAGTGTTCATTTAACAGGCCGATAGTGGCAACCGATTCAGGATACTTACCGTCGTTGTCCGAAGCGAAACAGTTTAGTGTGGCTACAATTTGTCGCTGGTTGCTCATGTTCACCAAAGACCGGCTTTGTCGGCGAGCTTTTGTCAGTGCTGGTATCAGGATTGCCGTATAAGAGCCGATAATGACCATTAAGACCAGAATTTCTACAAGGTTAAATCCCTGTGGCTGTTTATGGTTTATAGCAAACCCAGGGTTGTTGGGACCGAAGGCCTTTTTGCCGGTTGCCGTGTGCATCGTTGTTCTCGCATCTATAAAGTATAACTCGGCTGGTTTGGAAAAATTAGACTTTGGTTGTTTAACCTGGAGTTCCCGCGGCCAGCTTCAGAAGCCAGATTATACCCGATTCTTGTTGTTTTTGCCCCTGAAAAATCTCTTCCCTCGGCTCGGCAAACTGGTCACCCACATTGTCAATTTTTTCCAGATAATAGAAGCTCAGTTCTCCTCCCCTGGCCTGGCCCTGGCTGTCACTTGATGAAAATATTATCTTATCAATAACATCTTTGTCCATGTCGATTACGTAATCCAATTTCACGCTTCTATTATTTATCTGTGCGGTAAGTATAACATGTGCTTTGGATTGACCTGGCGTGTATATGGTCTGAAATGGCACCGCCTGCTGTGCTGCATCACGCCGGATGATGTCAATGGTGTGCAGTCCCATCCATGGTCTTGCAAGGGCTTTGAAGCAGCTGTCGGCTGGGTAGGTTGCCAGTAGCCGCCCAGCGGCATCATAGACGTAAGTTCCGTTGATGCTGTTGACAATCATTGTTTGCTCTGCCACCTGCAATCTTAGCCAGGGGTAATACTGCGTACTGGCGGCATAAACAAAAGGGATCCGTCCGGCTCCGGAGATTTTCTGGCCGTCTATTTTGCCGGTAACCGTAAAATATGTCCATCCCCGCTGGTGCATCCGGTCGCGATTGTCAGTCACTCCTACCCCTGCCGGCCAATTGTACCGAAAATATTCCTCCTCCAAAACGTTGTGGTGAGAAGTTATCTGCGAACAGGAAGTGCCCCGCTGTTTATTGACTTTTACCATTAACAATAACGGCTGTGCGTCGGATGAAACAAATTGCATACTTTGGCTTTTTCCTTCGGTTTTTGAGAGGAAATTTATTAGTTGGGGTTTGTCGGTAGGCAGGCGCCAAACGGCCAGGTCATCGTTCCACATGCGGCAGTTGTTAATATAGATGGTGTTGCTACTTTTGTCGAAGTGGTAATTGGCCTGCTCAGTTTGCAGCTGACAGTAGGTTTTTCCTTGCTGGTCTGAACCGTTCAGGCGCATCATTACCGGTCCGCTTGAGTTGAGCGGATAGTAATACCAGCATTCGGCACTGGTTTTATTTGCGTCCTCCGGAACACTAGCGGCGGTTGATGCCCAATTTTTTTTAACGACGGAAGCTGTCCGCTCTGTCCACGAGACTGTATTATCGACCCATGTTGTCGGTACCTTGGAGCCTGCGGTAAGTCCACCAGTTGCTACTGCGGCGATAGTCACTGTCTTGAGAGCTACAGTGGCTGCTTTGTTGCTTACCATTGCCAGAAGTCTGGTTGTCAGGCCGACGCTGACAGTGGCCCGTGTTAGCGATACTTCTGCTACGGCCTCGGCTGGAGCAGTCATTTTCCCAAACACGACAAGAGCCAGCAACAGAACCTCCTTGCCGAAACCGCCGCGGCCGAGCTGTTTTTGCAATACCTTTTTCGCCCGGTAGAATAATACTCTAGCGTTTATTTCGCTGCACTGCATTAGTTCGGCAATCTCAGAATACTTCATTTTTTCATAGCACCGCATGGTCAAGACCGTTCTCTGGCGAGGATCCAATTGTTGTATTGCATTAAAAACGGTCTGCTTGAGCTCTCGGGAAATTACGTCAGCCAATGCCGAGGAATCCTCTTTCCAGCGGGGGTTGGTTGGGTCATGCTGTGCCAATTTTGACATCGCCGCTTTGCTGTGACGTTGTTGTTCGGCAAAGTAATTGTGTATCTTGTTAAAGGCGATGCCGCGCAGCCAAGGCCAGAATCGACTTATTTTTTCCAAGTTATTTATCAACCTAGACATCTCGAGCAAGCACTCCTGTACAATGTCCTGAGCCACGTCATCCTGTAACAAAATTCGATAAACATAAGCATACAGCCTCTCCCGAACCAGCCGGTTCAGAGCGTTTAGACTTTCTGCGTCGCCAAGCTGGGCCAGCTTGATTAACTGGGTATAATCAAACTTCTCGTTCATACAAAGCCGTAGTTATAGTGGGATTTACATTATGAATTGTTACATTCTTTTTTCAGAATTTCATGTTTTTTTTGCTTTTTTGGGATAAACCACGCCAAAATCGGCCTGGAATTGGCAGAAAACAGGTTTTTTTAGCCATTTTTTAGGCCCGGAAGTACTGTCGGCTGAATAGCCGATCAGGAAGCACACAGGCGATATGGTGCAAACACAACAGCAGGGCAGGCGGCTATCTAGTACTTGAAGAATTGCTTGAGCCAGTGCGGGTCGACGGCACCGGATATAGTTCCATTGATAGTGAGACGGCCGAGGACTTTGTTTTCCTTCATAATCAGCGGTGGATTCGAGGCAGTGGGGTTGAAGGGGCTCTGGGGGGAAAAAAAGCCCCCATAATTGCCATATTCATTCCAAATGCTTTGCGCGTTAAATGGGCTGCCGTAATTTTGGAACTCATTAAACACGGATTCGGAGTCGAATTCATCGCAGACGGTGCCGAGGTACTGCGGCCTCCTTTCATCGCTGATTATTCTTGCTCCGCCGTATTTGCCGATGACCTTTACTGTCAAAGCTGCCTGCAACTCCTCAACGGTATAGTCCATCAAGGGCGCAACTTTCTTTTCCAGCTTTTGTATGGTCGCGTCACGCTGTGTCTTATTTAGCTGTTTTTGCCTTATTATTTCCTGATACATCTGATCCGGACGAGGCGGTTTTCCCACCCGGGCAAGTAAAAAGTTTACCGGCACTGCTGTCAAAAGTGTTACTGCGGCGATTATCGGTATTTTTGTTTTGTGTTTCATAGAAACCTCCTGATTTTGTGAGCTGTCCAGACATAGGATAACCGAAATCGCCTGTTTGTGTCAAAGGAAAAGGGCGGCGCGATTGGTCGGCGAAAGCCGACGGACAAGACCTGCGGTCAGATATTCCTTAATCTTCAATTGTCCTTCGGTTTTTGGTCCAGGAGAAAAATCAGGAAGTTTTGGCGTGCCCAGGCCAGTTTGTATCTGGCGTTGAGCTGTTGTGTAAGCTGGTGGAGGTTCGGGTCGTCGGTTAATAGCATAACATAGGCAGCGCAGCCTTGCCGGTTGGCCTGGATTTCGTTGATATCGGTTGAGTAGATTAACGGCCGGTTAGTGTAATAAATAAGCTGCGGCGGCGCCCAGTAGTTTGTGTAATCGCCTAATTGTTCCGGTTGTTCCGGAAGTTGTTCCGAGATCATTACTGGAACACGGGGCGGGACAAACTTTGTGAGCTCTTTAAAAACAAGGAGTACATCACGCAACGTCTGAGGCAGGTCGGTTTGGTTGAACATATCCAGGGAACTTGCAAAAAAGGGCATGGGCAGCATCACCAACAGAATGGCGACACACATTGCCGTTCGTGGTACTGACCTGGCCAGCAGCATAAATGTTGCTATGACAACGGCAGCCATCGCAACGGCAAAAAAGGGTGTGATATAATACTGCCAATACCCATGTTTCCACGAGCGGTCTTTGAATACGCCGATCCAAATGAGACCCTGAAGTAATGTTAAGAGGATGGGCACCATCGACGCTTTGTTGCGCACGACCTGCCGGAAACGGGAATCGAAAGCGGCATAGCGAAGAATTGCCGGGATAATCGCCAGGTAGATAATAGCCGCCCCGATTCCGAGGATGGACATATTCCACTTTAGCCACCGCCAAGCTTCCGGGAACCAGGGCGGTGAACTTGGTGGCCCGAGCGTACGCGCCAGGAAGAGAGGTCTAAGCCAGGTGATGTTCCAGTTGCACCCCCATAGAATATGGATAACTACAGCTGTCAGAGAAGCAGCAGGAATTGCCGTTAGCCATAACAAAGAGCGTCGCAGGGAATGGTCGCGCAAGCAGCGGCAGATGTGCCAAAGCCAGATTAATCCAGCCATAATCACAGCTGACCAGCCGCTTCCAATTCCCAGAACAACACCGAGTGTATAATAAACCACTCCGGAAGCCCGACGATAACTGTCACCATAAAGCCCTGCCCGCAGCAGGTATCCGTGAAGCATAAGCAAGCTGAAGAATTGAACGGGTGACACCTCTTCTATTATCCGCCCAAAATAGGCGGTAACAGGCAGTGTCGCATAGAAAAGGCCGGTTAGAAGGCCCAGCAGCGGCGATTGAAGCCTGCTGACAATTACCATTAAAAGCCACACGCTGCCCAGCGTTGTTGCGATGGGCGCCAAACGCGTCACCCATTCGTGGTCCCCCAAAAAAAACATTGGTATCGCTGCCCAGACCGCCACCAGCGGGGGATGATTTAGGTAGCGATGAGGCTCGGCAGGCGGTGTTAGCGTATCGCCCCAGGTGTAAAAAAGTTTGGTATACTCCAGGCCATACTGGAGATGATTGCGTGCAAAATAACTGTAAAGGGCGCTGCTCAGCTCGTACCAGCTAATGAATGGGCTAGTTAGATTTCGGGCCAGCAGTATCAGAGCAATTGCCAAAATGACCACACGGCCTATGAATTCAAGGCGGTTGACAGTTGTTCTGGTTTCGGGGGATTGCAACTGCACAAGCATTTCGGGTTTTCCTTTTTTTGTGGCCCTTACCCTGGTGGCCAAACAGATGATTGGTTTTGTCAAGACAGCTTGAGTCGAGCATTGCTCGGTATTTAATTATCTTTCGGCGATTGATTCAACAGAAAAATCAGGAAGTTTTGGTGGGCCCAGGCAAGTTTGTATCTGGCGTTAAGTTCTCGTGCAAGCTCCAGCAGGTTTGGGTCGTTGGTTAACAGCATAACGTAAGCAGCGCAACCTCGCTGGTTAGCCTGTATTTCGTTGATGTCGGTCGAATAGATTAACGGCCTGTTGATGTAATAGGCAAGAAAGGAGTTAGCCATGAGGCCGGTGTATCTGTTCTCCGATTCCGGTTGGGGGTATTCTTCCGAAATCATTGCTGGGACCCTTGCCGGGACTAACTGACCAAGTTCTTCGAAGATAGTAAGTATGTCACACATACTCTGCGGCAGACGGCGTTGATGAAGGACATCTAAGTAGTTTGCAAAAAAAGGCATGGGCAGCATCACCAGCAAAATAACTGCCCATATTGCTATTTTGGATACCAGCCTTGACAGCAGCGTAAATATTGTCAGCACAACAGAAGCCATCGCAACGGCGAAAAATGGCGATGTAAAGTATTGCCAGTAATCGCAGAACGCTGACTGGCGTTTAAATAGGACAACCCAGATCAGTCCGTGTAGCCCGGTCAGCAGGATAGGCGCCACGGAGGTCTTGCTGCGCAGAATTTGCCGTAAAGGTGAATTCAAACTCGCATACCGAAGGATTAAGGGGACAATTGCCAGGTAAATAACAGCTGCACCAGCGCCGAACATGGAAATGTTGGTATTAAGATGCGCCAGATTCATGTAAAGCCATTTTGTCCAAGGTATCGGGTCTTCAGGACTGAGTGAGCGGGTCGAAAGCAAGGGTAACAACCAAGCGGTGCTCCAGCCATATCCCCATAAGAGGTGGACGACCACTGCCGTTAGAGAAACTCCAGGAATGAGCGTCAGATATACCAAAAGACGCCGGACAGAAGAATCGCGGAGCGAGCGAAGAAGGTGCCATAACCAAATTAACCCTGTCATAATGAAAGTAGCCCAGCCCGTTGCGATTCCCAGAAAAGCTCCGAGTGTATAACAGATGGCTCCGGGAGCGCGACGATAGCTGTTGCCATAGAGACCTGCCCACTGCAGGTATCCGTGGAGTATAAGCAGGCTGAAGAATTGGACGGGTGACTCTGGGTCGATTACCCGGCCAAAATAGGCGGTAATAGGTAGTGTCGCGTAGAAGAAACCACTGAGAAGGCCTAATAGCGGCGACTGGAGTCTGCTGACAATTACCATTAAAAGCCACACGCTGCCCAGCGTTGTTGCGATGGGCGCCAAACGCGCCGCCCATTCGTGGTCCCCGAAGAAGAGCATAGGTATCACTGGCCAGACCGCTACCAGCGGAGGATGATGTAAATAACGGTGAGGCTCAGTTGGCGGTGTCAGCGTATCGCCCCAGGTATTAAATAATTTGGTGTACCCCAGCCCGTACTGGATATGGTTACGGGCAAAGATACTATATAAGGCACTATTGTCTTCATGCCAGCCGGTAAACAAGCCCGTTACATTTCGGGTGAGCAGCAGCAGGGCTATTGCCAGGATGGCTGTCCGAATAATGGGTTCAGCGTAGCCATTAATCGGTCCGGTTTTTTCGGGTTGTAACTGTACTGACATTTTTTGTTTTCTCTGTTATTTATTATAAACTGCCGGTTTTGCCGGCCAAACAGATGATTGATTTTGTCAAGATAGTTTGAGTCGAGCATTGCTCGGTATTTAATTATCTTTCGGCGGTTGATTCAACAGAAAAATCAGGTAGTTTTTTTCGGCCCAGACAAGTTTGTATTTGGCATTTAACTGTTGGGCGAGTTGGAGCCTGTTTGGGTCATTAATCAGTTTCATGACGTAGGCGGTACAGCCTTGCTGGTTAGCCTGGATTTCGTTGAAATCCACCGAATGGATCATTGGACGATTGGCGTAGTAAGCGAATTGCGGGACAGTCCAGGTGCTTTTATAACTGCCAAGCGATTCCGAGTTTCGCGGAGGTTCTTCCGAAATCATTGCCGGAGCACGAGGCGGGATTAACCGCGAGAGCTCCTTTAAAAGTACGACGGTATCGCGTGGATTCTGTTTTTTATGGAACAGGTCCAAAGCTTTTGCAAAAGAAGGTATAGGCAACATGACCAGCACCAGTATTATCCACATTGCCAGCCGGGGTGCCGATTTATCCAGCAGCGTAAAGGCTGACATAACAACGGCAGCCATCGCCACGGCGAAAAAGGGCATGGCAAAATACTGCCAGTAGTCGTGTATCCATGACTGGTGCTTGAATACGCATACCCAGAGCAACCCATGTAATGCGATTAGCAGGATTGGTGCCACGGATGTTCTGCTGCGTATAATCTGTCTATAAGGCGAATCCGGGCTGGTGCGCTGTAAAACCAGGGGTATGATTGCCAGGTAAATCGCTGCTGCGGCTACTCCGAACCCGGAAACGTTGCCTAGAAGGAATGGCCAACTGTGATTTAGCCATTCAGCCCAGGACACTTGGTTTTGTGGGCTGAGCGTGCGAGACAAAAAGAGAGACCCCAACCAGCGGGTGTTCCAGTTGCATCCCCATGCGATGTGGGTAAAGACAGCTGCCAGAGAGGCAGAAGGAACTAGCGTCAGCCAAAGCGTAAGCCGGCGCAGGGAAGAGTCGCCAAATACGCGACAGATGTGCCAGAGCCAGATTAGTCCTGCCATAATCACGGCTGCCCAGCCTGTTGCGATTCCCAGAAAAGCTCCAAGTGTATAGCATACGGCTCCGGGCGCACGACGATAGCTATTTCCATATAGACCTGTCCATTGCAGGTATCCGTGAAGCATGAGCAGGCTAAAGAATTGAACGGGGGACATGTGGTCGAGCATCCGTCCGAAATAGGCGGTAACAGGTAGTGTCACATAAAAAAAACCACTCAGAAGGCCTAATAGTGGTGACTGGAGTCTGCTTACAATTACCATCAGGAGCAGCGCACTTGCCAGTGTTGTTGCAATCGGCACGGAGCGTCCTACCCATTCATGGTCGCCAAAGAAGAACATCGGTATCGCCGTCCAGACCGCGACCAGCGGAGGATGATTCAGGTAGCGATGAGGGTTGGCCAGTGGCGTAAGCGTATCGCCCCAGGTATTGAATAGTTTGGTATACCCCAGGCCATATTGGATGTGGTTGCGGGCGAAATAACTGTAAAGTGCACTGTTCCAGTCGTGCCAGCCAACAAACCAGTCCGTTACGTTGCGCGTCAGCAGCAGCAGGCCGATTGCCAAAACGATTACACGAGCCATGAATTCCACATGGTCGGTTATGGACGTTGTTTTGGAGGGTTGTAATTCTACTGTCATTTTTTGTTTCTCTTTTTTTATTATAACTTGGCAGCCCCGATGGTCAAGTAAATGTTAATTCTATCGAGTTGGCCGAAGAAGCGGCTTTGAGAAATTACCAGGCGGATTGCTGGTGTTTTAGGCACGTGATATGAGACTGATATGTTTGGGTTTGTTATACCACCGTGAGAGTGATACCAGAATCGAACTTTGTTCATTTTCGGAATTGGTCTGGAGGTTGATCGAGGAGGAAAATCATGGAATCCAGCTGGGCCCACGCCAGTTTGTATTTGGTCTTGAGTTGCTGTGCGAGCTGAACCAGGTTTGGATTGTTTGTCAACAGCATAACATAGGCAGCGCAGGATTGTCGGTTGGCTTGGATTTCGTTGATGTCGGCCGAGTAGATTAATGGCCGGTTGGCGTAATAGGCGACCTGCGGAATAGTCCAGGTGCTTGTATAGCTGCCGAGTGATTCCGAATACTGCGGACATTGTTCGGAGATCATTACGGGGGCGTGGTCCGGGATTAGTTGTGAGAGCTTCTTGAAAACTGCGACGATATCACGTATCTCCTGGCTTTGATGAAGTTTGTCCAAAGAAATTGTGAAGAAAGGCATAGGCAGGATGACCAGTATGAAGGCCAGGCAAATTGCTGCTTGACGCATGGGTTTGGCCAGAAGGGTGAATGTTATTATGACGACAGCAGCCATTGCAACTGCGAAAAATGGCGCAGTATAGTACTGCCAGTAGTCATGTACCCACGACTGGTGCTTGAATGCGCACATCCAAATCAGCCCCTGTAGCAGGGTTAGCAGGATTGGGACTATAGATGTTTTGCTGCGAACAATCTGTCTGAAAGGGGAGTCTGAACTAGCATATCGCAGAGTTGTGGGGATGATTACCAGATAGATAACGGCTGCGGCAGCGCCCAAGGGGGAAACATTGCGTGTGATGAATAACCAGTTCCGAGAAAGCCAATTGACCCAGGGTGTTGGGGATTGTTCGGCAAGTGTGCGAGACAAGAATAGAGGCCCCAACCAGGTAATGTTCCAGTTGCATCCCCATGCGATGTGGGTGAGAACAGCTGCCACGGAAACACCAGAAATCAGTGTCAGCCAAAGCGTAAGCCGACGTAGTGAAGAGTCGCCAAATGCGCGACAGAGGTGCCAGAGCCAGATTAGTCCTGCCATAATCACAGCGGCCCAGCCCGTTGCGATTCCCAGAAAAGCTCCAAGTGTATAGCATACGGCTCCGGGAGCACGACGATAGCTGTTGCCATAGAGACCTGCCCACTGCAGGTATCCGTGGAGCATAAGCAGGCTGAAGAATTGGACGGGTGACTCTGGGTCGATTACCCGGCCAAAATAGGCGATAATCGGCAGTGTCGCGTAGAAGAAACCGCTGAGAAGGGATAACAGCGGCGACTGAAGCCTGCTGACAATTACCATCAAGAGCCACACGCTGCCCAGCGTTGTTGCGATGGGCGCCAAACGCGCCGCCCATTCGTGGTCCCCGAAGAAGAGCATAGGTATCACTGGCCAGACCGCCACCAGCGGAGGATGATTCAGGTAACGATGAGGGTTAGCCGGCGGTGTAAGCGTATCGCCCCAGGTATTGAATAGTTTGGTATACCCCAGCCCATACTGGATATGGTTGCGGGCAAAATAACTGTAAAGAGCGCTGTTCCACTCCCGCCAGCCAGTGAACCAGTTGTTTATATTGCGGGTTAGCAGCAGCAGAGCAATTGCTAATATGACAACTCGGGCTGCAGATTCGACTTGTTTGGTAATCGTCATTGTTTTAGGGAATTGTGATTCCGCTGCCATGGTTTTATTATAGCCTGTCAGTTTTGCCGGTCAAACAAATGTTTAGCGCAGTCAGACAGGCAGCAAGTGGTTGTGCGGACAATTGCGAGTCAGGATTTTATAGCCGTTTGGAGTTACTAAAATGTTGTCCTCAAGTCGCACGCCTAATTTGCCAGGCAGGTATACAGCCGGCTCAATTGTGATAACCATGCCCGTTTCCAATTTGCCTTTGTTTCTTCCTGAGAGAGACGGTGCTTCATGTACCTCTAAACCTAACCCATGTCCTGTTCCATGACCATATACAGGTAAATCACTCTCGGCGATTATCTTTCTAGCCGCCGAATCCACCTGACGGAGCTCAACTCCGGCTTTTACTATTTTTAGTGCGGCAGCCTGGGCTTTCTGGACGGCACCGTAAACCTTTTTGTAGAAGCCGGGTGTTCTGCCGACAGTGAAACACCGGGTCAAGTCACAACAGTAGTTTTTATACCTGACGCCAAAATCAATAAGGATTGTGTCATTTTTTTTGAGTTTTCTGCCGCCGGGCTGATGGTGGGGACGCGAAGCGTTGGAGCCGAAAGCAGCAATGGTTTCAAAACTGTTTACTGCCCCCAGTTTACGAATTTGAAAATCTAAAATGCCGGCAAGTTCGTTTTCGGTCAGGCCTGGTTTTATGCTTCGCAGGGTTTGTTTGAGAGCTTGTGCTGCGATTCGGACAGCGGCCTCGATGGCGGCAATTTCGTCGTCGTTTTTGGTACGGCGGACGGATTCGATAATATTTGCAGCCGTTTTGAGCCGGCCGCCAAGGTTTTTCTTCAGCGTCTTAAAAGCAGCCACCGAGACAGAATCTTCGACGGCTGCTGCTTGTACGGATTTTAGTTTTTTGAAAAGTCTGGCTGTCGCCTCAATTATCGGGCCGCCGGATTGAATTATCCGGCAGTGAGGGCACTGATTTTGCGCTTGCTCGATATATCTGCTGTCGGTCAAGAGATAAACATTTTTGGGTGTGATTACCGCCCAGCTATCACTGCCCGAGAAGCCGGTTATGTAGGTTATGTTGGCAGGCTTTGTTACTATAAGACAATTTATATTCTTTTTATTTAACTGACGGCGGATTGTCTTAATCCGTTGTTTTATGGTCCTGCTGTTCATTTTTGGTGCAACTAGTAACTCGATTAATGCTTAATAGAGATTCCAAGTACAATTGATTAACATTTTATCGGCGAAAAATAAAGTTTTTTTATGTAACCTTTGCTTGTGAGGCAATTTTTTAGTATCTTGCTGCGACTATTTTTTGCTGCTACAATGAGCCAGGTTTTGAAGTTATCATCGTTAAATTCTGGTAGCAGTTTATGATACCCGTTCGCACGAGTATACGGCCGATTCGGACACCTTACACCAACTACGCGCTGATATTGATTAATGTAGTTTTTTTCCTTATGACGTATTGGCCTCATTATTCAGTGGTGGGCGGTGTCCGTGGAATCGACCCGCTTAGACCCTGGGCGGAACAATTTATGCTGACCCCTGCCCGGCCAAATCTTTGGCAGTTCGTAGGTTATGCATTTTTACATGGCGGCTTTATGCATATCTTTGGGAACATGTTTTTCTTGTATATATTCGGTAATAACGTCAACGATAAACTCGGTCATTTTGGTTATCTGTGCTTCTACCTGGCTGGGGCTGTGTTCAGTGCCATTGGCCATGCACTAATGAGCGGTTCTTCTGTTCTTGGAGCAAGCGGTGCTGTTGCTGCTGTAACGGGGGCTTATTTGGTACTGTTCCCCCAGACTTTGGTTACAGTCGTTTATTGGTTTATCATCATTGGAACAATGGAGTTGCCGGCGTTGTACTTTATCGCATTTAAGCTGATTTTCATCGATAATATGATTACGCGATATACGCCGAATGTTGCTTACGATGCACATCTGGCTGGATATGCCTTCGGCATCGGGGCTATTTTTCTTATGCTTGCGGCTGGTTTAATCAGCAGCAGCGGATTTGATTTATGGTCGATGATGAAGCAGTGGAATCGACGGCGGCGCTATTGTGATGTGGTCTCGAGCGGGCACGATCCATTTGAGGGCCGGAACGTCCGGCGTATAGAAGTGAGGGAGATAAAGAAAACGGCCCTTGAACAGCAGCGGGATGAAAAAACCAGAGAGCTTCGAGACAAAATTGCCGGCTGGATTTCAAATCGGAATTTGTCGGCTGCGGCCGGAGTTTATCTGGAGCTGATGGAACTTGACGGCAGTCAGATTTTGCCGCGTCAGCATTTGTTGGATATTGCCAATCAGCTTGCCAGCGAGAATAAACCGGCCCAGTCAGCGCGAGCTTATGAGCATTTTTTGGCTAACTACAGCAACTATGAATATGTCGGGCAGGTTGAGCTGATGCTGGGGATATTGTATTCGCGTTATCTTCATCAGCCGGATTTGGCGGTGAAGCATTTGCAGGCCGCAGTTGAAAGACTTACTGACGCGGGCCAATTGAAAATGTGCCGTGAGGAACTGGAAAGATTGCGAAGTTAGGCTATTATCCTGTTGTCATTGCTGCGAAAGCGGCGGTCCGGTTTTGCGAGCAGCAGGGGCCAGAGAAATGGGCAAGGCATTTCTATTTTAGCTCAATAACATCAGTGCACATCAGGTGATAGGATGGCGCAGCCTAATTATAATTTGGTACAATAATAAAGTTGACAATAACAGATAGCGATGCTAATTTGAAACCCAAAAAAGAGCCAGGGCTTCGGCTGTTTTTTAGGTAAAACATTTTTTTGGGAGATGGAAAAATGCGAGCTTACACTTATTTCTTTGTTCTAGTTTGTTTGGTAAGTTTGATGTCTGTTGGTTTTGCCCAGGAAGCTGTTAGTTCATCTGAAGACTCCGCATCAGTCGGAGATGCCAACGATGCCAACCAGGCAAGTGCGTTGTCTTTTCCCTATCTTGCAGAGATAACGGATGATAATGTCAATGTTCGTTCCGGGCCTGGCACGAATTACTACTTTTGTGGCAAGCTGAACAGGACTGACAAAGTGAAGGTGGTCGGCAGCCAGTTTAGTTGGTCTCGTATTGTTCCGCCGCCCAAGAGTTTCTCTTGGATTTCAAAGCAGTATGTTAGCACCGACCCAAATGACCCGAATATTGGAATAATTACCGGTGAAGCGGTTCGCGTTTATGCAGGTTCCGAGGAGCTCGAGCCGATACATTCTACGACTTTGCAGTTAAAGCTCAATCGGGGCGATAGGGTTGGGTTGCTGGGCGAAGAGAAAGGCGATTATTGTAAGATTGTTTCGCCGGACGGCGTTTACCTTTGGGTGAATACGCCATATACCAAGCCGCTGGGCCCGATTGGCGCTGGTGAGGTTCCGATGTTTGCTGGTACCAAGCCGAATGTTGGAACCCCAGCTGTTGTGCCAGGGACGAATTCCGTTGAGTCCAAGAAGCTCGAAGAATATTATGCGCTAAAAAAACAATTCGATGCTGAGCGAGCCAAACCGTTAGACCAGCAGAATTACGCGGATTTAAAGAAAGCGTTTGCTGAAATTGCCAATGACAAAGAGGCTGGCAAAGCCGGCCGCTACTCGGAGCACGTGATAAAACATATAAAGGGTTGTGAGCTGGCTTTGGCAGTAGCAAAAGAGGTTCCCCTTCAAGATGCACAATTGAACGAGGTTGAGCAACGGATAGAGAATGCTCGTACTGAGAAGTTGGCAGAGATTCCGGATATGGGTAGATTTGCGGCTATAGGGCAGTTCCAGACTTCAAATATTTACGGCCCGGAGCGGGAACTAAAGCACTACAGGATAATTGATAATTCGGGTAAGATTGCCTGTTATGCGGTGCCGGCCGGTTCGGCTGCTGCAGTGGATTTTATCCAATTTATAGGCCGAAAGGTCGGGCTGGTTGGAACCATAGAGCCGCATCCGCAAACTGGAAAAGCTCTGGTGCGATTTACTGAGGTCGTTGAATTGCAGTAATTTAGCTGATAGGCGAGATTGTTTTGGGGGGATAGTATAGTTGGTTTTGCGGCAAATGGTTTTTGCCGAATTGCGTTTTTCATTCCGCAGAGAAAAGGGGGCGACAATGGCTGTTAGAAAAATCACTGTTCGCTGTCTGGAAATCGAAGATAGGCCAGGAAGTTTGCAAAAGCTTTTGGCTGATGCCGCTAATAGTGACGCGGCGGAAAAAACGCTGAAAGGATGACGTTATTACCTGGGTTTGACCGGCTTTGTGCCCAGGATTTCAAGAGTTTCTTTAATGACAGGCAGCGTGGTGGTTGTTACCTGCGGGTCGTAAATACTGCCGGTGACATCCATTCGCACGACGGCGTGGCCCAGGCCATCGGTGAGGGACTGCAGCAGTGAAGGTTCAGCAGTGGCAAGACGCCGGCCTCGAGCGGTGAGAGCTAAATCGATATTTTGGTTCTGCAAATCCATCGAGCCTGAGCCGTTGAATGCGACAGATTGGCCGGACAAATCAAACCGCTGAATAAGCAGCGTGTTGTGCTTGATGTATGAATCGATGAGCATCTGGTTAAAGGCAAAGTCTTTTGGTTCTGTGAGTTTTAGTACGCTCAACACCTTTGCCAGCGGCGAGAGTTTGCCGACCTGCATATCGGTAATTAGCAGGTGGCATCTGCCGATACTTGAAGAATTGTCGCCGACTACGGCACTGATGCTCAACAGACCGTTCATTTTGCCGCTGGTGTGGTCGCCGGGCGAAGTTTCTTTAGCCTTTGTATCGGAAAGAAATTGTTTTAAGTCAACATTGTGGAAACCTGCGTCGAGCAGGTACGTCAGAGCTGCTGAGGCGGGTTGTTTTAGTTCAAACCTACCCGTCAGTTTGCCGTCGTAACAATCGGCAATCAAGTTTTTGGTCAGCCAACTGTTCTGATTAGGGTCATAATAGATATTTGCCTTCAGGTCGGTTAAAGATTTGTCCTTGATCCTGATACCATCGGCAACCAGAACTGCTTGGCCGCTGTGGAGACGGTCGCCGGTTTTGTACAGGCCTTTTGTTTTTAATACCGCATCGACATCGGTTACAGGGGTAGAGATATTGAAATTGCAATTTTTGAATTTAACATCGCCGGCGAAATCGACATACTTTCCGCCATCATCTTTATTCAGGACTGTTATATTATCAAAATTAAGGTCAATTCTGCCGGTAGGTGCTAGTTTGGTGTACAGCGGCTGGAACTTTTCGGGCAAGGCAATGCCGAGTCGTTGGTCGAGAAAGATGTCGTTGGCGGAAAGTGCAAACTGGCTGTCGCCGAGGGTATTATCAGCAATTGCTATTTGACCGGTTATTTTTATCGTTGAGGGGGTTGGCATTATTTGAACGCTATCGGCGGCGGCAGCTGTGATGTTTGCGAGCCCGATGCTGTTTTTTGTTATTGTCAAGGTGCCGGTAATATCTTTTAACGGGTAAGGAAGGCTCTTGCAGTTGATGCTGTTGCCCAAACAATCTACCGTTATCTTGTAATCAGGAAGATCCTGACCAGTTGTTTTGCTCAGATGGGCGCTGCAATCTATTTTCCCTTCCGGCTGTAAATCGGAAACGACTTTTCCAATGGACGTCGGCAGCAGACCAAACAGGTCGCTGTTTAACTGAACGCGCTCGGCGCGCAGCGACAGGGAATAACGGAGTTGCTCAGTTTTTTCATTCGGCCAGATTTGACCGGTTAAGGAAACCAGGCCCTGGTTATATCGACCCGTCAGGTTTTGGATGCGTATCAAATCAGGCTCAAGTACAACTTTTGCTGATACATCAGAGATAGGCAGCGGAAATTTATTTATTTTCAAAGAGGTTTTTTTGCAGGATACATTAGCTGCGAAACCCGGCGAGCTGGAATTCTGTGTGGGGGTAAAGATTTTCACATCAGCATCAACTAGTCCTGCTATATCAAGTTGGTTATATAGTGTTCTCTGCTTGGCTGGCAGTGCTGAACCTAGCGTCGAATCCAATGGGACGTTTTCTGCGTTGACTGAAACGTCATACGTCGGCTGGTTTGTATCGTAGGCTGCTATACTGCCGTTTATGATTATCTTGCATCCGTTTGTTTGGGAAACCACATCTGAAATGGTTGTTTTCTGGGAATCGAAGAGCAGGCCACCGGCAAGATTTCTTAACGGATAGGGGAAATTGCGGTATACAGCTTCGGCCCCAAGCAGATCGACAGCCAGATTCTTGTTTTTATCGGTTTGCGACTGCCGGGTGAGGCGGTAATCTATTGCGGCGATGCCGGACGGAGAGAAAGCCGACCACAGCTCCTTTTGCTTTGTGCTTAACGCATTGTACAAGTCACTATCTAGGGCCATATTGTCGCTTGTAATCCGAAATTGATATCGCCAGTTGGAAACAAAGTCCATGGACCAGCCATTAAAGAAAACAACAACGTTGTTATGTCGGCCGCGAAGGTTGTTCAGTACCACGCTGTTTTCGGTGAAATCTATCTGGCCGACCAGGTGTTCTATGAAATAAGGAAAGTCAGTGTAACAAACGCAGACATCTTTACAGTGGATTTTGCCGACCAATGTGCTTTTGGCCGGTTGCTGCCAATTCCCCGATGCTTTCAGTTCGATATCAGCCTGTCCGCTGGGACGGTACTGGCTGAAGAATTCCTGCAGGGCGGCGAGTGAGCCGAACTTTTCCAGAAATGACGGCTCGACTAAAGCAAGTGTATCAGGAGTGGTATTATCCCTGCTGGTTAGGTTTTTTATCTTAAGCTTGAGCGAATAAGTCTGATTCTTTTCGTAGTTCAAGTCGGCGGCCAGGATATCTATGGTCCATGCCCTCTCAAACGCAGGGATGTCTGTCGATGCAATGCCGCCGGTAATCGTGATATTGCCGGGCCGCCACAATCCGGTCAAAACGCTTTTGGTGGAACTGCCGCCTTTTGTGGCCGTCGTTATGTTAAAACGATAACCCTCCAGGTTTTTTTTGTCTGGCCCAAGTTGAGCGTCAACCGGAACAGCTGCGACAATTTTGACCCGTCCATTTAAGACTTTGCTGTATGTCAGCGTTCCCTTTTTGAGACTGACCAGCGGGATTTTTGCGGCACCATTTTTCTCAGCCTTGATTTTAATCGCGGCTATATTCCATTGGTTTGTGTCCAAATTGTGCTGGGCATTGAAGATAAAATCATTGACACTTATTTCCTTTAACTTTGGCTGCAGTGACAGTAAGCTGCCTACACTGAAGCGTGCGTGTACCCTTTCGGCTTTGAGTATTGCGTCGTTGTAACTTTGCTTTTGACCAGGCATGATTGTGAGTCTCTTGATAAAAACCGAGCCGTTAGGGTTGAATCTGATGGATTTGATTTTGATTTTTGCCCCGGTTAATTCCTCAATCTGTACGATTGCGATGTGGCGCAGGACTCGGCCTATCAGGCCAAAAGCAAGCCATAAGACCATGACCAGGAGCAAAGCATTTTGCAGTTTGGAGCCCCGACTTATGAGTTTTAAACCAGCCACTGATTGTACCTGTTTTGGTATTAGCTGCGATTATATGGTTAATTAATGGGTTATCGTTTATCGACGACCCATTTTTTTTAGGGCCTTATCAGAGATGTCGCGCCGCCAATAGGCGCCATCGAATTTTATTTTATTTACCGCTTCATATGCTTTTACCTTTGCGTCTGCGATTGTCTGCCCGAGGGCGGTCACGCCCAGCACCCTGCCGCCGGAGGTAACAATATCGCCATTTTTGGCGGCGGTCCCGGCATGGAATACAACAACATCTTCAAGCTGCTCGGCCTGCTCCATGCCGGTTATTTTCCTGCCCTTTTCATAATCGTCCGGATAGCCGCCCGAAGCCATCACCACGCAAACCGCTGGTCGGGGGTCCCATTCAAGGACAACCTGATCCAAAGTCCCATCGCAAACCGCCAGTATAACTTCCAGCAGATCGCTTTTTAAACGAACCAGGATCGGTTGAGTTTCAGGGTCGCCGAAGCGAACGTTGAACTCAAGTACTCTGGGCCCAGCGGCGGTTATCATAATGCCCGCGTACAAAACACCCTTATAGGGCGTGCCGTTGCGATTCATGCCGTCTACCGCTGGCACAAGGATTTCGCGCGTAATCTGGTCCATCAATGATTCGGTGACCACCGGAGCAGGGCTGTACGCGCCCATTCCACCGGTGTTGGGTCCTGTGTCACCATCGCCGATGGGCTTGTGGTCCTGCGACGATTCCATGACATAAATATTTCGACTGTCCACAAAGGCAAGTATAGAAGCTTCCTCGCCGAGCAGTTTGTCTTCGACAATAATTTTGTCACCTGCTGAGCCGAAGATTCTGTCGCACATTATTTTCTCGGCAGCTAAGATGCCGTCGGCGGGGTCGTTACAGACAAAGACGCCTTTTCCTTTTGCAAGGCCTGCCGCCTTTATCACAACCGGTTCGTCTCTGCTGGCGATATATGCCTTGGCATCGCTGAATCTATCGAAGATCCTGCCCTCAGCGGTTGAGATGGCGCTGGCGCGCATCAATTGTTTTGCGAATGCTTTGTCGGCCTCGAGCTGTGCGGCAGCTGCGGTGGGCCCGAATGCCTTTATGCCGGCCGCTTCGAACGCATCAACTGCTCCTGCCGCGAGCGGGTCTTCGGGTCCGACTACTACAAGGCCTACGTCATTTTGCTTGGCAAAATCCACCAGCTTGGCTGTGTCAGTGGGGCTGATAGGAATATTTTTGCCGCACTGAGCTGTGCCCGGGTTGCCGGGAGCAATGTAGAGTTTGTCTAAATTTTTGGATTGAGCCAATTTCCAGGCGATTGCGTGCTCACGTCCGCCGCCACCGATTAACAGTACTTTCATCCGCCAACCTCATAATATTGTCAATTGAATTTATAGTTTAGTAAGTTCGTCAACCTCGCACCGCGTACTAAATACGGGTTGCAGATTAACAATCTACCAGAAGCAGTTGTTTTGCTCAAGCTGATAATTGATTGTTTTGTGGCAGGGCATAAAAGCCGCAGGTCACAAGAGACAAAATTTGTTTTGAAATGTCAATATGTTGTATGGCGATACACAAAATTTCCCGTATGTTCGTTGACCGGTGCTGGGTTTGATGGTAGTCTATCGGCGGCATAATTAAGGAGTAGTATTTTGGAATTATCTTTTCTGATGAAAGTCAGGATTGCTTTTGCTGCTGCTGCCGGGGTTGTGCTGATAGGTGTTTTAGCATGGCCTTTGGTCGCGCCGGTTGAGGCGTTGGGGGCAGTGCTTGCCGGCAACATGAATTTTGGGGACAAAATAACTCTAGCGGGGTTGGCGATTTTGACCGGCTTTGCGGCTTATTTCTTGTCCTGGCCTTATGGCCGAGAAATCGGAATCTTGGCGGTGCCGGCAGGATTGACTGTCTGGGCTGTGCGCAGCTGCACTGTGGCGGGTCTAATCCAGCAAAGTCCCGGTCTGGCTCAGCGTCAGCAGCTTTTTGCCGCCTTAAAATGGGAGGGGTTCTTTTGGCTGGCAATTGTTGCTGCCGGATTTCTTGGTGTCTTGTTGGCACAGAAGATATCCTCGCAGAAGGCAAAGCCCGATGAAGACTCCCAAAAAACCGGCTCGAAAGCAAATGCATACGTAAACGCAGCAATTGCGCTGATTGGGTCGGTTTTGATAGTCCAATTTTGTATCAAGATATTTGCCCAGGATGTTAAATTGTTTGACAGCAAACTAGGTTCGGTTGTGGCGCAGCTAGCCATCGGGCAGATAGTTTTTGCCCTGTTGGTTTCGTTCGGGATTGCTGCGTTTGTAGTCAAGAAGTTTCTCAATGCCGGCTATATCTGGCCCATAGTTGCCGGTGCTCTGGTGACAACTTTTGTAGGGGGTGTTTGCATTAGACAGGATGTATTGGAGTATCTTGTTCAAAACTGGCCGGCAGTTTTTTTCCCCAGCCCGGTTCTTTCCATATTGCCTGTGCAGATGGTGACTTTTGGGACATTGGGCTCGATTGCCGGTTATTGGATAGCTATTCGCTACCAGTATTGGCGAGAGCACGAGATGAATAGCTAAAATGGGCGGTATTCGGCAAATTTAGCACATCTTTTTTTGGGCTTTTTCCTTAGGTAAGTTTATGTGGCTGATGTACTTATGCGCACATGGTCCAATAATTAGACATTACCGGTTAAACAAGAACAAAATTCATTGTTTTGGGGCTGGAAATTAGCCGAAAATATAGTGGCGTCCAAAGGTTTTCTTTGGATACGTTTTGGGTTAAGTTGTTGTTGGATAATGGTATAAGGAAACGTTTGACGGGCACCAGGGTGAACATCTAGCCGGTTTTTTCGTATAATATTTATACGAGACCAACCCCCAAAAGGAGTTGAAAATGTTGGTTCTAAGCAGGAAAAAAGATGAATCGATTATGATCGGCGATGACGTGGAAATCGTTATTGTCGATGTGCGCGGCGATAAAGTTCGTTTGGGCATAACGGCCCCAAGGAGTGTGTCCGTTCATCGCAAGGAGGTGTACGAATCGATTCAGCGCGAGAAGGGCGAGAAGAAGGCGGAGCAGAAGTAAAAGCATCGGTGTGCTAGGATTGTCGTTGTTGAATTACGCACGGTGCTGATAGCCATCCTGATTGGGATGGTTTTTTTATGCGCAGAATATTACAGGAGTTACTTTTGGAGATTAGGCATGGTAAGGTGCTTGGCCAGTGAATACCGCAGGGCGGGAAAATGACAACGGCTGTTACTGTTTCAAGCCCCTCTCCAAGTCTGCAATCAGGTCCTCAACATCTTCAATTCCGACGGCAAGCCTAAATAGAGTGTCGGTTAATCCAAGCTTATAGCGGTCTTTTCTTGAATAATCATAATAGCTTACCAGCGCAGGATGCGTTATCAGTGTCTCAACCCCGCCCAGGCTTGGCGCGATATAACACAATTTGAGGGCATCGAGGAATCGTTTTGCGGTATTGAGATTGCCTTTTATTTCAAAGGTAACGACTCCGCCGCCCCCGGTCATCTGCTCTTTTGCTATTTTATAATGCGGGTGGCTTTCGAGGAAAGGATAATAGACCCTTTTTATTCGGGGGTGGTTTTCAAGGAATCTGGCAATTTTTAAGGCAGATTCATTTTGCTTTTGTACCCGCAAGGGAAATGTTTTAAGCCCTCGCAGCAAAAGGTAGCAGCAGTGGGGGTCTATAAGACCGCCCATTGACTTGTGCAAGTTCCGTATCTTGTCAATCTGTTCTTTTTTTCCAAGCACGGCCCCAGCCAGGATGTCGTTGTGTCCTGCGAGGTACTTTGTGAGGCTGTGTAGAACAATGTCCATTCCAAATTCGATAGGTCTCTGGTTCAGGGGGGTGCTGAATTTACTGTCGATAAGTGTTAGTATGTTGTGCCGGTCTGCCATCTTTTTGATTTTGACAAGGTCAAAGATATTCAAATAAGGATTAGTAGGTGACTCAGAAAATATGAAGCGAGTATTCTTTTTTATCGCGTTCTCGATAGCTTGGTAATCTCCGAATGAAACAATAGTGCAGCCGATGCCGAATTGGTTCAAATATGAATCGCAGAATTCAAGGGTCTTTTTGTAGCTATCGTCAGTGATAACGATGTGGTCGCCGGATCGAACCAGAGCAAGAATGGTTGTAGTTATTGCGCTCATTCCGGATGTAAAAACAACGCAGTCCTCAGCACCTTCAAGGTCAGCGAGCCGCTGTTCGGCGATTTTTGCCGTGGGGTTGCCGTATCTGCCGTATTCGAAATGCTCCTTCCCCTCCAGCGTGTACTGTTCAATGTGCCTGCTGTTTTTAAATGTAAATGTAGAGGTCTGAACAATGGGGGTTGTTAATGAATCAGCGTATTTCTCTCTTGGCTCGCCGGCATGTATCGCCCTGGTAGATAGGGATTTGCCGCGAGTGCCGAGATTGTTTTTAGGGCGTGATTTAGCCATTATATCTATTCCTTTCTCAATAAAAAGGGTCTCTGCTCGTGCATTTGGGTTATTAAATGTTGTCCTTTATAGCCTTTGCCCGGCCATGCTGCCGAACCAGTGTTGCTAATAAACTAATCTGTTTATCTAAAAAGTACAACTACTTCAAGTAGTTTTTATCCACTTTTGTCGGGTTGATAGTCAATTTTTTCGAATACAGAGGGGTGTTGTTTGATGACAGGTTTTTTACATTCGTTTATAGCGTGGTCCACCGCTGCCTTCCGGCACTGTCCAGCGGATATTGTCGAAGGGGCATTTTCGCTGGCAGGTCTTGCAGTGAAGACAGTTAGACGGATTTGCCGGTTTTACCTGGCCATGTACTGTTTCATAAACACCTGCAGGGCAAAATGTAATACAAGGACTGCCGAACTTCGGCGTGCACTTTTGTGCACAGATATTTTGGTTTATGATGCGCAGGTGGCTGGGCTGCTCTTCGCGGTGCTCGCTTTCTGCCATTGCTACAAAGGTATTTTTGTCGAATTCCTGGTTGGTTTTTAGCTTGTAGCGGGCAGTTGTCATTGCCTTGTAGTCTTCTTCGACTTCAAACTTCGGCAGGAATCTGCCAAATACCGACAGCGGCATTCCCAGCAAAGGCCCCAACTTTGCGATTGTCTGGCGAAAGTTCTTCGCCGAGTTCATTTCTTTGGCGATGCTCGACTGCTGGACCAGCTCAGTGTATTTACCGGCTGTTTGCTGCGGGCTGTCAAATGTTTCAGCGATGGCATTTGCTGCCTGGATGCCGGAGCCGATGGCAAGGTGCAGCCCCCTGATTTTGAGCATGTTGACAAAGCCGGCTGCGTCGCCGAGTATCACACAATTGGCCTTTCCGATAGCGCCGGTTGCATGGTCTGCCGGTATGGCGTAGTATCCGCCTTCAGGAATCATCTTGGCGCCAGCTTCGACCACCGTACCGCCGTCAATATACCGTTTTACTAACGCATGTTTCTTAAAGTTGGCCAGTGCGTCCTGCGGATTAAAATCATAATATTTCCAGTCGGCGCCGACAATCATTCCGACGGCAATGTGGTCGTCATCGCCGGGATATATAATACCACCGCCGAACATCGCCGGCCCCAACGCCGGTATCCAGATTGGATAGCCCATGGCGTGAATTGCACGTTCGCTGCTGAGTTCTTTATACTGCCGGTTGCTTACCTTGATGAGTTCTTTGACGGCTACCGAGTAAAGTTGTGGACAGCGCCTTTTAAGCCCTGCCTTTTCAATAAATTTCTCTGTTAAGAGTCCATCACAGCCCTCGGCAAGTACCACAAAATCGGCATTTATGATTTCGCCTTGGACAAAATTGGGCTGCTTGTTGCCTTCTTTATCTCGGCCCTGGTCAACGAGTTTCACGCCTGTTGTCATTCCGGTTGATTCATCGAGAATAATGTCCTCAGCGGCAAAGCCCGTCAGCACCTCGACGCCGAGTCCTTTGGCAAGCTGGCCCAGCCATTTGGTCAGCTTGCTTACCGATGCGATGTAATAGCCTCCATGAATTATCTGGCCAATGCCCAGGCCAAACAGCTTTGCAAGCTTTATCGCCGGGGTAATGTCGATTGACAAGCTTTGACCCAGAAGGAACATCACGCTTTCTTTGGTGATTTTTTTCGCAAGCACTTCTTTTGCAGTATTGCTGTTTTGCCATCCCGGTACGGCTGAATTCAGCAGACTGTGCAGAGGTTCAGCCTCCAAGACAGCACCGGAGAGGTTGTGATTCCCCAGGTCAGCGGCCTTTTCTACGATGCAGACGTCAAGCTGCGGCATTTGTGATTTGAGCCGTATCGCACTTGCAAGTCCCGCAGGTCCTGCGCCAATTATCAAAACCGATACTTTGTTGTAATTGTTATTGTTCGACACCTTTTTATTCCGCCTCTAATGCCTCAACCAGCTGGGGTACCGCATCTTCAACATTTCCGACAAAGTAATAATCACACTGTTTGAATATAGGTGCATTTGGGTCGCTGTTGACGGCGACGATAGTTTCGGTATTTGCGACGCCTATCATATGTTGGATGGCGCCGGATATTCCCAGAGCAATGTAAAGTTTCGGGCCGACGGAAGTGCCGGTTTGTCCCACCTGGCGTATCCGTTCGGCAAAGCCCTGTTCTACAGCTGCTCGTGAAGCGCCCATTTCTGTTCGTACTTGCAGCTTTTTGCCCAAGGCGCCGCAAAGCGAGCTTACGAGTTGCTGATAGTTGTCCAGGCTTTGTACGCCTTTGCCGCCGCTGACGATTATCTCGGCATTAAAGTTAACCGCACCGGCGGCCAGCTCCGTTTTTATGATTTCCAGACTGATATCGTCATTTGTAAGGTTCACTTTGTGTTTGATGACCTTGCCTGTTCTGGAATAGTCCGGCGGCAGTCTTTTCATGACGCCTGGTCTTGCGGTGGCCATTTGCGACCTTGAATTTTTCGTGCAGATAGTTGCCATAACGTTGCCGCCCAGCGCCGGGCGGGTCTGCAAAAGGATGCCTATATGTCCCTTTCGGGAGCTGTCCCTGATATCAAGTGAGGTACAATCTGCGGTGAGCCCGCAGCCAACCTTGTAGGATACCATCGGAGCCAGCATTCTGCCTTGAGCAGTTGCTGCAAAGAGAATAATTTGCGGCCAGTATGTGCTTATGCAATCGGCAATGACTTTCCGATAAGCTGCCGGGTCGAATTCACTCAATAAATTGTCGTCGATGACATAAATATTGTCCGCGCCGGCGGCGATTAGTCCTTTTGTCATCGATTCAATTTCGTATCCGGCCAGGCATACTCCTACACTGGTTTCCAGACAATCCGCAAGCTCGCGGGCCTTGCCGATCAGCTCAATTGTTGCAGGATGTATCTGGCCGGAATTATGTTCAGCGGCCACCCAAATTTCACCCTTGTAGGCTGGTTCGGTCAACTGCAAGCCGTTTATCATGTCTTCCAATGCCTTGCTGTGGAAGTGGTTGCCTGCAGCAGCGAGAATCTTTTCCTTGGCCTGGTCGTTAATTTGATCACTGGCTGTTATGCCGAGTTGTTTTATTGTGTCAGCCAGGATTTTGAAGTCTTCATTTTCTTTTTTCGTTCCCTCGAAGCTTCTGTCATGCCAGTCGGCACGCCTGTTGGGCAGGATGTATTGAGCTGGTCGGCCTTTGACGCTCCTTGCGGTTTTGCCGTCGGAGCTTTTGAAGCTGTCGATGATTAACGCTGCCAATGATTTTACGTCGCCGACATGCCGGCATTTTCTAGCGCTCTTGTCCGGCGGGAAAACTCGTATCACGGTGGTCTTCGAGTCTTTTGCTCCGATGCAGGTTGCTTTGATGTCATCGCTGCCCCAATTGACGATTTTCATTTTGTTTGCCCGCCGCGTCGCCGCGAACGTTGCGAACAGCGGATGTTCGTATTTGGCGACGGTAATTACCGCCGGCACCTTTTTAGGTGCAACCACCTGGCTGCCGCCGCTGATAATACGGGTAAATTCAAAGCGGTTGTTTCTGTATTCGGCCCTGGTGACATAAGCTATGCATGGCAGAGATAACTCCTCGGCTATCTGCGGAGGTACCTGGGCGGTGTCCCCATCTACCGATTGCATTCCACAAACCACATAGTAATTATTGTCCCCATTGAGGACGTCTTTGACTATTTTTCTGACGGCATAGGCCAGAGGGTTTGCTGTTGCTGCGGTGTCTGCTCCGCCGAGGGCTTTGTCAGTCAGCAATACCGCCGTATCAGCGCATCTGCCCAGGCTGTACCGCAGAACCTCCTCGGCCATCGGCGGCCCCATCGAAAGGCAGATGATTTTACCGCACTCATCGCCGGTGGTTCCTCTCATGTCGTTTGCAAAAGCCAGGGCTTGCGAGTCCAGGTCATTGATAACACTGGCCAACCGAGTTCGGACAAGTGTGCCTGTCTCGGGGTCGAACGCATTGTCGGTAATCTGCTTTACGTCCGGGACCTGTTTTACCAGGACTATGTAATTACTCATAAAAAACTTTCAAAGCACTTAACTTGCCGGGCCCGAAGGTGTTTTATGTACTGCTTATAGCTCCTATTTATAATATTCCGCATATAATGTAAACATCTGCAATAGCACAGCTTTTTTTGGGTGCCAATTTGCTTTGTATGGTATTTTAAGGCAAATAACTGTATTAATTAAACTTAGGAAAGATATGTTGCCTGCCGGCACCTGTCAAATGAAATACCGCAAATCCGTTTTTGTGCCTTTGTTTTTCAGGGGCTTTTTGGGTTGAAAAGTTTAATTTATGGCTTGTCTTGGATTGCGAAATAGTGTTTAATCCTGGCTCTGGTTGTGAGAATGGTAAGTGCAAACAGGTTAACTTAAATTTTGTTGAGGTGAAGTAAGATGGCGGATTTAAAGGCATTAGCTGATGCAATTATTAAGGGCGACCAGAATACCGCAGTGAAGATTACCAGGGCGGCGCTCAGTGAGGGGATGGATGTGAGAAAGGTCTTAAACGAGGGGTTGATTGCGAGCATGGATGTTGTTGGTGTCCGCTTCAAAAAAAATGAGATTTACATACCCGAGGTGCTTATCGCCGCCCGTGCAATGAAGATGGCGATGGAAATTCTCGGTCCGGAACTTATTAAAGCCGGCGTCAAGCCGGTCGGGAAGTTTTTGATAGGCACTGTCCAGGGAGACCTCCACGATATCGGCAAAAACCTGGTTGCCATGATGATGAAGGGGGCCGGCTTCGAGGTTATTGACCTCGGTGTTGACGTTTCAGCCGAAAAGTTTGTCGAACGGAGCAAGGCTACGGGTGTTCAATTGATTGGGCTAAGCGCGCTTTTGACAACGACAATGCCCGCCATGGAAAAAACCATAAAGGCGCTGAGGAGTGCCGGCGTTTCGGCGAAAGTCGTGATTGGCGGGGCGCCGGTGACGCAGGGTTATGCTGCCAAGATTAACGCCGATGGCTACGCTCCAGACGCTGCCTCAGCCGTCGACTTAGCCAAGAGTCTGGTTGCCTAATCCATTATTGTTTATTGATAATTGAGTAATCAATTATCAATTATTAATGCGGCAGATAAAAAATCAAAATCTAGCGCAGTTGCTGCTGCAGCTGCGATTTTCACCTCAAAAGCAACGCCAAAAGGAACTTGACGCAGCCGAAAGCCTTTTATCAATTATCGACAGCCGGAAAGAGTATCCTTTTGAGTTCGTGTGCTTCCGGATTACTGGTTTTCGCCCGAAAGGGCCTGCAGGACAGCAATTGATAAAAGGCGGCGAACTTGCCGATGACCTGCGGATTTTCATTTCTAAACTAAGTAACCAAATTGCCGGCCCTGCGGCTCAACAAAACCAGAAGGTTTATACAATTGAAGAACTTGCTTTCAGCTTCGGGGTCTCGACAAAAACAATTCACCGCTGGCGAAAACGCAACTTGGTTGCGAGAAGATTTGTTTTTGCCGACGGGAAAAAGCGTTTTGGCTTTTTGCAATCGGCTGTTGATAAGTTCGTCGCGCAAAATCCCGAGCTTGCTGCCAAGGCAAAGAAATTCACACGGCTGGGCAAAAAAGAAAAGCAACTGATTATAAGGCAGGCTGCTGCACTTGCGGTAAAGACCGCCATGTCCCGCCACAGGATAATAAGCCGGATAGCGGCTAAAATCGGCAGGGCACACGAAACCGTCAGGTGCATTATCCAAAATTATGAGAAGTCCTATCCTGATAAGCCTGTTTTCACCAGGCCGGCTGGTGTGATTGGCCCGGCCGGAGCCGGCGAACTCTATAAAATGTTCAAACAGGGAACAAATGTCAAAGAATTGATGAGCCTGTTCAATCGCAGTAAAGGTTCGATATATCGGCTCGTAAATCAGCGAAGAGCAAAGGAACTTTTAGCCAGAAGGATTGAATTCATCGCCAGTGATGAATTTCTTAAAGAAGATGCTTGCGAAAAAATTTTAGCAAAGCCGGTCAGCGCCGGTAAGACTGTCTCTGCCGCTAAAACTGGGCCGTTCGAATTAGCCAAAGGTTCTTTACCGCAGTATTTGCAAATATTGAAAGATACCCCTGTGCTCAGCAGAGAGCGGGAAGTTGAGCTGTTTCGCAGATATAACTATCTAAAATACCTGGCATGGAAGACCCGTGAAGGTATAAAGCCTTCGCGGGTGCACAGTAGCCAGCTGAAGAAAATAGAAGATTATCTGGCAGAGGCGGAGACAATAAAAAAAATGATAATCGAGGTAAACCTTCGGCTGGTTGTCAGTATCGCAAGCAAGCATGCCATCAGGGGCGCGGGTTTGCAGGACCTGGTTAGCGAGGGTAATCTGTCGTTGATGCGGGCAGTGGAAAAATTCGATTATACCAGGGGCTTTCGATTCAGTACTTATGCCGCCTGGGCCATAGCCAAAGATTATGCCCGCAAGATACCGGCACAGAAAGCTCAGCTGGACAAATCAAAGCCAGCTTCTATGGAAGACGTACAAGTTGATTTAAGAACGGCAGCCGGTGCCGGAGTAGTGGCGGTCGAGCGGGCCCGGCAGAGCCTGGTGCAGGTCATTAAAAATGAGCTTGACCAGCGCGAGCAGCATGTAATCTTAAACCATTTCGGCCTGGTTGGCTCGCTGGTAAAAAAGAAGACAAAAACCTTAAAACAGATTGGCGAAGACCTGGGCCTTAGCAAAGAAAGGGTCCGGCAAATCGAACTAATCGCCCTCCAGAAACTCAGACACTCCCTCAGTATCGAGGAATTTGAACTGCTGACCGGCTAAATGGTTTTCGACTTTCAATTTGTAGAACCCATTTTATGTCCGGGGGCGATGGTGTAGAGTCGCTTCTTGCGTTTTGTGTTGACGTGTGATGCGACAATCCGGCCGAAAAAGACTATGTGGTCGCCGACAGCCTTTTGTGATTCGAGAACACATTCGAAATTGGCAACGGCATCGGCAAGCAAAACCGAGTCAATCTTCTTGGCCGGTTCGGTTTGGCAGTCAAACTCGGCGAATTTATCTGTGTCCCGCCCGGATTTTGAGCCGAAAAATAAGGTCGCATCGGCCATCTCGGAAGACGGAAACGCAATGGTAAAACACTTTGAATGCCTGATGGTCTTTACGGAATAGTGTCCCTTGTAAACTGATATTGCCATCATCGGCGGTTCGCCCGATACAATCATTGTCCAGCCCAGCGTAACGGGGTTGGCTTTGCCGTTTTTGTCCTTGGCAATGGCGATTACAACCTGTTCAGGATACTTGGTTTTGATTGCCTGGTCGTACTTGACTTGTTTTTGCATTGCTATTCTCCGTAACTGGTTTTATATTTACCTGCAGAAAAATTGTATATTAAGGACCAATTTTGGCAAGGGAAAACACATGGACACAATTGGCTTTGTCGGCGGCGGAAATATGGCTGAGGCCCTGATAAAGGGCATAATAATCGCAAAAGCCTACAAACCTAAAAATATCTTTGTCAGCGATATCGAGGCCGAAAGACTTGAATATCTGGCGAAGGAGTATGATGTTCAAACTACGGATGATAACGCTGGACTAGCTGCGAAGGTTGACGTTCTTATTCTAAGCGTCAAGCCTCAGAATATGACGGAGGCGCTGCAAAGCATAAAGGGGAGCATCAGGAAAAACGTGCTGGTTATATCCATCGCCGCAGGTAAAAGGGTTGCCGGCATCGCTAATGTTTTAGGCGATATTGCAATTGTTCGTGTTATGCCTAATACGCCGGCCCTCATCGGCCAGGGGGCCAGCGCACTATTTGCCAACGATAAGGCAAAGCCGATGCTCAAAAAAGCAGAAAAGATTTTCTCGTCGGTGGGCCAGGCTGTTATAGTCGATGATGAGGACCTGATTGATGCTGTCACAGCTGTGAGCGGCAGTGGCCCCGCATATTATTTTCTTTTAATGGAAGAGATGATAAAAGCAGCCGGCAAGTTAGGTTTATCCGAGGAGGTGGCAAAAAAATTGGTTCTGCAGACTGCCAGGGGCGCAGCTTTACTGGCGGTTGAAGCAGATAAAAAAGGTGAAACCCCAGCTGAACTGCGTCAAAAGGTTGCCTCTCCTGGGGGAACTACTGAAGCGGCCCTGAAGGTTTTTGCAGAAGGCAGGTTCGCCGCGCTGATTGAAGATGCTCTCAAAAAAGCGCGTAATAGAAGCCGGGAACTTTCGAGATAAAAAGTGTTGTTGTCAAAAATCCGCGGACATCCCGGCGCCAATATTGGTACCTATTCGATGATAATTGCTTCAACAGGGCACTCGTCAGCAGCTTGCTGAGCCGCATCTTCCAATTCCGACGGAACTTCGTCGGCGATTACCTCAGCCATCTCAGGCCCCATTTGAAAGACATCCGGACAAGTATCAACGCACAATCCGCAGGCAGTACAGGTATCTTCAATTCTGACTTTCATACAAACTCCCCTTTGAAACCGCCACCTGATAATAGACAAACCCGCTGACTATCGCATCGGTTTCAACTAAAACCATACCGGCGAGGGCAAAACTTGTCAAATTAAAATGTTTTTATGGAAATTATTTTCCTCCATGTTATACTACCTTGGTATAGGAGCGCGTAAATAATCAATTATTAAATTTTTCGGCCGGGTCCCATGCAAGCCGAGCCCGTGAACCTGGTCAGGCGGGGAACCGAGCAGCCATAAACGTGTGCTTGACTGTGCTGTGGTAAACCCGGCCACCTTTTTAATTGATAAACAATCATAAAATGGCTTATACGGTTCTCGCAAGAAAATACAGGTCGCAAACATTTGATGATGTAATTGGCCAGGACCCTATTACTCAGACACTCAAAAATGCTGTAAAAACCGACAAGGTTGCGCACGCATATCTGTTTGCCGGTACTCGCGGCATCGGCAAAACCACTATTGCAAGAGTCCTTGCAAAATCACTTAATTGCCTGGCTTTTGATGCCCCCACCACTACGCCGTGTTGCAAGTGCGACAGCTGCATAGCGGTCAATCTCGGCGAAGACATCGATGTCATCGAGATTGACGGGGCAACAAACAACGGCGTTGAGCAGGTCCGAGAGCTGCGCCAAAACGCAATTTATCGGCCCGCACGCTCAAGATTCAAAATCTATATCATCGACGAAGTTCATATGCTCAGCGTCGGCGCGTTCAACGCGCTTTTGAAGATACTGGAAGAGCCGCCCAGTCATGTGAAATTTATTTTCGCAACTACTGAGCCGAATAAGGTCATTCCAACCATTCAATCCAGATGTCAAAGATTTGATTTTAGTAATATCAGCCCAAAACTTATCGCCGGACAGCTTAAGTTCATCCTTGACCAGGAAAAAATAAAATACGAAGAAGATTTGGTTCTGCTCCTGGCGAAGATGGCAAACGGCTCAATGAGAGACGGCTTGAGCCTCCTCGACAGGCTGATAAGCACCGGCGCCGCGCCTTTGACTGTCGGACTGCTCGAGCAGTTTCTCGGCTGTCCCAACAGCGAAAAAGTCTATAATCTCATTGCCGAGATCGGCAACAATAATGCAGCGGGCACACTTGCTGCGGCAGAGGATTTAATCGCCGCGGGTCTGAGCGAGGCGCAGATAGCCGATTCGCTTATTGATTATATGCGCGACTTGATGGTGGTAAAATCCACAGGCCCCGACAGCGAACTTTTGACCTTAACTGTCGAGCAGCGCAAACTCGCCGGCCAGCTGGCTGAAAAATTCGATATCGCCGGGCTTGTATATAACATAACTGCACTTGAAAAGCTGCGATGGACAATCAAAAACAGCGAGACTGCAAGAGCGCTTTTGGAAGCTTCGCTGTTGCGGTTTGCTTTGAGCGAACATTTCCTCAATGTCGATACCCTGCTGGCACAATTGCAGGGCGGGGTTGTTAAAAAAAAACAGCCGGCCAGCCATGACATAACCCGCCAGGCTGCAGCAGAACTGGCCGAATCCAGGACAGATAAACACCCCGATTTGCCTTCGCTGAATGACTTGCAGTCGATAAGAAACAGCTGGCAGGATATTTTGAAGGTTATTTCCGCCAAGCTGGGCAACGGTACCAGCGGGCTGTTGGCATGTGCTCTGCCGACTCAATTCGAAGATGGTCTTTTGACGATTACGTTTCCCGCAGCTGCTGAGATGTCGAAAAGAATCTGCGAAAGCAACGGGCGAATGGAACAAATCCAGTCGTTGCTGAGCGAACATTGCCGCAGGCCTACAAGATTGAAGTTTGAGACAGCTGCAGACGAGCGGCCGCAGGCTGCGCCGTCGCCGGAACAGCCTAAAACCAGCAGTCTAAGAGAAAACCAGATAATTGGTGACGCTGCGGTCAAAACGGTCCTGATTGGACTTGGGGCGACAATTACGGGCATCGAAGAAAACAGCTAGCCGGTACTAGTATCGCGAAACGTTTATTTCCCGCATAGTGCCGGTGGCAAGATAAACCGTCCGTTCACAAATATTGGTCACGCGGTCTGCGATGCGTTCAAGATTGTGTGCCGCCCAGACAAGGGGCGTTGCCCTTGATATTATCTTGGGGTCATCAATCATGCAGCCCAGCAATTCGTGATACACCCTTTCGTAAAGCTTGTCAACCTCATCATCTTCGTTGCAGATTGCTTCGGCAGTTTTGGCATCACGACCGATAAATGCTGTAAGACTTCTCCTGAGCATACTTATAGCCTTTTCAGTCATCAACGGAATATCCACCAGCGGTTTTATGAGCGGCTCACTGCCGAGCATGACCACGATTTTCCCGATACCTTCAGCATAGTCGCCGATGCGTTCCAAATCGGTAATAACATATAGAACGGCTATAATCTCGCGCAAATCGACAGCTACCGGCTGCTGCAACGCGATGAGATTGATACATTCTTCCTCTATCTCCCATCGTCTTTTATTTATAAGCCCATCGTCTTTAATAATCCGTTTGGCCTCGTTGATGTCTCGAGACTTGAGGGCTTCCACAGAGCAGCTTATGGCTGCAATAACCATTTCCCCCATTTCCATAACCTTATTTTCAAGTTCTTTGATATTTCTGCTGAAACTTTCTCTAACCATAATAGGTCTCCTGAAATCAGCCAAAATGGCCGCTTATGTAGTTTTCCGTAAGTTTTTCTTTTGGGTTTGTGAACACCCAGTTGGTGTTTCCGAACTCAACAAGCTCTCCGAGATATAGAAATCCCGTCCAGTCCGATACCCTCGCAGCCTGTTGCATGTTATGAGTTACAATTACCAGCGTATATTCTTTTCTCAGTGTCCGCAGCAATCCTTCGATTCTTAGCGTGGAGATTGGGTCAAGCGCGGAACAGGGCTCATCGAGGAGAATTATATCGGGTTTTAGAATCAGGACTCTGGCAATACAGAGCCTTTGTTGCTGTTCAAGCGAGAGCGAGCGGGCGTTCTTTTTGAGCTTGTCCTTTAATTCTTCCCAAAGCCCGACGTGCTCAAGCCCATCCCGGATGGCTTCCATTACCCGGTTTTTTCCGTCGAGCATGCGATGTATGCGAAGTCCGAAGCTAAGATTGTGGTAAATTGACAAATCGAAGACATTTGGTCTTTGAAAGACCATTCCGACTTTTCTTCGCAGGCCAATCAGGTCGGTATCAGGCTCGAGTATGTTTTTATTTTCAATTAGAATCGCACCTTCGACTTTTATATTTTCAGCCAGGTCGTTCATTCTGTTGAAGCATCGCAGCAGTGTGGATTTGCCGCACCCCGAAGGACCTATGATTGCGGTTATATTTTGCGCCGGAATTTTGATATTTACGTCCTTCAGCGCCTGGAAATCATCGTAGTACAAGTTCAAATTAAGCGTTTGAATTTTAGGCACAAATTCCATTTGTGGTGAGCCTGTCGAATCCATGTTATCCGAACCTGCCTGTTATATAATCTTCGGTGCGGCTGTCTCTGGGGTGGGTGAAAAGGGCTGTCGTTTCGCTGATTTCAATCAGCTCGCCCATAAGGAAAAAAGCACACCGTTCCGTTACACGTGCCGCCTGTTTAGTATTGTTGGTTACAAGTATCTGCGTATAATCTTTTTTCAATTCGTGCATGGTGTCTTCGATTTTGGCTGTGGAAATAGGGTCAAGACCCGAGCACGGCTCGTCGTAGAGAATTATCTCAGGCTGCACCGCGAGAGTCCTTGCGATGCAGAGCCGCTGCTGCTGCCCGCCGGACAGTCGCGTTGCGGCCAGGCCCAGCCTGTCCTTGATTTCATCCCAAAGATAAGCTTTCTTTAGGGCATTTTCAACGGTTTCATCAAGGGTACTCTTATTGGTAATGCCGTGAACTTTAGGGCCGTATGCAATGTTGTCGTAGATGCTTACGGGTAATACCTGAGGCATCGCAAAAATAATGCCGATTTTTTTCCGCAGGATACTGTCACTTACCTCTGCAATATTTTGGTTATCAAAGAGAATTTCACCTTGCTGCGAATAAGTTGGATTTAGATTATTGAGCCTGTTGAGCGCGCGGAGAAAAGTAGTTTTCCCGCTGCTGGCAGGCCCAATAATTCCAAAAATCTCTCTTTTCCGGATTTGCAGATTTATATCTTTCAGGGCCTGCAACGGGCCGAAGTAGCAATTCAGATTTGTAACTTTTATGATTGATTCAGCTACCATTGCTTTTTCTTTCTAAAGTGAGTACGCAGCACTATACTCACCAGGTTCATCAGGAACACCAGAACTATAAGCACAAATCCCGTGGCAAAGCTGATTTTCATCGGCATGTTCGGCACCTGTGTCGAGATAACGTAAAGATGATAAGGCAGCGCCATGACCTGGTCGAAAACCGAATGGGGCAGCCGGGGCAGATAAAAAGCGGCGACCGTAAAGAGAATCGGTGCAGTTTCGCCTGCCGCTCTGCTTAAGCTCAGGACCGTTCCTGTAAGTATGCCCGGTATCGCATAAGGCAGCACACAATGTCGAACGGTCTGCCATCTTGTAGCTCCAAGGGACAGGCTG
>Ga0315294_10000522_pt1 | contig 41449 bp, 45 predicted proteins | sample YL17G13_40_MG_FD_203626 | JGI IMG/M metagenome (GOLD analysis project Ga0315294, IMG submission 203626) | Sediment microbial communities from Yellowstone Lake, YNP, Wyoming, USA - YL17G13_40 | ecosystem: Environmental > Aquatic > Freshwater > Lake > Sediment | place: USA: Wyoming | collected... | reverse complement strand
CATCCTGGTGCGTCCGCGCATCAAGGCCGACGAGACGTTTTTCCAGATGGTCCGGCTGGGCGTGCGGGCCATCCCGATCATCGTCCTGGTGCAGACGTTCGTCGGCATGATCCTGGCGTTTCAACTGTCGCCGGTCCTGGCGGACTACGGCCAGTTGGACAAGGTGGCCACGGTGGTGGCGATTGCGATGTTCCGCGAACTGGGGCCGCTGATTTCGGCCATCGTGCTGACGGGCTTCGCCGGGGCGGCGATTGCGGCCGAACTGGGCACCATGGTCGTCGGCGAAGAGGTGGCGGCCCTGAGAACCAGCGCCATCCACCCCATCCGCTTCCTCGTCGTGCCGCGCATCATCGCCGCCGTCCTCATGACCGTGGCGCTGACGGTCGTGGCCGACATTATGGGGACGGTCGGCGGCGCCGTGGTGGACCGCTTCGTCCTGCTGCGCGACTCCTGGGAGTATTACCACACGGTCGTCTCGACCCTGCTGGCGAAGGACGTGGCGACGGGCCTCATCAAGAGCGGCGTGTTCGGCTTTCTGCTGGTCCTGATCTCGTGCTACGAGGGGCTGGGCGTGGCGGGCGGCGCGGGCGGCGTCGGCCGCGCGACCACCCGCAGCGTCGTGCTCTCGATCTTCCTGATCATTGTGGCCGACTGTGCGTTCACGGCGGCGTTCTATTTCCTGTGGTGAAAAGGCCGCCCGATCCCGCTGCGGACCTGTCCGCCGAAGCCTTGGCGAAGGCGGAAGCGGGGGGGCCGGCGGCGGGCGTTCGCCCGACTCGCTGCGGACAAGGTGCTTGATGTCGCCCAGCGTTGAACCCATCCTGGAACTGCGCGGCGTGCAGAAGTTCTTCGAGGGCCGGCAGGTCCTCAAGGACATCAACCTGTGCGTGCCGCAGGGCGAAACCCTGGTCATCATCGGCGGCTCGGGCTGCGGCAAGTCGACGCTCCTGAGGACCGTCATCGGCGAGTACGCGCCCGACGCCGGCCACGTGTACATCAGCGGCGAGGACGCCTGCTGCGCGTCGCCGAAGCGCCTGGACCGCATCCGCCGCAGGTTCGGCATCCTCTTCCAGTCCGGGGCGCTGTACTCGTCCATGACCGTGGGTGAGAACGTGGCCCTGCCCCTGCGGGAGCACACCGACCTGGACGAGAAGATCATCAGCATGATCGTGAAGATGAAACTGGAACTGGTGGGCCTGAGGGACTTCGAGGACCTGAGCCCCGCGCACATCTCCGGCGGCATGCGCAAGCGCGTGGGCCTGGCCCGGGCGATCGCGCTGGACCCGGAGATCCTTTTCTACGACGAGCCGACGGCGGGGCTGGACCCCATCGCCACCAGCGTCATCGACCAGTTGGTCATCGACCTGCGGAACAAACTGGGCGTCACGAGCGTCGTCGTCACGCACGACATGAAAAGTGCGCTGCACATCGCCGACCGGATCGCCATGCTGTACAACGGCGAGTTCATCGCCCTCGGGCCGCCCGAGGAGTTCTCCAGCCCGACGGACCCGCGGGTCCGGCAGTTCGTCGAGGGGCTGGCCGACGGGCCCATCCCGCTGCGCGTCTCCAAGACCGATTACCTGACGGACCTGCTCGGCGAGGAACCGGAAGAAGGTAGGGCCGTTTAGCCGGCCGCCTTGGCGGCCGCGAGTTTGACAAGGAGTTTGACATGCCTCATCACCCCGTTCGCAACCGCATCATCGCCGGCGGGTTTCTGCTGGCCGCCATGGCCGCGGCGGTGGCCATCCTGGTCTTCCTGGGCGGGTGGGAGAGTTGGTTCCAGGAGACCGCCGCGCAGCGCGTCCGCTTCCAGGCCGCCCCGAACGTGAAGAAGGGGAGCCCCGTGCTCCTGGCCGGCTACCCCATCGGACGCGTGATCGACTGTTACCCGGTGAAAGATGAGCGCCCCATCGCCAGCCCCGGCGCATCGAGTCACGTGGTGGAGATCGTCATCTCGGTGCCCGCCAAGTACGCGCTCCGGAAGACCGGCGCCCGCGTGACGATCAGCCAGGCGCTCGTGGGCCAGTCGGCCGCGATCAACATCGAGAACGTCGGGACGGGTGACGCCGTGTCGGACTCGGAGCACGTCATGGGGCGCGAGACGTCGCCCTTTGACGATGCGGCCCGCGAACTGGGCATCGGCGACACCGAGCGAGCCAGCATCGGCACGATCATCGCCGACATCAAGGTGATCGTCGAGGGCTTGAAGAAGGACCTGCCCGACGTCATCAAGGATGTCAAGGCCGCCGGCAAAGACCTCGCCGAAGGAACCCAGAAGGCCAGGGAAACCATCGCACAGATGAAAGAGGTCCTCGGCGAGAACCGCGAGAACGTCAAGGCCGCCATCGCCAACGCCCGCAGCGCCACCGAAAAGGTGGACAAGGGCGCCGGCGAAGTCGTCGCCAACGTCAAGACCGCCAGCGAGGACGTCAAGGCCATCGTCGCGGAGAACCGCGAGGACGTCCGCCAGACGGTCCAGCACCTCCACAGCACCGTCGAGAAGGCCGACAAGGACGTCGGCGACATCATCGCCAACGTGCGCCAGGCGTCGGCCGACATCAAGACGGCCCTGGCCGACTTCAAGGTCATCGCCGCCGACGGCAAGGCCCTGATGGCCACCCACCGCGGCAACGTTGCGGCCATGCTCCAGAACTTCCGCGAAACCAGCGAGCATCTGCTGGCCCTCTCCAAGGAAGTCCGCCGGGCCCCGTGGCGCCTGTTTGCCACGCCCGACAAGAAGGAGGTCGAGTCGCTGAACCTGTACGATTCGGCCCGCGCGTTCGCCTCCGCCGCCACCGACCTCGAAACGTGCGCCGACACCATCCAGGTTATGGTCGACGCCAAGCAGAAGGGCGTCGAGGTGGACCCGGAGATCCTCAAGGGCATGCTCAAGCGCCTCCAGGAGACCTTCGACAAGTACCAGGAAGCCGAGAAGGCGCTGCTGAAGGAGTTCGACCGGATCAAGTAACGCCCCGCGCGCGACCCGCCGCCATGAGACCTTCAAGCGAATTCGACGTCATCGTCGTCGGGGCCGGCCCCGCGGGCGCCTGCGCGGCCAAGTTCCTGGCGGACGCCGGCGCGCGGGTGGCCCTGGTGGACGGCGCCCGCTTTCCCCGCCGCAAGGCCTGCGCCGGGTGGGTGAACATCAAGGCCGTCCGCGAGTTTCCCTTCCTGGACGGCGTCCGTCGCGCCGTGAAGGCCGCGCCGCTGCGGCGGCTGGTGTTTCATTCGTCCGACCTTTCCGAGACCGCCCAGTTCGCGTCGCGCGCCACCGCCGGCTACATCGTCCGGCGGGAGAAGTTCGACACGGCCCTCCTGCGACTGGCCGAAAAGGCAGGTGCGCGGGCCTTCCTGGGCCGGCGGGTCGTCGCCATCGAGACGGGCGAGCAGGCGGCCACGGTCGTCCTGGCAAGCGGGGCGAGGATCGCCGGACGCATCCTCATCGGGGCCGATGGCACCCAGAGCACGGTCGCCCGGGCCGCCGGTCTCCGGGGCCAATGGGAACCCCAGCAACTCATCGTCTGCCTCTCGAAGGTCATTCCGCTCACCGCGCGGCAGCGCGCGGCGTGCTTCGGCCCGGCCGAGATCCACGTCTCGCTCGGATTCGGCCGCGCCCCGGGATACGCCTGGGCGTTCCCGGGCGCATCGCACGTGGCCGTGGGCGTAGGCGTGCGCGGCGGCGACGACCACCGGCTGAGGCCCCTCTACGACGCTTGGATCAAGGGCCTCCAGGTCAAGGGCCTGCTGCCGAAGGGGGCCGTCGGCGCCAATCCCGAGGGGGCCGTCGTGCCGGCCGGCGCGGCCCTGGAGTTCGAGAACCACGTCGGCAAGCGCACCGTGCTCATCGGCGACGCGGGCGGCTTTGCCTCCGCCGCCACCGGCGAGGGGATTTACCCGGCCATCCAGAGCGCCGCGGTCGCGGCAGGGTGCATCCTGCGGGCCCTGGAGGCCGACCGCACACCGAAAAAGGGCGTCCATTGCCAGGACGAACTCCAGACCTTCAAGTCCCTCTGGCGCCAGACGATGGCCCCCCACCTCCAGATGCCGAACGTGAACGTGGCCTTCCTCCTGCCGCTCATCTATACCAACCAGGAGATCGCCGACCGCTTCGGCCGTGCGTTCCTCTTCGGCGACAATCTCTGACCCCCGGCCGCTGCCCTTTGCCGAATCCCGATTCCCGAATCCCGGTCGTTTCCCGTTGCCCGGCCTGCCCGCCGTAGTTCCGGCTTGCCGGAACGAAGGCGGGTTCCCCGGCCTGCCCGCCTGGCCTCTCTGGCGGGTTCCCCGCCTGCCCGCCTCTGGCGGGTTCCCCGCCTGCCCGCCTCTGGCGGGTTCCCCGCCTGCCCGCCTCTGGCGGGTTCCCCGTTCCCCGTTCCCTGTTCCCCGTTGTTGATTTTGTGGATAACTTTTCCGGGCGCCATTTTGCGCCTCCAAAACGCGCTTTTTTGCCCTTGGGGAAGGCAAAAACGGCCCTGGCGCTAGCGCCAGAGGGGGTGACCCCCCAAAATGTTAAGATGGGCATGACGAAATGCGCGCCTTTTTGATCCCTTTTTGACGGAAAACGTCGCCTTTTTGATCGATTTTGACCCGAATTTGATGGTTTTTACATGGACGCATGGGCATACGCCGTTGTGGATAACTCCCAAAAGCGGGGAACGGGGAACCGGAAACAGGGAACCGGAAACCTGGGGACACCCGTGGCTGGGGGCAAAGGCGGGAATCGCGAGCCGGGAACCCGCCTTCGTTCCGGCAAGCCGGAACTACGGCGGGCAGGCCGGGGAACCGGAAACCTGGGGACACCCGTGGCCGTAAAGTAAGGCGGGAAAAGGAGTTACGAGTGCGGAGTGCGGAGTGCAGAACTGAACAAAGGCAACGCCGGCGATCTCACGCAAAGGCCACAGGCGGGCAGACTTTGTAACTGCCGTTCTTCGCCCCAACGGGGCGGCGGACTTTAGCCACGGGTGAAGCACCGGCCGCTGCACAGCGGGCGGTGCGGAACCCGTGGAAACGTTCGTGTTTCAACACACCCGCCCCCAGGGGGCGGAGGAAGCGCCGGGCACAGGCATCCTTTCATCGGCCTGATTTCCGGCGGGCGGCACGCGCAAGGGATCGCTCCGGCATCCTCATCCGGGCCGTGACCCGGTCAACACGGGCCTTGAACCGCAAAGCACGCAAAGAACGCAAAGACAACCTCTTGGCTCTTTGCTATCCGGCCGATCCGTCCTTTGCGTTCTTTGCGATCTTTGCGGTTGACTCACGTTGCCACAAGGGGCATCGCTCAGGCGCGAAACGGGAGGCACGCAGGCCGGGGCAAAAGCCCGCCAGCAAATTGCTGTCTGTCCCCCTGCCCAGTGGATGCAAGGGCGGCGTCAGAATGTATTGGCGAAGGTCGAATTCGCCGGGTATGCTTCCGGGTGTCCCATAGGATTAAGTTCCAGGCGGCTGACATGGCGCCGCCGGGGGGCAATTCCATTGCGGCAAGCGCATGACACGCTGAGGCGGGGCGACGGGGGCGTGTCCGACGCCCTGGCAGCGCGAATGCTTAGGCTCCTTGACCAGTTGCGCCAGTTAGGAGTGAAGCGCCCCCGCATTCGCGGGCGTCTCTTGCGGCACTCCAAACCGGGTTTGGGGTGTTAGGCGGATCGGCCTAAACATTGTTGGGCGGGTTGCCGCGCTTCAGGAGGGCAGTCATGGAGAAACATGCGTACAAGCTCCTCCCAGTAGGGAAGCTCTACCTCGACCTAGAGAATCCAAGGCACGATGTGGCCCCGGACCAGCAAGAAGTCATGCGAACTCTCCTTGATCGCAATGGTGACAAACTACTAAGGTTGGCACGCGATATCGCCAATGAAGGCACTAGCCCAGCCGACCTGCCCATAGTCGTCCCCCATCCGACCATCACCGACGCATTTATCGTCGTGGAGGGGAATCGACGGCTGGCCGCAATCAAGATTCTTCGCGACGCAAGCCTCGCGGCCCTCGCGCCCAACCTCTCCCTAAGGAAGCGATTCGAAGCCGTCGCCAAGGGCCTGTCAACACCAGGTCTTAATGCAATTGAGTGCGTCGTATTCGACAACAAGACCGATGCAAACCACTGGATAGAACTACGCCATACTGGTGAGAACGAGGGCGTCGGTATCGTCCCCTGGGACGCAGCATCCGTAGCGCGGTTCAAGAGAGGCCAATCTTGGATGGCTCTCCAGGTCGCCGACTACGTTGCAGCAAAGGCTCCACTTGACTCCGCGACGAAAGAAAAGATCGCCAGGATGCCGATCACCAACTTGGCCCGCCTTGTGAATGACCCGGATGTGAGAGAGGCGCTTGGGCTGCGGGCCGAAAAGGGGGTGATCAAGGCGATTCTTCCGGAGAATCAGGTCATCAAGGGACTAGCGAAAGTGGTCACAGACGTGGCAACGCCGTCCATTTCCGTCAATCAGATCCGAACAAAGACCCAGCGTCAGGAGTATGTCGAACGCCTTGTCAGGTCCGGTTTCATTCCCTCCTCCAAGGTGAGACCCATTCCAGTTTGGGATCTTCCCGCAGTTGCGCCGTGTCCTTCCCCCCGCCGCGGAAGGCCACCGACAACCTCCAGGACAAGCCTAATCCCAACCAGTTGTGCGCTCCGCATTCCTCAAACCAGGATTGCCAAGATCTGCAGGGAGCTTAAGCAATTGCACGTGGAACAGTTCACCAATTCCGCGGCGGTCATGCTTCGTGTCTTCTTGGAACTAAGCCTGGACGAGTATGTCCAGGCAAAGGGGATTTCCGTGCCAGGGAAGAAGACTTTGGTCCAGAAACTGCGGGCAGCCGCCGACCATCTTCATAAGACCGGAGTACTCGATAGAGCAGCGTTGAAGCCCGTTCGAGTCGCGGCATCAAGCCGAGATTCACTCTTCTCCACGGACACCCTTCACGCCTACGTGCACAACAGGAACTTCTCGCCTAAGGCAAGTGACCTTAAGATAACATGGGACAATATGCAGACTTTCATGGAGGCCATGTGGCCCTAGCCCTGATCACACCCACCAAGGTGGCCTAGCATGGGATATACAAGATCGCCCCTTCGCTACCCCGGAGGCAAGTCCAGGCTGGCCCCTTTCATTCGCTCTCTTATTCACGCGAATGGTCTGGAAGGAGGGACATACGTTGAGCCCTTCGCCGGGGCAGCGGGAATCGCGTGGGCCCTGCTCTTCGACGGTACCGTCTCCCGAGTCATCTTGAACGACCTCGATCCGGCACTGTATGCATTTTGGCGGGGCGTATTCACCAGGACAGACGAACTCTGCGAAGCCATCCGCTCTACCCCCGTGAGCATGAGAACCTGGACGGCCCAAAGGAAGATACTCCAAAAGCCGCACTCCCACAGCATCATCTCCGTCGCCTACGCCGCGTTTTTCCTCAACAGGACAAACAGGTCAGGCCTCCTAAGAGGAGGAGTCATCGGCGGCAAGACCCAGAGCGGCAGTTGGCGCTTGGACGTCCGCTTCAATGCTGAAGACCTCATCCGCCGAATTCGTCGTATCGCCGAGTTCCGGAGACAGGTTCGAATCTTGATGATGGACGGCATTGCATTCATTCGTCGCCTCGGCCCATCTCTCCCCGCCGATTCACTTGCATTCATCGATCCGCCTTATTTCGGCAGAGGCCATGATCTGTATTGGAACACCTACACAGCCAAGCACCACGAGGACTTGTCGTCAGTAATCAAGACACGCCTTCAGTGCCCCTGGACAGTCTCGTACGACGACGTGCCTCCGGTTCGGCGCCTGTATCGGGGATGCAAGTCCCGCTCATATCATCTCTCTTATAGCGCCGCCCGACGATACGTGGGAAAAGAGGTCCTCTTCTTCTCGGACGGACTGTTTATTCCTAGGAATAGCCTTCCTATTCCGCCGTGAGATCTCAATCCGGACAGGCTGGGCATCCAGAATGCAGCCCATGACGCAAGCCCCCCAACAAGTCGATGGAGCCGACCCGCCTAGTTGCGGAAGATGGACACTGTTCTGCCTGCCATGTTGGCGTAGAGCTAAGGAAGTACCGCCCGTGACGGCGGGCGCTCAGTTCGAGGGCGTTGTGTTCAACTATAGCGACTCGCAAAAGTAATGTAATGGCGGGCGGGCCTGAATAGCCCCATTTTCGCGGCTCAAACGGCAGCCGCCACTTACATTACTTACGCGAAGTTCAATAAAAGGAGGAAGACAATGGCTAATCGGTCCGGGCCGCAGCCAGATGTTCAGTTCTGTCCAGCCTGCAAAGAACGTGTTCGGAACGTTACTCGAGAAGAGATGAAATCAGGATACACTCGCAGGGACGGCTCAGTGGCTCCCGATACCCACACATACGAATGCACATCTTGCGGCAGACGCTTCGAGATCAACCAAGATCGGTAGGGAAATAGAAATGGGGAAGCAGAACCAAGAAGCAAATCCAGCCGACGCCGCGGACGGCGCGCCTGATTTGCCGCCCTAGTGGTACTCCTTGTTCCATTCTCACCTGGCCGCAATCCAGGCACCCGCACCGGCGGCGGATTTTTGCTCATGCCTTCCGGCCTTCGCAGCCGAAGCGTCCTCCGCAGCACCGGCTCTGCCGCTGCGGAGGGTGGAAGCGGCTGCTTCGGCGGAGTAGACTGTGCCCCCCCCCCGCACCCGTAGAATGAAGAGGTCTGGCGACGCAGGGAGAACCCCATGACAAGAAAACTGCGTTGGCTCCTGCCCATCCTGGTGGCGGGCCTCGCGGCCGCGCTCGCGCTGTGTGGCTGCAGCGGCACGGGCTGAGGCCCCTGATGCCCGGCGGCCGTGGCGGCCGCATGCTCCTGGGGTGGGTACGGCGTCATAGTCTCGGTTGGGCCGGGGATTATGGAGCGCCCGCCAAGCCTGAGGGCGGGCGCGGCCGTGCGCGGGGGATAAACACATGTTTAGCGCCGGCAATGGCAAAGGGGGCTGTACCCTTTTCGCGCTTCTGCGAAAAGGGGACTGTCCCCTTTGCCGCGACGGAAAAGGGGACAGCCCCCGTTTCCAAACAGCCGGAAACGGGTGCAGCCCCCTTTTCCCCACCGCGCTAAGGCTTAAGTGGCGCTGTAGGGCTAGCGAGGTGCATCATGCGGCTGTACTATCTTGGGGTCGCCGGCGTAATGGCGCTGCTGGCTGCCGGCTGTGCGGTGTCCGGCGACGGCGGCGGGGAGAAACCCATGGTCGATCAACCGAAGTCCGCCGCAGGCGAGCGCCCGGCGATGCCGCCGCTCACGGAGGCCGAGAAACACATCATCCAGGAGAAAGGCACCGAGCCGCCCTTCACGGGCAAGTACTGGAACCATTTTGAGCGCGGCGTGTACGTGTGCCGCCAGTGCGGCGCGCCGCTGTACCTGTCGGACACCAAGTTCGCTTCGGAGTGCGGATGGCCGAGTTTCGACGATGAGATCCGCGGCGCCGTCAAGCGCCAGCCCGACGCCGACGGCCGGCGCACCGAGATCCTCTGCGCCGGTTGCGGCGGGCACCTGGGCCACGTGTTCACGGGCGAGAAGTTCACCGAGAAAGACACGCGGCACTGCGTCAACTCGGCCTCCCTGGTCTTCATCCCCCAGAACCAGCGGCCCCCGGGGCGCGCCCTCTTGGCCGGCGGGTGCTTCTGGGGCGTGCAGCACTACTTGGGCCAGGCGCCGGGGGTCCTCTCCGTGAGGTCCGGCTACTCCGGCGGCCACACCGAGAAACCGACCTACGAAGAGGTGTGCTCCGGTAAGACCGGACACGCCGAAGCCGTCGAGGTCGTCTTCGACCCGAACCGCATCACGTACGAGCAACTGGCGAAACTCTTCTTCGAGATCCACGACCCGACGCAGGTGAACCGCCAGGGGCCGGATGTGGGCACGCAGTACCGCTCCGCCGTGTTCTACTTAAGCGACGAGCAGAAGCGGACGGCCGAGGCCCTCATCGAGCAACTCCGCGCCAAGGGCTACAAGGTGGCCACCGAGGTCGTGCCCGCCGGCACGTTCTGGCCCGCCGAGGAGTACCACCAGGACTACCTCAGGAAGCACCCCGAGCAGCAGAGTTGCCACGTCCGCGTGCCGCGCTTTGACACGCCCGCGGAATCACCCTCCGCCGGGCGCCCGCGGCCGTAAGAAGCGCCGCCCTTGGCGGGTTAATAAAAACCCTGGGTACGGCGCCAGTTACGGTTGGGCCGGGGATTATGTAGCGCGGGGCTTTATGCCCCGCGCAGCCCTACGCGGGGGATAAACCCCCGCGCTACAGTCGGCAAGAGGGGTCGCCACAACCGAAATTAACCCATTACAACCCTGGGCCGAAAAAAGAACGCCACCCGTACGGGCGGCGAGGGATGTCTGGAGCCACCCTGGGGATTTGAACCCCAAACCCCCGCTTTACGAAAGCGGTGCTCTACCGTTGAGCTAGGGTGGCTCGATATGTTGTCAGGTTGTAACAAGTCGCGGCCGGTGGCCACAACTCGCGAAGATTCTACCGCTTTCGCCCCTCCATTGTCAAGGTTGCCACCTTGCCAAGTTAGGGCTGCTGTTCGCGCCTCGGGGCAACGGCGCGCTGCAATAGCGCTGCGCCCGTTCGGGCCGTCATCCCGCGGCGGAACGGGACCGTCGGTGCCCGTCGCCAGGGCCGCTTCACGCTGCGCAGGCACAGGGTCTATCGACGGCAAGGCCGCCAGGGCTTTAGTCTGGTCAAGAACCTCGATGTGAGCGTAGCGGCCCAACGTCAGCATGGGCGTCGAGTGCCGCGCCAGTTCCTGGGCCACCTTCACGTTGGCGCCCGAGCGGACCAGGCGGCTGACGTAGGTGTGCCGCAGGGCGTGGAAGTCGGCCACAAGGCCGGCGGTGTTGCGGTAGGCGAGGAAGTCCGAGTCCTGACGTTCTTTCTGCACCTCGGGCGACTTCACCTCCTCTACCCACTTCTTCTTGGCCGCCTGGAGGTCCTTCCTTATCATCCGGGCCGTCTTCTCGGGCATGGTGCCGAAGACCGGCTCGCCCGTCGGCCTCGCCGCCAGCCACTGCCGCAGGAGGTCAGCCAGGTCCTGCCGGATGGGCTGCACGTCCTTGCGGCGGTGCTTCGAGTAGCCGGCCTCGACGGTTACCGTGGGCGGGTCGCCGTCCAGGTCGAACGACTCCGGCGTCAGGCTCCTGAGTTCGTTCGCCCGGAAACCCGTGCCCACCGCCACGCGGTATAGCATCGCCCGGTCCGGGCCGGTCATTCCCATGACCGTGGGTCCGCTCTCGGCTGCCCTGATGAGGCGGGCCAGTTCCTCATCGGTCAGCGCCCGTCTGTCGTGTCGCCGGTCGAGGGCCACGTTGAAGCCCGTCAGGTGCACCAGCACGTCCTCGCGTGCCCGCCCGTCGCGCCACAGCCACCGGCTGAACTGCTTGATGGCCCGCAGCGTGTCGTTGCACGTCTGAAGCGACTTCCCCTCCTGGCGGATGGTCGCGATGGCCCCTTGTACGGCGGACGGTGCAACGTGGCTGATCTGCTCGGCCTTCGCCAACCGGAGCACCTTGTTGGCACGCGTCCGCACGAGGTCCGCGTGGTCGCGGGTGACGCCCTTGGCCAGCAGGGCCGCGTGGTAGTCAGCCAAGTGGCCGTCGATGACCTTGCCCTCGGCGTCGCGGTCCACGAGCGGCCGGGCCTCGGCCTTGGCGTACTGATCGGCCTTGGCATCGATCACGCCCTCGCGCCGCAGCATGGCGTCGGCTTCGAGTTTTCGGGCCAGGGCCTCGGTCGCCGCGCGGTCGCGGCACCCCTTGACGGTCTTGCGCACGCCATGACGAATGACGTACGTGATGTAGTACGGCCCCTTCTTCTTACGTCGGTAAATGCTGGCCATCGTTCGTTCTCCTACCTGAACCCGTCACTGATCCCTTACGACATTCTGCCGCACAAGGCAAGGCAGTTTTCCAGAAATTCCGACACCTATGGGCAACCCTCGATCTGTGCCCATGCGACGGCCTCGGCCGCCTCGCCGGAGAAGCGCGAATCCAGTCGGGCGTCATTGGCCGCTCTCCTCGGCCAGCGCCGCCAGGTACGCCTGCACATCCGCCAGCCGCCAGCGGATGGTCTTCGGCCCGATGCGCAAGGGTTTCGGGAAGCCCCCTTGGCCTGCTTCGGCCATCGCCGCCAGGCGCCAGACGGTGCGCGGGTGCATCCGCAGCGTCGTGGCCAGTTGCCTTACATCCAGTAACTGGACGCGTTCGAGCGGCGTCGTGGTCTTCGTGGTTTCCTTGTTCATAGCGAGTTCCCTTCTCGGTCGGCGTCCATCCTGCGCAAGACGCTCTCGATGAACTGGAGGTCCGATTCGGTGAAGACGCGGGCGTGCCCCGCCCAGGCCGTCGGCCTCAACCGTCGCGAGTCGATGACGTACTCGATGCGATGAACCGGCTGACCAAGCCTCGCGGCGATCTCGCCGACCGTCAGCGCTCGCGTCGGTACTTGTCGGTGAAGCGTCGTGTCCGGCATGACGTATCCCCTGGTCCGTTCTGTCCACCCTTGGGGCGGGGGACATGCAAGGGACACTTTTTGCGGCCTTCTTGGGGGCAAGAACGCGGTTCAGCGCAAAAAGTGTCCCCACGGGAATGTCCCTCGGGGACGCGAAGGTGTGGCTACAAAGCCCTCATCGGTAGTCAGGGAATCATCTTACCGTGTTTCTTCTCGGCGTGGCAATCCTGGCAGCGGTCGGCGATAAGCCGGTCACACACGGGGCACTCGTAGGGCTTGAAGTCGTCCTTGCAGGAGGCGCACACCTTCGGGGCGGGTGCCGTACCCTTCGTTGCACGCCGCGCTGGCTGGCGCAAACGAACGGAACGCGATGGCCTCGCGGCCGGTTCCTTCTGTGCCAACGACGGTCCTGCCGCACTGGAGGATTGGCATCGCCTCTCCCACTCGCCCTTGTCGTTCTTTCGGAATGCCGCTCGCTGCACGGCCTTCTTGAATGTGCCGCAGTTAGGTAGGCCGGTGGCGCTTCGTGCCACCAGTAGCCTGTGGATGTCCACCAAGGATTCCCTGGCAAGGCCCAGCAAGGTCACGGCTCGCGTCATCCAGAAGACAGACCACTTGGCTGGCGTTAGAGCCTTGCCGGGCCGGGCTCTCACACGGCTGAAACGTGACAGACAGCGGTGCGCGGCCCCGCGCTCGCACTCCCGCCTGTAAGCCTCATAGGAACCGCCGGGTAGGAGGACGAAAACCTCCCGGACACGTTCAGGCGTCCACCCGAGGGCCTTGGCAAGCGATTCCGCTGTGACCGCCTCGCGTACAAACCGCTTCGTGCCCTGTCCATGTTTGTGCTGTTCCAGAAGAGCACCGACGAGCAACGCCCGGTCATCAAGCAACTCTCGCACAGACACGGTTTCCTCGGCGGCCTGCCTCGTGTCCCTGGCCGGGCGAAGGGCTTCAGCGCGGCTCTTGTTGGCCGCCCAGCGATCCAGCATCTCCAGGGGGATCGGCACGCGGCCGACATCCTCCCGCTTCCCGCAGATGACGTATGCCCGCGTGTCTTCCGGCCGGTCGCCGTAGACAAACTCAACATCTTCGAGACACGCCTCCTCGCATCCTGGGCAGACGATCTCTTCGGCAGGGGCAGCCTCTTCGAGGAGCCCTGTGCGAAGAGCCTCCTCAAAGTCACCTTTCGGCCACGCGGCGAGGTCTTCGCGGCTAAAGACGGCTTCGCCGTTGGCGTCAAGCGCCTTGAGGATCAGGTTGAGCACCTTGGGAGACATCGATTTTCCAATCACGCAGGTACCTGCGGGCAATCTCTTCCTTCGGTTCGTACTTCAGGCTGCAGGAGTTCGGATGCGTGACACGCGCCGTAATTGTCTTCTTGCCACCTCGCGTGTCGGCCGCGAACACAAAGTTTATGATGGCTTGCGTCACATTGACAACGTCAAGAGAGAGCCGCGGGTCCTTGTCGTCTTGATTGCCGCCATCCTGGCCGGGGGCCTTGAAGACTTGGTCCATCAAGGCGTACACTACCTTCGGGTCCTTCCTTGTGTTCGCCTCCAAGGTGATACGCCTGTTTTTCTTGTCGCCGATGAGGGACAGGCGCAAGCTGTTCAGGCGGACATCCTTGATTCCGTCCGTGGGACTGAACTTGAACTCCCGCTTGGTCTTTAGGATATTGAGTTCGTATTCCACACCGTGTTCCGGCGGCGTGCCCAAGTCCTCGGTGCCAAGCACCGCCCTGGCCCAGAGTGTCTGAAGGTCGGCCACTGTGTTCTTGTCGCCCTTGACGTAGATGTCAAGTGAGCGGTCGGCGTTGGAGTGCACGAAGATGACCTCAAAAACCGGCTTACATTTCCGCGGCACGACGTCGCTGCCTCCCCACTCTGGGATGACGGAGTCGTAGTTCCTGACGGAAGCGAACCAATAGAGCCGGGCGCCCCTCTCGAAGTGGTGGACCGCGCAACCGTATCCCCGCCCCTCCTTGAGCGTGTAGTATGAGACCAAGGCGTCTGCGAGTCGCCTCCGACCTGCTTCAAGGCCCTTGGCGATTTCGTCATCCGGCGTCTTGGCGTGCGGAACTTCAGGGACTCCGCTACGCTTCCGCCAACTCCGGTCGGGCAGGTTGTCTGCCTTGTTGAAGTGGCTTGCCACATTCAGGATCGAGCGGCGGTCATCACTGGCAGGGTGATCAAGGAATACGCGCAAGACCTTGCTGTGCAAACCACTCACATCCTTGAGTTCATTGCCAAGGTCGAGATGGCGGAAGCGGCCCTCATCAATGATCGTGTGGATGCCGCCTTCCGTGGCCATCCCGTTAATCTGCTGAAAGTCCCCGTCAATCTGGGAACGCGTGCTTTCGGGGGCATTCCGGATCGCATCGAACAGCGGGTCAATCTTCCTCTTGGTCAACTGCTTCCAGTCAACATTCGGTTGCCACCCGATACGCTCGAAGTACTCCTTCAGAATCGCGGGTGCCATATCCCGCAGGAACTTCCTCAGTTCATACTGTTCGGCCATTTGACGGCCTCCCCTATGGTGCATATACCGGAACAGCACCTGATTCATCATATCAAGGCGCAGCGGCCGCGCCAAGAAGACCCATCAGACGATCCGTCGGACTTCGCTGAAGGTGCACGGCACTGGGAAATAGAGGACATACCATGCCCGCTCATAACCCCAGGGTCCCACGTTCGAATCCGGCTTCCTCTGCTAAAGGCTATGGAGACTACGGAGGCGATTGGCTTCCTCGATTATGCGGGCCGCAGCATGCTGGATTTCCATGCCGGTGGTGGGGCGTCCGAGGCCGAAGCGTATGGAAGAGTGGACATCGGCGTCAGGTAAGCCCAGAGCTTTGAGAACGTGGGAGGGTTCAACAGCAGCTGTGGTGCAGGCAGAACCAGACGATACAGCGACGGTGTCGGTGAGGGCGATGACAAGGGCTTCGCTTTCGACGCCGGGGATGCAGACATTGAGGTTACCGGCAAGCCGGCGATCCGGGTGACCGTTCAGTCTGAGGTCCGGGATGCCTTCCCTTAGGGCCTGATACAACGCATCGCGCATCCTCCGCAACCGGGGTTGCTCGGCCTTCATTTCTTTCAGGCTCAGTTCAACTGCCTTCGCAAAGCCTACAATCCCCGGGACATTCAGTGTGCCGGAGCGTAGGCCGCGCTCGTGTCCGCCGCCATCGATGATGGGTATGAGCGGTACACGCGGCATGCTCCGGCGACAATAAAGAACGCCGATGCCTTTCGGCCCGTAGATCTTGTGCGCTGAGCAGGCAAGTAGGTCGATGTTCATGGCTTGCACGTCAAGCGGGACCTTCCCCAGGGCTTGGGTCGCATCCGTCATGAAGAAGACGTTACGCTCACGGCAGATAGCGCCGATCTCCTTGACCGGCTGCAGGACTCCGATCTCGTTGTTTGCAGCCATGACGCATACCATGATCGTCTGCGGACGGACGGCACCGATGACCTGCTGGAGATCGAGCATTCCTTGCCCGTCCACCAGCAGATACGTTACTTCGGCGCCTTCGGACTCAATCCTGTGAAACGAATCCAGGACGGCCTTATGTTCAGTTGCGACTGTGACGTAGTGCTGGTGCTTGCCACGGTTGGCGAAGAACAGGCCTTTGATGGCCAGATTGATGGCCTCGGTCGCGCCAGACGTGAAGCAAACGTCTTGCGGCTTCGCATTGATTGCTTTCCCAATCACGTCGCGTGCAGCTTCAACAACACGATGCGCGTCGCGGCCAAAAACGTGGTTTTTAGAGGCAGGATTGCCGAAGACCTGACTGAAGTACGGCATCATCGCCTCCAACGCGCGTGGGTCCACGGGTGTGGTAGCGTGGTGGTCCAGGTAGATCGGGAGTTTCAGGTCATCGGCCATGGCGCACTATCACTCGGCCTCTGCCGCAGTACGGGCAGCCGCCTGGTTGCGAGGCAGGAGGCTTGCCATGTCAGCCAAGCTCCGCACGCGGGCGGTGATGATCTCGACGCCCCGGTTCATGTGTGCGATGAAAATGGTGTCCACATCACCGGCTTCAGATGCAGGAACCTCGTGTTTCTTCATCCAGACCAGAAGCAGAGCGACGTAGACCTGACCGTGCTGGCCCAGAAGTGTGTACCGGTCGATCTCCCGTGCGCCCTTGGTCTTTTCCTCTGGCAGCGCCGGGATGCCCGGCTCTTCAAGCGATAGGCAGAACCCCATCCTGCAAAGGTAGTTTCGGTCCAAGCTGGTCCTGGCCTTGAGCATCCGAAGCCGGTTGTCGGATTCTGCTGTGAAGGGGATCTTCTTCAAGGTGAGTTCAGGCATCGGCTTGCTCCTTCCAGAAGTACTCCTGCTTCGGATAGGTCCGCCGCTCCTGCTTATCGTAGACCAAGTGGTGGCAATGTGAGATATGTGGCCTGAGTTCCACGAACAAACGCTTGTCCACTTCGGTGTCGGTTGAAAGCAGGATCACCTGATGCCCGGCATGGGGGAAGTAATTCTGCACGAGGTTCATGCAGTGATCGCTATCCAGCCGACCGAGGGGAGTGTCAATAATCACCGGCAGGGGGCGCCCTGAGGTCTTCGCCAACCCCCAGAGGATCGCTATCGCGAGAATCTGCTTCTCACCCGCCGAGAGTTCCTCCCGTGGTATGGTCCGACCTAGTTTGTCATGGAGATGAACCTCGAACGTGCTGGGGTTGATCGAGATGTCGTGAAGCAGGTCATCCTTTCGCGAGAGACGGTTGAAGCACTCCGTGACGGTCCGGCACAGCGCTTCTACCTTCATCTGAGTCAGGCGGGCGAGGTAATTGTCGAGGGCCTTCTGTGCATTCCCCACCATGTCCATGCGGTCCTCGATATGCGCCCTTTCCCTACCTTTTTCCTCCAGGCGACGTTTCTCCCGTTCTCTTGCGGCAAGTTCGTTCTTGAGCGTCGTAGCCTTCTCATCGAGAGACTTGAGTTCGGCTTGCCTCTGGCCAAGAAGTTTGTTCTGAATACTAAGGTCGCCGAATACCGAGGCCAAGACCATCTGCTCGGGGGCCTTGTCGAGTTGTCGGCGGATTTCCTGGGCCTCTCGTTCCTTGGCCTCGATCTCACTACAGAGCCTCCGCATGGTTTCCGCGGCACCCTCGCGAGCCTCGCGAAGCCAGTCCAGAACCCGGCCCGCATCGACTTCGGATAACCCCAGCAGATCGCAGCCGGCGCAAGCAGTCGGTCCCTCCATGTGATGTGCGAACGTATCTTGCACGATCCTGATGACTTCCTGTCGAACCGGTTTTACTTTGAGGTTACAGGAAGACGAGAGGTTATGGATCAGCTGAGCCTTGAGGGTTTCGACATCCTCGCGGAGGAGTATATTCCGACACAGGCGGGCCTCGCTCTCAATCTGGGCCTCCAAGCGACAGGCGATGGTCGGGCACAGGGCCAGAGGGTACAGCCCCTCGCACTCTTGGCGAATCTGGCGCTGGACGTTCTGAATCTCCGACTCGAGTACAGCTTGCCTGGACTGCTTTTCCGGCCGGTCACGGGCAAACACCCCACCTTGTTCCTGGAGTTGGGTCTCCAGCCTCTTGATCTCCCCTTCCACTCCGCGGATCGAGGTCTCCAGTTCAGCGCGACTTTGGCTCAGGGCATCCAGCGATGCCTGGATTGCCTCGATTTCCACCTCCACACGGGCGAGGGCGCCGGCATCGTCGGAGGCCATGTGCTGCTTTGCCTCCCGCGTGGTCAGAATGGCCAGGTCCGCCTTCAGTCGGACGACGGTATCGAGTCCTAGCAGTGAACGGACCGACTCCGCGATGGCAGTATCCCCGGAAATGTCATCAGCGATCCGTCGGATTTTCTCACCATCGAAGAAAAAAAGTTGAGAGAGCCGTTCCGGCACGATATCGCTCACAAATGCCTGCCAGTGTTCCGGCTCAAGATCGGCCAGCGTAGGCCAAGAGTTGTAGTCGCCGTCCTGCGATGTGTCGTCGCGTTTGTAGACCTGCAGGCTTTCCTGGACGCCATTTCCGTTTCGAAGCGTCCAACATCGCTGCACATAATATGTATCTCGCTTGCCGTGAAAGACAAAGTCAAACTCTACGCCCACCCTGGCGTAGTTGAACTGAATCAGGGAATTGCGGGATCGGTGAACCAACCCACGCAGATGCTCCTGGTAACTCTTATCGCTCAGCCTGTCGCCCACCGCGGTCTTGCCGTAGAGGGCAAGCCGAACCCCGTCCAAGAGGGTCGTCTTGCCGGCACCGTTCATGCCGCCAATCAGAATGATTGGGCGTGCGGACTGCCCCTTGTTCCTTGGAATGAGGTCGATCTCGTTCCTGCCAGAGTAGAGGCCGTAGTTCTCCAGGACGACCCGGTTAATGCGCACCAGATTCCTCCTTCGGGGACCGCCCGTTGCCGTCCGTCCGATTCTGATCGGCCCAGGCCTCCTTGAGAGAACGCCAGTCCTTCTTCAAGATCTTTTCCAGTTGTCCGTAAATCCCGGCGCGCCGACTCATCCCGTGATGCTCGCGCTCCACATCCATGAGCTCTACCAGGAGTTTGGCCGGCAGTTTGCACTCCTGGCTGACTTGCTCCAGGATCCGCTTTTCAGCGCCACCCATTCCAGACCAGTCGTCGGCCAGCCAGTCAAGGCGTTTACCGGTGACCTTCTCATAGATAGGCGGCAGCGAATCCTCCCAGTCACCCTCTGCATGCAGCCAGACCTGCCGTATCTCATGCAATTCCTCATCGCGGATCAGCCTGACCGTTGGATCCGGACCATGTTCTCGTACCTCTTTCTCCGTCCCGAGAAGCCGCTCCAGAATCTCCTTGCGGAATGACATCTTAAAGGGGCCGTGGCTCAAAGTGGCTTTCCCGTCAGCGTCCTTGAAGAACTCAATCCTGCCCGTCCTACGCCGTACCTCGCGAATGTGTCCCTTCCCGGCTGGATCTGCTGTGTCTGCAAGCCAATTCCTGAGGTCCAAGAGAGGCTGTAGCCAGTGCTCTCCGTTGTCGATCATGGCTTCCATCGTTCGGTCTCGGTCGACAACCGTACACACCCAACACCCGAAACGGCCGCCCCCACACGCGGGCGTGGACTTGTCAATAACCAGAGGGCACTCACCAGCCTGGGCATTTCGGTACATCGTTACCAGTTCATGGTTGTCTCCGCCCCAGGGGGAGGACGCGCTGGTCAGGTACGTCCATACGTCCTGAGTTGACCAGTCCTCGATGGGGGTGAAAACGTAGGCGTTCGGCAAGTCTGTGTGTCTTGCCAGGCATACGCCGATCCGACGGCGGTGGATGAATACCTGGGCACGTGTTGAGCTTTCGGCCTTTCTTGACCCTAGAAGGAGGATCACTTCGCCGTATTGTGCCACTTTCTCCCTGATAAACCTAGTTGTTGGCTTGATCTTCATCTTCTCCGTGCACCAGCGGAATTTCTTGTAGGGGGCCGGATACCCCCGTCCGATCAGGTTCACCCAAAAGGATTCCTCGACAATGGGCATCACCTCGTGTGCCTCGAATGGTAGACCCTGAATTCTAGCCGCTTCATTGATTCGCTTTGCCGATTGTTCAAGATGCTTCTCTATTGCGGGAGATTCGACGAGCGTATCGGACGTAACAATGTAGACAGGCTTTGCAAGTTTGTCGCTTGGGAGTGTAGAAAGGGCATACCAGGCCAACTGCAGGACACAGGTCGAGTCTTTGCCTCCACTGTAACCTATGATCCACGGTCGGCTGTCCGACAGGTATTGTTGGCGCATGAACTCCAAGCAGGCGTCCAACGCTTGTCTGGTCAGATTCTCGCGTCGGCTGGGCCGGCTATTTTCTGTTTGGTCGGCCTGCTTTGGCATATAGCCTCTCCACCTTCTCCTCGCTGGGCGAGAGCGGCAACCCGAGGGTCTTCTTCAGGACATTTGCCGTAAGAATGACGTTGTTCTGCGACTTGCTAAGACGGCCTCCGATTAGTGCACGGCCTTCCCACAGTTTGGCGTTGCTGCGGGACCAGTCCACTTTGCGCAGACCTGCCAGCCTCTTCTGCCAGTCCCGCGGATGCGTGGCAATGAGCGAGGAGCCCGCAATGGCCAACGCATGCAGCGCGACCCCGTGGGCGTGAACGCAGTCACTGCGAAGTTCGCAGGGCGAGACCTTCCGGTCTGCGGCGGCTTGCCAGTCTGGGACCTGACGCGAGGTCTCCGTCCAGAAGTTGGCAGCCAGTTGTTTTTCTGCCGGTGTGACGGGTTCACCATCCTTCTTGCCCAGGAGGCGTTTCGTTGCCTGGTATATGCTGCTCAGGGTAAACAGCTTCCGCGAGCGGTTTGAAATGGTGCTCCTGGCCTTCTCGGTCATGTCGCGGAAAACGGGAACCTCCTGAGAAAGCTCGTGCGCTAACCTGGCCATAGGATCGCGGTGGTCGTACAGGATGCCAAGCGACTTGGTCGGGCGTATCGCGTGCCGATTCAGGTCCGCAAACATCTGCTGGCTGCGCTCAAGTCCAGAGTCCACAAAGAAGACAATCGAGATGGTCTCGTACCTTAGCGCCGGGTTCTCCTCAAGGGCCCGCTCAATAGCCGCGCGGCGATGCTGACCATCGTTGATTAGGATCCTCGCGTTCATGGGGACTGACAGGATGCCCAGTTTCCGGCTTACTTGGTCCTGACCAGCAGGCACAAAAGTGACCTGGCCGTCAATTGAGGCTGCAAGAGAGGAGAAGACGTATGTCTTGGGGTTGTCAAGGATGTACCTCATGATTGCCGGAATGCGCCCCTTGTTCAGGACTCGCTGCGCACGCATCTCCGGGAGCAGGTCATTCTCGGGAAAACTGAAGAGACGCGTGATGTACTCCATGGGGCACATGGTTACGTAGTATTCCCGGCCGCCTTGCACACCGCGGATGGCGGGGAACGAGTATGTGAAGTCGTGGGGCACGGGTTCGTTCATGTCTGCGTCTTACAGGGTCCCCGGGTGGAAGTCAACAATAAAACTTCCACCTTGATGATTCTCACTTCCACTTTGTGCCCTGTCAGGTTGACACACCCCCACCGAGCTGGTCTGATGCCTATGGTCCGCCGTAGGAGCGCCTGTTGGAGGAAGTAGCGGCCATCCTACATCTTCTCGCTCTTCCCCTCCCCCGAGATGACGAGGTCAAGAGCGTATGAGTAGACTGGGAGTGACTCTTGTTCCACGCCGAAGTTCTTCTCGATCATCAAGTCCACGACACCAGGACCATCAATGAGGACTATGGGTACGGCACCGCGTTTGAAGGAAACTTCCTTCGCGCCAACTGAGAACCGGGCGGTTGTGAAGAATATACCCTGCTGGTATTCCCCCGAGATCGCTCCACGGAACTTGTCTATTTCCGGTCGCCCGACATTAGATTTTGTCCACCGCTTGCATTGGAACGCCACAGTCATGTGGGCGAGCCCGACCTTCAGCTTTCCATGCCCGTCTATGCCACCGTCTTTGCCTACCATCGCGACATGGGTATCCTCGAACCCATATACATCCAGAAGTCGTTTTGCGAATCTCTCAAACGCTGGAGGAGGTAGTCTCTTTAGGTCGCGAAGAATGCGTTCCTTCATGAGTTCGCAGTGAAGGTGATGCAGTTCCTTGATTTGTCGCAGGGTTGAAGCAGTTGTCTTCTTTCCGCTTGAGCATCGTGAATCGGCGCGAGGCCCAGCCGCCTTCGTTGATATGGGAGTCTCAAGGGGAAAGAATTCCCCATCGCGCGTCATCCCGAAGTACTTCGTTGGTGCAGCAGTCGGGAAGTCTAGATCCCTGCAATGACGCCGGATCTGTCCTCGGACAACGTATTCTGGTTTCTGCGCATGAAACCGGTATAGGTTCTTGTCCAGAATTCCGTGATAGACTTCCTTTGCGGAGAGCGGCCTACGGGCCTCTCTCATGACAGCAAGAATGGCCTCGTTAATGGTTTGGTGTTGTTTCACGTTGGACTTCGCCTCATCCGAAGCACGTGCCGCATTGGGAGGATTAGTCGGTGTACGCTTCCCACCGCCAAGTAGAGCATACTTGTCATTGTCAACCAGCCGAAACCAACGCTTGCGGCCAGAGGCAGGGAGATCGATATCGATGCAGTGCCGGCGCAGAGCATGGGCGACTATGTTCTTAGGATGCAGTGTTCTGAATGTATAGAAGTCGCGGTCTCTTATCTCCGCGCATATCTCGCTCACAGAGAGAGGTTGCCCACGTGCCCGCATCACTCGCTTTATGGCACCAATCACCGTCATACAAAGGGTCCCTTCTATTCAACTTGGTCAGACATCTTTTGGAGCGAGGCGAGAACCTTCTGGATTTGTTTCTTGCTCTTGAATGCGATACTTTTGCGGGTCTTCCAAATGTCTCCGTCGAGTTGCCACCGATAAACTGCAAGAAAGGGCTTCTCCGTCCTCGGGTCGCGGATCAGAAGGACCGCGGTCCACCAGCCGCCTGCGCGAGAGATGGTCTCGGCATCGAGGATCTGGTCTCGGTAGTAGTCGCTGACCGGGAAGTTCTGTCCAAGGGCCATTGGCTACACCCCCCACTCGTGCGAAATCTCAAGTCTCGACGCTGTTGACTCAATACCGAGCCGGCTCTTGAGCTCGAGGGCCAGTTCAACCGCGTGGCCCCCCCTGGAGTTGTCCGTCACAACATGCTTGGTGCCCGTTGCCTTTACGTACTCCAATGTGCCCTCGAAATCCGCGTGGTTCGTGAGCGCAACGCTCAACGCCCGATCTGAGTACTCCAAGACGGGACTATCCGGGTTCGTCATGAAGGCACTGAGTGTGATTGCCGTACCCGATTTCAACTGCACCGGGAACTGGTCGCCCATTCCGTAGAATCGGATGAACCGGTCAGACTTTAGGGCCTCGATTGCCTTGAGCGACTTGATCGAACAGACGGGCCCAATAGGATAACCGAAATCGCGATATACCTGGATCTCCGCGCACAAGCGGGGACTTGCCACGATCGGGCATTTCTCGATTTCCGAAAGGACCTGTAACCCACGGTGCAGGGTCCCCCGATGGGCTTTGATGTGCAGGGGGCCGCAACGAAGTTTCTCTACAGATATGCGAAGTAGCTGCTCCTCGGCTTCCTCCTGAGTATACCGGCGCACGCTCTTCGGGGAACCATACGTGCTATCGAGAACGAGTTGGTCCACCTGGATTACGTCTTCGAGCGGCCATTGGAAGTCGCCCGAGTACCCGACGCGCAGACCGTCTGCGAGTTCCACAACTACCTGCACGGAACCAAGCATGTGCTCGGATGGAAGCAACATCACGCGGGAAGACCTGACGGTGTGAGGTTCGGCGAATCGGAGTGGAATCATGTTATCTCGCACGGAGAGATCGGCATTGAACTCCGCAACGAGAAGCTGCAACGTCTCGGCTGATAGATAGATATCCTGAAACCCTTTGCTGGTCTCAAAACTGTGCATGTGGTCCAGATGCACGTGAGTTTGGACCCGTACAGCATATTCTCGGTGGAACCCATCACACGTAACGTCCGGCCCCAGCATGACCGCGCCGGACGCGGTTACACCGATTCGCCCATTACTCATACCTTGGATACCTTCGTTGACAGCGACTGGTTGATGGCGACTTCGAAGCCAGGCCCCTCGCCCCGTTTGAGACGAGCGGCACCCTGCTCGTCAGTTACGATGGTGAACCGTTCGATTCCAAGCCGCCCCGAAGTCTTCGGAAGAGAATCGTATGTCTCCGCTAGGGCAGACGCAAGAAGATCATCTCTCTCACTTTGCTTTAGCTTCGCAAGGCCCTGTCTTGTATCGCCATCCGTCACGGCACCAAGAAACACGTGCATTCTTGTGACCCTGGGCCTCATTCGCACAATATCATCTGCGCATGCTGCGATTCGCCGCCGTGAGCGTATTCTGAGTTGGACCATATGCAAGACTTCCATCTTTGTCATCTGGTTGCCTATGGCGACATCGAATGCCTCCGCCTGCTCATCCTCATTAAGGCGTCCAATCTCAGACGCTGCCATAAATGATATGCTCGCACCAGACTGTCCCCATCCGATGAGGTGGTGAAGGTCGCTGTTGAGCCGCAGCAGCCTGAGAAACTTGGGGATCATTGTTGACCCCTTGAATCCGGCAGTGCGCGCACATTCCTCGGCGGAGGCACCAGCGGTTATCGCCTTCTCGAAAAGGGTCGCGACTTCGACGGGTGACAGTCGCCGGGTACCGCGGTATGTCCCCACGGACATGATAAGGTCGCGTGATTCCTCGTGAGTCAGCCCCGGCAGCATTCCTACTCTCCCGTGGCGTAGCCCTTGCCGGACAAGGCCTCTTCGATCAGTGTGCCGGCAGCATCATCAACGGTTGTGTCTTCGTCTTTCGCGTACTGCTTTAGGGACTGGTGGAGTGCCCCGCCTATTGTGACAACGACTTGGGTAATCTTCTCGCCGGTCTTTGCAGCCTCGATGACGTCGGTAATGTCTGCGTCGGGATCCTCCTCGCGGTTCTTGACTATCCGCTTCTGCTGCGCACCACTCATCTGCGAGAGTTCCTTGGCAAGCACGACCGCCTCTTCGGGCTTAAACTTTCCGCTGACGGAGGCAGCGTCCTGCGCGCGGAGTGCAACTTGCAGGTCCACCTCGCTATTGTCAACGAGCTTCTTCATCTCAGGGGCGAGCCGGTCATACTTCACAAAAAGAGCGACCTTGGGATAGGGCAACCCCGTCTCATCGGCTACGTCCTTGATTGAACCGTACTTCCGATAGAGGGCGGTACAGGCGTCAATGAGATCCTTGCGGTTCAAATCGCGGCGGACAAGGTTCTCCGTGACGGAGATGACCTTGGCCTCGGTCTCGTCGACCTCGCGGTCGAGGATGCAGGCCATGATCTTGTCCTTCTTGAGTTGCTTGTGGGCAAGAAACCGGCGCTGGCCAGTGAGGATCTCGAACTTGCCCTTCTCCTTGGCAGGACATACGACGATAGGTTCGAGCTGGCCGACCTTGGCAATGCTGGCGGCAAGTTCGTCAATGTCCTTGCCGACGTCACGAACGCGAACTTGGGCTTTGCCGATCACCAAACTGCTGAGCGGTATCTCCTTAGTGTCAACGATCTTCGTCTTCGCCATTGGTTCTCCTCCTAAAATGGACCTTATGTCCCTTGCTCTCTATCTGTATCACCTACGGTCAACGCCAGAATCCTGCGCAATTCCTCCCTCGTGAAAGCCCGGACCGGGGCGTTCTCTGCGTTTTCCACATAACGCTCGAAATCCGCCCGTTTTTCCTTCAGGATGGCTTCGATGCGCTCTTCGATTGTATCGGTAACAAGGAAGCGAATCACGTGTAGTGGCCGGGTCCGCCCGAAGCGATGCGCTCGCTGGATCGCCTGGTCCTCAACCGCCGGGTTCCACCAACGGTCGAACAGCACTACTGTGGAGGCTTCCTGGATGTTGAGGCCTACTCCGCCAGCACGCAGGGACATCAGCAGCAGCCGGGGGCCTGGCTGTTTCCTGAATTTGTCTAAGATCCGGTCCTTCTCTTCCTGGGACTGTTCCCCCGTGTAGATGTCATGGGTGAAGGAGCCAAGGTGATCGGAGACGAACTTCAGGGTCTCGACGTACTGGGAGAACACAATGACTTTGTCTTCAGGTTCGGAGCAATCCTCCAGGAGGACTGACAGTGCCTCCAACTTCACTGATTCTCCGGAGTCCGGCTCGTAGTTGCAGATCTGTTTGAGCTTGGTTATGAGGGTAAACAGTGCACCATCAGACACTGGAACACCGTTCTGCTTTGCCCTGGCACGCCTGGCCAGCCAGAGGTCAGTGTATGCTGCTTCCTGCGCGCCGGCCAGTTCCAGCATCATGTCTTGCATGATGATGGGGGGCATTTCACTGAGGACATCCTTCTTACGACGACGTAGGAAGTGGGGCTGGATTCGGCGATGGACTTCTGCCGGCGACATTCCGCTGTCCACGAGACCCGGCGAGAGGAAAACGAAGATCGAAATCAGATCTTCGATGCTGTTCTCCAACGGAGTCCCTGTCAGGACCCAGGCTTTCGAGCGGCGAAGAAGACGACAGGCGAGCGCGGCCAGCGAATGGCGGTTCTTGATCCGTTGGGCTTCATCGAGCACAACAGCCTCGAAATGGATGTCCGTATCCATGTCCAGGGCGTCTGCCCGGACCTGCTCGTAGGTTGCGATCAGCACCTGTACCGGCAGTTGGTAGGTAGCCAACCGGTCTTCGGCCGTGCCCATCACCCTGCGTACCACCAAATCGGGTGCCCATTTGGCACACTCGCGCTGCCAATTGTACGCGAGGGCATTCGGGGTGATGATCAGGACTCGCCCGGAAACCGAATTCCTGAAGAGGATCCTCAGTGCCACGATTGCCTGGACTGTCTTCCCAAGCCCCATCTCATCAGCAAGAAGGGCGGCCTCATTACGCACCAAGAAGCCCACTCCCTCCCATTGGTAAGGTCGGAGTGCCGAGGGAAGGCCGAGCTCCGCCGACAGGGCTTGGTAATCTTCAATGACGAGGGGGGCTTCGGGGGGCGGGATAGCGTGGGGCTGCTTGCGTTGAACCAGCAGACTCGCAGCAGACCCAGTACCCGCCGCCTCCTTCAAAGTGCTTCTGACCAAATCCTTGGAATCTGCCATCGTTGTCGCCCTGGCACTGCTGTGGTCAGATCACCGATGCGTTGCGGAGGACCAGCATACCCACGCCGCACATGAGTGTCAATGGCCGGAGGGGATGAGGACGAGTTCGGTGCGGCGGCCGATGACGCCGACCTGGAGGGCGGTGATAGGGCGACCGGCCCGAGATTCCGCTGGAGCAGACCACGCGGCCAGCGGGGCTTAATGGAAGGGCCGCGAGTTGAACCAATACTCCACGGTCGAGCCGAACTGGACGCGGCGCATGCGGACGACCATGCCGACGCCGCGGTCCTGATACCATCTAGCCGCTTCGTCGAACTCCTCGCCGTTGTAGGCCGTGCCCGAGAGGCCCCCGCTCACCGCCGTCCAGGCGTCGTTATAACCCGCGCCGGTTTTCTTGACCTCCTCGAAATCATAGGTGGACCAGTAGGAACCGCCTTCCCCGGACATCGTGTGCCCCGTGATCCTTGCCCAGAAGCCGTTCGTGCCGATCCCGAGCCGTACGACGGCCCACTTCCCGCCGGTGCCGGGTTCCTTGACGAGGATTTGGGCCGCGCCGTCGGGGCTGCTCGTGAATTTCGCCGTGTCGTCGTCGATCACGTCGGCGAACCAGTGGTCCTCATCGACCACGTTGACCTTGACGGGCGTGACGCCATCCACGACGGCCCGGCCGATCTTGCCGTCGGCGAGGGGCTCGGAAAGAACGCAGAACCATCCCCCGAAGTGGATGGCCACGGTGGGGGCGATGCCGGTATAGACCGGGCGGCGGCGGAACTCGGCCTCGTTGTCAGTCGGCGTGAACACCACGCCATCTATGCCCAGGACCGCGAACTGCGGAAGGTCGGTGTTGGTGTCGTTTCGGACGAGGATCGTGCCGGTCTGGCGGGCCTCGATGCGCCCCTCGCCGCCGGTTGCCTGCTGGTCGGCAAGCCACGCGCGCGCCACGTCGATGAACGTGTTGAAGGTCGAGGCCGGCATCTCCAGCCGCTGGCCCGCCGTGACCTTTTTCAGCGTGTCGCCCACACCTTTACCTTTGACCGGATCAACCTGACGGAGCCTTGCCACGTAATGGATAGTGTTGCAGCAAGCGGTTCAGCGCAGATACTGCTTCCGGCAGGTACGATTGGTCGATTTCGCATGTGAAACGGTGATCTTCAGTAAGGTGATCCTGCGCGATGCGCACTTCAAGCAAGCCCTTGCCCAGTTGTCCGAGTGAAACCTTGACCCACAGATTGGGTTCTACACACGAGAGTTCCGCTTCGCCACTAGCCTTCTCGTTAAGGCGTATGAGCTGGCCGAGCCAGGCGGTCAGTTCACCCAGGTGCAGAATGGCCCCCTGCGCCCAAGCGTCTGATGCCTGAGAACCGCAGTGCACTGTCGCGCGGAGCCAGTTCCCGTCCCAGTAATCCTGGGTCTCCTCAAATTGCCTGCCGTGGACCCAGATGCTAAGGCGTGCAAGTTTCAAGTCGGGTTCACCAAGGTCATGAGGGTCGATGCGTTTCATCATGGCCTCCTTTGGTGGCCCATTCTCCCACAAATCCTGGCGACTTCAAGTTCCGATGCCCAGTCCGGCGAAGTCTCCGGCGTCACAGACACGCTCAACGTGGACAGACGCGGGCCGCTTGACGACGCACTTCGCGCCGCTGTCCTCGGCGTCCTCGTACTGGACCCAGAGGTATTCCCAGCCTTTTTTGTCGATGCCGGTGATGCTGCCGATGGTCAGGCCCGTGACATTCGGACTGGCGGCGAAGCGGAAGGTGATCTCCCACGAGCCGTCGCCGCGCTGGGACCCGGATGCCCCCAGGAACAAGCATTCGCCGATGGCACACCCCTTGAACGCCGCGTCATTGGTCCTGCCCGTCAGTGCGAAGAGCGTGCCTTTGTAGGTGTCGTCCACATCCTCGGCGTCGAAGTAGTGGGTTTCGGAGAAGGTGTACACGGGGACCGTGATGTCCACGCCTTCGACCGAGTCGTGCGTCACGCCGATGGCGCCATGGAAGTCGGGCGCCGTCTCGCCGGGAGGGGCGTAACTGGCGACGTGGGCCTTGCCCTGGGTGATGTGCATCTGGCCGCCGCCGGTGTCGAACGAGAAGGACGACTCGCCGATCTCCTTCTTCGCGCTCGACATTTGGCCGTACTGGGCGCTCCCATCCCACCAGACCGATCCGTCGCCTACGGGGTCCACCTTGCACGTCTGCCGCACCAGGTTCTTGCCGTCGACCGCCCAGATCGCGGGGGCGGTCGCCTTCAGCGCGGCCAGGGCCGCGGCTTCGTCGTCGGCGCCCTTGATGACGTACCGCAGTTCGACGGTCGGGCTGTCGCCCGTCGCGGCGGGTCGGCTGTCGAATTTCTCGGTGCACGTTACGGGCACGGCGCTTCTCCCCTACTGGTAGGTCACGCCGAGGTTGGCGGCCAACTGGGCGATCTTCTCGGTGTTCTTGGCGGTCTTTTCGGTGGCGCTGGCGATGCGATCCGTGACGCCCCCGGCGCCCATCCCTGCGGCCTCCATCGCGTTGAAGGTGCCGCGCACGCCGATGGTGGCGCGGGCGGCCGCATCGGGCATGGCGGCCGCCGCATCCTCGACGGCCTTGCGGACGGCCCGGCTGTAGGTCTCCGGGTCGATCACGCCCTCCTCGAGCAACGCCTGGGCATGCTCGATGTCGGCCTTGGCCCGTTCTTCCGGCGTCCGCAGGGACTCCTCCAGCGCCTGCCCCTCCTTGCGGACCTTTTCGCGCTCGTTGAGGTTGTCGATGACCTCCTGGTAGATGTCGATGCCCTTCTGCGCCTCGACCCAGGCGCGGTTCTCGGCCCTGGCCTGCTCCTCGGTGACATCCAGGATCGCCAGTTTCAGGGCGAGGATTTGCCGGCCCAGGCCGGGTGTGTAGCCTTCCTCCTGCACCTGTACGCGCAGAAACTCGCGCGAGCTAAGAGTCAACTTCTGGTATTCCAATCCGGCCTGCTTGAGGGCTTCCTGGCCCCGCGCGATGTTCGACGTGAGTTTAGCGAACGCCTTTTCTTGCTCACCGATCTCGATAAGTTGAAGTTTAAGAGCCAGCAGTCTCGCTGCCTCGTCGGCCGAACGGCCCATGCCCGCCACCTCATACGCGGCGTATTCACGGGCGGTCATCGTGGCCCGGGCGAGGGCCTCCTGGGCGGTGTCGATGGTCTTGCAGTACCGGTTCCATTGATCGACGGCCTCGTCCCGGTCGCGTTTCGCCTGGGCGGCCACGTTCGACGGTGCGCCGGGTTTTTCCGCGAGATTCCACTTACCCTGGAGTAACAGGACGAGATTCCGGGCTGCGGAATCCACGGGGCCGGAGAGTTCCTTGACGATCTCGCCCAGGCCGAAGGGCAATGCCTCGGCGGCCTTGCGGGCGCCTTCGAGGTCGCCCCGGAACAGGCGACTGAATATCTGGACGTCTTTGATGGCGACCCTGGCGGCCTGGACGGCCGTGGCGAACCTGAGGCCCGTCTCGGCGAACTGCATGCCCCTGAAACCGCCGGACAAGAACCCCTTGCGGTCCTCGCCCTGGGCCATGACCGCCGCCTCGGTGCCGCGCGTGAGGGCGGGGCCGCTGTTCTCGGCCACCCACTGACGCAGGCGCGCCTGGCTCTCCCTGAGGCGGCGGACCATAGGCGCATCGTCGGCGGTGATCTCGACGTAGGCGGCGCCGGCTCGGATTCCACTGGCGGAGGCGACCATGTTTCACCTGGTTATGCCGCCCGCACGCTCGCGGCCCAGAATTTCGGGAGGCTCGGCGCGGCCACGGCCAGCGCGGGCCCCATGAACGGCCGCGGCGCATACGTGGCCATATACGATGCGGGGCCGTAGAGGGCCTCGTTCAGTTCATTCGCGCGGGCGACCTGGGCGCCGGTGCGCAGGCGGGCGTAGGTGACCATCACCGGGTGGTCGTAGCGGTCATAAGCGAAGTGGCTCGTCCGCCCGGGGCGGCCCCCGATGCGGATTTCACCACCGCAGCCGATCTTCCGAACCCGGCGGCGCTTGTTCCTGACCATCACCGCGCCGCCAAACTCGTGCAGCGACGGGACGTTGACGCGGGACGACAGGCGCACGGGGCCGATGACCACGCTGGCCAAGCCAGGGTCGTATCCGTAGTACAGGAACTCGCGTATCCACGGGTGCGGCCGCACGGCGTGCGGCGGTTGGCCGGGGGCGGAGGGGGCCGCCTCGCCCGTCAACCGCTTTCGCTCTCCGCGTTCGATCTGGCGCTGCTTTTCGCCCTGGCTCGTGACGTACCGCATGCTGCGCCGGGCGATGGTGCGCACCAGGGCGCCCGCCTTGGACAGGGCGTCGGCGGTCCGGGTGCCGAGAAAAGAGCGCACCTTCTCCCGGTCCAGAAACCAGCCCTTGCACGTGAACCTCAGGTTGAAATTGACCTGCGGCATGGTCGCTCACCCGCTCGGCGCGGCCGTGGGCGCGGGGGCCGCCGGGGCGACCGGGGCCGAGGCGGCGCTGTCGGCCTTCTTGGTCTTGATGACACCCGTCCGCACGCCGAGTTTGTAGAGGGCCGACTGGGCATCGCCGACGATCTGGTGCACCAGGCCCGGCACAGCCCCATCGCCGAAGATGGCCTTGACGGTCTCCGGGTCCATCTGCTGCTTGATGGCCTCGACGAGGTTGCCGGTCTCGAAGAACGCCTGGCGCGAGCGCCAGAGCATCCACGCCACGCCGCCGATGGCGGCAGCGATAAGGACGGCCGCCCCGATGGCGATCCACTCAAGGTACTGGTGGACCAGCGTGGCGGCACCGACCAGAAGCAGCGCCCCGGCCGAGACGGCCAAGCCCGCCTTCATGTCCACCTTCAGCGCCAGGAACACGCCGACCGCCAGGATGCCGACGCCCGCCACGATCAGCCACTTGAGGACCGCCCGCACGGCGCCATCGGCCTTGGCCCGCTCTTCCTCGATGCGCTTCTCGGCGGCCACGGCCTTGGCCTGCCAAGTGTCGCGCTCCTTGGCGACGGCCTGTGCGGCAATATCCGCCTGCCGAAGTTCCGGCACGATCACCTGAATCACGACCTTGGATTCGCGGGAGATTTCCGCGATGGCCTCGCGGGCGACCACCAGTTTCGGGGTCACGTCGTTTTGCAGCGCGTCGGCCTGGGCATCGAGCACCTTGGCGACCGGCTCGGCCACCGGCGTCGCCTCGCGGAGGGCCTGGGCCTGGACTCCAACCACGCCGGCCACCTCGTTGACCTTCACGGCCGCGCCGTCGATGTTCACGGTAGCCGTGTCGGCAGCACGCGAGATCGCCGCGCCAGCATCGCCCGCCTTGGTGGCCGTCTCGACGAGGCGCGGCGGCTGCGTCGGAAGATCCGGCTTGTGGCAGCCGGCGGCAAGCAGGATGGCGGCGATCAGGGGCGGCGTCAGGTAGACGGTCCAGTTTCGGCGGGTCATGGTTCATTCTCCCTTTCTGTCCACAAAGACCTGTTTCAAGAGTCCCATGTTCGCTTTCTTGAGCGGGATACCGGCCGGCCGCCGCGCCTCATACGGGTTGAAATCCGCCGGCTTGAAGGCCCGCGTGCGGCGCGGGTCGCGGTTCACATTGGCAATGAGCGCCAGAAGCGACGACATCCGGCCCCATTCATCCCGGCCCCGCGCCTCGGCCATCCACACCAGTTGCCGGAGCGTCAGGCCGCCGGGGTCGATGCCGACGATGCCGGCGAGTTGCCAGATGAGGCGCCAGGCGTCTCTCGCGCCGCTTCGATCAGGGGCTTCATCGCCTCGACCGCCTGCGCGAGGGCCGCTTCCTGCTCGACGATCTTTCTGGCCATCCTGCCCAGCGCCATGGCCCGCTGGGCGCTCGGGAAAAAATCCAGGAGTTCCTTCATCAGGACCCCGGACGCTTCGTCCAGCACGCCGCCGACCATCCCCCGGCCAAAGTCCTCATCGGTGACCTTGGCGGCATCGGCATCCGGCTTACAGAGGACGAAGAGCACGTCCACCAGGAGGCATGGATCGTCGGCCAGGCGCGAGAGCAGGTCGCCATTGGCCACGTCCAGGAGGTCCACGCCCAAGAGATCGCGGACACGCTTGATGGCGCCGACGTTTACGGTGACGTTCCACGTGCGGCCCTGACTGTCGGTGAAAGCCTTCATGTACCCTCCTTCCTGTTAGCCGAGTACGGCCTCGACCTGGAGCACCTGGCTGCCCGTGCCCGCGAGGTCGAGGGTCTTGTTGCTCCCGCCGATGTCGCCGCCGGCATCGTTGAGGAAGAACGTCGCCTCGCCGCCCGGCACCAGCGTATGCGAGAAGTCCGCACCGAGGCCGTCGTAGCCGTTGGAGGCGCCCTTGGCGATGGTGATCGGGTTGCCGTTTGTTGCCGGCGCCCGCACCCTCAGGACCTGGACGCGCAGGCCCGAGCCGACGACGGTCGCACCGTTCGTGCCGGTCATGGCCGCCAGGTCGATGGTGGCGGTGCCCACCGTGAGGGCCTTCTCGAACGCGGCGACCTTCGTCGCGGGCGGCGTCGAGTCGTTTTTCAACGTCTTGGTGGAATCCCACGCCGAGTGGACCACCGAGCGCGAGCCGCTCGGGGTGGCGGGGACATTGGCCTCCAGGGTCTCGGTCACGGCGACCTTGGCCTGATAAGCGACGTTTACGGACATGGGCGTCTCCTTTTTCGTGCGGCGTCAGGCCGCGCTTGCGTTAGGCCCCGATGACCTTCCATTGCGGCACGTCGGCCGAGTACGTCGGCTTGGCCGTCACGCTGACGGTCACGGCGTTCTCCAGCGGCTCGTTGCGGTCGAACTTCAGGATCGCGCAGTCGGCCCACAGGCCCTCGGACCCCTCTGCGTCGATGGGGCCGTCCATGACCGCCAGGCCCAGGAGCGTGCCGCCGAAGTAGGCGTCCTTGACGGCCTGGAAGGCTTCGCTCGCCGTGTCCCAGACCATCTCGAACTCGATGCTCGCATCCTTGAGGGTGCCGACCACCTGTTTCCATCCGCCGCTCGCGCGCGTGGTCACATCGGCCTCGCCCTTGGACGTGTTGAGTTTCACGTCTTTGACGATGGGCAGTTCGGTCCAGGTCGGCGTGCCGCCGATGCCGGCCGCGCAGAAGTACAGTTTCATCTCGTCGCCGAGTTTCACGCCCATGACGGTCTCCTTTCAGCGCTTCTTCTTCCTCATATCACCGATGTTCACGGCCACGAACATAGGTTTCCTCCCTAGCCCTAAACCACCAGCGCTGAGACGGGCAACAAAGAGGTACTAACATAGGTCCCCGTCACATTGTCGATGGCCACGCCGTTCTTGACGTTCCCCGCCACGCAGTTCGTGATGGAACTGGCCCGCTTGGAGGGCGTTGAGCCCGTTCCGCCAACCCCATAAGCGCCGGACCCGTACCAGACGTTGGCTGCGGCTGGCAAGGTGAGCGTTCCGCCCGCCGTGGTCAGAACGTAGTCGAGCGAGTAGCGGGAGCCTTCTGCGTTGAGCGAGCCTGTCGCATCATAGTAGCCGTTTGAAGCGATGATGCCCGCGGCATAGACGAACCCGTATATGTCGACAATCCCTCTGAACGAGCCGGTCGTATCGTCCACAGGCACGGTAAATAGGACGCTGGCCGCATCCGGAACAACGCACGTGCCCGTTTGCTGCTGGCCGAACGTCTCGCCGCTTCGCACGTCGCTCTCCGCTGGCAGCGGGGCGGTAAGGCCCATCGAGAGGGGCTGGTAATCGAAAAACTCCGTCGATGTGACGACATAATAGTCGCCCACCGTGCCCCCGTCGCAATAGGACGAGTCGCCGAAGATGGCGTAGTCGCCGATGATGCAACCGGAGCCAGAGCCGTAACTCGTGTCGTGGAACGTTGCGTAGTCTCCGGCCACGCCTTGACAACTGGCTGAGTCATTGAAGAGCGCGCCGTCACCGACCGCGCCATCGGGCGCGATGTACGCCGCGTCGTTGAACGAGAAAGTTCCCGTGGCGGCGGTGGTCCCGCCCCAGGCATGAGCGTTGCCTGGCATTGGGGGAGGGGAGACGTCGTTGCCCATCGTCAGATAGCCGCCGGACTGGATGGAGATGTTCGCCGTCACCGACTCTGAAAGTGAGTCGGCCCCCAGCCCAGCGGTGTTGAACGCGCCCAGGGCCAGGGACGACGAGGGGCCGGAGGTCGGCGCGATGTCTCCGCGGAAATGGACGTAGTCGCCGTCGGCCGGCAACGAGGGCGCCTGCTGTGAGTGGTTGGCGTCAAGCCACCAGTTGCCGGTCAGCGTGTCCCACGCGGTGTCCGCTCCGGCCTTATACCAGTAACGGATAGGCACGCATCACCCCTTCACGATGGTCCCTCGCATGGCGAACCCCGCCGCTTCCGCCTGGGCGTCGGCGGCGAGACTGGCGACCTTCTCAGGGTCCGCGAGGACGGCGGCCATGAGGGCGGAGCCTAGTTGCCCCTCGATGGCGACCTTCTGCCGCAGCAACATCTCGGCCCGCCGCACATCGGGCGCGAGGGCCGCGACGCGGGCCCTCTCCGCCTCAACCGCCGCCCGCTGGTCGGGGGGCAGCCGGTCCAGAATCTCCTGCCGCCTCGCGTCGGCCTTGGCCCTTTGGGCGGCGGCGTACTCGGCGGGCGCCAGACGCATGATTCGCACTTGCTCGGTCTCCGCCTCAGTCAGTTCCATCGTCACCATGCGGTGCTCCTTACGACGTGCTCAAGGTCTGGTAGGCCAGGGTCTTGCCGCCGCTCGCGCAGATGGCGTTGATGGCCAGTTTGCAGCCACCGCTAGGCGTCAGGATTACCGCCCCGCCGTTGGCGGCCAGGGGTATGCCCTTGGCGCTCTCGGCGGCGGCGCCGACGGCGATGTAGATTTTCTCGTCCGAATCGTTGGTCAAGACGACTCGCTCGCGTTTCACACCGGCGGCCAGGACCACCGTCGTCGAGGAGCCGACGCTTACGTTGCCGACGGCCCCGGCCGCAACGTTCGTCCCAGCCAGGGCCACGAGGCTTTGTTCGATGACGGTCAGGTTCGTCGATTCATCGACCGTGACCGAGCAGTGGGTCAGTACCTTTTGGGTCGTGCTCATGGTCCCTCTACCTCACTACCCGGAACGTCAGGCTCAGGATGCTGGTGAACTGCCCGTACTCGCGCAGGTGCTCCGGCGCAAAGACCGGCTCGATGGGCGTCTGGATGCACATCGCGCCGGGGTAGGCCGCCAGGCGCCGCCGCCGGAAGAAGGTGCGGATTTCCTCGACCAGCGACACCAGCGGGTCCATCTCGGCGTTCGAGACGCTTGCCGGCTTCTTACGGACGCCCACGTCGATCACGTAGTCCACCTGGTCGGCGGCCCGGCTCGCCGCCTCCTCCGCGAGGGCCTTGGGCACCACCGTCACGTGCAGCGTCCCGGCGTCTTCCAGCGCGAGGGTCGTGTCGTAGGTCCGCACGGCCGTAAACGCCTGGCTGAACGCATGGCCGTTCATCTCGGCCACCACGGCGTCCGCGATGTCGGTGATGACGGCCATGTCATCTCGTCCCCAGGGCAACCGCGAGCGAGGCCAGGGCCGTGAGCACGGCCCCCAGGACCGCCACCGAGACGGTCCAATGGTGCGCGAGGTGATTGCTCATGCAGCGGTCGAGTTTGGCGACGCGCTCGTCGATGCGGATCAGCAGGTCATGGTCAGTCGGCTCGCCCATCGTCACGTCTCCGTGCCAATCAGTTTCGTGTGAATCCGAAGAAGCGTTTTGGCGCTCCCCGAATACTGAAAGTGCCGCTGGCCGGGCAGGCCCGCGACCTCATACGTCGCGCCGTCGGGGGCCACGATGCAGTCGCCCGCCTTCGGAAGCCCCAGCGCCTCCAGCGCCGCCTTTGGCAGAAACCAGTCCCACACCTCGAACTCCTCCAGGACGCCCATCCCGCGGTCCACCTCGGCCCGCAGGCAACTGCGCCACGCCGTCGCCTCGACCGAGGTCTCGCCCCGCCGGTACGTCACCGCCAGGCCGCAGGCACCCGCAAGCGCCGCGGCAAGGGCGGCCGTCGCGTCGGCAAAGACATCGGGCATGGCCGGTCCCTTAGAGCAGGACCTCGAACGTCAGGCTCGAGCCGCTGGAATCACCCGTGGCGCTGCCGACGGCCTTGACGCGGACGTAGCGTTTCACGTCCACCGGCAGTCGGGCCGCGAACTCGGCGGCCGCTGCCCCCACGCCGCCGGCCCCCGTCTGCACGAGGACGCTCGGATACAGGTCGGCGACGGTCCCGAACGCGGCATCGTCGTCGTGCTGGATCGTGTACGTCAGAGTCTTGGCGTTGGGCTGTTGGGTGGTCGTCAGGGCGGGGCCGCTGACCTTCACCTCCGCATGGGCCAAGAAGTCGCCCCGGCTACCGTGCCCCAGGTCGATGCCGTCGGAATAGACGGTGGCCGCGCCGTTGGGCAGGGCCTTGGTGACCTTCAGAAGTGCATCTTTCACTGCGAATCCCATGTTTCGTTCCTTTCATGCGCCGCGGGCGCCTGCCCGCCATAAGCGGGCAGGCTGCCAGCGGACGTGTTACAGGGTCAGGGCTTCGGTGTTGGTGATGGCGTCGGTCGGCGCGACCGGCACGCCGAACGATTCCGTCGGAAACGGCGCCGGGGCGCCGGTGGCGTTGGTGGCCGTGCGGCTGTCCTGAAGTTGCCGCAGGCTGCGGCGGCTCATCAGGAGCACGTCGGGGCGGACACCCACCGGGAACTTCGACAGGAGTTCCGCGACGAGGTCATCGGTCAGGGTCTTGCCTGAGTCGGCCGTCAGTTTCTTGATGCGGCCGATGGAATACAGGCTCGCCACCTGGAGGCCCGGATACGCCAGGAGTTCCTGGACGTAGGCGGTGAACGGGTTGTCGCTCGCATCCAGGATGCGCTGCTCGGCCACATCCGACAGTGCCAGGCTGCCGCCATTGCCGTACACCCAGGTCACGTGGGTGGGGCCGAACCGCAGTGCCCAGACGCTGGAACCCGTGGTCGCGGTGGTGCCGCCGGCGTCCACGACCATGTTGGTCGCGTCGTAGGCGGCCACAAGGCCCGGGAAGCCCTTCGCGTCGGCCCCCGTGCCATAGTAGAACTGCGTGGCCAGCGCCTGCATGGCCGCTTCGAGGATCGCCGAGGCCTCCAGGGCGATGTACGCCTCCGGCCCGTCCTCGTACCGGTCGGCGACCGCCTTGTCGCATTCCCACCGCGGATTCAGGATGTACGTCTCCACGAGCCGGTTCTCGTAGGTCCCCTTGGTGGCCGCGGTGCCCTCGTTGGCGTTGCGGAAGCCGACCGTCGGGTTGGCCGTCCGCACCAGGGTCTTATAGTTCAGGCCCTTGATGGTGCGGGCCGGCGCCAGGGTGAGTTCCGGGTGGGCCTTGGTGGCCTCGTCAATCAGGCCGACGACGCCGTCGGACCCGTTCGCCTTGGCGATGTCAAGCAGTGTGGGCAGTGTCATGTTTCAGTTCCCTTCCTTCTTTCTGGTGCAGTCGATTTCGGCGGCAAAGGCGGCGAGGTTGTCGCCGACCTTGCCTTTGAGTTCCGCCCGGCGCTTCGCCCGCGCATCGTCGCGCTTCTCCGGCTGGAACGGCACGGGCGCTTTCTCGCCCCGGTCCAGGGCCGCCAGGCGGGCCTTCAGCGCCTCGTTTTCAGCGCGGAGTTCCTGGGCATGGAGCGCCTGGGCCTCAGCCAACGTCTTTCCGGCGGCGAACCATTCGCCGCCCTTCGGGCCGAAGGCATCGAGAAAGGCCTTGCACTCGGCCCGCGCAGCCGACAGTTCCGCGGCGCCAGGTACGGCGGGCTGGGCGGCGGGTGCCGGGGGTTCCTTCTTCCCCGCGTCCACGGCCCCCGGCTTGGGGGCCTCAGCGGATGCTTCAGTCTTCGGCGCGTCAACAGCCGGCACGGGCACCACGATGGGCACCACGACGGGCGGCACGGCCTCGGCGGGTTTCTGTTCGGACATTGCGGTTTCCTTTCCTGTGCCCACCACAGCGGGCAGGTTCGTGAACGTGACAGGGATGCTCTCGCCCTGGGCGAGTTCGGACCGGGTGTTCATGTCGGCCCCGTAAGGGCATACGGCCACGCCCCTGAGGGGCCACTCGCGGATGATGGTGCCGGGGCCGGCAAACTGGAAGCCGTTCACCTGTGCGACCTGGCCCTGGGCGACCTCCTCGACCTTGATGCCTGGGCCGCCGAAGTTGATGCTGGCCTCGTAGGGCACGCCGGCGCGGGCCTTGTGGATGATCTCCGAGGCCCGGTCGCTGTCCTTGTAGGGCACAAGCGCCCCGCTTACCTCGAGGCCGTCAGTGTCGGCGTGAAAATGGTTCAAATATCCCATGACCTCGGCCGGGTCGTGCATGTAGTCGATGGGGATGCGGTCCTTGTGCAGCCGCATCCCGGCCATGTCGTGGACCACCCGGCCCCAGAACCAGTGCTGGACGGGCTGGGCGGTGCGGGCCTTCATGTGGATGGGCGCGCTTTTGGCGCCCTCGCCGTTGTCGCCCAACTCAAACGGGCCGACGACCATCCGCAGGGCGGACGCGGGCACGTGGCCCGTCTGGCGGGCGGATTCCAGCGTCATGGCCCCTGGCTCAGCCATTGGTGATCTCCACAATCTGGGCATTGGCGGCGGCGACGTTGGTGGGCAGGCCCAGGGATTCGAGGTACTGGTTTTCCGCCGCCAACTGGTCGGCCACGTCGAAGAAGTCCTTGCCCTGCTGCTTCAGCACGTCGGTGCGGGACGCGAGGCCCGCGCCGATGGCGGCGATGTCGGCGTTCACTTCCTTCAGCGGGTCAATCCACGGGATGCCCTTGGCGATCCACTCCCACCGCAGGTTCGCCAGCGTCATGCCGCGAGGCAGTTCCAGCGCCCCGTCGGCGATGAACAGGCGCAGCCGCCACGCCGTGAGATTATCGAGCATGAGCCGCACGTCGCCGCGCTTCACGTCGGCCGACTGCTCATACTGAAGGAGGGCCTGCCGGGCGCCCGAGTAGTTCGTGTGGGCCTCGTCGAAGAAGGAGTACGGGATGTCCAGGCCCTTGAGGGCCGTCTGGATCATCGTCTGCGTGAATGCCTGGAACTCGGTCGAGGGCGACTTCGACTCCAGGAACTCCGCGCGATCGCCGGGTTCCAGGTCCAGGAGGACCGGCCCGCGGCCGAAGTCCACCTGGTAACCCTTCTCCGGCGTCCCGTCGCCATCGGCATCCTCGCCGGTCACCTCGCCCAGCGGCTCGACCGCCTCGCGGTAGAACGCCAGGGCGAACATCTGGGCCACCTTCGCCTTCGCCAGGGCGTAGTCGAACCCCTCGTAGGTGTCGCGCAGGGTGTTGATGGCCGCCGCCAGGGGCGAGATGCCCCGCACCTGGTCGAAACGGTCGAAGAAGGCATGGTGGACGACATACGCGGCCGGGATGAGCCGCTCGAACGCAAGGTCGCCGCCCGTGATGGGCCGCTTGCAGACGGCATAGCCCAGGGCCTGGCCCGCCTCGTCCACCTGGACGCCGTGGACGAACGCCGTGGGGAGGATGCCCTGCGGCAGGCCGCTCGTCGGCGTCTGGACGCGGTCGCCCTCGATGGCCTGGAGGTGGCCATCGGAGAGTTTCAGGAAGAAGATGTCGCCGTCCACCGTGCGGCGTTCCTCGGCCAGGCGCACGAGGCGCGGGAACGAATGTCGCGCGGCCACGTCGCAGTTCGCCGGCCGGGACCACCAGTCCATGAGGTTCTCGATCCGCCCGTCGAGGTCAGCGCTCCCGGTGCGGGACTGGAACGAGAACGTGCTCACGTAGTCGAGGTGCTTTCGGATGGCCCAAGCGGCGATGGTGAAGTTGCGCTGGATGTCGCGGGCGGCGCTGGTGAGTTTTCGGCGCTGGTGGGGGAGGAGTTCCTTGTCCTCGGAGCGCAGGCGGCCCGTCGGCGCCTGCCGCCGGTTCTTCGACTCGACGGCATCGTAGCCGAACAGGTAACGCCGCGCCTTGTGCAGAAGCCCATCCATCAGAATCCACCCAGGTTGATGCTTGCCGCCTGCGGCCGCTGGCCTTTCTCGCGGGCGACCTCGCGCTTCCAGTACCGGTACTTCGCCTCCACGTCCGCGTACCGAACCGACTGCCCGTCCACGGACACGGTGTCCAGGCCGGCGCTCGTCTGAAGCAGCGCCTCGTACTTCGCAACCATCTGTTCCGCAAACGTCGCCATCGCTGCTCCCGCCGTGGCGGGCTGGGCCGGGCCAAAAGAAGAAGGCTGTGCAGAAGGTGCAGGCTCCTGCACAGCCTTTCATTGCCTTCGACCCGGCCCGACTGGCGGATGATCAGTCCGCCCGACGCGCCCGTCGCGTGTTCAATTGTACGCTTATTGATCTATACGGCTGGTGTTGCCCGGACGCAACACCAGAAAGAAAATGTATTGGCAAAGGCCGAATTCACCGTACATAATGGCGAGCCAAGGACGCCGAATCT
>Ga0315294_10000521_pt1 | contig 41455 bp, 36 predicted proteins | sample YL17G13_40_MG_FD_203626 | JGI IMG/M metagenome (GOLD analysis project Ga0315294, IMG submission 203626) | Sediment microbial communities from Yellowstone Lake, YNP, Wyoming, USA - YL17G13_40 | ecosystem: Environmental > Aquatic > Freshwater > Lake > Sediment | place: USA: Wyoming | collected... | reverse complement strand
TGAGCTGCACGCCGACAAGAAGTCCCTTGCCGCGCACGTTCTGCACGCGCTCGTTGCCGTCCAGCGCCTCCCTGAGATGGCCGACAAAGTACGCACCCAGTACAGCCGAGTTCTCGATCAGGCGCTCTTCGACCAGCACCTTGAGAGCCTCGCGCGCCACGGCCGCGCCCAGCGGATTGCCTCCAAAGGTGGACCCGTGCGAGCCCGGCTCGAACAGCCCCAGCACAGCCGCGGAGGAGAGCACGGCCGAAACGGGGTACACTCCTCCGCCTAGCGCCTTGCCCACGATCACCGCGTCGGCATGCACGCCCTCGTGGTCGCAGGCAAAGAGTCTGCCAGTGCGGCCCAGGCCGGTCTGGATCTCGTCGGCCACCATCAGCACGTTGTGCCGCGTGCAGATCTCGCGCACTTGCTTCAGGTAACCTGCCGGCGGCAGGACCACTCCCGCCTCACCTTGAATCGGTTCCACCAGGAAGGCAGCGGTGTTGGCCGTGATGGCTGCCTCGAGCGCTGCGGCGTCGCCGTAGGGCACGCTGACGAACCCGGGCGTCAATGGTCCAAAGTCTTCCTGGTAGTCTTGTTCGGTTGAGAAACTGATGATACTGATCGTCCGCCCGTGAAAGTTGCCCTCACAGGTGATGATCTCGGCCTTGTCCTTGGGGATGCCCTTGACGCGGTAGCCCCAGCGGCGAACAGCCTTGAGCCCGGTCTCCACAGCCTCAGCCCCCGTATTCATGGGTAGCACCATCTCGAAACCCGTCAGCTCGCACAGCTCCTGGCAGAACAGGCCGAGCTGATCGTTGCGGAACGCGCGCGAGGTCAAGGTCAGGTTCTGGGCCTGGCGCACCAGCGCCTGGATGATGCGCGGATGGCGATGCCCGTGGTTGAGCGCCGAATAGGCGCTCAGGCAATCCAGGTAGCGCTTGCCCTGCACGTCGTACACCCAGACGCCTTCGCCATGGTGCAGAATCACATCCAAGGGAAGATAATTGTGCGCGCCATAGTGGTCTTCGATGTGGATCAACGTCTCAGAATCCATGATCCATGCCCCCTTGCAGGAAATGTCGACATGCAGAGCACAGTATAGGCACTTCTGGCACAAGTTCAAGTGCATGCCCTGCCTTGCTGCGACTGTCTTCGATCAGCGGGCAGACGTCCCAAGAGGAGCGTTGCCCAGAGCAAGGACGGACCCGCGCTGGAATCCGAGAACGCACGTCTGGTGAACGAGGTCGGGACCTGGGTGGGAGCAAGAGCGAGAAGAGGAGGGTTCCTGACCAGTTCTGCCTGGCGGAGAGCCATCACTGCAAGGCCTCGGTCGGCCTGCTTCGCGGTGCCCCAGGCAGGGGCTGCTGTGCCCCCAGCACCGCGCAGAAGCGTTGCAGGCAACGCAAGTGACGCCGGCCGCCGATCCTGTGCCAGCCGGCGCTGCGCTGACTCGCATCAACACACGCATGGATCAGCGGGGAGTGAGCAAGCCCCCGGTGATCCAGCGAGTCCTTGGCCGTGCTTCGGTCTCTGACGTCACCCCGGCAAGGGAATCACGCTACACTTTGACAGCAGTTGCACAGCCGACGAAGAGCTCCAGGTCGCCCTCGCCCTCATTGGTGAGACTGTGGTGGCTGCCGGGCAGGTTCAGAATGGCTGCGCCAGCGCTGACCTTGCGCTCCTCGCCATCGACCTGCATGGTGCCGTGGCCGGAGATGATGATGAACAACTCCTCATTGGTAGTATGCTGATGATCACCAATGCTGGTGCCCCGATGAAGGACAATGTAGCGACAGTGCTCGAAGGAACTGCCCGGAATCTTCTCTAGCAAAGTACGCACAAAGTAGGTTCCGTGGCCACCATGATATCCTTGGTCTTGTTTGCCAGGAATCTCCTCGGGAGTTCCGATAATCATGCGTGACCTCCATGATGTCGACGGCCTTCTTCCGGTGGTTCGCTCGCCGCGAAGTTAATCCCTAGCGCTTGTGACCATGCTGAATTCCACACGCTTCTTCATACTTGTCGATCGCTGCGCCCACGGAGCATCCGCGGTGGATGCTGTCGATCACGTCACCCAGCAGGCTGGCCACCGAGAGCACAGTGATCTTGTCCAGCCGCTTCTCCGGGGCCAGGGGCACGGTGTTGGTCACCACCAGCTCGCGGATGGCCGAGTCGCGAATGCGCTCGACGGCGGGCGGTGCCAACACCGCGTGGGTCACGCAGCACGTGACGCCCAGCACCCCGTGTCGCTCCAGGACGTTGACTGCTTCTATCAGAGTGCCAGCGGTGTGCACTTCGTCGTCAAAGATGATCGCGGTCTTGCCGCGCACGCGCCCGATGATGTTGAGCGCCTCGCTCCTGGGCCGGTTGTCCTTGCGTCGCTTCTCAATGATTGCCAAAGGGCAATTCAGCACCTCGGCAAAGTTGCGGGCGCGCTTAGCCGCACCCACGTCGGGAGCCACCACCACGGGGTTCTCGGGCCGCCGGTCGAGCACGTACTTGGACAAGATGGGGAACGCGCTGATTTCGTCCACAAAGATGCTGAAGAATCCCTGGATCTGCGGCGCGTGCAGGTCCATCAGCAACACGCGGTCCGCCCCGGCCACACCGATCATGTCCGCGATCAAGCGGGCCGTGATACCCACGCGCGGCTGGTCCTTCTTGTCCGTGCGCCCGTAGGAGTAGTAGGGCACCACCGCCGTGATGCGGCCCGCCGAGGCGCGCTTGACCGTGTCGATCATGATCAGAAGCTCCATGATGTTGCGATTGACGGGCGATGTTGTCGGCTGGATGATGAAAACGTCCTGCGAGCGCACACTGCGGTGCAGGCGGATAAAGATGTTCTCGTTCGGATAGTCGATGATGTCACGCCCCACCAGGGGCGTCTTCAGGTATGCGCTGATCTCTTTGGCCAGCGCCTCATTGGCCGAACCGCCGATGATTGCCAGATCCCCGTAGATCGTATGCGACATGTCCACCCCCAATGCAACTAAAAATCGCGAATTAGGAATCGAAGATGAGGATCGGGGAGGCCCCCGGTTGCCCCCTCTGCATTCTACATTCTGTATTCATCATTTTCTAGGATTGCCATGATGATTTCGTCGTGATACTGGCCGTCGTGGAAATGAGCCTGGCGCAGACGGCCCTCTACCTGAAAGCCACACTTCTCGTAGCAACGCATGGCACGTGGGTTATAGTCCCAGACCGAAAGAGAAATGCGGTGCAGGTTCATCTGCCCAAAACAGAAGCGCAGCAGCGTGCGGATCGCGTCCGTGCCGTAGCCCTGACCCCAATGCTCTTTCGCGCCAATGGTGATGCCCAGCGTGGCCTTGCGGTCCTTCCAGTTGATGTCGTGCAGACCGATGTTACCTATCAGCTTGCCCTCTGCGGTCTCGATGCCGAAGATGCTGCGGTCGCGGTCGTCCAGTTGCGCCTCGAACCAGCGCTCCTCCTGGGCCAGCGACATGGGCAGGAACATCTTCAAATACTGCGTTACCTCGGGGTCGTTGAACCAACGCACGAATGTGGGAATATCGCTGCGTTCAATGGCGCGTAGGCGGACCTTCTCTCCTTGGATGCTCATGGATGTGCTCCCCTCTGAAGCGAATGCTACTCCTTCTTCCCGTCCAGTCCCGCCTCGGCCATCAGCATCTCGGCAGCGGAATAGGGATCCTGTTCGCGGGCCACAACACGCTGCACCGTGCGCTCCAGATTCTGCTCCGAGATCTGACCCAGCAGGCGTTCGAGCAGCGTATGGCGCAGGATACGGCGCAGCCCTTCCTCCACCCGCTCCTGCTCGCGACGCTGCTTGAGCCCACTATCCTCGAGGTACTGCCTGTGGGCCTGTACCGCAGTCACCAGCTCCGCGACGCCCTCACCCCGCGAAGCCACGGTCTTGAGCACCGGTGGACGCCATGCCTCGCCCGCACCCACCACGCCCTCCACGCGTTCCAGGTGCCCATGGTGCCATTCGGTACGCGCAGCGCCCAGGTCTAGCATGGCACGCAAGGCGGCCACTGCGTTGTCGGCCCCGGCCAGATCGGCCTTATTGACTACCAGCAGGTCGGCGATTTCCAGGATGCCCGCCTTGATGGCCTGGATGTCGTCGCCGGCGGAAGGCATGTCCACCACCAGCGTGGTTTGCGCCGTGCGTGCGATGTCCACCTCGTTCTGACCCGCGCCCACGGTCTCTAGCAAGATCACCGGGTATCCTGCCGCATCCAGGATGTGCGCCGCGTCCGCCGTGGCGCGCGCCAGGCCACCCAGGCTGCCGCGCGTGGCCATGCTACGGATGAAGATGCCCTCGTCAGTGGTCAGGTCGCGCATGCGAATGCGGTCTCCCAGGATCGCACCACCCGAAAACGGGCTGGTAGGGTCGACCGCTATGATGCCCACGGTGAGGCCCTGCTTGCGGTAGACCTTGGCCATGGCGTTGACCAACGTGCTCTTGCCCGTGCCAGACGCGCCCGTGATGCCGACGATGTGTGCCCGGCCAGTGCGCGGATACAATCGCGACAGGGCCTGCCGCGCCTCCTCGCCCCCACGCTCCATAACGCTGATCAGGCGCGCCACAGCCCGGCGCTCACCCGCCAGCGCCTCGGTCACGACGTCCACGCTCATGTCACTGGCTCCAGCCCGCCACAGATAGCGTGACTCGAACCACGACCCGAGTCCCGTGACCCGGTACCCGAAACCCGGACTCCCCTACTCTCCAGCCGCCACCCCCTCGCGCACGCCCCGCACGATTTCGTCCAGAGTCGTACCTGGTCCATAGATGGCCTTGACACCCAGTGCGCGCAGCGCGGGTGCGTCCTCATCCGGGACGATGCCCCCCAAGAACACCGCCACATGCTCCAGGCCCTGTTCCTTGAGCAGCTTGATCACACGCGGTACCAGCGTCATGTGCGCGCCCGACAGGATGCTCAGACCGACCGCATCCACGTCCTCCTGCAGGGCCGCACTGGCGATCATCTCCGGCGTCTGGCGCAGGCCGGTGTAGATCACTTCCATGCCCGCGTCACGCAAGGCTCTCGCCACCACCTTGGCTCCGCGATCGTGCCCGTCCAACCCGGGCTTGGCTACCAGCACTCGAATCTTCTTCTCAGGCATGCATCCTCCACGGACGGTTGACACTAGATGATCACCGGCTCGCGATACTCCCCAAACACCTCGCGCAAGACGTTGCAGATCTCGCTCAGGGTGCCGTAGGCGCGCACGGCGTCCAGGATATGGGGCACCAGGTTCTCGGTGCCTTGAGCCGCCTGGCGCAGCGCAGCCAGGCGGCGCTGCAAGAGATCGTTGTCACGCTCGCTACGCACGCGCGCCAGGCGCTCCCGCTGGCGGCGCTCTCCCTGCGGGTCCATCTTCAAGAGCGGTATGGAGAGCGGCTCTGCGCTGAGGTGTTCGTTGACGCCCACCACAATGCGCCTCCGCTCTTCGATTTCGCGCTGGTATCGATAGGCGCTCGTTGCGATCTCGCGCTGGAAGAAACCCTGCTCCAGCGCCGGGATCACGCCGCCCAGAGACTCGATCTTGCGAAAATACTCATAGGCCTCGGCTTCCAACCGGTTGGTCCAAGCCTCAACCAGGTAGCTGCCGGCCAGCGGGTCGGCCGAACTGGCCACACCGCTCTCGTGGGCGATGATCTGCTGCGTGCGCAGCGCCACGCGCACGGCCTGCTCTGAAGGCAGGGCCAGCGCCTCGTCCATGGAGTTGGTGTGCAGACTCTGCGTCCCGCCCAACACGGCGGCCAGGGCCTGGATCGTGGTGCGCACGATGTTGTTCTCGGGCTGCTGGGCCGTGAGCGAACAGCCCGCCGTCTGCGTGTGGAAGCGCAACCACCACGAGCGCGGGTCCCGCGCGTGGAAGCGTTCCTTCATTTCGCACGCCCAGATGCGTCGCGCGGCGCGGTACTTGGCGATCTCCTCGAACAGGTCGTTGTGCGCGTTGAAAAAGAACGAAAGGCGTGGCGCAAAGCGGTCCACGTCCAGTCCTCGTTCGATGGCCGCCTCTACGTAAGCCAAGCCGTCGGCCAGCGTGAAGGCCAGCTCTTGCGCCGCAGTCGATCCCGCCTCGCGGATGTGATAGCCGCTGATCGAAATCGTGTTCCAGCGCGGCAGGTGCTGGGTGCCAAACTCGAACGTGTCCACGATCAGGCGCATGGAAGGCCCGGGAGGCAGCATCCACGACTTTTGCGCGATGTACTCTTTCAGGATGTCGTTCTGGATCGTCCCACCCAGCTTGGCCATGGGGATGCCGCGCTTTTCCCCAGCGGCAATGTACATGGCCCAGATCACCGCGGCCGGGCCATTGATGGTCATCGAGGTCGTGATCTCGTCGACCGGGATGCCGTCGAACAGCACCTCCATGTCGGCCAGGGACGAGACCGCCACGCCGCACTTGCCAAACTCTCCCTCCGCCAGCGGGTCGTCGCTGTCGTAGCCGTACAGGGTGGGGAAGTCAAAGGCCACGGAGAGCCCGGTCTCACCATGCGAGAGCAGGTACTTGAAGCGGGCGTTGGTCTCCTCGACGCTGCCAAAGCCCGCGAACATGCGCATGGTCCACAGCCGACCGCGGTACATGCTGGGGTGCACGCCGCGCGTAAACGGATACTGGCCTGGGAAGCCCAGGTCACGCCCATAGTCCAGGTCGGACACGTCCAGAGGGGTGTAAAGGCGCTCCACCGGCTCGCTGGACGTAGTCACAAACTCCTCGCAGCGCTCCGGCCACTTGTCCAGCACCGCGCGCAACGTGTCCTGCTCCCACTCTGCTCTGGCCTTGCGTATGGCACGCAGCTCGTCTGGCTCTCGCATCGGGCCCTCCTTGGCACGTGAGGAGTGAAGAGTAGCGAGTGAAGAGTCGCCGAGAAGCACTGCGCTGCGTAGGGTGCATACCGTTGCCGATGCTTCACGCTTCACTCATCACTCGTCACTCAATAGTCGATTCCCTTCCGCGCTTCCAGTCCCTCACTAAACGGGTGCTTGATCGCCAGCATCTCGGTCACCAGGTCGGCGCGCTGCACGACCGCTGGGTGTGCGTTGCGTCCGGTCAGGATCAGCTCGACCTGCTCTGGCTTGGCGTCGAGCAGCTCCAGCACCTGGGGCAGCGAGAGCAGCCCATAGTCCAGCGCCACGTTCAACTCGTCCAGAATGATCACATCATACGCCCCGCCCCGTAGCACGTCAAAGCTATGCCGCCAGGCCTCCTGGGCCAGGCGCACGTCCTCGGGTTCAGGGTGCTGGCGGTCCACCAGGCTGGCGCGGCCGAACTGCTGCAGACTGATGCGGGGCTGATGCTGCAGCGCGGCCAGCTCGCCATGGTCCGGCCGGCCTTTCATGAACTGCACAATGTGTACACATAAGCCCTGGCCCGCGGCGCGCAGAGCCAGGCCCAGGGCTGCGGTGGTCTTGCCCTTGCCCTCGCCGGTGTAGACCTGGATCAGCCCTGTGTCGAGGGGCATTTCGGCTCCTCGTGCAACTCGATCAGCACGCCGTGCATGCTGTCCGGATGCACAAAGGCCACCCGCGTCCCACCAGCGCCCGTGCGCGGCTTGTCATCGATCAGCCTCATCCCGTGCTGCTTGAGCTCGGCCAGTGCAGCCACGATGTCGGTCACCTCGAGGCAGATGTGGTGGATGCCCTCTCCGCGGTTCGCAAGGAACTTGGCAAGCGGTGAAGCATCGGCGATGGGCTCCAGCAACTCCAGGCACGTGTCGCCCACGTGCAGAAAGGAGACGCGCACGCCTTGGGACGCGACGACCTCGGTGCTCTCCAGCTCCAGTCCCAGCACATCCCGGTAGGCCTTGAGGGCCTCTTCGAGGCTTTTCACGGCCAACCCGATGTGATGGATCTTTTGAATCATGACCCCTCCGGCGATGCTGCAGGATTGCTCGTCGCGCTGATTCTACGCCAATTCGCGCCAAAAGTCTAACCCATCCAGGTCCGCATTCGGCACCCTCTTGACAACAAGGCACACTGTGCGATGATCAGGGCTCGGGAGGAGTCTGCCTTATAGAGCCGCTGAGGACGGGGAAACCTTGCCGATGCGCGGCAGCCAGGCACGCCTCGATGGTGTGCCACCCTGCTGGGCACGCATCCTCCTGCTGCAATAGTGGGCATATGCCCAGATTTGCATTCTTGACCGATTGGGCGTAGTATGGCAAGTCGCATCAATCGCGCATCGAACCTGGGTGTGACGACGGGTGCGCAGCGAAAGGAAGGTCAACTATGTTCGAAACACTTTTCACTTGGATGGTCCTGTCCATTGTGGCGATCCTGGCGCTGTGGACGCTGCTTTCGGCCATTCGCTTCATCCCGAACAACCGGGTGGGCATCGTCGAGAAGCGCTTCAGCTTCAAGGGCTCCATCAAATCAGGCTTTATCGCACTACACGGCGAGGCGGGCTATCAGCCCAACGTGTTGCGCGGCGGCATTCATGTGCTGGTGCCGTTTCAGTACCGCGTGCACACGGTGCGGCTCATCACCGTCCCGCAGGGCAGAATCAGCTACATCTTTGCCCGTGATGGCATGCCGCTCGAGTCCGGCCAAACCCTGGCCCGCTTTACCGAGTGCAGCAACTTTCAGGACGTGGCGGCCTTCCTGACCAACGGCGGCCAGCGCGGTCCGCAACGCCAGATCCTGCGCGAAGGCACCTATGCCATCAACCTGGCGCAGTTCGTGGTGATCACCCAGGACGAGGTGCTATCGCTGCTGATGAGCCGCGACGAAGTCGCGACCTTTAAGCGCATGTCGGATGTCATCCAGGAGCGCGACGGCTTCCAGCCCTTGATCATCAAGGGCGCCGACGACAAGGCTGGCATCGCCACGGTGCACGACGGCCCGTCGCTGCCGCAGGGCTCCATCATCGCCCCCATCGTAGGCGACGATCCGCGCAAACCGGATACTTTCCACAATAGCTTCCAGAACCCGGAGGCCTTTCTGCGGGCGGGCGGCCTGCGCGGTCGCCAGTTGCAGGTGCTGGTGGAAGGTACGTACTATATCAACCGCCTGTTCGCCACCGTTGAACTGATCAACAAGACCCTGATCGAGGTAGGGTGGGTCGGCGTGGTCGTGTCGTACACGGGCGAGACTGGCATAGACCTGTCGGGCGCGGACTACAAGCATGGCGAACTGGTCAAGCAGGGTCAGCGAGGGGTGTGGAGCATGCCTCTCATGCCCGGCAAGTACGCCTTCAACACCTACGCGGGCAAGGTCATCCCCATCCCGACCACCAACTTTATTCTCAAGTGGGTGGCCTCCGAAGTGGGCGTGCACCGCTTCGACGAGAACCTGTCCGAAGTGGGGCTGATCACCAAGGACGCTTTCGAGCCGCTGCTGCCTCTCTCGGTGGTGGTGCACATCGACTACCGCAAGGCCCCGTTGGTCATCCAGCGCTTTGGAGAGATCAAGCGCCTGGTCGACCAGACGCTGGACCCCATGGTGGCGGCCTACTTTAAGAACAGCGCCCAGTCGCGCACACTGATCCAGCTCATTCAGCAGCGCAGCGAGATCCAGAGTCGAGCCGGCGAGGAAATGAAGGAAAAATTCGCGCACTATAACCTGGAGCTGGAGGAAGTGTTGATCGGCACGCCCATCTCCAAGGAAGGCGACCACAACATCGAGGTAATCCTCAAGCAGTTGCGCGACCGCCAGATCGCCGAGGAGCAGGTCGAGACCTACGGCCGTCAGGAGAAGGCAGCCATCAAGGAGCGCGAGCTGCGCGAAGTCGAAGCCCGCGCCCGCCAGCAACAGTCCCTCACCGAGTCCGAAGTGAGCATCGGCATCCAGGCCAACCAGGGCAAGGCCGAGTACCAGCGCTCGCTACAGCAGGCCGCGCAGATCCGCGCCCTGGCAGACGCCGAGGCGGAAAAGATCGCGCGCATCGGTATCGCGCAGGCCATGGCCATCCAGGAGCAGGTGCGCGCCTACGGCGGACCGCAATACCAGGTCACGCAGCAGGTGATGAACCGCTTCTCCGAGGCCGTGGAAAAGGGCAGGATAGAGGTCGTGCCGCGCGTGTTGATCGCGGGCGAGCGCGGCCAGGGCACACAGGGCAGTGGCAGCGCCTTTGAAGCACTGCTGACCCTGCTGCTGGCCGAAAAGGCCGGAACGCCCATCACGTCCAGCGCCAGCGCGGCCGAGCACGAACCCGAGGTCGAGGCCATCCGCGCCCGCATCCGCCAGAGCCTGGTGGAAAAGGACAAGGACAAGCCACCCACCGAGGCGCCGGCACAGAAACAGTAGCTCGCTTCCCGCTGCTCACGGGCAGCGGTGGACAGAATACCATGAATCGAGAGGCCGGGTTTCTGCCAGAAACCCGGCCTCTGTTATGTCCGCTTGCTGGTTCTCCCGTGGCTTGGCAGTTCTATGCTTTCTTGGCCACCACCAGCACAATGTCGCCCCAGCCGCTCCAAGGCGGGTGTCTAATGAGGCGCTGTTCGACGGCGTCGAGCGCGCGCACGAGGGGGCGCAGGCGGGCGATCCAGCGTGGCCACGAAAAGCGGAAGGTCGTGCACTCCACCACGTGCAGGCCGGCGTCGCGCACCAGCGCTGAGAACTCCGCCTGGGTGTAGCTGCGGTGCGGAAAAGGAGGCTGGTACTCGGGTCGTCGCAGCAGGCGACGCACGGCGCGCGTGGGCGCGGCCAGCGCCTGGGTGACGCGGTTGTCGCGATGGTCAGTGCTGATCACGAGCAGGCCGCCCGGGCGAAGCACGCGGCGCATGGCGCGCAGCGCGGCCGCGTCGTCAGGCACGTGCTCGATGACCTGGCTCGCGAGAACGAGGTCAAAGGACTCGGCAGCGAAAGGCAGCGCCACGGCATCGGCGGCGGCCAGGTGCACGCTCTCGGCGTGCCCTTCGGCCTGCACGCGCTTCTTCGCCTCCAGCAGAATGCGCGGCGAGAGGTCCACGCCCAGCGCACACTCTATGTGTCCCTGGCTGACCCAGGTCAGGTAAGGTCCGTCCCCGCAGCCTACCTCCAGGAAACGCAGGCCGTGCAGGTCGGGCAGGTGCGCGATGATCCCTCGATGCTTGCGAGAAAGCGGGCCGCGCGGGCCATGATAGACGTACTCGCGCGCGCGTTGATCGTAGACTGCACGCAGATCATCTTCAGGCACCCTAGCACTCCCTGCGGGACCACCGGTTTCCAGTTTCCGGTTTCCAGTTTCCAGTCTCCAGTTGCCGGTCGCCAGTCAACAGCCGGCTTTCGGCGCTTGACGTCTCACGCTTCACGTTTCACGTCTCACGCTTCACGTTTCACGCTAGCCTTGTCACGCAACACGAAACACGCACCTACACGAACGTCTCCGGTCTGTACTCGCCAAACACGTCACGCAATACCTGGCAGATTTCGCCGAGGGTGGCATAGGCTTCCACGCACTCGAGCATGACAGGCAGCAGGTTGTCTGTGCCGCGCGCGGCGAGGCCCAGCCTCGCCAGCAGCCCCTGCACGCGAGTGTTGTCGCGTCGCGCGCGCAGGGCGCGCAGTCGCTCGGTCTGATGTGCCTGCACGGCCGGATCGACGCGCAGCGGTCGTAGCGGGGCCTGCTCGTGGGTGACGAATTCGTTGACCCCCACCACGACGGCCTGTTTTGCCTGCACTTGCTGCTGGTAGAGGTAGGCGCTCTCCTGGATTTCGCGCTGCATGTAGCCACGTTCGATGGCCGCCAGCGCACCGCCCAGGTCCTCGATGCGCTGCAGGTACTCCTGCGCGCGGCACTCGATCTCGTCCGTGAGGCGCTCCAACATGTACGAGCCCCCCAGTGGGTCGATGCTATCGGCCACGCCGCTTTCGTGCGCGATGATCTGCTGCGTGCGCAGGGCGATACGCACCGACTCCTCGGAGGGCAGGCTGAGCGCCTCGTCGCGTGAGTTAGTGTGCAGGCTCTGCGTGCCGCCCAGCACCGCGGCCAGCGCCTGCAGCGTCACTCGCACCACGTTATTGTCGGGCTGCTGAGCCGTAAGCGTGCTGCCGGCGGTCTGCGTGTGGAAGCGCAGCATCCAGGACTGCGGGCTCTGGGCGTGGAAGCGCTCGCGCATGATGCGCGCCCACATGCGGCGGGCGGCGCGGAACTTGGCCACCTCCTCCAGTAAGTTGTTGTGTGCGTTGAAGAAAAAGGACAACTGCCCGGCAAAGCTGTCCACGTCCAGTCCCGCGTCCACCGCCGCCTGCACGTAGGCGATGGCGTCGGCCAGGGTAAAGGCCAGCTCCTGCACCGCGGTCGCGCCGGCCTCGCGGATGTGGTAACCACTGATGGAAATCATGTTCCAGTGCGGGAGGTTTTCCTGGCAGTATTGGAAGAGGTCGGTGGTGAGGCGCATGGAAGGCGCGGGCGGAAAGATGTACGTCCCGCGTGCCACGTACTCTTTGAGCACGTCGTTCTGCACCGTGCCACGCAGGCCGCGCGGGTCCACGCCTTGCTTGCGGGCCACGGCCACGTACATCATCAGCAGCACCGAGGCCGGGGCGTTGATGGTCATGGAGGTGCTGACTTTGTCCAGGGGAATGCCGCTGAAGAGTGCCTCCATGTCCTCCAGCGAGTCGATGGCCACGCCCACCTTGCCCACCTCGCCCTCGGCCAGCGGGTGGTCGGAATCGTAGCCCACCTGCGTGGGCAGGTCAAAAGCCACGGAGAGGCCGGTCTGACCTTGCTGCAGGAGGTAGCGGTAGCGTCGGTTGGACTCTTCGGCCGAGGCATAGCCCGCGTATTGGCGCATGGTCCACAGGCGTCCGCGGTACATGGTGGGCTGCACACCTCGTGTAAAGGGGTATTGCCCGGGGAAGCCCAGGTCCCGCGCATGGTCCGTCTCGGCGTCCGCCGGGTTGTACAGTCGCTGTACGGGAATGCCAGACGAGGTCACAAACTCCTCGCGTCGCTCCGGGAAACGCTTCAACACCGGTTCGAGCGTCTGATGCTCCCAATCCCATAGCGCCTGATTCAAATCATCGTGGGTCATGTGCGTCCTCTTGAGCCCGCAGAACACGCAGGCCGCATCTTCAATCTGCGAGGTCTGCGCAATCTCGGGATTATGTCACTTTACTAACAGGGCAAGCATCACACCGCCGGCCATGACCGAGGCGATCTGGCCAGCGGTGTTGGACGCCATGGCGTGCATCAGCAGAAAGTTGGTAAAGTCCTCGTCCTGGCCCACCTTTTGCACCACGCGCGCCGACATGGGAAAGGCCGAGATGCCCGAAGCCCCGATCAGCGGGTTGATCTTGCGTCCGGAAAGCACGCACATCAGCTTGCCGAACAGCACGCCCGCCGCAGTGTCCAGGGCAAAGGCCACCAGACCCATGGCGATGATAAAGATGGTGCGCCAGTGCAAAAAGTTCTCGGCGCTCATCGAAGAGCCCACAGCAATGCCCAGAATGAGGGTCACGATGTTGGCCAGTTCGTTCTGCGAGGCTTTGGTCAGTCGGTCCACCACGCCACTCTCACGCATCAGGTTGCCGAACATGAGCATGCCGATCAGCGGTGTGGCCATCGGCACCAGCAAGCCACAGACAATCGTGACGGTGACGGGGAAGATGACGCGCGTCGTTTTGGAGACGGGCCGCTCTGTGTAGGGCATCTTGATGCGGCGCTCTTCCTTGGTCGTCAGCAATCTCATCACAGGTGGCTGGATGAGGGGCACCAGTGACATGTACGAATAGGCGGCCACGGCGATGGGGCCCAGCAATGCAGGCGCGAGCTTGGAGGCCACGTAGATGGACGTGGGTCCATCCGCCGAACCGATCATGCCGATGGACGCCGCATCTTTGATGCTAAAGCCCATCACCGTCGCCACCAACATGGTCCCAAAGATGCCAAACTGCGCCGCCGCGCCCAGCAGCACCAGGTGTGGGGCCTGGAACAGCGGTCCAAAGTCCGTCAGCGCGCCGATGCCGATGAACACCAGGCTTGGCAGGATCTCGGTGGCGATGCCGGCATCGTAGAAGATGCGAAGAAGGCCGTGCGGGTCGGTGATGCCACTCTTGGGGATGTTGGCCATCACACAGCCGAGGCCGATGGGCAGGAGTAGCAACGGCTCATAACCATGACGCACAGCAAGGTAGATCAGCAGGCAGCCCACAGCGAGCATCAGCACGTGCCCGGGCGTGAGGTTGATGAAGCCGAGCAGGAGGCTACGTAGAGTGTCCAGATTCATGGCACGCCCCTCAGTCTGCCAGGTTGCCGAGCAGGAACATTACGTCGTCGTATTGCACGTTGTCACCCTCTTTGATGCGAACCTCCTGCACCAGGCCATTGATCGGGGCGCGGATCACAGACTCCATCTTCATGGCCTCCAGAGTGCACAGGGCGTCGCTGTAGCGGACGCGGTCACCCACCGCAACGGCCACGGAGAGAATCTTGCCCGGGATGGGCGCTCGGACGTCCTGGAACCCAGCCGGGGTTGACGACTCGTTCGGCGGGGATGTGGCCGCCGGTGCTTCGCCCGTGGGCTCTGGCGACGACGTCTGCAGCTCCTGCGCCGCCGAAGCATCAGCTGTTTCTCGACAGACCGTGTAACCTTTGCCATTCACCATGATCACCAGCACCGAGCTCAATGGGTCCTCGACCTCCACGCGGTAGTCTTTGCCGCCGGTACTGAACTTGAACTTTTTCATGGATAGATAATCTCACTTTCCTGCGACGTAGTGCGGCTCAATGCATCCCGGCAAAACGGCCCGCTGCCTTCCAGCCTTGCGGAATGCGCTCCAGCATCAGCACGCTCTCGGGCAGATTGGCAAGCGCCTCCACCTCTGACTCCTGATCCAGGATCGCCAGGGTAGCTGCGATGACGGCAGCAATGCGCCCTTCTTCCGCCACAGCTTCCGCGTCGCTCTTGGTGGCGACAGGCGCTTTGGCAGCTTGCTTCTCTTCCGGCTTGGAGCGGAAGATGCGATCCAGAAGCACTGTGACGAGCATGACAATGAGCAGAGCCGCAAACACCAGGGCCATGCCCAGAATAGTCACGTACACTCCTTGCCGTATGTCCATGCCTACCTCCAACCATAGCCGATGCGGCTGGTGAGCTTCCACATTGAGACGTGGTGCATGCCGTTGTCTTCGGTTGGCGCACGTTCCTCATGCGCGGCGACGGCCTTGGCGATGGCGGACACGATCTCCTCGCCGGCGACGCCCTTGGCGCGGTTCTCGAAAAAGGTGCGGGCCACCTGCGGAAACATGGCATAGGACAGAACGTCCTCCTCGTTGTGGGCCAGCTCACCGATCTCTGCGGCGGCCTTGTCATAGCCAGAATCGAGCAGGTCGGCTGGTCGCAAGTCGATGGGTTGCTCATCGCCCATGATCATCTTCCTGACCCGCTCGTCGATGGGGGCGGGGGGACGTCCGTAGAGGCCCTTGACGTAGGCGCGAATCTCCTCAGGCACCATCTTGTAGCGCTCTCCGAGCAACACGTTGAGCGTAGCCTGCGCCCCGACCATCTGGCTGGTCGGCGTCACGAGCGGCGGATAACCCAGGTCGGCGCGCACGCGCGGCACCTCGGCCAGCACCTCCTCATAGCGATCCAGCGCGTTCTGCGCGCGCAGTTGTGCCACCAGGTTGGAGATCATGCCTCCCGGGAGCTGGTAGCGCAGGACCCGTACGTCCACGCCAGAGACCCCGCCTTCAACGGCGGCGTACTTTTTCCTGACCTCGGCAAAGTAGCTTGCGATCTGGGCCAGGAGGTCCATGTCGAGGCCCGTATCGCGTGGATTGCCCCTGAGCGCCGCCACAATGGTCTCTGTGGGCGGTTGCGAAGTGCTGAGCGCCATCGAGGAGATGGCCGTGTCTACTGCGTCAACGCCGGCCTCGGCCGCCTTCAGATAGGCTGCCGTGCCCATGCCGCTGGTGTAGTGCGTGTGCAGTTGCAGCGGAATGTGTAGCACGGCCTTGAGTCGCTTGACGAGCTCAAAAGCATCGTAAGGCGTGATCAGAGCCGCCATGTCCTTGATGCAAATCGAGTCAGCGCCCATGCGCTCCAGCTCGACCGCCATGTTGACGAACGCCTCCAGGGTGTGCACGGGGCTGGTAGTGTAGCAGATGCCCGCCTGCACCTGCCCGCCCACGCGTTTGGCGACCTGCATGGCCTGCGCCATATTGCGCACGTCGTTCAGGGAATCAAAGATGCGAAAGATGTCGATGCCGTTGGCTTTGGCGCGCGTGACAAAGCGCTCGACGATGTCGTCGGGGTAGTGCTTGTAGCCCACCAGATTCTGCCCACGCAGCAGCATCTGGCACGCTGTGCGCGGCAACTGGGCTTTGAGCGCGCGAGCCCGCTCCCAGGGGTCTTCGGCCAGAAAACGCATGGCCGCGTCGAACGTGGCGCCGCCCCACATTTCCAGGGAATGATAGCCCACCGCATCCATGCGCGGCAGGATGGGCAACATGTCGGCAGTGCGCATCCTCGTCGCCAAGAGCGACTGATGCGCATCACGCAGCACCGTATCAGTAATCAACAGAGGCTCCAGTAAGGTCTGCATAGACACCTCAACTATAGGGGGATATTGCCGTGCTTTTTGGGTGGGTTGCTGTCGCGCTTGCTCTGCAGCATCTCTATGGCGTCGATGAGGCGCGGTCGGGTCTCGCGCGGTTCAATCACGTCGTCAACGTAGCCTCGTCCGGCCGCAATGTACGGATTAGCGAACTTTTCTCTATACTCGGCCACCAACTGCGCGCGCTTGGCCTCGGGGTCCGCGGCCTCGGCGATCTCCTTACGGAAGATGACGTTGACCGCTCCCTCCGAACCCATCACGGCGATCTCGGCCTGCGGCCAGGCATAGTTGATATCGCCGCGCACGTGTTTGGAGCTCATCACGTCGTAGGCGCCACCGTAGGCCTTGCGCGTGATGACGGTGATCTTGGGCACCGTCGCCTCGCAATAGGCATACAGCAGTTTGGCGCCGTGGCGGATGATGCCGCCATGTTCCTGCGACACGCCAGGCAGAAAGCCGGGCACGTCTTCAAAGGTAATGATCGGGATGTTGAAACAGTCGCAGAAGCGCACAAAGCGCGCGGCCTTGTCCGAGGAGTCAATATCCAGCACACCCGCCAGGAAGACCGGGTTCTGCGCCACAATGCCCACCGAGTGGCCGTTGAGCCGCGCAAACCCAACGGTGATGTTCTTAGCCCAGTGCTCGTGGATCTCGAGATAGCCTCCGCCGTCCACCACACGGCGGATGACCTCTCGCATGTCATAGGGCTGGGTGGGGTTGTCGGGCACGATGCTGTCCAGGGCCGCGTCCATGCGCAGCGGGTCGTCTGTGGGCTGCAGGAGCGGAGGGTCCTCCATGTTATTCTGAGGGACGTAGCTCAAGAGGCGCCGCACGGTCTGCAGGCCCTGCTTCTCGTCGTCCGCCAGCAGGTGCGCCACGCCGCTGATGGAGTTGTGCGTCATGGCACCACCGAGCTGCTCGAAGGATACCTCCTCGTGCGTCACGGCACGGATCACGTCTGGCCCGGTGATGAACATGTGGCTGGTACCCTTGACCATCACGATAAAATCCGTCATCGCAGGCGAGTACACCGCGCCGCCCGCGCAGGGGCCCAGGATGGCCGACACCTGCGGGATGACTCCCGAAGCCAGCACGTTGCGCAAGAAGATGTCGGCGTAGCCGCCCAGCGCGACGACGCCCTCTTGGATGCGCGCCCCGCCGGAGTCGTTGAGACCGATCAACGGCGCACCCACCTTGACCGCCAAGTCCATCACCTTGCAGATCTTCTCGGCATGGGCTTCGCCCAGTGACCCTCCGAACACGGTGAAATCCTGGGAAAAGACGTACACGAGGCGGCCATCTATAGTACCATATCCAGTGACTACACCATCCCCGTAAGGGTGCGTCTTCTCAAGGCCAAAGCCGGAGGCGCGATGCGTCACCAAGGCGTCCAACTCACGGAAGCTGCCCTTGTCCAGCAACAGGTCAAGCCGCTCGCGTGCCGTCAGCTTGCCTGCCGCATGCTGCTTCGCAACTCGTTCCGTGCCGCCACCCAACCGGGCTTCTTCCTTCACTTTGCGTAGCCTGGCAATCCGTGGATCAACCGACATAGTATGTCCTATGACTCCTCTTCTTCCTTCTTCAACTTGATACTCCCGCGCTCGATGTCACGGTACGTCATCTGGTCGGCAGTAGCCTGGCGATGGATCACCACCCCAAGGCCCATCAACGTTCTTCCCACCTGATCGATGTTGGCCTTGTCCCCCCCAGGGGCGCGGCGGAACAGCCCCAGACTGCGCAGCAGCAGGCTGGCCGCCTCGTCCAGCTCGTCATTGTTGATCATCAAGCAGGCCAGCTCATAGTTGATCTGCGCCTGGCTGAGAAGGTCCTGCGCCCGTTCCTTCTCCTGCAGACAGACCTGCAACCAGGCCAGGGCTTTGTCCCACTGGCCACGGGACGCGTAAAGCTTGGCGATGTCTTCCTGTACCACAACAACGGCTCGTCCGTGCTGCAGGCGACGGAACAGGTCCAGACTCAGCTCATAACTGCACAGGGCGTCCTCGGGTCGATTCTGCGCCGCGGCAACGTCCCCGGCCGTATCGAGCAGGGATGCCTCAGCCATGCGGTCGCCCAGACCGCGTGCCACCTGCAGGGCCTCCTGCACGGACTGGGCGGCCTGGGCGTAGCGCTGCGTTGTCTGGTACAGGCCCAGCAGTACACGCAACGCGCTCAGACGCAGCTTGGGCACTGACACGCGCTGCGTCTCCTGGATGCACTGCCTGAGTTTCTCCTCGGCTCGCTGCCATCGTCCTAGTCGTGTGAGCACGTAGCCCTGGCGAAACAGCGCCAGGCACGTGGTCTCTGAGAGAGCCGAGCCCCGTTCGGACCGGCCGCCCCCGTTCGGACCGGCCGACGGGGCGGAACGGCCCTCTGCCGACGCGCGACATGCCGCGTACTCGGCCAGCGCTTGGTCCACACGTCGCATTTGTTCCAGAGCATAGCCCTTGCGAAAGTGCAGGTTAGCCTTCAGGTCCGGTCTGTTCCTCGGCATCACGGACAAGGCTTTGTCCAACGCTGCCAACGCCTCGGTCCACTGGCGTTCGTCAATGCGCTGCTGTCCCTCTTGCCAGGCCTGCGCAAAGGCCTGCGGCGAGCGCAACGGCGGCCGTCCAGGCCACAGGGGACGCAAGAACGCGTCCCACAGCATGGCTCGGATCACGTACCAGATCCGACGGAAGGACTCCAACCTGCGCCTCCATGTTTCCATACGTGCTTATTCAGCACAGCAAGCTCAATGCCAGCCTGCTCAAGAAATTCGCGTGCCAACTGGTCTGGATACAGCTCCAGCGAGACAACGCGCCGGATGCCTGCATTGATGATCATCTTGGCACACGTGATGCACGGCTGGTGGGTCGTGTAGATGTCGGCACCGGCCACCGAGATGCCATGCAACGCCGCCTGAATGATCGCATTCTGTTCTGCGTGCAACCCGCGACGGACCTCTTGCCGCTCTCCGGACGGGATATGCAGCGTCTCGCGCAGGCAACCAGTCTCACCGCAATGCGGAAAGCCGCTGGGAGCGCCATTGTAGCCCGTGGAGAGGATGCGCTTCTCCCGTACAATTACCGCTCCCACCTGGCGTCGCGTGCAGGTCGAACGCGTCGCCACTTGACGCGTGATTTGGATGAAATACTCGTCCCACGACGGGCGCTCGGTCATCACAGGCTCGGGCCCACGACGAACTCCTTGAAGGCACCTGCCGTAATCGGCATGGTCTCTTCGTACAACTGCAACGTCGCCAGGGCATACTGGCGATGCTCCCATTGTGCGGACTTTGCCAGGCGCTTGTTGAGCCAGTTCATCAGCGACCAGGCGTTCACAGTCCAAATGAACTCGGTGTACACCGCCAGGCCGAGCACGCCGCGCGCGCGTTCCTTTTTCCACCCCGCCGCCAGGAGCTGCTCGTACAGGTCCAAGGAGAGTTCCATGTGACGGGTGTATACCTCGCACAACGGCTCGTCGGCGGGAACGTAATAGTCTCGATCCGCGACGCAATAGCGCAGGCTCTTCTCGTTAAAGGAGCCGATGCGGTGCCTCATCCATTGCCGGGCCACGAAGATGGGGCACTTGACACCCCAGCGGAACACGGCGTGCTCAAAGACCGTGTTGTGCTTGGGATCGCTTTGCATCAGGCGGCGGATGAGCCGCACGTCGGACTCTGCGTTCAGTGCCTCCGACTGGTAGCAGATGCGCGCCCCACGGATGACGGCCTGGTCGCCTCCCATGCAATCCTCTAATTGTACCCAACCTTTGTCCAGAACGCCAATTCTCCGTGAAGGTCCGCAGTTGTCTGGGACCATACGTCCTCTCCTCCTGGTGTGTGATGCGCGTTCCGCATTCCGCAGCACGTCTCTCACTGCCCTCATGCGCACGCGACCGCAGAGAGACAGAGGCCCTCTGTGTCTGGTTCCTCCGTCCTCTCTGCGGTCTCGGCGCTGAGCGATGCGCAACTGTGCAGCAGACAGGTTTCCCGAGGGTGCTATCGCCCTCAGCTTGGGGAAAGGTGGAGACTACTCGAGCACGGCGCGCGCGATCACCATGCGCTGCACCTCGCTGGTGCCCTCGTAGATTTCGGTGATCTTGGCGTCACGGTAGTAGCGCTCGATGGGGTACTCTTTCATGTACCCATAGCCGCCGTGAATCTGCATGGCGCGGTCGACCACGAACACCGCGGTCTCCGAGGCGAACAGCTTGGCCATGGAGGCCTCTTTGCTATAGCGCTGGCCCGACTGCTTTTTCAGGGCAGCGTTGTAGGTCAACAGGCGCGCGGCCTCGATGCGCGTGGCCATGTCGGCCAGCATCCACTGGATGGCCTGGAACTCGCAGATGGGCTTGCCGAACTGTTGGCGCTCCTTGCTGTACTTGGCTGAGGCGTCCAGGGCGGCCTGAGCGATGCCCACGGCCTGCGCCGCCACGCCGATGCGCCCCGCGTCCAGCATGGTCAGTGCGATCTTAAAGCCCTGCCCCTCGCCGCCCATCAGGTTGGCGGCGGGCACGCGCATGTCGGTGAAGACCAGCTCGCAGGTGTTGCTGCCGCGAATGCCCATCTTGTGCTCTTCTTTTCCAACGGAAAAGCCCTTGAAGCCCTTTTCCACGAGGAAGGCGCTGATACCCTTGCTGCGCTGCGCCTTGTCCGTCATGGCAAAGACGATGATCACGTCCGCAAACCCGCCGTTGGTGATAAAGTGTTTGGTGCCGTTGATCATGTAGCTGTCGCCGTCGCGCACGGCGGTGGTGGACTGGGCGGCCGCGTCGCAGCCCGCGCCGGGCTCGGTCAGGGCAAAGGCCCCCAGCTTTTCGCCACGGGCCAGCGGCTTCAGGTACTTGGTCTTCTGTTCGTCGCTGCCGAACTTTTCGATGCCGCCGCACACTAGCGAGTTCTGCACCGCCAGGATGATGGCGGTTGAGGCGCAGGCCTTGGCGAGCTCCTCGATCGCAATCGCATAGCTGATCGCGTCCGCCCCGCTGCCATCATACTTTTCGGAGACAGTCAGGCCCAGCAAGCCAAGCTGAGCCATTTTTCTGATGTTCTCGAAGGGCACTATTCCTTTGTCGTCAATCTCCGCAGCGATGGGCGCCACTTCTCTCTGTGCGAAATCGCGCACCATCTTGCGCATCATCTCCTGCTCTGGGCTCAGATTGAGATCCATCCAATTGCCTCCTTTGCTTTGGGTTTGCGTACGACACTGTACCGGAGACCCGAACGCCAAGTCACCGAGACGCAAAGGCACGCAAGTCCAGTTCCGCTTTGTTCTTTGTGTTTCGCTCCTTCCGCTCACACAAGTTCGATGGTCATGGCCACAGCTTCGCCGCCGCCCAGGCAGAGCGTGGCTAGGCCCGTCTTGAGCCCACGCTCGCGCAGCGCGTAGATCAGCGTCACCAGGATGCGTGCGCCACTGGCCCCGATGGGGTGACCCAGCGCGATCGCGCCGCCGTTGACGTTGACCCTGGCCCAGTCCACACCCAGCGCCTTGCCGTCGGCCACGGTCTGCGCGGCAAATGCTTCGTTCATCTCGATCAGGTCGATGTCCGACACCTCTTGGCCGGTCCTGTCCAACAGCTTGCGCACGGCCAGGATGGGCGCGGTGAATAACTTGAGCGGCTCCACCGCCGCCTGGTCATAGCCCACGACCCGCGCCAGCGGCTTGAGGCCCAACTCCTGCGCCGTGTCCTCGCCCATCACCACCAAGGCTGCGGCGCCGTCGGTGATGCCGGGCGCGTTGCCCGCCGTAACCATGCCCCCTTCCTGGAAGGCCGGACGCAGCTTGGCCAGCGCCTCCACGGTAGTGTCTGCGCGCGGGTTCTCGTCCGTCTCCACCACGACGGGCGGTCCCTTGCGCTGCGGCACCTCGACGGGCGCAATCTCGGCCTTGAACTTGCCCGCCTGGATGGCCGCGACGGCTTTGCGCTGGCTGTGGTAAGAGTATTCGTCGAGCTCCTGGCGCGTCAGGCCATACTCCTTGGCGATCCACTCGGCCGAGACGCCCATGTGACGGTTCTCGAAAGCGCACCACAGTCCGTCGTGCACCGTGGCGTCTACGACGGTGCCATTGCCCAGGCGGTAGCCCTGGCGCGCCTGGGGCAGCAAGTAGGGCCCCAGGGTCATGTTCTCCATGCCGCCAGCGACGATGATGTGCGCGTCGCCGGCGCGGATGGCCTGGGCGGCGAACATCACCGCCTTTAGTCCGGAGCCGCAGATCTTGTTGATCGTGGTGGCGCCCACCGTCACCGGCAGGCCCGCTCGCAGCGCGGCCTGGCGTGCAGGAGCCTGGCCCTCTCCCGCTTGGATCACATTGCCCATCAGCACTTCGTCGATGCGCGCCGGATCGATGCCAGCACGCTGCACGGCCGCGCGGATGGCCACGCCGCCCAATTCCGACGCCGGGGTGTCGCTGTACGCTCCCTGGAATCGTCCGATCGCCGTGCGCGCCGCACTGGCGATCACGACCCCTCGTGCTACCATGTGGCTTCCTCCTTGAAGGACATGTTTTTGGGTACAGCCGCTTTGGCTCAGGCCATTGTACTCGAAAAACGTGCAAGTGGGAAGTCATCACAGATTGGTCGTGCGCCAACCTTGGTCAGCGTGTTGCCAAAGCGGCGGGTTCGTGTTATCATAGCCACGTGCTTCCGCGGGCACCGGGCGGAGACCCCTTCAGTCGCAAGGAGCGCTTCCATGTCGGCCATTGTGCCATACCTGCTGCCTTTGGGCATCGTCGTCATCGCCAACTGGGGCGTGAGGCTCCGTCCGTGGAAGATTCTGACCCACCTCTGCCTGGGCCTGCTCAACTCCTGCACGCTCCTGTTAGGCCTGATGTTCGTGGCCACGCCCGCCATTTACCGCGCTATTCGCCAGCCCATACCACCCGAGCTGCAGGCCGTCAATCCTCTGGGGCTGGGTTGGGTCTTTGTAGTAACTGCGCTGCTCGGGTGGTTATGTCTCATCACCCCCCTGCGCAGGCTGCTCGCCCGCGTTCTGCCGCTCGACCCGGCCTCGCCCGTGCACAGCGTGGCCCTCACCTTCTTCGTCTATCTGGCGGCTACCTCGCTGGGCCCGCTTCTGACCAGTCAGAGCTTCATCTTCTCGCTGGTGGATTCGACCAGGCTAAGTGCAGGGCTGCTGGTCTCCGAGCAGGCGCTGTTTGTGGTCTTTGCGCTGGCTGGCGTAGGCCTGTTCGTGCGCCGCAACCCGCGGGAGACGGCAGAGCGCCTGGGCCTGCGCGTGCCCAAGCTGCGGCACCTGGCCATCGCTCTGGCGGCGGTGATCGCGCTGCTGGCCTTTGACTATGGCGTTTCGCTGGTCTGGCGGCAGTTCTGGCCCGCCAGCTACGAGCTGGTTTCTCAGTCGTCTGGACAGCTCTTCGGGCGCTTCTCCACGGTCCTGGGTGCGCTGCTACTGGGCCTCTCCGCGGGCATTGGCGAAGAACTGCTCTTCCGCGGGGCGCTGCAGCCGCGCTTCCGCATCCCGCTAACCGCCGCCCTGTTTGCCGTCAGCCACCTGCAGTATGGAGTCTCCCCCGCCATGGTCGAGATCCTGATCGTGGGCCTGGTGCTGGGCTGGATCCGCGAGCGCTGCAACACCACCACCTGCATGGTCGTGCACGCCGCCTATAACACCCTCAACGTGCTGCTGATGCCCCTGTTGCCATGAATGCGACTACTCCCTTTCGCCCAAAGTCACCGGCGGCAGACGAATGTCCTCCGCCGCTCAACGAGGAATTGCGCAAGCTGGGCGTTCGCGTGGGCGCGCGCGACCTGCCGTCCGTCACGCAAGGCAGGAAGCACCCACAGCCGGCCGGCATCCAGGACGTCATCGCGGGAGAGCTGTTCGAGACCCCGCACGGGCCATGCTTTGTAGTGGAGCAACGCTTCCCTTTGACGCACCTGCATGGCGGACAGTCACTCGGGAGCCTGCTGGCCAGCGGGCAACCCGCACCTCTGCTGGCCCGCCTGTGTGGCGACGAGCGCGTAAGCGCGCAGGATTTCCGCTCAGCGCTCTTCTTCGACATCGAGACCACCGGGCTAGGAATCGGCTCGGGCGTGTGTGCCTTCCTGGTTGGCACCGGTGCCTTTGAGGGCGACGAGTTTTGCCTGCGCCAGTACTTCTTGCGGGACTATTCCGAGGAAGAAGCCCTGCTGCACCTGCTGGACCGCCAGATGCAGGAGCGCGGCTGGTGGGTCAGCTTCAACGGGCGCAACTTCGACCTACCCATCCTGCAGGCGCGTTTCGTCTGCGCGCGGCGCGAGATGCGCCTGGCGCAAGCGCCGCACCTCGACTTGCTCCACCCGGCGCGGCATTTGTGGCGCAGGCGGCTGGGCTCATGCGCCCTCTCGTCGCTGGAGGCCGGCGTGCTGGGCATGCCGCGCCAGGGCGACGTGCCGGGTTGGCTAATCCCAGAGCTCTACTTTGACTACCTGCGCTATGGCGACACGAGCTACCTGCCGCAGGTGTTCGCGCACAACGCGCAGGACGTGCTCTCGCTGGTCACGCTGGCGACGTGCGCCAACGCATCGCTGTGCGATCCGCTGGGCCCGAACCTGGAGCATGTCACGGACCTATACAGCCTGGGCGTGATCCTGGCGGCGCAGGGCCAGACGGGGCAGGCGCAGCGCGCGCTGGAGCGGGCTCTGGAGCGGGGGCTGCCCCCCAGCCTGCAGGTGGAGGCCCTACATCAGCTGTCGCACCTGTTCAAGAAGGCCGGGAGAATGGACGAGGCTTGCCGCATCTGGCACTTGCTGCGCGAAAAGAACGAGGCCAAAGCCTGCGTGGAGCTGGCCAAGGACTGCGAGCACCGTCAGCGCGACCATGCCTCGGCCGCACGCTGGACGTGTGAAGCACTGGCGCTGTCAGAGCTGCCCGCCAAGGGCGAGTGCTCACGCCAGGCGCTCAAGCTGCGTCTGGCCCGTCTCCGGAAAAAGGTAGGAGGAGGTCTACCCATGCCTCACATTGCATCGTACGCCTTTGGTAGGATCGTGGTCGATGACAAGACCTATACCCAGGACCTGATCCTGCTACCGGGCGGCGCGCGCCCGGGCTGGTGGCGCAAGGAGGGCCACCTGCTGCAGCCAGAGGACCTGCAGGAGGTTCTGGAAGCCAAACCCAGCGTGCTGGTGGTCGGCACTGGCAACCCGGGGCTGATGAAGGTGCCCCAGGAGACGCTGGACTACCTGGCCGCGCAGGGCATCCGTGTGGAAGTGCACCCCACCGCCGCCGCCTGCCAGCGCTACAACGAGCTAGCCCGCAGCGAACAGGCCGCGGCAGCTCTGCATCTGACCTGCTGACCCCGGCAAGACGAGGCAGGCCAGATGGGTGCATCCATCAACAACCAGCAGCGCCATAGCCCAGAGCGACCCTGCCACGTGACTGGCACCACGCAGAGCGGCGTCCATCGTGCGCTGCGGGCCCGTGTGTGGACGGCCTGGGCTGCGCCTGCCTTGATCGCTGCCTTCCTGGTGCTGGGCATTGGTCTGGCACTCCTGCGACATGCGTCCTTTCACACGAACCTGTTGGACCTGGGCTACTACACCCAGGTGATCTGGAATACCGCCCAGGGCCACTGGTTTGCCACCACGCTCAAACCACCGAACTTCCTGGCAGACCATTTCTCGCCGCTGCTGGCCCTGCTCGTGCCGCTGTTCTCCCTTGCGCCCGACGCGCGGACACTGCTGGTCATCGAAATCCTCGCGCTGGCGTCGGCGATTGTGCCCGCGTACGCGACCCTGCGCAAACGCTACCCGGTTCTGGCTCCACTTCTGGCGCTTGCGTTCGTCTTGAATCCGATGCTGCACCTGACGGCTCAGGAAGAGTTCCACGAGATCATGCTGGCTGTGCCCCTGTTGGCGCTGGCCATGTATGCGCTGGCTGCCGAACACCCGCGCCTGTTGTACGCCTCTCTGCTCTTGGTCATGCTCGTGCGCGAAGACATGGCGATCTACGTTGCTTCCTTCGGTCTATGCCTTCTGTGTTGCCGCCCGCGCTACCGCAGGGCAGGGGCTTTCTTCATCACGGTAGGCGTGCTCTGGTTTGCCGTCGTGACTGGCGTGGTGATGCCCGCCTTAGGCAGCGGCGGCTACCGCCACGCGCGTCTGCTGGCCGGAGCGGGCAACTCGCCGGCGCAGGCCATACTGAGCCTCGTGCGCGACCCCATGCAACTGATGCGAGCGCTGCTCACGGCGGAGAAGGCCAAGGCTCTGTTGCGCACCTTTGCCCCGCTGGCTGGCCTGCCGTTGCTGGCGGACGGGCAGCAGTTGATCTGGGCCCCCACGCTACTGCTCTTGCTGGCCTCACCAGACCCGGTTGTTGGCACGCTCAGCGGCTGGTACGTCGCCCCATTGCTCGCCCTACTGTGGAACTCGATGGCGATTCTCATCGCGCGTCTCAAACCCCGTACTGCTGCTGCCAGCGTCATCGCGCTGGTCGTGGCGGCGGTGGTTGGCTTTCGTGTGTGGAGCCCATTCCCCGGCGGAGGCCGGTTCCAACCTGCGCTGTACCAGATCACCGAGCACACCCGCATCGGCCATCAGGTCCTGGCTCGAATCCCTGCTACCGATTCCGTGGCCGCACAGAGCCGGCTCGGAGCGCATCTGGGGACGCGAGGACAACTGTACCTTTTCCCCTGGTACGACGCAGAAGCAGCGCCTACGTGGTTCGTGCTGGACGAGACCGACCCCAATCCTTACCCTCTTTCGCCTGCTGAACTCAAGGCAGAGCTGCACCACTTGCAGATGGATCCCACGTTGGAGACTGTGTGGGAACAGGATGGCTACTTTCTCTTCAAGGCAGTACCCGCTGCGACCTTTCCAAGCCAGGGCTCAAAGGTCTGGCCGCCCTGGCTGCAACTGGAAGGCTTTGAGCTGGCCCAGACAGACCCCGAAGGAGCCTTTGTCTCCGGAGCAGCGGCGCCGCTCGGCGGTCGTACGCTGCGCGTCATGCTCTACTGGACGGCTCTGCACCCAATACAGACGAACTACTCAATCTCGGTGCGCCTTGTGACCGAGGAAGGCCGACTCGTGGCCCAGGATGACAACTGGCCTGGGCGAGGTGCCCTGGCGACCTCGTCGTGGTCAGCGGGCCACACCATCCGCGACACGCACTACCTGCAGTTGCCACCTGACCCCTGGCCAGGCCCTCTGAGCCTGACGGTGCTGGTATACGAGACGGACACCGTGCAGCCTCTCGCTCCGCCAGAGGGTTACACGCTAGCGACCTTTCCGACTCAGCCTCCATCCGGGAGCGTAACCACAGGGCGAGGGCAGTGAAGCAGATTCCAGATCTGTGGAACCGCCCTTTCGGGCCGTCCATGCAGGCTGGAAAGGCTGCTGCACGAGTCCTCAAGCCTGAGAGGAAGCGAACATGCACGTGAGAGAGATCGTCTGCAAGTCGTTCCTGACCCATTGCCGCATCCCGGGCGTGGACTATGCTCTCAACCCCTACGTGGGCTGCCAGCACGGCTGCATTTACTGCTACGCCGTGTTCATGAAGCGCTTCACCGGGCACACTGAGCCGTGGGGCCAGTTCGTGGACGTGCGCGTGAACGCGGCCGAGGTGCTGGCGCGCCAGATGCCACGCGCAAAACCAGGCAGTCTCACCGTGGGCACCGTCACCGACGCCTACCAGCCCCTGGAAAAGAAGTACGAACTGACGCGGCGCTGCCTACAGGTGCTCGTGCCCTACGCCGGTTTCCCCACCACAGTGCTGACCAAGGGCGCGCTGGTGCTGCGCGATCTCGACGTCTTGCGCGACATGCCAGACGTCGAGGTGGCCTTTACTGTGACTACTCTCGACGAGTCCGTGCGGCAGGCTTTCGAGCCCGTCGCCTCTCCTGTGCAGCAACGCCTGGACGCGCTGGCGCAATTGCACGAGGCGGGCATTCGCACCTGGGCCTTTTTCGGGCCGGTGCTGCCTGGCTTTTCGGACAGCGAAGCCGCCGTGGACGCCGTGTTCGCCGCGCTGGCACAGGTGGGCGTCTCATACGTGCTGGTGGACACGCTCAACGCCAAGGGCGGGGGCTGGTGGAAGCAACTGTGCACCGGCCTGGCCGCTACCTACCCAGACGCCGAGGACCAGTTCCGCCTGGTCCTGCACGACCGGGCGGGCTACTCGCGCCTGTTGGCGCAGCGCGTCGAGCGCGCGGCCGCGCGGCACGGGTTGGGGCTGCGGCTGGGGTTCTGAGATCTGGCTATCGGCCGAGGCCCGGCCAGGGCGCACCGAGGCGCCGATACACCGGGATTATGTCCAACGGCACCGAACGCACAACCCACTGTTTGCCGGGGTCAACAGTCCCGTCCCACAGGTCTTGCCACTCCCCTTCGGGCAGATAGAGGCGTCGCTGGGTGGCGCCAGCCTCCAAGACCGGAGCGACCAACAAGGCCCGACCGAAGCAGTATTGGTCGTCGATGCTCCACACCTGAGGGTCCGTGGGCCAATCGAGGAACAGGGGCCGCAGCAAGGGCTCGCCAGTTTCTGCGCAGTGAGCCGCCTCTGCCTGGATGTAGGGCAACAGGCGCATGCGCAACTGGGCCAGACGGCGGTAGATCTCCAGCGCTCGCGGTTCGGCGGTCCGCTCCGCAACGTTCCACGGCGTGCGGTCGCGGCTGGGCAGGCGGTGCTCGTTGAACTCTGAGTGGTACTGCATGATGGGGCAGAAGGTGGCCATCGCGGCGGCGCGCGAATACAGCTCGGCGGAGGGGATCTCGCCGCCGAAACCAGCCAGATCCCAGCCCCAGAATGGCACACCCGAGATGCCGGCGTTCAGCCCCGCAATGACTGAGGCGCGGAAAGCTTCCCAGGTAGAGTTCTCGTCGCCCGCCCAGTGGCAGGGGAAAGCCTGAGCACCAACGAATCCGGCTCGACTGAACGTGATCGCGTCCCCACGGTTCTTGTCGCGCGCGAAACGGTGGTAGGCGTCCACGTAGAGGTTGGGGTAGAGGTTCCACAGCTCGTCTCCACGGCGCCCGTCCGCGAAGCGCAGTTCCCGGCCCCAGAGGTGCTCTCCTCCGTCGGTCTTGAACCCGTCGATGCCCAGCTCCTCCAACAGGTAGGCCCGCTTGCTGAGCCACCACTGTGCCGCCTCGGGGTTGGTAAAATCCAACACCATTCCGCCGCGAAACCAGAAGGGACGGATGCGGTGGGGGCTGCCAGCGGCGTCGCAGACGCAGAAGCGCCTCTCCATCATGTAGGCCTCGTCGGCGTCGTGTTGGGGGTGGGGCGCGTCCAGCCCCTTCATCACCGGGATCTGCCACAGCAGCACATGGATGCCAAGGCGGTGCAGCTCGTCGATCATGCCCTTGGGATCGGGCCAGCGCCCCTCGCCAGGGAAGGAGAAATCGGCATAGCGGAACGGCTGTTCGGGCGGTTTGAGTGCATAGTGCGCATCGTTCCAGATGTAGAAGGTGGCTTCGTCGCTCCACGCTTCAATCACCAGAACAGTGGCCGGAATGCCAAGTTCGGCCGTCCTGTGCGCTTGTGCCAGCACCACTTCCTGGCTGTTCCAGTCGTTGCCGCTCATCCAGGGGCCAAAGACCCACGCGGGAGGCAGGGCGGGCCTTCCTACTTGATCGGCAAAGGCCCTGATGACCCGCCTTGGGTCGCCGATCATTACGTCGTATTCCAGCTCGCCGTCGGTCCCGAGCTCCGCATCGAATGACCAGCGGACCGGATGGGAGACCGCCAGGTCATAGGCCACGTGGCGCGGGGTGGCGAGGTAAAGGCCATAGCCACGGGATGAGAGGAAGAAGGGCACAGGCAAGTAGGTGCGCAGCCCCTGGTTCTTGTACTGGTCAAAGACGCGCACGTCCAGTGAGTTGCCGCGTTGATTGAGTGCGTTGTAGCGCTCGCCAAAGCCAAAGAACATCTCGTCGGATGGGCTCGCGAAAGTCTGCCTTACCCGTAGCACCTCACCCGCCTGGCGCACGAGGCAGGCAAGCGGAGCTGACTCCTGCAGGGTCCAAGACCCGTCCGTCCTCGACACTTCAATGCGGCAGGATCGGCGCGCGACGGCAAAGCGCAGACCGCCAGTGACAGAGACCATGCTGTGCGGCGTCATCTCGACGGCAACCTGCGTTGCGCCGTTTGTACCTTGTGCGGGGCCGGCTTGGGACGCTGGATGAACGACGGTCAGACGCACGTGTACGCGCTCGGGCGAAGCCACGCTGAAGACCAGACACGGGTGAACGGACGGATCTTCGCACGCGTACTCTACCGTCAGAGCATCGGCGGACGCACGCGCCTCCACGACACGAGTAACCCGACACCAACCGGCAACGGTGAAGGAAAAGCCAACCAGCTCCAACCGCCTATCACGCTGGCGGGCGAAGAGGCGATAGGCAACTCGCTGGCCACGGCTGAAAGGCGGGAGTTGCACTCGCCAGAGGCTGCGCTCGTGGTCGTCGCCGACGCAGACGCCCTCCGCCTGGCCGCCCTCAGCCGTACCCTCGACGACCCAGGTGGCCCAGACCGCCTCGGCGCTGCCGGGTGGCCAGGTAGCGACACCAAGGGTGACTGGCTGGCCCGCCACCGGGTCCCGCGGGAAACGCTCCGTGGGGCCCTGTTCGTAGGGATGCTCCAGGCCCAGTGGTGTGTGCGACAACCCTAGCAGTTCAGGGGTCGTTGTCATGTCTCATCTCCCATAGCTAGCGCGCGACGGAGTATCAGGTACATGGCGTGCGACCAGAGCAAGGGACTGGCGATCGGACCCCAACGCGCCTTCCAAGTCGCCAGGCATTGGGGAGCCAGGACGTGCGTCGAAACCTGCTCCGGTAGGTTTCCCTCGTCGTCGGCCTGAGCCTCGATCCAGCGCAGCAGCGATACGGCCTTCTCACGTTGTCCTTGCTCGGCATAGTACCAGCCCAGCCACGCGGAGAGCAGCAGCCACTCCCCACCGCCGTAGTAGGTGTCGGCCAGGTAGCGATGCACCCCTCCTGCGGGGCAATGGAGGTCGGACTCAATGCGCTGCACAGTCCTGTGCATGAGCGGCTCAGACGGAACCAGCAGGCGGTAAGGAGTAGATACGCCTATCAGGCTCGCGTCCACGGCGTCCAGGCGCTCTGGAGCGACGTCCGCAGCAGGCGCGGGCAGACTGACGTGTTTCACCAGATGGGCATCCTGTACGGCCCGCTCGAGCACGCAACGGCGAATGTCCTCAGCGAGCTCGCCTGGAGGCCGACCATCCCAGGTGCGCAACCCCACATGCGGGCCGACCCAGGGCTCCGCGGACCGAAGCCCGGCGTAGATGGCTGCCAGAGTGTAGGTGTGAACGAGATCGGGGTATTCTTCCCAACAGTCATAGTTGGGCGACGTCCAGAGGGCCGACAGATAGCGCACCGTGGTTCGGATGCTTTCGGCGGCGTCCTGTACCAGAGCCACGTCATGGGCCAGCACCTCGTGCTGTGCCAGGGCCCAGAGCCAGGTGCCATAGCCATCGAGCTGAAAGTTGCCCCAGTCGTCCTGGACTTCGAACCCGTCCAGCGTGTAGCGGGCGTGCAGCAGGTCTCTCGCATCCGGGGGATCCTCTCGCCGCAGTTTCTCCAGCAGGCGCTCGACCTTGCCGGCGTAGTGCTGAACCGTGCCGGACGCCCAGCGCAGGAAGGCAGCGGCGCTGTCGTGCTCCCCGACGAGATCCATGGCATAGGCGACAAAGCTGCCATCGCGCAGCCAGCAGAAGGCATAAGAGGGGAAGCTGGGCGAGGCGATGTACGCGCCGGATTTGGCCTGATTGCTCAGGATGAGCTCAATGCATCTCTGGTATAGGTCCACCATCCAGGATCGCCTTCGTGTTGTGGGCAGAAGGGGCAGGCGAGCTGCCCCTTCTGCCAGGAGGCCGGTGCACTCTACTTGAGCAGTGCCTGCACTTGCTTGGTGGCCTCGTCGAGTGCCTGCTGAGCCGTCATCTTGCCCAGCTTGACCTGGTCGATGAGTCTGCCGATGGCGTCCTGCATCTCGCCCTGGCGCTCGATGACGGGTGGCACGATGGCGTACTCGAGGGACTGGAAGACGGCCGCGCGGTTGGCCGGCGGAGTCTGCTTCAAATAGTCCTCAAAGTAGGCCGGGTTCTTGAGGGCGGGCAACTCCCAGGCCGACGTGACGCGCATGGCCGCCACGTCCGGGCTGCTGGTGAAGAACTTGACCCACTCCCAGGCCTCTTGCGGGTGCTTGGACGCGGCAAAGACCGAGACCGCATTGGCGAAAAAGTGGGTCGCATGCTGCTTCAGACCGGGCTCCACGGCAATGTCCCACTGGAAGGGCGCGTCCTTGAACGCCGCGAACATCCAGATGCCGGTGACGTCCATGGCGATCTTGCCCGACTTGAACAGGTCGCCATCCGAGACGCCGGCCATCTCGGCGTCCGTCGGCATGACCTTGTCCTTGACCACAAAGTTGACCATGGTCTCCAGCGCCTGGACGCACTGCGGAGAGTTGAGGGTGACCTGCTGCTTGTCCTCGCTGAGGAAGCTGCAGCCATTCTGGGCGGCCTTTTTGTAAAACTCCCAGAACTGGGCCGGGGAGTATAGTCCATAGACCCCCGCCTTGGCATCGGTCAGTTTCTTGGCCGCGGCGACGGCATCACTCCACGTCCAGTCACCTGTGGGGTAGGCCACGCCGGCCTTGTCGAAAAGGGCCTTGTTGTAGAACAGCACCACGGTCGAGAAGGTTTCGGGCAGGCCGAGCTGCATGCCATTGTAGTTGAAGGCGCCGTAGGCGCGCGGGTAAAAGATGGCGGCATCGAACTGGGCGTCGGCTTGGGCCACTGGACCGAGATCCAGCAGGACGCCCTTGGCCGCATAGCTGACAAAGTTTTCATAGTTGAGCTCGAACACGTCCGGCGCTGTCCCGCCTGCGATCAGAGTCTGCAACTTGGTGAAGTAGTCGTTCCAGGCCGCCGTCTCCACCTTGATCTTGATGTTGGGGTGGGCGCTCGCAAAGATCTTGATCATGTCGTCCAGGTCTTTGAGATGATCCGGTGCGGCGGAGAAGGTAAAGTACGTGAGAGTCACCGGAGTTGGCGGGGGCGGAGGCGCGGGTGTCGCCGTGACCACTTTGATCTTCTCGATGACTACCGGGGTCGGGGTCGGGGCGGGAGGCTGCTGGGCGCAGGATGCGACGAGTACGCTCAGCACCAACGCTCCCGCCAGCAGGGAAAACCAACGGCTTCTCATGTTACTCCTTTTTGCATTCTGCATACGTTTGATCCGGACATGCACCACGCGCACGAAAAGCTGGTTCGACCACCTCCTTTCAGCTTGGCAAGCTGTCAGCCTTTGATGCCACTCATGACAACACCCTTGACAAAGTACTTTTGCGCCGCAAGGTAGACGACCAACATGGGCAGCACCGTGATGACCGAGCCCGCCATGACCAGGTTCCATTGAGTGAGCCAACGTCCGTGCAGCGTGGCCAGGCCCACGGGTAGGGTCATCAACTGCATGTCACTCACCACGAACAAAGGCCAGAGGTAAGCGTTCCAGGAACCCATGAACGAGTAGACCGCCAGCGTCGCCAGCGCGGGTTTGGCCAGAGGGAGGATGATACGTGAGTAGACGGTCCAGTGCGATGCGCCATCGATGAAGGCCGCCTCCTCCAGCTCCCTGGGGATGCCGAGCAGGAATTGGCGCAGCAGGAACGTGCCAAAGGCGCTAAAGACGCCCGGAAGGATCAGACCCGGGTACGTGTTGATCCAGCCCAGGTAGCGCATCACGATAAACAGCGGGGTAATCGTCACCTGCGAAGGGATCATCAATGTGGCCAGGTAGATCAGGAACAGGGCGTTGCTGCCCCGGAAGCGCATGCGGGCAAAGGCATAGGCGGCCATGGAGCAGGTCAGCAATTGCCCTGCGGCAGTCCAGGTCGCAACCAGCAGGCTATTGAGGAAGATGCGCCCGATCGGGAACAGCGCGGCCAGCCGCCTGTAGGAGTACAGGGTCAGCGGCCTGGGGAGGAACTGCGGAGGCATGGTCAGCACGTACTCGTCCGCCTTGAGGGAAGTGGAGACCATCCATAGGAAGGGGACGACCATGGTCAAGGCGCTGAAGATGAGGAGGCCATAGATGATCCAGCGCCCGATGCCGCGCGGAGGCTGGCGCGTCGGGTCTGCTTCGAACTCGCCGGCTGTGGCCAGGGGCCCGAGCTCGGTCCTAGTCATAGGTCACCCACCGTTTCTGCCCGCGCAGTTGAATGATTGTGGCCGCAAAGACCAGGATGAAGAGGACCCACGAGAGGCTGGCGGCATAGCCCATGCGGCTGTAGCTGAAGGCATTCTTGACGATCTGCTCGACCAGCACGCTGGTGGCGCCGGCGGGACCGCCGCCGGTCATGACCCATACCTGGTCGAACACCTGAAAGGAGTTGATGAGCGAGATCGTCAGCGCGAAAAAGATGGTGGGCGAAAGCAGGGGCAGGGTGATGCTGCGGAACTGCTGCCACCGGCTCGCACCGTCAATCGCCGCGGCTTCATAGTACTGGCTGGGAATGCCCTGCAGCCCCGCCAGCAGCATCACCATGACAAAGCCGATGTCTTTCCAAAGGCTGGTGAGGATGATGGCGGGCATGGCCCACTGCGGGTCGAACAACCAGGCCGGGCCATGGACGCCCACCAGGCTCAGAAGGTAATTGAGGAGACCATACTTCGGGTTAAAGATCCACTGCCAAAGCAGGGCGACGGCCACCCACGCCGAGACCACGGGAACGAAAAAGGCGGCGCGGACCAGGACCACGCCACGCAGCCTCTGGTTCACGAGAACCGCGACCGCGAGGGCAATCACCATCACCAGCGGAATGTAGCCCGCGATGTAGTAGAGAGTGTGCCCCAAAGCCGACCAGAAGTTGCGATCTGCGACGAGCCTCTGGAAGTTGCCCAGGCCCACAAACCGCGGCGGGGTCAACAGGTCCCAGTCGAAGAGAGTCAGAAGCAGCGATGAGAGAATGGGCACGACGGCGAAGGTCAGCAGTCCCAAGAGGCTGGGCAGCAGGAACACCCCGACCCAGGCAAGCTTTCTCCACCCTCTCTCACCAACCATGAAGACTCCCTCCGGCGGCCCGCACTTAATTTTGTCAGTGAAATAAGTCAGACAAAAAAGAAGAGTGCACCCTGGTTTCACCCATCCGACGCGAGCGCTATTGCCTGGGGGGCGCCGTCCCCTTCTTGACGCGGCCATCGGAGAGGGGCTCAGCACTGGAGACAGGCGCTCTGAAGAACTCCTGCAACACCAGGCTGGCTGCGCCGCGGGCCCAGGCGTCATCGCCCCATTGCTGGATCACGATCTCGGCGTCCTTGTCCAGGCCGGCAAACGAGTAGCGCTGGATCGCCTCCCGCATGGGGTCAAACAACAGACTGCCAGCACTGATCCCCTCACCGGTAATGATGACCAGCCGCGGGTTGAAGACGTTGATCACGTTCGCTATCCCAATGCCCAGCACACGCCCCGCCTCGTCAAAGATGCGTCGGGCCGCCTCATTCCCAGCCCGTGCCAGGGCCACCACCTGCTCGAGACCCAGGTCTTGAGGCGCTATGGGCATGCCCCCGCGGAGGGCCGTTTCACGGGCCGCACGGAGGATGGCGGGATCGGAGACATACGCTTCCAGGCAGCCGCGCTTGCCACAACCACAAGGAGGGCCAGCGGGGTCGACGACGGTATGACCGAACTCGCCACCACCGCCACGCGTGCCCCGGAAGGGTTGTCCATTGACCACCATGCCCATGCCTACGCCCCGTCCAACCGTAACCGTGATAAAGTCGTCCACGCCCTGCCCGGCTCCAAAGAGCTTTTCGGCCATGGTCAGGGCATGAACGTCGTTGTCGAGGTAGACCGGGAGCGCAATCAGCTCCTGCAAGAGGTCGCGCAGGGGGGCATCGCGCCAGCCCAGGATGGGTGAGTAGCGGCAAAGCCCGCCACGGCTGTCGATCACACCGGCCAGGCCGATGCCCACGCCGATGAGCTTCTGGCGCTCGACCTTGGCATGGGCGGCGAGCTCCTCAACGATCTGGGCTAGAACTCGCACGGCCTCATGGAGGTCCGTTCCGTTTTCCAGTGCGTGCGTGGACGCCAGCAAGACGGTGGCATTCAGGTCCGTCAGGGCCGCGATGAGCTGGTGTTCCGCCAACTTGATGCCGATGACGTACCGGGCGCTATGGTTCAGGGCCAGCAGAATGGGGCGCCGGCCGCCGGTTGAGTCGCCCTCCTCCTTCTCGTAGACGAGGCTTTCGTGGATGAGGTCGGCCGTGATGCCCGATACGGTCGCCAAGCTAAGGCCAGACAGCCTGGCGACGTCGGTCCTGGAGACGGGCCCACGGCTCTTGATGAGGCTGAGGACAGTGGAGCGGTTAATGCCTCGGATCAGTTCCCGATTGGCGATAGGTGGCTTGGGCATGCGCACCAGTCCGCGACTAACTTTATTTGCTGAAGCAAGTAAGCGTCTGTATGATGGCACAAAATCGCGTTTTTGTCAAATGGCTGCAGTCCGCAATTGACTTGTCGGACCGAGCCCCGACGGGTTTGGCAAATCCGTCGAGTCTGCATGAAAGCGCGAAGGTATGACACATTTGACAGGTGCGGCTGACCTGTTTATACTCTCTGCAGAATCCCGTGGGAGGTGAATGGAATGCGCAGCGCCCGGACCGCCACACTGGCGTAGTGCGCCCATTCACCGTCTGCCCACGAACCTAGATGGTCCGTGGGCGCACTCCATGCCCACGGATTGTGTCTTGGGAGAACCGTACGTCCCTCTGCCGTGGGCTGCGCCCCACGGCCTTTCTTGTTTGGTTTCGAAGGAAAGGAGATCACATGGCAGAGACAAAGCAGTCCATCCGGGCCGTCATCTTTGACTTTGGTGGGGTACTAATGCGCACCGAGTCGGGCCAGGCGCGTGAGGTCATGGCCCGTCAGTATGGCCTGACGCTGCCGGAGCTATACGTCATGGTGTTCGACAGCGAGGAGAGCCGGCTGGCACAGCTCGGGCTGGCCTCACCCGACGCGCGCTGGCAACGCATCGGTCAGCAACTGGGGTTCACTACGCACGAGCAGGAGATGGCATTCCGCCGGGCCATGTTCGCCGACGACGTGCTGGACGCAGAGTTGGTCCGCTTCATTCGCGGTCTGCGGGGCCGCTTAAAGACCGCCCTGCTCAGCAACGCCTCGCTGCGGCTGGAGGCCATGCTGCGCGATGAGCTGCACATCGAGGACTGCTTTGACGTGATTGTGGTCTCCGCCCAGGTGGGACTGATGAAGCCCGACCCGGCCATCTTCCATCTGACCCTGGAGCAATTGGGGGTTACGCCACAGGAGGCCGTCTTCATCGATGACAACCCGGCCAACGTAGATGCGGCGGCCGCAATGGGCCTGCACGCCATCCGCTTCACCTCGCGCGAGGCGCTATTGGCCGAGCTGCAAGCCCTGGGCGTCGCGCCGCCCATTAAGGAGCCCGAGCCGTGCCAGGACTGAGCCTGCGCGCCTGCCGGAGCCAGGACCTGCCCGCGCTGGTGGCTCTGCTCAATGCCGCGGGGCGGGTCAACGACGCCGGCTGGCACACGACGCTGCCTTGCCTGGCGCGCGAGTTGGGCCTCTTGGCCCGCCCAAGCAGCGCGGACGCCTTTGTGGCGGACGTGGACGGGCAACTGGTGGGTCACGCGCGGCTCTCCGTGCGGTATCACGCAGACCACGACCGGCTCTACGTCGCGGGAGCCGTGCACCCCGCGTGGCGCCGGCAGGGTGTTGGCATGGCCCTGATGCGACGCGTGGAGGAGAGGGCGCGTGAGCTGCGCGGGGAGCGATCGGCCTTCCTGCAGATGCGCGCGCGGGAGGAGATGCCCGGCACCGCCGAGCTGGCGCAGGTGCTGGGCATGCAGCCCGTGCGGCACTACCTGTGGATGGAGCGCAGCGGGTTGCGCGACGTGCCCGAGGCCAGCCTGCCGCCCGGCCTGCGCTTGCGTGGCCTACAGCCCGGCCAGGACGACGCGGCGTTCCTGACGGCCTACAACGAGGCCTTTGCCGACCACTGGGGCACGGCGCCGCGCAGCCTGGCGCAGGAACACGAGCGCCGGGCGGCACCCGGATTTCGCGCCGAAGACACGCTGTTGGTGGAGACTACCGCAGGGGAGATCGCCGGGCTGTGCATCCTGCTCTTCCCTCCCGGGCGGGAAGCAGCGGCAGGCACGCCGGGGCTGATCGATGATGTAGCTGTGCGCCCGGCCTTCCGCCGCCAGGGCCTCGGGCGGGCGCTCGTGCTGGCAGGATTGCTGCGCTTACGCGAGCAGGGTATGGGCAGCGCGGGCCTAGTGGTGGACGCCGACAACCCAAACCAGGCGCACAGGCTGTACGAAGCGTTGGGATTCCGCGTGGTCTCACGCTCGACCACCTATCAGAAGACCGTGGCCTAGGGCCGCGGCCGCAGGAGGCACACCATGCCGACACCGACGATTCGCAACTACCGTCCACAAGACCTGCACGCGCTGGTCGCGCTGATCAACGCGGCCGACCGCGTGGACGGCGCAGGCTACGCCACTACCGAGGCGGCAATGGCGCATCATATGGCCGAGCCCGACGCCAACCCTCTCGAGAACGTCTTCGTGGCCGAGCGAGATGGCTCCCTGACGGGCTACGTGACGCTGTACCTGCGGCCCGAAGCGGCCTTCGACCGCATCGGGGCCGTCGGCATCGTGCACCCGGACTGGCGGCGGTAGGGTATCGGCACGGCGTTGATGCAGCGCGCCATGCAGCGCGCGCAGCAGCTCAAGCGCGAACGCCTGACCTATCTGGAAATGTCCGTACGGGAGCGCGTGGCCGGCGCTCCCGAGCTGGCGCAAGCATTGGGTCTGCGACCGGTGCGCTTCTTCTACTACATGGAGTGCCACGACCTCGAGCACCTGCCCGAGCCGGCCTTTCCGCAGGGCATCCGGCTGCGCCACTATGTGGTGGGGCAGGACGAGGAAGCCTTTGTGCCGGCCTACAACGACGGCTTCTCGGACCACTGGGGCTACGTGCCGCATACGCTGGAGAAAGAAAGGCACCGCGTGGACGCGCCCGGCTTTCGCGCGGAAGACAGCCTGCTGGCCGTAGACGCCGACGGAACGATCGCCGGGCTGTGCCTGCTGTTGTTCCAGAAGGTCGAGGGGCACGCGCTCAGCAGTCAGCCGCCTATGATCCACGACCTGGCCGTGACGCACGCCTGCCGCCAACGCGGCATCGGGCGCGCCCTCCTGCTGGCAGGCATGCGGCATATCCGCGACAAAGGCTTGGCAGCAACCGGCCTGGCCGTCGACGCCGACAACCCGAACAAGGCGCTGCGCCTGTACGAGTCGGTCGGTTTCGCAATCATGTCGCGCAGCACGGCCTATCGTAAGGAACTGCACTGAGACTCAGGCTTCTGACGTCAGAAAGCGGGTGTCTGGCAGAGACCCGCTTTCTAGAGCATTGGAGACGCTGAGAGAGCACACGTGAGCAACGCAGAGAGCACGGTTTCTGACGTCGTGATCCGCAACTACCGTCCCGGCGACGAACACAGTTCGCTGGCGCTGATTGACGCTGCGCCGGACTTTCCCTACTACTGGTTCAACCGCAGCGCTTCGTTGGACGCGCTGCGCACCGTGCCCGAGCACCCGGACATGCACCCGTCGCACAACCTATTCTTCGCAGAGGCCGCCGGCCAGGTAGTCGGCTACGCCGAGCTGTGGCGCTCGCCCGAACGAACGCGCGGCGTGGGCCGCGTGCTGGTCCATCCGCAATGGCGCCGACGCAGGTTGGGCACGGAGCTACTACAGCGCATCTCCCAGCGCGCACGGGTCAGTGGGGCGAATCGCCTGGACGTGGGCGTGGCGGCCCAGTCTGAGGGCGCGCAGCGCTTCCTCGAGGCGCGTGGGTTCCGCGCAGTGCACTACTCGTGGCACATGCAGCTTCCTGACGTCACAGCCGCGCCCGCGCCCAGATGGCCGGCAGGCTACCAGAGGCGCAGCTTTGTGCCCAGCCAGGATGAGCCTACCTCGGCGCAGATCGAGAATGCGTCCTTCCAGGACGAGTGGGAGTTCATGCCGGTGCCGGTGGGCGAGATTGAAGGCTTTGTGCGCAGCCCTTCCTTCCGCTCCGACGGCGTCTTCTACGCGTTGCACAGGGGCCAGGTCGTGGGCGAGTGCTGGACCTGGATCGACCACGACTCGATGGAGCAGACGTGCGGGCCGCGTGGCGACGTGTGGTGCCTGTGCGTGCACCCCGCGCACCGCGGCCGCGGTCTGGGCCGCGCCCTGCTGCTCTCGAGCGTGCACTGGCTGCGCCGGCAGGGCATGACGTGCGCCGGACTGTGCGTGGACGGCGCCAACGAGCGCGCCAGGCACCTGTACGAGAGCGTGGGCTTTCGTGCTCAGCAAACCGACATCTGGTATCGGGAGGAACTATGACAGGCTGTCTCATCCGCACCTACCGACCCTCTGACTCCAAGGCCGTGGTTGACCTGATCAACCGTTGTCACGAAGAGGATCAGATCGGTTTTCGCATCAGCGCCGACAGTTTCCAGGCCATCTCGGGTGAAGGGCACGTCGACCCAGAAAGCCACTACTTCCTGGCCGTGGTGCGCGCGCAACTCGCCGGGTTCAGCATGCTGTCTCGGGAATTGGGCACACGCACGATTCTGCATATGTGGGTGCACCCGGAGTTCCGCGGCAGCGAGATCGGTCAGAGGATGGTCCTGCATTCTGCCCGACAGGCCAGTCTATTCCCAGAGCCACTGCTGGACATCCCGGTGAAGTCCACGGAGAAGAACAAGCTGGGGCTCATGCAGCACCTGGGCTATCACTACGAACGCACCTGGTGGCGCATGCGCGTGGAACTGCGCTCCCCCGTGCCAAAGGCCGTCCTTCCCCCGGAGTTCACCACGCGCACCTTCGTGGTCGAACGGGACGGGCGCGCGCTGAGCGACCTGGTGAACGCGGCCTTTTCCGAGCACTGGGGCGAGGGCATGTACACCATGGAGGAGCTCGAGCACGATCTCAGCCTACCCTGGTTTGACCCGAAGCTTCTGG
>Ga0315294_10000520_pt1 | contig 41462 bp, 47 predicted proteins | sample YL17G13_40_MG_FD_203626 | JGI IMG/M metagenome (GOLD analysis project Ga0315294, IMG submission 203626) | Sediment microbial communities from Yellowstone Lake, YNP, Wyoming, USA - YL17G13_40 | ecosystem: Environmental > Aquatic > Freshwater > Lake > Sediment | place: USA: Wyoming | collected... | reverse complement strand
ACGAAATAGTGACCACGGAGCCTGTAATATCCCTCAACCAATGGACTCATGTTGCGTTCTCCCGCAGTTCCACAGGCATGCACCTTTACGTGGATGGCTACGAAAAAGAAGTCAAAGTAATACGCGGCGTACAGAACCCCGCAGGCAATATAGTGAACGGAACGGAATTCTATTTTGGACATGACTCAAAAGTCATACTAGATGAAGTTCGCATCAGCAACCTTGTTCCAGACTCACAAGCTCTTGCAGCGCAGATCGACATTGGACCTAACATGCTAACCGCAATTATAGTTGTAGCTGTGGTTCTTGCTTTAGCGTGGGTTTTGAGAAGAGCCATCCAAATGTGGATTATCCATTCAAGGTCCTAAAGACAGGTGCTACCAATTGAACCAAAAAACAGAGAAAACGTTCCTCGCTAAATAGCGCAATGGAGTGGTGGTTGTGGGCATTGGACTTAGACTCATCGAGTTGTTGCTTCGCCAAAAGCTATTTGGCACAGGTCTGAAAGGAGAAGTCAACACGCCGCTGATTGTGTCTTATGCTGTCACCAAAGCTTGCAACCTACGCTGTTTGCACTGTCACGTTTCAGCCAAAGAAGCCATGACTAACGAATTAAACCTGCAGGAAGCAATACAGGCAATAGATGAGATGGTGGATCTTGGAACTAAAGCTTTGATTTTTAGCGGTGGAGAACCTCTGCTTAGGAAAGATTTTGTTTTGTCGCTTGCCGAATACTGCGTTGACGTGGGAATCATTCCAGCTATGCTCACCAATGGGTTGTTAATCAATCATAAAGTGGCATTGGCGCTGAAGGATGCAGGAATCGTGGCAGTCGGCTTACCCATTGACGCTTTGGACCCTGCGAATCACGATGCGCTCAGAAACATGCAGGGCAGCTTTGATAAAGCTGTGAGCGCAATCAAAACCTGCTTAGATGTAGATTTGGAAGTTGTAATTACAACGATGGCTTTGAAGGACACTGTCCACGAAATCCCTGAAAGAATAGACTTCATAGCCAACTTGGGCGCGGATCAAGTTGCTGTCTACGACTTAATTCCTGTGGGGCGAGGAAAAGACGTGATGGACCAGGCTATGAGTCAAGAGCAACGCGTTAGCCTGATAAAATATCTCCAGCAGAGACAGGAGGATTCTGAGATGGTTTTTACGATGTCGGGCGGGCAGCCTCTTTATCCAGAAATCGTATCTGAGATGCACAAATCAAAGGGCACCAAACCTAAGGATTTGCTGTTGAAGGAGTTCTGGGTTCACCACCCAGTGGGATGCCATGCGGGAATCTTGTACTTCAGTTTGCGTCCCGATGGTGACGTTTATCCCTGCACCTTCTTGCCAATCAAAGTTGGAAATATCAGAGAGCAAAGTCTTACTGATATCTGGCACAACTCAAAAGTCCTCAACGAGCTCAGGGAAAGGCGCTTGTTGAAAGGGGCGTGTGGCGAATGTGAGTACCGTGGAACTTGCGGTGGATGTAGAGGACGCGCGTATGCCTGTACGGGGGACTATTTGGACGCTGACCCAGTTTGCTTACGGGACCTCTTGATAGATGAAAAAGTCTATCCCTCTACCGTGAAACGTTTTGGATGGTGTGTAGGTTAAAACTGGAGGAGTTACGATAACCAAAAGCCAGATATGTGATTCTTAACTCCCATTTAGTGGGGAGGAGTGTCCGTTGGATTACCCTTTGTGTGAACGAAAGAGTTGTATAAACTGGAAGGAAGGGCGCTGTTCCTTGAAAGCTCCAGAGAAAAGCGGTGACTCCTGTCTGGATTTTGAGGATGCAATGGATTTTCTGAGACTGAAAGCAGATGCAATAAAAGGTTCACTCGGATAAAGTGCCCTGAAAATGCTTCTGCTATACTGAATGCATCTTAGCCGTCGCCGCAGGCTAATTCACCCATAGCGTTAACGTATTTCTGTGCAGCTTCGATTGATTTAAACGGGCCATAAGTCACGTCGTATTGGGGGTGAGTTTCTTTTGTCGGTTGCGTTTCTGACTCGAAAATTTGGGGTTTCACGTTTTCTTTCAAACCAACATATATTCCCAATCTTGGCTTCCTCCAGAGCGGTTAATCGATTACAGTTCAGCTATTAGTTTTTGGACTCTTCGTTCAATTTCATCTCTTATTTCCCTAACCTTCTCCATTGACTTGCCTTTTGGGTCTTCCAGTTCCCAGTCAACCGTGGTTTTGAAGAATGGTCCAGGGCAAATTTCCGCTGCGCCGCAGCCCATCGTGACAATCAAGTCGGCTTCATTGGACATTTTCGTCGTGAGCAGTTTAGGTTTGTTCCGGGATATGTCGATTCCTTTTTCCTTTATGACTTCAACTGCTACAGGGTTCACTTTGTCGGCTAGTTTTACGCCAGCACTTGATGCGATTAGTTTTCCTTTTCCATAGTAGTTTGCAAAGGCTTCTGCCATCTGGCTTCGCCCAGCATTTTCAACACAAACGAACAAAAGTTTCTTCAAGCTTCACGCACCTTTAGATTGATTTTAGAAGGACTTGCTTCTTCAGCTTTTCGCAATTTCTTGATTATCTCTCGAGTGTCTTTTTTAGAAGGATGCTTAATGGCGTCGGCAGGGCAGATATCTTCGCACCCTCTACAGAATACAACGCATGAGTTCGGATTCTTTACCACTGATCTCTTTTTTCCTTCTTTCTCTTCAAACTCGAAAACACTCGTGTGGCAGTAATCTACGCATTTTCCACAAGAAATGCATTTTTTATAGTCTATCTTTGGTGCCCAAGGTATTTTGTTTCGAGGGACCCCTTCATATGTTTTTTCAGACGCGCTTGTCGCCTCCTTGGATTAACTATGTTTTCTTTACTTTAGCCATTTTTAGTATAATAGCAGTATTTGAATATTGTTATAGTAATTTAGCAAAACCATGTTAGTTTTAGCGGTTAAGAGTTGTCTGGGAAAGTCAAGACAGTAAATCACGCAGTTGGTACGACAACTTCATAATCCGTTTCATGGAAGAAAACGTAAATTTTTACTGTTTTTGGCTTTCGCAGTCAATGCAAAAATCAGTTTTTCTGTTCGTCCAATAAGTTTTCTTACATTTTGGGCAAATAGTCTTTCTAAGCAAATCCTCATAATCACGTCTAGAGAAGCTCGAGTTGAACGATGACATTCTTCGAGGAAATTGTATCGCTTTCACATGGCATACGGATTCGCATGCACTGCACCCGCTCAAACATTTATCAGGACGCGCAACAACTGCCTTTCCCTCCTGAATTGCAAAAACACCGTTTGAACAGAATTCGACACAGCGTGGTTTTCCAGTTTTAGCGCAGCCATCACATTTATCAGAAAAAATTGTGGGAAACCAAGGGCCACCATCTGAGTATGCCAAAAGCGTTCACTGTTCTTGAATAGCTACTTTATCCCTAATTTCTTTCTCTCAATCTCTAGTTTCTTCTTGAGCACTTCAAAATATCCTTCAGGAGTCAATAGATTTTCTTTGTCAGCATCCGGGGTCTCAAGTTTTACTAAGACAAACCATCCTTCACCATATGGGTCTTTATTTGCCCGCCCTGGGCTATCACGCAACTTTTCGTTGACCTCTTCGATTATGCCGCTAACTGGTGATATTACATCAAGGACTGATTTTACTGACTCAAATGCGGCTACCTCATCAAACTGTTCAATTTTGCTGCCCACTTCCTTGAATTCAACGAAGACTATGTCGCTTATCATGTTCTGCAAGAAATCGGTAATGCCAACTTTCGCCTTGTCACCTTCGATTCTTGCCCAGCAATCATTCTCATTAAACAACAAATCTTTCGGAACGCGAAATGTCCATTTGTCAACCTTTATTTCAAAGGGTGCTTCAACCATCTAATTCACTTTCCCTACCAGTTTATCGATTTGAACCGCAATTTCCAAAGCAGTTTTCTCGGCTAATTCTTCTCCTTCAGGTCCTATATCAAATGCAGTGTTAGGTTTTAGGTTGTATTTCTGAGCACTTTGTGGCAAAAAGATTCTGCCTTTCATTTTTGCACCATTCTTTATGGCGATTTTTGTCGCACAACGTTCCACGCAGCCATCGACTATAATGCTAGGATACTTCTTTACGAGTTCTGAATAGGGTTTGACTTCAGCAACCAGAGGCGGAATGGAGACCAGAATCGTTTCGTTTGGCCTTAGCTTTTCCACTTTGAAAGCACAGGCACGAGCCACCGAACCTAAAGCTTTGTCCGTGCCGGCGCAAACGATAATGAGTACTTTTTCTCCTTCAATTGGTTGAGCGCTTATTTCTTGGAGTCCTTGCATAATATCTCATCCACTTTTTTCGCTATTTCTTCAGCTATTTTCATGGTTACTTCCATTTCTTGAGCATTTAACTTTTCATGCGACGTGGCTTTTACCTGCGGATACTTTTTCATAATTTCAGAAACCACAATTGTCGCCACTGGTTTTCCACTGTACTTTGTAGTTCCAATTTCGGCGCATTTTTTACCGCATCCATCCACCGCAATTGTTGGAAAAACTCTCGCGAATGCTCGTTCATCTTCGCCTCCTGCGAGAAAAAGCGGCAGACACAACGTTACAGTGTCATCAGGTCTGAGTTTCTCCAGCACTAAGCGTGTTGCGACTCGGGAAATTGTTCCTTCAGGCAAATCTTCACCGCTACAGCAAATGATTCCAACTTTATCTTTTGCCAGCGTCATTTTTTCTTCGCCTCAGCTAGAATTTCGTCAACTTTTTCTGCGACGTTTTTTGCGATTATTCCTGCAAGTTGGTCTCCCTCAGGATTTAGTTCTATTACACCTTCGGGTTTTAGTTTTCTGTTTTCGCGTAGGGCGTTTGTAACGATTATGTGATATGATAGTTTTCCTTGGGAAGCTTCAATGTTCTTTTTTGAACACTGGGCAGGACAGCCATCTATGGCGATGCAAGGGTTTTCTTTGACAAGTTGTACCGTTTGTGCGTCGCCAACCGTCAAGAGCGGCAGGCACGCAGTCCTAGTTTCTTCGGGTCTCAAGTGGTCAGTTACTTTGTATGTGGCCACTCGCCCAACCGTGCCTAAGCTTTTTCCTATACCGCTGCATGGTATGATTATTACTTGTTTCTTCATTGGTTTGTGTTCTCCCTGATGTTTTTGATTATGTTGAGGGTTTCTGGTTTTGATGGAAAGCCTAACGCTTCTGGTGCGCATACTTTGCGGCATGATCGGCAAAAGACCACACAGTTATTAGGGTTTGCAACTTTCAGCTTTTTTTCTTTTTCGTCTATCGTAAAAACGTTGTGGGGACAGAATTTGAGACACTGGGGGTCGCCTTCACAGAAGTTACATTTGCTATAATCGACTGCTGGGCACCAGGATATTTTGTTTCTTGGAACGCCCATGTAGGTTTCTTCGGTCATGATGGCGTTTCCTCTAACGTCTTTTTCACGAGCGCGACAGCCTCAAGAGCTGTCATGTTTCTAATGTCGAGCGGGATGAGGTATTTGTTGATATCGAGACCAGCGTTGGTGAAGCTGTCTTTGAAGAGTTTTTTCTGCATTATTGGGGCGCATCCCGCTATGAGATATCTTCGGTCTTTTTTAAGGAACTCGGCTAGAAAGCGTTCGCCATCTTCGTCGCAAAGCATCGGGTGAATGAAGGCGTATTCGACTGGTTGCTCCAACCGGATTATGTTTATGAAATCCCATATGTCCATTTTTGAAAAGCCGGGGCATTTTCCTGTGCAAACGCAGAAGATGAAGCCTACCTTCTTGTTTTCCATCAACGTCACCTGTTTGTTGGTGTTTAGAATGTGGTTCATAGCAATATTTAAATATTCTTATAGCCTAAGCTTTAATAGGGCATTCTGAAATGGGTGATGTGAACAAGTTCAGAAGCAAAATTTTCAAGTCTCTTTCAGACACTGGCAGGCTGGAGATTTTGGAGTTTTTGCGTGACGAAGAAAAATGTGTATGTGATATTGTCCAGTACTTTGGAATCTGGCAACCCATTGTTTCACGGCATCTTAAAATTCTGAGAGACTGCGGATTGGTGAAACAACGAAGAGAAGGAACTAGAAGACTCTATTCAGTGACAGACCCGAGAATATTTGAATTAATCGACTCGGCCACGGTAGATTTGGTGAATACCCTTTCAAAACGTGCGATCGAACAAATGGCCGTGTAAGAAAAAAGAAGGGAAAAAGGCACACATTCTCTTGACGGTATTTGCGCCTGTTCTTGTTGATGGCACGGATGATTTATTTCTCGCCTAAAACTGATTTTATGATGAGTTCTTTTGCTTTTCCTATGTCTTCTTCTGAAACGTACTGCATGACTGGTTTCAAGTCTTTTCCTATATCTTTGTGCAAAGCTTTTTTCTTCATGCCGATATCTCTTACGAGAACTATGCTCTTAGCGATGTCAAATCCTGCCTCTTCAACGACTTTTTTGCTGCACTCCATTGGGCAGCCGTCAACTGTTATCACTTTCTTTGCTGTCTTCGTCTTCCCAATGACTTGAGGAATTTTCGTTGATAAACCCGCCAAACAGCCTATGCTAACTTTAGCAAGACCTAATTCCTTCACGGCTTCCAAACTGGCAAGCCCAGCGGTAAGCCCTGTGTTGGAAAGCCCGCCGAAGCAAGTATAGATTATGTTTTCATGACTGGGCATACTTTCGTTCCAATGCTTGTTAGTTTGGGCCATCTTATGCCCCTCCAGAGTTTCTGCATATTTGCATCACTTTGTTCACATGTGTTTGAAAATCTTCAATTTGTTTCGTCACCAGATTTTTCTCCTTCATATTTGGTTTTCACGGCTTGGTTTGTTTTGTATATCTCACGATACACGCGCAGGGTTTATAGTATAAGAATATTGAAATATTGCTATTAACTTCCTGCTCTAAACAGCAAGAAGATGAAATCAATGGAAAACAAAATCTTGAGCCAAAAACTGGAAGAAATCTTGGGCTTAGACTCTCCACCAATAGCCGTGAAAATCGTAAAAGCAGAAGAGACTTTACCTGACGTAAAATTGGTAACTCAACACAGCAGGTACTGCCAACTTCTCATGCTATCTAGAAAAGGACAAACTCTAATGCTAACAGCAGAAAACGTAGCCTGCCCAGCAGCAAAAGCAGCGCTGGGACTTGGACCCTTGCCCGAGAAAATCGCGACAGGAGAAATGCTCTGCACGCTGGGACTTTTCACAAGCAAAGAAGCCGCCGCGAAAACCATGAGCATGATACCCCGGATAAAGCTTGGCGCCGCAAAAGCTATCGTCGCAGGACCACTAAAAGATTTTCCATTAGAGCCAGATGTTGTCATTATCGAAAGCACTCCAGAGCACATCATGTGGCTTGGTCTGGCTAGAAACTTCAAGGAAGGCGGAAGACTTAACTTAAGCTCGTCCATTTTCCAAGCCGCCTGCGTCGACGTAACCGTAGTACCGTATCTATCTGGGGACATTAACATGAGTCCTGGCTGTTACGGATGCCGCCAATCCACCGACACACCACCTGAACACATGTTCGTGGGGATCCCCGCCAAGCTCTTACCTGAAATCGTTGAGTCTTTAGAGACGTTATCCAAAAAAGCAATGAAATCAGTCAGGGAAAAAAGCGTTTACGCACTCTATGCTAAAGGATTGCCTTAAACTTCCCGGGGGTGACTTGAGCATTGGCAAATGTAGTTGACATAAACAAACTTGTAGAGTTCGCTCAGAAGAAAGATTTGTTAAATACGATGGAGAGTCGTCGCCAAGTAAGGAAGGACTTGCTAAAAACCAGCAACTTCAACATAGTATTAATCTGCCTTGAGACTGGCCAAGAGATTCCCTCACGCCCTGAACCTTATGGCGTATGTTTTTACGTTATTAGTGGAAAGTGTGTATTCTCAGTTGGCAATGAGAAAGTTGAATTGACTGGTGGAAACATGATTTTTACGCCAGCAGGTGAGGCACGAGGTATAAAAAGTGTTGAAAGACTAACACTATTAGGTATTCAGGACCCTCATTAGGTAAATTGGTTCTACCTTAACACAACTAAGGCAGCAATTGCTTGTTTTTATTTTAGGCACCAAAACCCTCTTTTTTCTTGAACTTTTTCTGGCTTCATTGCCTTTGCTTCCGTAGTTAAAGCCAAATTAGTTGCTTTGGTGATACCTTTTACGCTAAAATGGCAAAGTGCCTTGGCTGGTTAGGCTGTCCAGAAAGAGTAGACTTCCAGTGTCTCTTTCTCAAATTGCTTTTTTAAGATGACCTTGACCTCATCTTCATCTAAGTTGAGGATTCCGTTTTTGTCTTTGTGAAGTGGGATTCCTGTTTCTCTGAGTGCTTCGCCTTTTGGGAAATCTAGAAAAATGTAGTAGCGTTTGTCGTGCAGCATTATGATTCTTAGGGTTGTGAGTTCTTTGTTGGGTGAAAAGCCGTTTTGTTCAAGAATAAACACGATTGAGCCAGGTTTCTTTTCGCTGACTAGACGTTGGAATTCTTGCCAACTTCTAGTTCTCACATGACCCTCAGTCATTATATATCGCCTAAATAGCTTTCAGTTAGCGTTGCAGGCTGTAGACGGTCTCCTGTATTTCAAATCGCATTATTGCACGTTGTTGCATCTCTGATAATAGCAATATTTAAATTTTATTATGATATATTCTTTCCAAACGGAAGCTAAACAGCGAGTGAGAGACAATGCCCAAAGAAGAGAAGAAGAAAAGCTGGAAGGAAACACAACGCGAGAGACAAACAGAACAACAGAGAACTCAACAAGCATACCAAGCGCAAAGAGAACGAGACGAAAAGAAAAAACCACGAAAATCATCCCTGAATAAACTATTCTTGGGAGTGGCTCTCATTGTTTTGATGTTAACAGCTTATGGAACGTGGCAATACTATGAGGGACAAAAATCTGCACCAATTGCAACAGGCGGGGTAAATCCTTCGCCGATTGGTTCAGCGCCGAACTTCTCCTTGAAAGACATAAACGGAACCCGAGTCTCTCTCAATCAGTTTAAGGGAAAGGTAATTGCGGTTCATTTTATGGCGCTTGCAGGCTGTAGTGGGCAATTATATCCCATAAACGATAATCAACTCCAACAACTTAGGACCGTATGCGGCAAGTACTGTGGCAAAGGTCAAGTTGCCCTAGTAACAGTTAGTGTGGCCAGCTGCCAAGGTTGCGACACCATCCTTGCACAAATCCGCGATTACTATAACATCTCTTGGGTCCTAGGAAACGACTATGATGATGAAAAACTGGACATAATCGACTCTTACGCAGATTATTCGATCTATGACGGGACTATTGTCCTAATAGATCAGGCATTCAATGTTGCCCAAGTATACACTGACACGATAACGGCTGACTTGTTGTCGTCAAAAATTGGCCAACTCTTGCAGGTGGCATGAACGGATGTTTGAGAGTTCAATAAACTTATTTATCCTAGGCGTTGTAACTTTTCTTTCACCTTGTTCCATTGCGCTCATTTCAGTGTATCTAACCTATGCAGTAGGAAGCAGCACAAGCATTCGCAGAGGACTCGTAATTGGTTGCAGCTTCGCCGTAGCCATGTGCCTGGTTTTCTTTTTCATAGGTTACGCTGTTTCCTCTCTAATTCCAATAGGATTGACCAGCTACAGATCAGTCTTCTTCAGCATTTCAGGCGTTCTGCTTATTCTCTTTGGACTCAATAGCTTAGGGTTGCTCGAGAAAGCCGGGGTGACCGGCAAGATAGGCAGATCTTTGACCGAAAGCACAAACGCGCTGAAGATGGGCGCATTAACGCGGTTTTCTGGATATAACTACGCAATTGGCTCTTTTTTGTTCGGGGCAGTTATTTCCCTTGCTTTAGGGCCTTGTTCTCTATCCCTAGTTTTACCCGCTATATTGTTGACCATGTTTACTGCTCCGACAGCTTTCCATGGAGGCCTGTTACTTTTAATGTTTGGTCTGGGTCATGCATTACCGGTTGTTTTTTTAAGTGTGTTGCTGGCATCTGCACGGAAGGCGGTAAGCGACAGAATCATTAACACGGGTAAGTGGCTGAAAAAGGTTTTTGGAATTGCTTTTCTCATAATTGGCATAATTATCGTCGGATATGGGCTGGGAGGTATTTTGGCATGAAAAAGAATAGGCTGAAGGTCGAAGTCTTCCTTCCTCTTGGCTCTTGTGCATGCTCTTTTGGACCATTATTGGAAAAAGTTGGGCGGGTGACTTCGAAGTTTAAGGACTCTGTGGATGTCCAAATGAAATCGAATACTTCAAAGGAAGCTTGCAAATACGGTTTTACTGGCTCATGCGTGATAGTGGACGGAGCTGTTAGATTCTCAGCAGATTTTGATGAAAAAAAGCTTGAAGAAGCGATTATCCAGAGAAGCATGAATGGGCGATAACGATTTCAATGGATCGTCTATTTCCCCATAAGTTTTCGTTAAAAATTGAAGCATAAAGAGAAGACTCATTATGAAGCAGACTTGGATGGAATAGAATTGTGCCTGTTAGAAGAAACTATTGTTCTATTAGAGTCAGATAGCATTTTGTATTGCGCCTTCAAGACAGTCGTCATTAAAAAAGACTTATCGCCCAAAATATGTGAGTAATAACCGAATAAACAAAAAACGGGTCCGATGGGATTTGACCCGCATCAACATGAAGCAATTTAGTGTTTTCTTCGTCTAAGCATGAGCGCTACAGCAACAATCACCGCGACAGCGATTACGGCAGCTACCGGGTAAATAGTTTCTGCTGGTATAGACAGGGTTGGTTGAGGTGTTGGCGAAGATGTAGTTTGCTCTGAAGGCAACGAAGAAGGACTTGGCGAAGGCGATGTTGAAGCAGAAGGTGTAGTTGTAGTGGAAGGGGTGCCGAAAGCGTAAACGCCATGGTCCCAAGATCCGACATAAACAATGCCATTGTCAACGGCAGGAGAAGAATTCACGTGGCTTTGGGTTGCGTAATTCCATATTTTAGCGCCCGTTGATGCGTCAAAACAATAAACATTACCGTCCCAACCCCCCACGTAGACGTAGCCGCCGGCAACTGCAGGAGAAGAATTCACACCACCTTGGGTTGTGTAGTTCCAAATTTTCGCGCCAGTTGACGCGTCAAGGCAGTAAACATTTGAAGATAAATCATTCTGATTCGTGTCTGATTCCCATGATCCCACATAAACGTAACCGTCGGCAACGGCGGGAGAAGAGTCAACCCAACCTGGAGTTGTGTAGTTCCATATTTTGGAGCCATTTGATGCGCTAAGGCAATAGACGTTATTGTCTTCGGACCCTATGTATACGTAACCGTTAACAACCGCGGGAGAAGACTGAACTATGTTCCCAGTCGTGTAGGTCCAAATTTCTGCGCCTGATGCTGCGTCTAGACAATAAACATTAAAGTTGGTGGAACCCACGTAGACGCGACCATCGACGACTGCAGGAGAAGACTCAATCAAGCCGCCTGCTGTATAGTTCCATATTTTTGCCCCCGTTGTTGCGTCGAGGCAGTAGACGTTTCCGTCCCAAGATCCAACGTAGACGCGCCCATCAAAAACCGCGGGAGAAGACTGCACAGTGTTTCCGGTTGTGAAATTCCATACTTTTTCGCCTGTGGAAGCATTCAGACAATAGACGTTACGGTCGTAGCATCCAAAGTAGACATAGCCATCGGCAACCGCCATAGAAGAACCTATCGCTGGACCTCCTGCTCCTGGACGGCTTTGGTTTCTGGCCGGGATTGTGTAGTTCCATATTTTGGACCCGTCTGATGCATTAAGGCAGTAGGCGATTCCGCCATCAGAGCCTATATAGACATAGCCGCCAACGACTGCGGGAGAAGCCCAAACTACCATATTAGTCGTAAAGTTCCACAGTAAAGTGGCGGAAGTTGCTGTGGGTGTGCTGGTGGAGTAACCTGTGTGGGTGAGATCATGATGGAACATTGGCCAGTCATCCAAGGAAGAACTAGCGAAGACCTGCGGCACAGCGTAAAAGGAAAAGAGAAGTGAGATTAGAAGAACGCCATAGAGGATGTTTTTGAGTTTTAGGTCTCTTAAGCCGTCCAACATGTTCCTGTCCCCAGTTTTAATCAACCAGAACAAAGATGTGAATATTTAAATATTGCCATGTTCTCCATTAAATTATGCCTCCAAAACCAGACAACCCGCACAGGCTCAAAGCCAAGATTTTTTATGCGCTCTCAGACCCAATCAGGCTTGAAATAATGGGGTTTATTCGCGACGCAGAAAAATGCGTTTGCGAAATTGTGCCGCATCTGAACCTTATTCAGCCTGTGGTTTCGCGTCATCTGAAAATCCTCAAAGGCTGCGGATTAGTTGTGGACCGGAAAGATGGGACTAAGCGGCTTTACTCGGTTACTGACGCTAGAATATACCAACTTATTGACGACATAACGCCTGAATTGGCAATTGCTTTAACCCAGAAGATTATGGAACAAATGATTTGCTAACAGGGGAAAACTCATGACAGGCGAACATGGGAAACAAACAGCAGAGCATGTTAAAAAGGAGCTTTCGTTGGGGCTTTGGGAAAAGTACCTGACCCTCTGGATAGCCCTGTGCATAGTTGCTGGTTTGTTGCTTGGAAGATTTGTCCCCGAATTTGGGCAGTTCATGGATTCCCTCAAGTTTGCCCAGCTATCAATTCCAATAGGCATATTGTTGTTCTTCATGATGTACCCAACTGTTGTGGGTATAAAGTTTAGCGACGTGAAGCTGGCTGCGCGAAACCCTAAGCCTTTGTTGGTCACGATATTCGCTAATTGGGTAATAGCTCCGGCTTTGATGACTTTGCTTGCTAATACTTTTCTTGCTGGGAACCCTGAGTACATTGCAGGCGTCATACTTCTAGGCTTGTCTCCATGCACCGCCATGGTTATGTGGTGGATGTTCCTCGCGAAAGGCGACATGGCTCAAGGCCTCATCAACACCGCGTTCAACGCTTTGCTGATGCTCTTTCTGTACGCTCCCTTAGCTGCACTATATTTGGGCGTCAGCAACATTCCAGTTCCATGGGATCTGATAGCACTCAGCGTTTTGGTTTTCATAGCGCTTCCCGTAGGTGCAGGCGCCTTGTCGCGCAGGGTTATTATTCAAAAGAAGGGCGAAGAATGGTTCAAGGACCGTTACAATCCGGCTGTGGGCAAAATCTCCATCGTTGCGTTGCTGCTGACGTTGGTTGTTTTGTTCTCGTTTGCGGGGCAAACTATCCTTAACAATCCGTTTCTTGTGGGTTACCTTGCAGTGCCCAACCTAATTCACTACGCAGTCATGATCACGTGGACTTATCTGTTAGGCTATTTCTTGGGGTGGAAATACGAAACCGCCATCGACACCACAATTATTGGCAGTAGCAGCCACTTTGAAGTTGCCATAGCCGTAGCCACGACACTCTTTGGCATCAGTTCAAAAGCAGCACTTGCAACAGTAATTGGACCACTCTTTGAAGTGCCCCTGATGCTTTGCGTTGTCAAACTTGGGTTGCGGACAAGGAAGCATTTTCCGAGAAAGAAAAAAGCTGGCGCGTAATTTCTTTTTTTTGTTAGGTGGTCCAGAATGAGTAGACCGCTAATTTCTCGTTTTCGAACTGGGTTTTTAAGTAGTTTTTGATGTCGTCGTCTTCTAAAAAGCGATTTCCATTCTTGTCTTTGCGCAGGGGAATTCCTGTTTCTCTGAGGGCTTCATCTTTGGGGAAGTCGATGAAAATGTAATATGTCTTTTCGTAGAGCATTATGAGTCGAAGAACGGTGATTTCTTTGTTTGGGGTGAATCCGTTCTGTTCTAAGATGTAAACAATCGACCCCGGCTTTTTCTCGATGACTAAGCGCTTGAATTCCTCCCACTTGCGAATTCGCATCTGTCCATTGCTAAATTGTGGTACAGAAGCCTCGTCCACCCCGTTTTTTGCAGGCATCAGGCAGTCTCCAAATGCAATGTTATTCAGTTCTTGATGGGTTATTTTTCTGTTTTTTTATAGTGCTGGGAGTCTTATTATTCCGTCTATTTCGTTGAAGTCTTCGTCGAATGAGTATATTTCGGTCACGCCATTTAGTTTCATGACGTCAACGGCTAATGCGTCGTTGGCTTCCAGTTTCAAGTCATCGCCCATTTCAGCAGCGGCAAAATATGCCTCTCGGGTTACGTCTGTGATTCGTATGTTGTCTAGCATGAAAAGTCCTCGAACAACGGTTTTTAGCTCTTCTTGTGGCATACCGTGCTTGAGAATGTTCACCACTTCAGATACGTGTACAACGGTCATTATGACGTCTTCTTTTCCCTGCGATACGTTGGTGATTATCTTCTTAGCAAGCTCCTTCATCTGTTTCTCTTTTTGAGTCAACTGCTTTTTCGGTTTGTAATAAGCATAGATGAAGACGTTAGCGTCCAAAAATCTCATTTGCCTGCCTCGTAGAATTTCTTCTCGAACTGCTTCCAGCTTCCTATTGCTTCGACACCAAGGTCGATCTTGTCAAAGTTTTCAGTTAAATCAACGCGACGTTTAGGAACCAACTTCAAGTAGCCCTTCCTCTTGATGACGTACAACTCACGACTTTCACCTATCTCGGCTTCACGCCAGTCCGCAGGCAGGATGAGACGACCCTGAGAATCCACTTTCTTGACTTCAACACCACTTTCCAACCATTCCACCACAAAATACAGGATTATCCCACGAATATAAGTTTTCACCCAAATTTTCTTGAAAAGAAGGATCCATTCAATTAAGCGCAAAGAATCGCAAAATGGTGAGGCTGCCCGTCCCTAAACCCGAAAGGGTTCAGAACCTTATCAAAACAAGAGGGGATAGTCTTCTGGTCTCAAACAGGTGGCGCCCAGTAAAGAGTTACAGACAACTCTGCCAAAAAAACGATGGAGTTTTCACACAGTCTGAAACGGGTACGAGTCCTTATGCTTCAAACTTGAGCACTAATGCTTTGTTAGTGTTTGGTTTACCTTAGTACAAATAGCGGAAGGAAAGACCCGAACTGGAACTTTGGTGCGGTTGCCGGGCTCTAAACTTCAAGTTCGGTTCCCGCCCTTTTTGTTGTTTCTCTAAATGATTTCTTGCCTGGCATTGAGTGATTCCACCTATGTACAATACATTAAGCGTGGCAAGCCAAAATACCTTTTCCAGATTGTTTTGTTTAGGAAATTGGTTTTCTGTTTTCCAGAATACTTACGGTATCTTGAAATTGCTATCAGTTGCTTTGTCTTCTTGGGCAGCCTCAATAACCGTGTTTAGCAGCGCAGCCAACTGCTTGACTTTACCTTTACTCTGCTGATACTTCTCTCCGAACATCACGGAAGCTAACGTCAACACTGCGCCGACTAAAACGGCTAATGAGGCATAATCCATGCTTAAAACAGAAAATACATCTCAAATATAGCATATTTTCACCAAAAAAAGTAACCCTGAAACTGCTACCTTTGAAAAGGAACATTGCAACGGGTGCTTTTGGTTTCAAGAAAAAACAAGATCATCGCCCGAAGGGTTTTCATTCTCTCTCCAAAATTCCGTCCGCCAAAGCCCCAGCAAACCCTCAAAAAGCATAAGCAAAAAAACTTTGACCACAACTAGTTTTTTGCGACTACTTCTTCTGCCTTGGGTGGATTGAAAAAGAGTGTTTCAAAATGAAGCTCGACAAATTCGCTTCTTGACCTTTTCTGCCATGTGGCTTCTTGGTCTTTTTGGGAGTGTGCGGTTTGAGAGGGCTCTTTAGGTTTTTTCTTTGGCTGTGTTCCATTGAGTTTCAAAATAGTTGTGTACTAAAGCTACAATGGTCGGGTAGTTTGACCATAGCATGCAAGCGTTTTCCAGACCAGCTTCTGCATCAGTTGAAATGTACGTTTCTCTCTCGTCAAGGCATGCAAACACTGTAGTAGGCAAATGGGGCATCCATCTCACCTCAAAGTTTGGTTTAGACAAGAGCGAGGGCTCAATTCTCTCAACGAAGCCTTCGTCTTCCGTATTCACAATAACTCTTACCTGAACACCCTTCTCTAGGGCTTCTGCATACTTGTATTTCGAGAGTGATATAGAGAGTCTCTTCCACGACGATGAGACATCGATGCTTCTCTGGGTACGATCAAATGATTCTTTTATTCTCAAGGCAAGTGTTTCCTTTTCAGGAATCATGAGGCATCGATATTCTTCTGGAAACAAGCCCTTTTGGTTGCGGCATTGGTCCTTCACTATCTTTTTGGCCATAGTCTGCAAGTCGGAGACTTCGTTTTTCTTGCGCTGAAGCAAAATCGAAACTCCCTCTGCAAGGGGGATTGCCCTGAACTCGCTTGGTGTGGCTATTACTTTTTCAACTAAACCTGCTTTTTGCAGGTCAAGAAGTATGCGGTACAAGTCTTGTCGGGCTACGCCTGAAAGCTGCCATATCGCCTTTGCCTTTCCAGTTCCCAGCTTGGTCATGTTTAGGTAGACTTTTGCCTGCGAATTTGTCAGACCTAGCTGTACTATAGTTTGGAAGCACTCTTTGTCGTCAGACATTTTTCTTCTCCACAGACCGGGTTTGACCATATTAAGTTTGCGGTTTTCTTAAGATTTTTTGCTTTTTGTAAGCGGAGACACATACGCCAAGTTGTTAAGTATCAGTTGCACAAATAACGTTTCCAGAGAAAATAGGAAGAATACAAAAATGCATGAAAAACTTAATGTTAAATCAGCAAAAAACAGAGGAAACAAAATGTTAGCTTCTATTACTTTGATTCTTATTCTGACTATCGCTATAGCTTTCCCATTGGTAGCTCAAAACACGACTGTTGTTACTGCGCAATCATCGTCAAACATCAACCTGCTACAATATGAATGGCGCCAGGTTGGTAGTGACTCCGGACTTACTCATTATTCCTCAGGACCAGCTCCATCTTCCCCCGACGTACTTTGGCAGAGAAACGTAAGCGGTGCTCCTGTTGCCTTTGGTGGCAAGCTTTATTCTATCGACAGAAACTTTATCATAGCGATGGATCCGTTCACAGGCAGCATTATTTACAATGTAACTGCGCCGCCGATTTCTAACAGAACAACCACCGTGACCAAATTATTTAAGATCGACGAAAACCGTATGGGAGTAGTGGTGTCTTCCGCCGTAACTTCAAGTTCACCGGCGATTTGGGCGCTTCGAGTATTAGCCATTGCCGATGGAAGTCTTTTGTGGACCGATACTGAACCCAAAATAAGTGGAGCTAGAGATTCAGAGTTCACTTATGTAACTGAGGAAAAGATGGCTTACGTAGCATGTGGTAACAAAACAGGTACCGGAACAGCGGCGGCTAGAGGTTATGGAATTCTTGAAGCTTGGGATCTTTCCGACCCGACAAAACCTTCACTTTCATGGACATACTATGCAGACGGAACTATTTCCGGACCTGTTTACGGTGATGGCAAATTGTTTCCTAACGGAGGAACCCCTCGTGAAGTGTGCCTAGACGCAAAAACCGGAAAAGTACTTTGGGACACGCAACTGACAGGTTGTCCATGGTACCAAGGCACCTACTACGAGGGTAAAGTACTTCGGGGTTTGCTGGATAATAGTTTTGTAGCTATTGATGCAGACACAGGAGAAGTTCTGTGGTCGGTAAGGCCCAGCGCCTATGGTTTCTGGAGTAGTGGAAATGCGGCAGCCTATGGTATGGCTTACATGGCCAATGTAGACGGCTATTTCTATGCTTTCAATGCAACCACTGGACAAATTGTGTGGAAATACGAAGGCCCTGGCTTGATGTACCCTGGTTACGTACAAGTCGCAGATGGCAAGGTCTACGCAACGACTGGACAAGCGACACTTTCACCGCTTACACCTGAAACCTCTAGATCCGAGTATACTTGTTTCGACGCTTTGACTGGAAAGGTACTTTGGCAGGTGCAAGAAGAATTTGGTTCTGGTCCTGGAGATTCTGCCGCCATAGCATACGGTAACTTCTATGCAGTTAATACAAAAAGGACAGGTGCACCATCAGTACTCACACTGACATGTTTTGGACCCACCAAGGATTGGTCAATGTTCCTAGGCAATCCAGCTCACACGGCAATCGGATACGGGGGACCCACAAATGCAATTCTAAGATGGAAATTCCACACAAACGGTATAGTCATGTCCTCTCCAGCTGTCGTACAAAGTAAGGTCTATGTCGGTTCATTCGATAAGAACATATACTGTCTCAACGCCAGCGACGGAAGCAAGATTTGGAACTTCACGACGGGGAACTTCGTAAGATCTTCGCCTGCGGTAGTTAATAATAAGGTTTACAGTGGCGCTGATGATGGTTTTGTTTACTGCTTGGACGCAGGTACAGGTGAGCAACTATGGAAAACAGCAGTTCCTGGTTCTGTGCTTCACATTATTACTGGTACGACAGTGGAATACCGTAGCAGTCCCACCGTAGTTAGCGGGAAGGTGTATGTAGGTTCGCTTGACGGCAAAATTTATTGCCTTAATGCTAACAGTGGTGCTGTGCTCTGGACCAAACAGACTACAGGCGCAATACTCTCAACGCCGACCTTCATTGCTGGCGACGGCCTCTACTTTGCATCAGTTGATGGATTTGTTTATAAACTAAATCCAGACAACGGCGACATCTTATGGAATCAGTCCACGCCCATAGGAAAGAACATTCAAATGATGGGAACACCCGCAATAGGTGATGGTAAGGTATTCATACCGTCAGGGGCTGCAACTCTTGCACCTGCCGGAATTGGACAGTTTTACTGCCTCAACGCTACTACGGGGGGGTTCGTTTGGAAGGTTAACGAGCTGCCTGGTAGCGGAAGCATGGAACCCATTTGGTCAATGATATATTTGAATGGCAGAGTGTATACTGGTGATTTCTTCAGCTTTACCTGCATCAATGCAACAGGTGGAAACAAGATATGGAGCACCTTCCTGACTAGAGAACATTACGGCACCCCAGCCTACAGCGATGGCAAGTTCTATGTACCAAGTGACTCCTTTGGCATCTACATCGTAAATGCCACATCAGGTGACAAGTCAGCATATATAGGCGTCGATGGACAAGTGTGGTCTTCTCCAGCAATTTACGGAAACAAACTGTATTTTGGAGCTAACGACTGGAACGTCTACTGCTTTGAGCAATCTTCTGCAGGCACTACATACTACAATATACCTGCTCCTTCGCCGATCGCTACGCCAACTCCTTCACCATCGCCCACTGTTACGCCAACTCCTTCACCATCACCCACTATTGCACCCACCCCGTCACCTTCCGCCGTTATTACGCCAACTCCATCGCCCTCACCCTCAATTACGCCAGTCCCATCAGTTGCAGGGTTATTCATGCCCTTTGAAATGGTATATTCTGGAATTGCTGTGGTGACCGTAGCTTTAGTCGTTGCAATAGCAGCTCTGGTGCTTGGGCTTCGCAAACGCAAGTAAACACAAAAAAACCAAACTCTTTCCTTTTTTTCTTTAGTTGCATAGGCAAAAAACAGGGGCTGAGTGGGCTCTGGCGGTTAAACTCCTAAAGTGGTAGCAAGGGATTTTCATTCTCTCTCCTAAAATTTTCTGTCCGCCAGAGCCCCAGCAAACCCTTCGTATTAGCAAGGCGCAATTCACGCTACAGTTGACTCTATTTATAGAGGGGGGTAGGCGCCTGTAGAGCAGTAGACGCTAAATCAAAGTGCAGTCGTCATATTTGGAGCCTAATAGTAATAGTATGCAGTTACCTATAGGGGGTAGGTCAAAGCTCCTTCCAGCACAAAAAAGGGTGGGGAGGGGGTAGGCAAAAGGTAGGCTACCTATCAGAGGTCAAACCCAGCGGCATTAAATTCTATATAATAGGGGCTATAGTCTTTTCCGAGCACTAGAGCGTTTGCTTCGACAAAAAAGAGAGAAGGGAAGCTAACTGATTATTTTCCCATGACTTTCTTCGCGGCGATTTCTATGTCTTCAGATTTGATGGTTTTTCTTCCAGCGTGCATCGCAAAGTCTAAGGCTTCCTTGGCGATTTTAACGCCGATTTCCTCTAAGGCTTTAGCGAGTTCTTTGGCTGCGGCTTCACTTACTCTGTCAGCGCCAGCTTTCTTGCATAATCTGTGCATGGGAGCTACTGCTAATTCTAAATCGGCCATAAAGACCCTCTGCAGCTTCTTTTTCTTTTTAAAGCAATATTTAACCTTTTTTGTCCCAAATTTCTTTAAATTGCCCAGTAACATGGTTTTTTTCACAGGAAAAAAGAAAATTTTAAAGCACCCCGCATGATATATTGGCGGCTAAGGTGTCTTCAAAATGAAGCTAGTAGACGCACACATTCACCTTTCAGACCCAAAATACACTGGGCACACGGATGAACTAGTAGAAGACGCCAAAAACGCAGGCGTTGCAGCGTTGGTTTCTAACGCAATGGACCTTGCGACAAGCATCGAAGCAATAAAGCTGTCCGAAAAGTATCCCGACTTAGTGTACGTTGCCTTGGGAATTCACCCGTGGAACGTGAACGTGCTCAAACCTAACGAACTCGAAGAAACCCTGAAGCTGATTTCTAGGCAGAACCAAAAGAAATCCATCGTCGCCATCGGAGAAATCGGCTTAGACTGCAAGTACGAAGCGATATGGGACCAACAAATCATGGTCTTCGACAAGATGCTGCGCTTGGCAGAACAGCTTGACCTGCCAGTTATTATTCATTCGCGGGGAACAACCGAGTTTATCGTGGACATGCTCCCATCATACAACCTTAAACGTGTATTGCTCCACTGGTTCAGCCACCCCATGAGTGCCCTGTACAAAGCCATAGAACACGACTACTACATCACCGAAGGGCCACCAGTAGCGTACTCAAACGGCATACGCGAAGTCGTAACCCAAACCCCGTTAACTAACTTATTGACGGAGACCGACGGTCCAGTGCTGTTCAGGAAATCACCCTTCAACGGGCAAATGACGAAACCCTCCTTCATAGGCGAAGTTGTGCGCGCAATTGCTGACGTCAAGAAAATGGCTGCCGAAGACGTTGCAGATCAGATTATTCGCAACTTTGAAACTTTCTTCAACATAAAACTCAGCTGACAACGGCATTCTGATTTTGCGTTTTTCTGCCTGATTCGTACGATTGAGGCGTAAGCTTAAATTAAGCCTCGCTTCTATTGAGAGTTTGCTTTTACGCCTTTCAAGCGTTGAAGACCAAACAAGACTCATAGTAATGTATGACCGGAGGAATAATGGTTGGGAAAAGTAAAGACGGAACAGGTAAAGCGCTTAGCTAAGGAACTTATCACACGTTACCCAGACAAGTTCACCACCAATTTTGACGACAACAAACACATGGTGCACCAGCTTACAGAGGGCGCAACGACGAGAGTGCGAAACCAAGTTGCTGGCTACATAACTAGGACAGTCACATTGAATCAACACAGTTCCATAATTGAAGAAGTTCTCGAAGAGGGAACTGACGAAGAGTAGGAAGCGTAGCCTGGAAAATACCTTATGATGGACGAGTACAGGCGCGGATGGGCGCTAAGGTACCTTCGCGAAGCCAAAGCCGAACTGGAAGCAGCGCGGAAGATACCATACATGGCACCAAGCCTGATGCTGGAAGCCATCCGAAAAGCCCGAAACGCCATCTACTACAGCCTAGGCGAACCCGCATTCATAGAAATTCTCGTTCGCGAAGAGATAGGAAAACCTAAACCTGCAAACGACGTCATTCTGCGTTTTCTAATCGAGATTGAGACGACTGTGCAGCAGCTCGCACAATTGGAAGAAGTGAATGCGGACGCCATGATGAAGCAGGCAGACACTCTTGTACAGGTGGCTTCCGAGTTCGTTGAAACCTTGACGGAAGAAAAATTAGACAGTTAACTTATTCGCATTTTCTACAGTTGCATCAACCTTTTTGCACCGCGTTTTTCAGGGAGTTTTATTAGCTCTCGTTCGTTACAGACTTTATTAGCGCTGGAGAGTCAAACCCTTTAACGGTCACTGGTTAAATGATTCAGACAAAAAACAAAAAGCAACTGATAGAAAACGGCGAAACCGAGCTGGTTAGGCGAGCAAGGGCTTTAGCCTTGCAAAGCCTCGAATGTGCTTTGAACGCTGTTGACCCAAAACAATTGTTACACTCCAAACTCTCATTAAAGAGATCGAATCTCCGCGTGGACGGTTCTTCTTTTGACCTGAAAAATTTCAGGAATATCTATGTGGTGGGCGGTGGCAAGGCAAGCGGTTTAATGGCTGAGGCATTGGAAGAGATTCTGGGCAAACAAATCACTGCAGGAATCGTCAACGTTCCTTATGGAAGCAAACAAAAGACTCGCGCCATAGAACTTCACGAAGCTAGTCACCCTGTTCCAGACCAAGCTGGCGTTGAAGGGACTCAGAGGATGATAAAAATCGCGGAACAAGCAGACAAAGATGATTTTGTCATATGCTTGATTTCGGGCGGTGGCTCAAGCCTCATGCCCCTGCCCCGAGAAGGTGTTTCTCTCGAAGACAAGCGGGAACTCACAGGTGCCTTGTTGAAGAGCGGCGCTACCATAAACGAAATTAACGTCGTCCGAAAACACCTTTCAGATTTCAAAGGCGGGTGGCTCGCCAAAAAAGCTTATCCTGCCGCAGTCCTGAATCTTATCCTCTCGGATGTAGTCGGTGACTCTCTGGATTCCATCGCGTCTGGTCCAACCGTTCCTGACTCTTCAACTTTTGCTGACGCCAAAGGGGTGTTGGAAAAATACGGCTTATGGGAAAATGCTCCGTTTTCTGTTCGCAAAGTCTTGTTCGAAGGTACAAAGGGTCTTATTGCGGAAACGCCGAAGGCTGGAGATCCCGCTTTTGAGAAAGTTTACAATGTGGTGGTGGGAAATAACCAAACCGCTAGTGAAGCCGCAGTTGACTACTTGAAGTCGGACGGGCTGAACACGTTTTTGTTAACCGCTACTTTGGAGGGAGAAGCAAAGCATGTGGGAACAGAGCTCGCGGCATTGGCTCGCGAAGTTGCGGCTTCTGGCCACCCCGTTCACAAGCCTGCTGGCATAGTTGTTGGTGGAGAAACAACAGTTACGGTTACTGGAAAAGGCTTGGGCGGAAGAAATCAGGAACTAGCTTTGGCAGCCGCCTTAAAGCTCAAGAATGCTGAAGCTTGCGTGTTGGCTTCTCTAAGCACGGATGGCGTTGATGGACCGACAGATGCCGCAGGCGCAATCGTTGACGGATTCACTTTAACGAGGGCAGCACGGTTGGGGTTGAATCCTGAAGAGTTTTTAGTTGACAATAATTCTTACCATTTCTTTTCGAAACTGGAAGATTTGATTGTTACGGGGCAGACGGGTACGAATGTTAACGATATATCTGTGATTGTGGTTCTCTAAACCGTGAGCGGGAAGCGAAGATGGCTGTTACTTTGAAGTTCATTGGCGCATTGCGTCACGTTTCAGGCGTTGAAAAGCTTGCCTTAAACTGCAAGGATGGCGCTTCGCTAATGGATTTGGTGAACGAGGTAACCAAAAATGTGCCCGCGCTCAGGCGAAGCCTGCTTGACGAGCAGCTTGGAGAGCCCAAGCCTAACGCGTTGATTCTTGTGAACGGCAGAGAAATCAGCGTGCTAAACGGCTTAGAAACGAAAGTAAAGGATGGGGACGAAGTAGTTTTCGTTCCCGTTGTGCACGGAGGCTAAACGTGCCAGTCCCAATAATCACCCTGACAACGGATTTCGAGTTAAAAGACCCATATGTGGCGGAAATGAAAGCCGCCATTCTGAGCATTTGCCCTAGCGCCGTCATAGTTGACATAACGCATGAAGTGGAAAAATTCAACGTACGTATGGGGGCTTACATGCTGGCTTCGGCATCGCCATACTTTCCCGAGGGCACGGTTCATGTGGCTGTTGTAGACCCAGGCGTTGGCACTAAAAGACGCCCCATTATAGTGCAGGCGGCGCGCAGTTTCTTCGTCGGACCAGACAATGGCTTGTTAATCTTGGCGGCTGAGGCCCAAGGCATAAAGCGCATGCACGAAATAGCTAGCCGACGATTTATGTTGCCTCATGTTTCCCGCACCTTTCATGGGCGAGACATTTTTGCTCCTGCCGCAGCCCACTTGGCAAAGGGCGTTCCCATTGACGAATTTGGTCCCGAAATAACTGCGGTCGCAAAACCAAAGTTTACCAAGGTCACGCGAGGCAAAGATGCCTTGATTGGTGAGGTCTTGCATGTGGATGGTTTTGGAAACATAATCACCAACGTACGCGCCAAAGATCTAGAGAACCTAAAGGAAGGCGCATTGCAAGCTGAATTGCATCAATTCGAATTTCAGTTGAAGTTTTCCAAGACCTACGCGGAAGCCAAGCCTCAAGAGCCCATAGCCCTCATAGGAAGCCACAATTACCTTGAGATAGCCCTGAACCAAGACAACGCAGCCATCAAGTTCCAAGCAAAAGCCGGCGACAAAATTACGCTATCAGTTGCCTGAGCCCTCACAACCACTCAACCGCAACTTGAACCTATATAATGGGAGGGATTAGTCTCCGAGAGCACAGCAGAGTAGAGCAAGCAAGAAACTCTTTTAAACTAACTCCAACTCCACTATTAGTAGCCCTTCCTCACGAAACTACAAGGTGTACAATGTGGAGAAAAAAGTGCAAATTCTAGGCTTCGTCGGAAGTCTGCGCAAAGGTTCCTTCAATAAAGCGCTCATGCGCGCTGCTTTAGAACTTACGCCAGAAAATGCTGAAATTGAAGTTTTTGACCTGGAAGGAGTTCCCCCGTTTAACCAAGATTTGGAAAACCAGCCACCGCAGATAGTTAAGGACTTCAAGGCAAAAATCAAAGCGGCAGATGCGCTCCTGATAGCCACGCCGGAATACAACTACTCGATTCCCGGCGTTTTGAAAAACGCGATTGACTGGGCTTCCCGACCTTACGTGGACAAAGTCTTCAACGGCAAACCTGTTGCAATCATGAGCGCGTCAATTGGGCGACTTGGTGGTGCACGAGCGCAGTATCATCTGCGGCAATCGTTCGTGTTTCTAAATATGTATCCACTGAACAGTCCCGAAGTCATGTTGTCGTTCGCCAAGGAAACCATAGATGAAAACGGCAACCTAACCAACAAGGACACACGCACGCTGATTAAACAGCTGCTGGAAGAACTAGTAAAGTGGACAATGCAACTTAAAGCGAAAACTTGACACTGTCAAAAGGGCAGTTTTCTCATTTTACATGCAAACGAATTGTACACGCCCGACACTTCAATAGCGGGCAAAGAGTAGAACAGTACTGTCCTAAGAAATAGCACAGCTTGTTCCAAGGCATGGCGATAAATAGCAACTCCCAGATAGTTGCAGTCGGTGAAAAAAATTGCAGCATCCAAAACTTGTGTCCCTCATTGTGATGCTAACTATCTTCGCCAGCGTTGGCGGAACAAGTTGGGCACTGATGAACTCACACGCAAATCCCGAAATACCCACCCAAGAACTGGCACGCGACGCCGCCATGGCTTACATAAAAAACAACCACCCGCAGACAGAGCAGTTCATGAACAACTTGGCTTGGACAGGCGGAAGAATAGACACGGAGCTCTTAGGCGCAGAAACCTACACTTACCAGAGCCAAGGATGGAACGTTACCCTTCACTACCCGGTAGTGGCACATCCCGTCTACAGTGTCACAGTCGACTATTCTACCGCATCCACCGGCGTCTCAATACCTTACAGAGTAATTTGGCAAGGCACTTGGGAAAACGGATGTGCCACTGAGACGAGTTACGTCTTTGCTCAGTAGAGCCCCTCTCGAAGCTTCAGCAAAGAAGTAATTCGCCTCAGCCCTTATTTTTTCTCTTAATTTTCAGGATCATGAAAGTCTTTAAGTTACAACGTGACATACTACGAGCAACGCAAACGAAAGAAAGACCTGTAAGCATCATGGAGGATGCGTTAGAATTCGAGTCATCAGCGACTTGCACATTCACAGCCGCTTTAGTCGGGCAACAAGCCAGCAAATGAGCATTAAGGAAATTGCTCGTTACGCAAAAATCAAAGGTTTGCAGCTTGTTGGCACAGGCGATTTTACACATCCCCTCTGGCTTAAAGAAATACGCGAAACTCTGGTTCCAGACTCAGACACAGGTCTCTTCAGAATAACAGGCAACTCCGACTTCCCTATGCATTTCATGCTGACAACTGAAGTGTGCACAATCTTTGATTTTCAAAATGAGACAAAGAAAGTTCATCACGTTATCTTGACACCGAGCATAGACAACGCAGTCCAAATCAATGGTGCGCTGGCAAAATACGGAAATCTAAGTGCAGATGGCAGACCCACACTAAACATGACAGCGCCTCAACTGGTAGAAGAAGTAATGCAGGTCTCTGGGGAAAACATGATTTTCCCAGCGCACGCTTGGACTCCATGGTTCAGCGTGTTCGGCGCCTTCAGCGGCTTCAACAGCATCGAAGACTGCTACCAAGACATGACAAAGCACATTCACGCCTTAGAAACCGGCCTCTCATCTGATCCACCCATGAACTGGCGCTTAAGCAAACTTGACAGGTTCACGTTGGTTTCTAACAGTGACAGTCACAGTTTTTGGCCTTGGCGCATGGGCAGAGAAGCCAACGTCTTCGAACTTGACCGCGTCAGCTACAAGGAAATCACAGAAGCCATCCGCACCAAAGACACCAAACGCTTCAAATTCACCATCGAAACCGACCCAGCCTACGGGAAATACCACTGGACTGGTCACCGCAACTGCAACGTGTCCCTTTCCCCTCAAGAAGCACGAAAACGCGGCAACATCTGCCCTGTCTGTGGCAGAAAACTCACAGAAGGCGTTGAGCAACGCGTCGAAGAACTAGCAGACCGACCAGCAACTTTTACTGCTGCCAACTCACCTGGATTCATGCGCTTGCTTCCACTATCAGAGATTATAGCTGCCGCGTTAAACGTTGATTCTCCTTCAACTCAGGCGGTATGGAAAATCTACAATTCGCTCGTGGAAAGATTCGGCGACGAATACAAAGTGCTGATTGACGCATCCAAGGAAGCCTTAAGTCAGGTTGTTGAGCAACAAATCGCAGATGCAATTACAAGAGTCAGGGAAGGTTCCGCAACAGTTGTGCCCGGATATGATGGCGTGTACGGGAAACTCGTTCTAACTCCAACAGCTACCGATGTTCCCCGTCTTAAACCTCCCCGTGGAAGTGTACAACAGTTGAATCTTGCAGACTTCTGGTAACACCGTAGTCTCATGTTGTTTTATGTGTTCTCATGTTTATCAGTGCAACGACAATACTTATTAAGTCGCAATAAATGCGATACAGTTTGCAGGAATCAATATGGGACCTTTAACCACAGAAAAAGAAGACCCCGTCTTCAAAATAGTAGACAACGTTTTAAGGCAAGTGTTCGGGGAAAAAGTCGCTCTGCTGATATACAGGCATTTGGAAAGCCACTATTCTCTGAGACCAAGCGAATTCTCGGAGAAAATTGACGTATTCGCAAAAGGCCTCGAAAGCTTCCTACCCTCAGGTGCATCCTTGATTGAGCGCAAAATATTGGATGACATGTACTCCAGCCAAGACTTACTTCGCAGAATGGAAATCGCTAAAGCAAGCGAAGAATACGATTTCGCGGGTCAAATGAGATTTATCCTGCAGAAAACATAACTGCTTTCTCTTCTCTAAAAACTGATAAGTTGCCTATTTTCCGCGCTGGAGCAAAAACAATTTTATTCTCTAAACCATTTACTCATGTTACACGTTGCCCACGGAGGCAAATCACTGTTTGAAAGACATTCTGACAAAGTTGATTGGCGCGGCTACCCAAAAGTTTGGAGCTGATTACGCAGAGATCCGAGCGCAAGAACTCTCCAAAACAATGTTCACGATGAAAGAAGGACGCGTTGAAGCAGCAAAACAAGGCATCGAAAACGGTGTCGCATTGCGCGCTCTTGTGAATGGCGCTTGGGGATTCGCATCCGTAGGCTCCTTGAACACTGAAACTTTAATGAGCGCCCTATCGGACGCTTGCACCATGGCTAAGACAGCGAGTTCACGACTGAAAAATCCGATTAAACTCGCAGAAACCAAAGCCTTCGAAGACCATGTTCAAATCAAACCAAAGAAAAAGCCCTCAGAAATAAGCATCGAAGACAAAATAAAAACCGCATCTTCAACAAATCAAATTGTCCTAAATTATGATAAGCGAGTGAAAAGCTGCACAATAGATTATCTAGACCTAGCCGGTACCACCCATTTCGCAAACAGCGAAGGCACATACATAGAACAGGACAACCTCTACGTGTGGTCAAAAATAACCGCTTCCGCCAAACAAAACGGCGTCTTCACTTTCAGCCGCGAAGAAATAGGCTCCACAGCAGGATACGAAATTTTCGACGTGGAAACACCCGAAGCTGTCGGCGAAAGACTGGCTAAACGAGCAATCAGCCAGTTAAACGCGAAGCCTCCGAAAGGCGGCAACTTCCCTGTGGTGCTTGGACCCAACGTAGTTGGTGTTTTCGTTCACGAGGCTTTTGGGCATCTGGCTGAAGCTGATTTGGCTTTATCAGGTGGCGTGTTGGCGAACAACTTGGGAAAGAAAATAGCTTCAGATGTGGTCACGTTCTATGATGACGGAACCATAAACGGCGCTTTCGGCTCTTTCAAGTACGACGACGAAGGCGTACCAGCCCAGAAAACTCTTCTCATAAAAGATGGGGTTGTTACAGGTTTGATGCACAACCGCGAAACCGCGCAGAAATTCAACACGGAACCCACGGGCAACGCACGCGCTGAAGATTTTCGAGTGGAACCAATCATCCGTATGCGTAACACGTACATGGCTCCAAGAGACCATTCGTTCGAAGAACTAATTGAAGACGTACGTTCAGGGTATTTCTTCAAAAGCTTCCGCGGAGGACAAGCCAACCTTGACGGCACCTTCCAAGTTGGCATCCAAGAAGCCTACGAAATAGTGAACGGCGAACTCGGCGAACCCGTCCGGGACGCCTCCATCAGCGGCAACACGCTTGAGACTCTGCTTAAGGTTGACGCAGTTGGAAAAGACTTTGAACTAAGCGCTGGAAGATGCGGAAAAGGTCAAACCGCTTTCATAGGTGACGGTGGACCGCATATTAGAGTTAGCGAGGTGGTTATCGGTGGCAGTGCTTGAAAAAGATGTAATGTTGAGTCTGGCGGAAAACGCCGTCAAAGCAGCGTTGAAGAAGGGCGCTGCGGAAGCCGAAGCCTTTGTTTACGAGGGCAAAGCCAAAAGCGTAGGTATTGAACGAGGGCAAATCACCAAAAGTGACCAAATAATCGACAGAGGCTTAGGAGTCAGAGTCCAACTCAAAAAAGCCATAGGCTTCGCGTACACAAACATAATGGAGAGCCAAAACGCGGTTGAAGACGTGATTCTCAAGGCTTTGGGCGCTGCGCGAGCAAGCAAGCCTGATGAAAACTGGAAAGGACTGCCTGAAAAGAAACCTTACGCTGCGGTGGAGAAAACTTTTGACAGCAAAATCCTTGAACTCCGCTCCGAAGACTTAGTTAACGTTGCATCCAAAATGCTAGACGCTGCCGCTGAAACTGACAAGCGAGTTTTTCCAATCGAAGGGGATGTTGGCACCGCCTACGTTTCCAACGCCATAGCCAACTCTAACGGAATCAGCGTCTTCGACCAAGGCACAGCGGTGGAATGCAGCGTAGCCACAGTCGCCAAAGAAGGGAACACTGTGACGCCAGTTTGCTTTGAGTTTAACGCTGAAAGAAACTACAACATTGATCCCGAATGGGTCGGAAAAGAAGCCGCTCGCCTCGCAGTCTCCGCGCTGAAAACCAAAAGAATCGAAACAAAAAACTACACACTCATACTGACTCAGTTCGCGCTTCAAGACCTACTCTATTACACTTTAATCAACGCAATCAAAGCTGACAATGTACAAAGAAATCTGTCTCCGTTCATAGACAAACTCGGCGCCAAAGTCGGTTCCGAATTAGTTACCATATATGATGACGGTCTCTATCCGGGAGGTTTACGCACTGGAACCTTCGATGGCGAAGGCGTTCCACGGCAAAAAACGCTCCTCATGGAAAAAGGCGTCTTGAAAAGTTTTCTCTATGACAACTACACCGCCAAAAAAGCAGGAGTAGCAAGCACTGGAAACGCTTCACGAGCAGGATACTTATCAACGCCAAACATTGAAGCTACAAACTTCCACATACTCCCCGGCAGCAAAACGCCAGATGAACTTATGAGCGAAGTGGACGATGGCTTAATGGTGTCTTTTCTGCAGGGCGCACACAGCAGCAATCCAGTCAGTGGCGAGTTCTCGGTTGTGGCGACTCCAGCGTGGAAAATCAGGAAAGGCAAAATAGAACATTCTACGCGGGGAGTGATGTTGGCGGGGAACATTTTTGAGTTGCTCAAAAACGTGACTACTGTAGCGAATAATGACAGGAAAATGGGGCAACTGGTAGCACCTTGGCTTATGGTGGAGAACGTCCGAGTAATCGGGAAATAAAAGCCCCCATGCTGAAACGAGAAGCAGGCATTGGACACTGACTAATCCTGTTCTATACGCTTAGAGGTGAAGATGACAAAAATTAGAACTGAAGAACTAAGCGGTATGTGCCAATAATTATTTGGTTAAGGGTTTTCTTTTAAGAATTAGTGCAACTGCAGCGATTATTCCAACAGCAGACACGACTGTACTAGCATAGATGAATCCTGCTTGTAAGCTCGTTGACTGAGGCTGTGCCGATTGAGTTGGTTGTACTGAAGCTGAAGGTAATTTGGATAACGCTTGACTTGGTGCGAAAGAAGGTAAACCTGAGAGGCTTGGTGAAGCTGGCTGGGATATGTCAAAGTTTATTGTTCCAGTGGTTCCCATGTTTCCAGCAGTATCGTTAGCATAGATTGTAAGGTTATGTGACCCGTTAGATAGCCCTGTTAGGGTTGTATTTCCAGCAACAGTAACGTTTGCTTGTCCATCTAAACAGTAGCCTGTCCATGAGATCGGTTCATCCGTTGTAAAGTTTAGCGGCAAGTTGTTTTGGTTGTAGGTTTTGTTTTCAAATGACAAGTTTGATATGATTGGCGGGTTCCCATCGTTTACTGTAAAGTAGACTGTCCTATTGTCTAATCCAATATTGTGATAAGAGCCTGGAAACTCGTATTTTCCATAAACAGTTATGCTATGTGACCCTTCAGGCATTTCTGGCATAGTCGCCCATCCAGTAATCAAGTAGTAGGATTGTATCGAAATACCTGTGGTTTTTGTACCGTTGGCATCGGTTGTTTCTACCTCTATGGGAACGGGTGTTGATTCTGTGCGGATTGTTGTGTTAGTTTTTCCATCGATGCAGTAAACCAATGTTACGTTCGATGTGTTTGGATTAAGAAATGTTTTAACTGTAACGTTTAGCGTTAACAATCCGGAACTGTAGGTACTGTTAGACGGAGAAATAATGTTGATGGGCGAAACAAGAATAAACCCTTGACCATCCGCAGTATACTGTGCCTTAACAGTTTGAACTCCAACCAACAACGAGGCTAAGAGCCCAAAAACAAAGACTGCATATAGTAGGCTAATTGCTTTTATCATCCAGTATACCTCTCAATAATGTTAACAGTAAGTGTTATTTGGCTCTCCCTGAGGAACACATTGTTCCGTTAAAGGAACAGAAAAAATACCCGCAGCCTTCATTTTTTGTAAATGTAGCCGCTGCCAAAAAACGCTTTAAGCCCAGAAACTCTTTGAGTACTCGCCTAGTATGCCCTCGTATACGTGTCTTGTTTGCTGGGCGATTTTGTTCCAGTCATACTTTTCCAGTATTTTTTTGTATGCGTTTTCTCTGACGCGGTTCCTAAAGTTTTCGTCTAGCAGGATTTTGGTTATTCCCCAAGCAAGCGAGTCCGCGTTGTTTGGATACGCTTTTATGCCTGACTGGTCGTGGTCGACGATTTCGGATAAGCCGCCTGTGTCGGACACTACTATTGGGCTTTTTGCCGCCATAGCCTCCAATGCCACTATACCGAAGGGTTCAAAGAGGGAGGGCACAACGGAGACGTCCGCGCATTTTTGCAGTTTCGGCAAGTTTTCCTCTTCCACAAAGCCAGTGAAGAGAACCTTGTGTTCCAACCCCATGCTTTTGACGATGTTGGAGAGTTGCTCTTTCATGTAGCCGCTGCCGACTATGACGAATTTGGCGTTGACTTTTTCCAGCACTTTGGGAACGGCGTTTATCAGAATGTGGATGCCTTTTTCGTAGACTAAGCGTCCCACGTAGAGGATGATTTTTTCTTCAGGCAACGCGAATGTTCTTCGAAACGCGGTCAGGTCTTGTTTTTCTAAGCCGTCGTAGACATGGGGGTTTACGCCGTTGGGGACCATGACGAGTTTGTCGTTGGGGAGCCCGAAAGCCCATTTTACATGTTGCATCATGTAGTCGCTACAGCAGACGACTCGCCAAGCTTCGTATGTGAGCCACGCTTCTGTTTCATTAATCATTTTTTCTGTTGTGGTGTGGAGTCCGTCTCTGCGTCCAATCTCGGTGGAATGCATTGTTACCAAGAGGGGTTTTCGGAAAACATGTTTCAAGCCTATTCCTGCAGTAGCCACGAGCCAGTCGTGCGCGTGGAAAACATCAATTTCATCAGGCAGTTTAGCGGCTATTGCTGCGGCTTCTTTTTGCATGTTCAGGTTCATGAGGTAAACCCATGTGGCGAAATCAGGCGAGGGGTTCTTGTAGGAGTCTATTCGGTAAACTTCTACGCCGTCGATGACTTCGTGTGCGGGAGCATCTGGGAAATCGCATGTGACCACGTGAACTTTTACGCCGTTTTTGGCTAGACTTTTGGATAAGAAAAATACGTGGGGAGATATTCCTCCGATGACTCTGGGCGGGTATTCCCAGCTGAGCATCATAACGTTTAGGGGGCGCTTCATTTACAGGCTGAGCCTCCTGTGGCAGCGGTTTTGTACGCTTCTAAGACGTTTTTCACCCAGTTGTTTGTGTTTGGCGTGATGATTTTTATTTTTTCTTTGGGCACTTTGTATAGTCTGATTATTTCGTTTTGCATCCATTCGGATTTGGCTGTGACTTTTTTGGCTTCGTAGAACCCTAGCCATTCGATGCCTCGGATTGCCATGTTGAACGGTAAGTTGGTGCCTGGTGAACGGTGGTCTTCGAGGCTGTCTACGGAGTAAACGAAAGGTATGCCTAACGCGTGTTTCAGTGTCACTGCCGCAGGTATGAAGTGCCAGTCGTAGACGTCTATGAGGTCCACGTACTTTCCTGCTTGGTAGTGGATATTTACTGCTGCTCGTTCCACTTCTTGGTTGAGGGTTAAAGCCCATGTTAAAAGGCTGATGTGTGTTTGAACGGGGTTTGCTACCCTGACGGTTTTTACGCCGTTGGCTTCTTGGGTTGCACCTGTCAGGGAGTCGTGGTATGTGACAACATGGGTTTCGACGCTGTTTTTAACAAGGTGTGCGGCTAATGCGCTCACGTATTCGGCGAGGTTTCCAATTATTCTGGGCGGGTACTCCCATGAGAAAATTATGGCGCGCATCCCAGGTCACTACGTGAATAGTGAGCAGACTTTGATTATTCCTCTTCCCGTAAGGTAGTAGCGTTTTTTTCCTTCGTTGTCGACGAAACTTTCCGCGAAGCCACCTGACTTGTAATTGTCTAGTATGCCCTCGATTTCTCCGGAGTCTTTTTGCATAATCCGTGCAACCTCTTCGCCTCTTCTTGCCAAGTCCGCTGCTGTGGCGCACAGGTTATGGAGTGTTTGTAAAACTTTGTCTGGGTAAGGAAGCTCTTCTCGCATATCATTTTCTCCTTCTGCAGCTGTTGAATACTTCTATTTATTGCCTTATAAACGCATGCACATGTGTTTTGTCTAGAACAGCTTGGTCGCTGCTTGTACTTGCTGGCTGGCTTCGTTGAATCTTTCTCGGGTGGCTTCGATTAGTTGGTTTCTGAGGGTTTCTCCTTTCGCTTTTGCTATCTTGATTTTCTTTAGTTGCTCGTGCAGGGGGTCATCTTGGAGTGAGCATTCGGCCCAGCTTTCAAAATCGCCTCGACGGTTATGGAACTCCAACGCTTTCACGTCGACTGTTTCGAGGGCTTTTAGGAATCCCTTCAGGCTCCATGTCATAACGCCTGTGAAGTTCTCTTTCCCCGTTGCCGTGCAGAACAGAAATGGCTCATTTGCCGTCAACGTTGCCATTCTGACTCTGGTTTCGAAGTCGGCAATTGATGTTTCTGCTGCTACGAAAGCGTTCACTGGTGTCTCATAGGGGCTAAAGTAAGAGTGGACTTCTCCTGGTCCGCCGCCTGCGCTGAACATGTAGTATAGGTGGTCGCTTGTTTGGAAGCAACGCCATAAACGCAGAAACTCTGGGTCGTCTGCTTCTTTGATGAAGGGTTCTAGCCTTTGCAGGTTCGTGTAGTATGCCCATTGCATGGCGTTTCCGAGCCATCCGCTGGAATCGCGTTCCAAGTCAGCCCACGAGACTGTTCCGCCGCTTTCTGGAACATCCACTTCGCCAGAGGACGCATGTTTCTCTATCACTTCGGAAGGTGTTGCCATGTGCAGGTGGGGCCACTTCAAAATTTCTTCAGGCAGATGCTTGAGAAAGCCGTGGATGCCTGTTTCTGGCCAGTGGTGTTCGCCGAATGTTTCGTAGTCTGGAAAGATGTTTATGCATTGTCCCTGTGTGTCGGCTAGCCAGTGTGCGTACTTGTCTGCTGTTAGGGGCCATTCGTTCCACCATCGGGCGCTGAACCTGAAGCCGATGTCGTCTGTTAGTTTATAGTTGCGGAGTAGCAGTTTGATTTTTCTGCTTCCGTGGGGAATGTAGAGGTAGTTTGGCGATTTTTCTCCTAGTATTCTCTCTATGCCTTCGGTGAAGATGCCCTTGTAACCCAGGTTCTCAATTATCTTCGCTATTGCGTTGTTGTATAGCAATTCGGTGTTTTCAAAAACGGTAGGCGTGAAGCCCAGTGTGCTTTTGACTGTGTCTCGGTGCATTTTCACCTGCGCGATGAACTCGTCCTTTTCAGGGTAAAGGCTCGCGATAGAATGATAGTAAGTCTGGTTTAGGAATTCAACGCAACCAGTTTCCGCTAACTGCTTGAAGGTTTCAAGAAGGTCTTTGTTGAACATTTCGCACTGTTCCAAGAAAACGCCTGAAACGCTGAATGAAACCTTAACCTGTTTCTTCTCCTTCTTGTGCGCGTCAATCAGGTCCAGCAGAATCTGGTTTGACGGAAAATAGCATTTCCTCGCAGCTCGCTCAAAAATCTCCCTGTCCACTTCATTGTCAAAATAATAGTTGAAGAGCTCTTCTTTCTTGACGCGTTTGAAGACTTTGTTTTCCCAAAACAGGTTCTTGCGTAGCCTATGCGGCTGATGAACTTCGAACACAAATACTATGTCGGTCAGCGGGGCTCGCCTCTACACATGCAATATCACGGCAACGTTTATTTCTAGTTTGCCGTGGCAAGCTATCGCTGATAACAATATCGTGAATCAACGGGTTTCAATTAATGGAAGGTTTCCGTCCGCCAAGCCCCAGCAAACCCATGAGCCTACAGGTAGTTTTTCAGCAATTTATTTACTTGTATGCTAAGGGTGGCTCATTGTTGCTTGCTTTCAAATGCTTCAGCGGGTAATAATTTATGTTCAATTAGAGGGATAACTGTTCTTTCCATCCGTTTTTCGTCGGTCGCTGCAAGACCGACAAGGTGTTAAGTAGTTACAGTTGCAATGTTGCTTCCATAAAAATACAGGAGAAAAAAGAAAATGTCAAATTCTAAACAAAAAATTCGAGGAAACAAAATGTTAGCTTCTATTGCTTTGATTCTGACGTTGACTATTGCTGCTTCGCTCATAACGTGCGTACCAGTCGCTTCTGCGAAGAGATCCGTTACTGGATTCATTAGTGTGAGTCCTAAAATCGTAGGGCTTGGACAAACCATAACGGTTAATGCTTGGATTTCTCCTCCGCCGCTAGCGATTGCAGGATTGGGTATCGCTGGCTATCCCGTCTTTGAACAACTATACGTTGTTTTCACAAAGCCAGACGGAACAACGGTTTCAAAAGGGCCTTTCAAGTCTTACCAAGAGGGAACGATATTCGCAAGCTATGTGCCCGATAAACTCGGCGACTGGAGTGCCAAACTAACATGGGCTGGAGACAAAGACAATGAAGGCACAGTGAGCCAACCCTTCGCATTCACCGTACAGCAGGAACCAGTACCTCCACAGCCAGGAGTTCCGCTTCCAACCGGGTACTGGGCACGCCCAATAAACGCTGAGAACAGAGAATGGGCACAGATAACAGGGGAGTGGTGGATGAGTGCATACAGTGCCGGCTACAATGGCTCCCGCAATTTCTTCAATCCATACAGCAAAGCGCCAGAAACTGCTCACATATTATGGAAACACCAGTACCTCTTGGGAGGTATCATTGGAGGGGAATTCGGTGATGCCAGATACGCTTCTACCTACTATCCTAGTGTCTACCCAATAACTATGGGCGGAAGAGTTTACTACATGTGGAATAACGATGCTTACTGCCTAGATATGCAAACAGGAGAAGAGCTATGGGTCGCGAGGGTTCGGGACGGGCCGTCCAGTCGACCAGAGGGCAGCATGGCAGCTGCACCAGCACTACTTATGGCATATGATAATCTTGCAGATAGACCGCAATCACAGTGGTCCCCGTGGCTGTGGGTATGGAACACGACTAATATCATGAAGTATGATGCGTTTACAGGCGTTCTTGTGTGGAGCCTGACTCCACCGCCCGGGGCAACTTTCGGCCTTACATCTTTTGTTGCAATTGAAGGCTACGCGTACACTGCAATGGGGGGGAACTGGTCTGGTAAGCTTGTTAAGTGGGATCTATGGGAAGGGAGACGCGATGCGACAATGCTCACTGTAGGCGGCCAAAATTTCACCTCGAAAATAGTATGGTCGAAACCGATGCCTTCACTCGGTTGGCAAATTTCGGGAGACGTAATTTTCTTCGCCAGTGGTAATAATAACGGAACGGCAGCCATGGACGCCAAAACGGGGGAAATGCTCTGGAATATTAAGCGAGAAAACCAAGTGACTAATCTGGGAACAAGTGCATATGGAAAGAGCTTTTGGCCTAATGATAACGACATGCGATGGCATGCCTACAATACACTTACGGGAGCAGAGGTATGGGTAAGTGAGCCTGCCGAGTTTCCTTGGGGTGCTTTCTGGGCTTATGGGTCAGGCGCTGCTTACGGTAAAGTCTACGGACTATGCTACGACGGACACGTATACGCATATGATGCTGAGACGGGGAAAACAGTTTGGAAGTTCTCCAGTGGATACACCCCCTACACCCCCTATAATACGTGGCCTTTCTGGGGCCATCCTGCTATTGCTGACGGAAAGATCTACGTGGGCACGGGTGAACACACTATGGGTGATCCTATGTTGAGAGGGCTTAGGCTCTACAGCCTCAACGCAACTACAGGAGACGAACTGTGGAGTATGTCTTTCGGGGGCGCAGGTTCAAAGGCCATCGCGGACGGCAAGCTCATAGTGGGCAACGAGTATGACAATACACTGTACGCCTTCGACAAGGGTCAAACCGCCGCCACAGTCACAGCATCACCAAAGGTCACTGCAAAAGGCTCCAGCATACTGATAGAGGGCACCATAACTGATCAGTCTCCAGCGCAGCCAGGCACTCCGGCAATAGCTGATGAATCCATGACAGCATGGATGGAATACTTACACATGCAAAAGACAATCCCAGCAAACGCAACCGGTGTTCCAGTAAAATTGACGGCTATTGACCCGAACGGCAACACGCAGGACATCGGCACTGTCACGAGCGACGTTAAGGGCAACTTTGCTTTCGCGTGGACTCCGCCTGTTCCAGGACTCTACACGGTTACCGCCGCGTTCGACGGTTCCAAATCCTACTACAGCTCCGACGTAGAAACCGCATTCTTCGTATCAGAGGCTCCTGCAGCTTCACCCACAGCAACTCCAACACCCGCTCCAGTAGCAACGTCAACTCCAACGCCGATAACTACTGTTTCGCCTTCGCCGGCTCCGCAGCCTGAAGCAGGTCCAAGCACTGACATGTACATCATAGCCGCAGCAGCCGCAGTCATCATCGTAGTAGTAGCAGTAGCCGCATTAGTCCTTCGCAAACGCAAGTAAAACCAAAACCAATTTTCTTCTTTCTTTTTTTGTGAAAGAAAAACAGTTTAGAGAACAAATGGGCTGAGTGGGCTTCTGGCGGTTAAACTCCTAAAGTGGTAGCGAAAGGGTTTTCAGGCATTGTTCCCTTTCCTAACTCTCTCCTAAAGTTTCCGTCCGCCAGAGCCCCAGCAAACCCTTCGTATTAGCAAGGCACAATTCACGCTACAGTTGACTCTATTTATAGAGGGGGGTAGGTGCTGTAGAGCAGTAGGGGCAACGGCTTTTAACGAACATATTTGGTGCCTAATAGTAATAGTATGCAGAAACCTATAGGGGGTAGGCAAAACGATAGGGTCCTATCAGAGGTCAAAAAACCATGTTGGATTCTATATGTAAGGGGGGGTATAGTTTTTTCCGAGCAACAGAGAAGAGCACTTTCCGCAGCTAACAGAACCTAAAAATACGCACTCGCACCTAACCGCAACCAACAGCCACCAAAAAGACCCAATTTACAAGAAACCACTCTCGCCACCCGCACTCCGTCGGAAAATTAATTAAGACATAACCCCTGTTACACACCCAGCAAAGGTGAAAATTAAATGACTATAAAAGTTGGAATTAACGGATTCGGAAGAATCGGAAGACTACTTTACAGAGCAGCAATAGAACGCAAAGCAAACATCGACTTCGTAGCCGTCAACGACCTCACAGACGCAAAAACCAACGCGCACCTCCTCAAATACGACTCAGTCCACGGACGCTTCAACGGCACAGTTGAAGTTCAAGGCAACGACCTAGTTGTCAACGGAAAAACCCTCAAAGTCCTCGCGCAAAAAGATCCCGCAGCACTGCCATGGAAAGACCTTGGCGTGTACCTTGCTGTAGAGTCAACTGGCTTTTTCACTAACCGCGAAGGCGCAAGCAAACACTTAACCGCAGGCGCAAAAAAAGTCCTCATCTCAGCGCCAGCAGAAAACCCAGATGCAACCTTCGTCTTAGGCGTAAACGACGAATTATACGACCCAGAAAAACACAACATCCTTAGCAACGCCAGCTGCACCACAAACTGTCTTGCTCCAGTCAGCAAAGTCTTAGCCGACAGCTTTGGCTTAGAAAAAGCCTTCATGACCACAACCCACAGCTACACCAACGACCAAAAAATCCAAGACATCGTCCACAAAGACCTACGACGCGCACGCGCAGCCGCAGTAAACATCATTCCAACCAGCACAGGCGCAGCAAAAGCCATAGGCTTAGTTTTGCCCTCGTGCACTGGAAAAATGAACGGCGTCTCTTTGCGGGTTCCAACTCCAGACGTATCTATCGTTGACTTAACCGCAGTCCTGAGCAAAGACGTCACTAAAGAAGAAATCAACGCAGCCATGAAACAAGCCGCAGCAGGCCCACTCAAAGGCATACTTGAATACACTGAAGATGAAATCGTCAGCAGCGACGTATTGCACAGCACCTACAGCGCAGTGTTCGATGCAAAGTTAACCATGGTTATGGGCGAGAAAAGCAACTTCGTTAAAATCTTTGCATGGTACGACAACGAATGGGGCTTCTCCTGCAGAATGGTCGATTTCATCGAAATGATCGGCAAAAAAGCAGGCCTCTAAACCGAATCTTAAACCTTAAAAACCCATCTTATCTTTTTCTTTTTCAGTTCAAAAGTGAGAAGTGAGGATATGGCGAAATACTTAACGTTAGACGATTTCAAAGTTAAAGACAAAGTTGTTCTCGTAAGAGTAGACTTCAACAGCGAAATAGACCCAAACACCAAGAAAGTCACAAGCGACGTGCGCATCAAAGCACACGCAGAATCAACCATTAAGGAGCTCGCTGAGAAAGGCGCCAAAACCGTCATACTTGCGCATCAAGGGCGAAAAGGCGACCCAGATTATACGCCGCTGAAGCAGCATGCAGAGATTCTGGCGAAGATTTTGAAGCGCCCAGTGCAGTACGTGGACGACGTTTACGGCGACAAAGCCAAAGCAGCAATTAAAGCGTTGAAAAGCGGCGAAATCCTCGTCCTGGAAAACGTACGCAGCTTCGACGGAGAAACCAAAAACGGCACACCCGAACAGCACGCCAAAACCGAGTTGGTTCAGAACTTGGCGCCGCTGGCAGACTTGTTTGTGAACGACGCGTTTGCCGCAGCACACCGCGGGCACGTTTCCATGGTTGGATTCACGGCTGTTTTGCCCTCTGCTGCTGGACGCATTATGGAGCGCGAACTCAAATCGCTTTCACGTGCGTTGGAAAAGCCAGAAAAGCCTTGCGTCTACGTAATGGGTGGAGCCAAAGCTGACGATTCGCTGGAAATCAGCAAGTACGTCTTAAGCAATGGCATCGCTGACTACGTAGTTGTTGGCGGCGTAACCTCGCAGTTGTTCCTTGCAGCGAAAGGCGTTGACTTGGGCAAGAAGACAATGGATTTCTTGGCAAAAAAAGAGCTCACACAATTCATCTTGGGAATCAAGGAGTTACTGGCAAAGTATCCTGAAGCTGTAGTGCTTCCAGTCGACGTTGCCTTAGACATGAATGGCAAACGTAAAGAAATTCCCGTGAGCAAGTTGCCAACAGAGCTCAGCATATTTGACATAGGCGCAAAAACAGTGGAGAACTTTGGAAAACTCATAAGCAAAGCCAAATCCATCGTCGTCAGCGGACCAATGGGCGTGTACGAAAACAAGGAATTCAACTACGGCACCAAAAAAATCCTCGAAGCCATAGCAAACTCAAAAGCGTTCTCGCTTGCAGGAGGCGGAAACACCATAGCAGCCATACAAGAATACGGCTTAACAAAGAAAATCGGCTACATCAGCACAGCAGGCGGAGCACTCATAGAGTTCTTGATGGGCAAGAAACTTCCAGGCGTCGTCGCGCTGGAAAACGCAGTTAAAACCAAAAAAATCTAACCTTCTCTTTCTTTTCTTTGTTCTTAGTCATGTACTATCTGCTCTCAGGCACCTACCCCTCCCCTATTAATAGATTTAAGCTAAGAGAGACTGCGTGGTTGACTGGTTTTTGGGGTTCATGTAAACTTTTGAGGGATGCATTTTTTTCTTTTGAGGTTGACTAAGTGCTGCTTGTGGCAACTTGCACAACCAGAACGCAACCCAAAACCGCCCCCAACAACAAAACACAACCAACAAAACAAACCCTAAGAAGTAGTTGTGTATAGCAAAGTCTTCACAACAACAACTAAACAAAAAAACAAACACAACACCACCACAATGGGAAAAAGTTATAGAGCAGACACACATTAAGCCTTCCAACAGAAGGTAAACAATTTGCCAGAAATCCGCGTAGCACTCGTAGGCG
>Ga0315294_10000519_pt1 | contig 41471 bp, 29 predicted proteins | sample YL17G13_40_MG_FD_203626 | JGI IMG/M metagenome (GOLD analysis project Ga0315294, IMG submission 203626) | Sediment microbial communities from Yellowstone Lake, YNP, Wyoming, USA - YL17G13_40 | ecosystem: Environmental > Aquatic > Freshwater > Lake > Sediment | place: USA: Wyoming | collected... | reverse complement strand
CGAGGCTGTTTTAGTTAATGCCCGAAAGAGCTACAAATGGGGTACAAGACCCGACTGGTTTGGAGACAAGGACAAATACGGCGGCACAATAGGGTGGGTCGGCATACACGCCTTTGATTATATCAACTATATTACGAGTTTGGGTTTTACTAAAGTTGCCGCGATGCAAAGTAATTTCGCGCATAGCGAACGGCCTACCTGTGAAGATAATTGTGCTCTTGTGGCGGAACTTGGCAACGGCGGACACGCTACGATAAGTGTCGATTATTGCCGTCCGGAAATTGCTGGTACGCACGGGGATGACTGGATAAGAATCGTCGGGACAAAAGGAGTGCTCGAGGCAAGCGGCTCTAAAAAGGAATGTTCTGTTATAAGTAAAGATAAAGGCAGTTTTCAGTATCTGCTGCCCGACGGAAAAGGTAAGATATTCAGCAGGTTTCTTTTGAATATTCTTGACGGCAAAAGCAATGACGAAATTGCGCAGGTATCTTTTATGCTTACAAAAGTATGCCTGATTGCCCGCGAGGCTGCCCAAAAGAACAAGGTTTTGAATATATAATAGTAATGGGACCGGCGATGATTAAATTGGCTATGGTAGGTGCAGGCGGATACGCTTATGAGTTGATAAAACGGATAGTGGACTTGCCCGACAAAATAAAGCTGGTGGCAGTGACGAGCAATCCGAAGAGGAAGTCGTCAGGCAGGGCATTCTGTCAGAGCAAAGGCATTCCGGTTTATGATGATATTGATCAACTGATTGAAAATGTTAAAGGGCTGGCGGATATAATTTTTATTCCGTCGCCGATTCACACACATTTTGACCTGGCCAGGAAGTGCATAGATGCCGGTTTTGATATTTTTCTTGAGAAGCCTCCTGTCGCCACCATACAGGACCTTGATGAATTGACGAAATATGCGTCAAAGCATGGCAGAAGGGTTCCTGTGGCATTCCAATATCTTCATTCGGCGATTATACAGCAATTAAAAAAGCGGATTGTGGAAGGCCGCTACGGCCGGGTAAAACGAGTAAGGGGTATGGCCGGCTGGCCCAGATTTGATACGTATTATAATCGCACTGAGTGGGCGGGCAAGCTTCATGTAAACGGCCAGTGGATTCTGGACGGGACGATTAATAATCCTCTTGCTCATATGTTGAGTGACGAATTGTATCTTGCTTCTGCGAAGCCCGGCGCGATGGCTGAGCCGATAAGTGTCCAGGCAGAGCTGTATCATGGTCATGACATAGAGAGCGAGGACACCAGCAGTTTAAGGATCATAACCGATAAAGGCGTTGAGATACTGTTCAATGCTTCGCTTTGTTCCGATGCGAAAATGGACCCGTTCGTTATTATCGAGTGCGAAAAGGCAAAAATCGAATATACCGGTTTCTGTAAGGCAACGATAATGCTTGAAAACGGGGAAGTTGACCGTATAAATGACGATAATGAAAAACGCATTAATATGCTTGTAAAACTCGCTGAGCATTATGAAAACGGGTCGCCGTATCCGGTGTGCCTTAAAACCTGCAGGCCTTTTACGCTGGTGGTAAACGGCGCATTCGAATCGTGCGGTCTTCCCCATTCAATTGAAAAGGAATATCTGAGCTGTCGTGAACAGAGCGATCCCAAGGGCGATACAATTAAGACAGTAATCAAAGATATTGACCATATTTTGCGCGTTGCTCACGAAAACGGTAAATTGTTTTCCGAAGTGGGCGCGGCATGGGCTAAAAAGTCCGGCGTCTTTGATTTGAGGGGTTATAAAAAATTCCCCACAACTGCTCGTTTTGAATGTGTATAGGAAGCAGGGTGTAAAAACTTGTGCGACTGTTAGAGTGTTGTGAATTTAAAAGATGAGGATTTGTTGCGCACCCCATCAAAGAGCCATAAATGCAAAAGGGCTGGCAAACGTAACTGCTTGCCAGCCCTTAAGTTGCAACAACGAGGCCGAAGGGGCTCGAACCCTCAACCTTCGGATCGACAGTCCGATGCTCTAGCCAATTGAGCTACGGCCCCGCACTAACATTTCAAATAGCATATCAGCAGCAGCGATGCCCATCATCAGATTGTCACATTAAAACGACCACTGTGCTCCTGCCTGCACCGTATTAGCGTTGAAACTACCAGCCGTCTGCCAGCCGTAATCGACAAACAACCGCACGCTCTTAGTGAAGTAGACATTCAACCCTGCACCAATATTAAATGCATCGCGGATTGGATCCTGGGTTTGTGTTGTGAAACTGCCGCCGCCGATAAACTCATTGTCAAACTTCACGCCATCGGCAAAGTCATGAATCCAGAACACATTTGCCTTGGGAACCCATACCATATCCGGATTTTTTTCACAGCGGAATTCCTTGGCCAACCTAAGCCCAAGCCTGCTGTAAATACCTTCCATCGTCTCCGAATCAACTTTCAAATTCAGAGAATCCGCTCCTTTCTCCGTATAGCTGCCTTGTTGGACTGACGTGTAACCAATACCAACAACCGGCTCCAAGAGCATTGATGTGCCGCCAAAGTTATTGCCAAACTCCATCGCGATGTTATACGCATTGCCTTGGTGGTCTGATTTGGCCTCACGGTCAATAGAGTCAAAATGAATACCTCTTTGTGAGTCATACGAGTTATGACTGTACCCTAAGGTCAAGTCAACGTGCCAGTCATCCTTAAAATAGGACCCATACAGCGATAACAGCATGGAATCTATGTCCGCACTTGTACCCTGCTGATCATAATCAACCTTGGTCTTTGAACCGCCGATGCCAAAACCAAGAAGAGTATCCTCAGAGACCAGCTTATCCACGCCTCCCATAATCCCATAGGTGTTATAGTTATAGCCGACGATGTCGTCTGCCCCATCTCTGTCGCCCCAGGTCCCTAATCCTTTGGCATAAGGCAACCATTTGTCAACTTCAGGGGGTGCTGTCAGTGAATTGTCAGCACTGGCCAGGAGATAACGGCTGCCGCTCAACATCGCGTATTGCTTGCTGCCGCGAACAGCGCCCATATGGTCGAGCACACTTCCACTGTACTGATTCATCATATTTCTTGTTACCTCCGGCAGACCGAGGGCATCCTGCGGCATCATCTGGTCTAAAGCCGCGTTGGCTGCTGCTTCCTCTCCAGGATTCAGGTCATCGAAGAAAGATATAACTGTGTCCATATCGCCCGTATCTCCGCCGGTGTTAACCAGGTCGTCGAACGCAAGACCGATAGAACGCTCATTGTCTGTCCTGGCGTATGTTCCATAGCTCAACGGGGTAACGTGCAGGATAACATCACCAGCATCGTAATCGTAGGTAATGGGTTCGGCGTCAAACTTCAAGAATAACGTGTTGCCGGTGACATTAGCAAACTCGCCGTTTAAGCCATCATCCGGAGCATCAATCACCGTCGCGGAGAACGGATTGTCACGGGAAATACGTTCGAGAGCGACACCGCGTATCGTGCCATCCAGATTAGCTGCGCCGGAGACATTAGCCAAATCGGCGGCACCACTATCGTCCACTTCAACCTCGAAAGTACCGTATTCGTCGAACGTCAAATCGCCGGCGATGTTAATCGTCCCGATGCTGTTGCCCGGGTTGAGCGTGCCGCCTTCGATGTGGACATCTTCCAGCCAGCCCGTGCCGCTGAGGATGCCTCCATACACTCCGGTACCGTAGAGGTTGTCAGAGACAGTCCCGTTGATAAACCAGTGGCCTCCGGTGATATCTATCGCCTCGACATTCATAATATCATATTCGAGCGTGGTGCTCTCTGAATCGTCGCCCGACAGGGTCAGCAGGTCATTGTCAGTCCCATTGCCGCCCAGGTCGATATTGCCGACTATCGTGGTGGCGGGATTGGCTACGATTTCAACCGTGTCATCGGCACCGGTATCCTGGGTTTCCAATAATCCCCCGCCGCCAATTCGTCCCGACTGAATAGCGGCGACATTTGTTCCGCCAGCCTCACCAATAATAGTGCCGCCGTCAATTAAAACGTCCATCGCGCCGTATGACAAAATGCCATACGCATAATCACCGTCCGCGTCGGCGTGGATTTCTCCACCATACATCCCGATATTTACCGAGCCAGCCTCGCTGTATATACCAACGGCATTGTCTCCCCATGCCGTGGCGTGAATATCGGAATCGTACATATCGTCAACCGAAATATCACCTGTAACGGCATACATGCCATAGGCATCGTCTCCACTGGATTCGCTTGTCCCGGCCGTGGCGGTAATATAGGAATCGTACATATAGTAGTCAACCGTAATACCTGTACCGGCATACATGCCATACGCACCGGAACCGTTCGCCGTGGCTTCAATCGTCGTATAATCCATCTCGCCGATGTATATCGAGCCGCCGCTGTTCAAACCATAGGCATCGTCTGTCCCGGCCGTGGCGGTAATATCAGCACCATCCATATAGTCAACCGTAATATCTGTGCCGGCATACATTCCATACGCACCGGAGCCATTTGTCATCTCTGCAGAGATTGTGCCATAATAAATTTCATCGACGAATATAGAACCAGAGGCGTATAAACCATAGGCGGTATCATTTCCCAGGCCCTGGGCCGTGGCGGAAATATAGCCCTCAATATCGCCATAGATATCTATGTCGCCGTTCGAGCTGTACAAACCGGCGGCATTATCCCCAGCAGACAGGGCAGTAATATCGCCATAAATATTGTCGATATATATAGAACCGTCATCGCTGTACAAACCATAGGCATAATCCACCCCGGCCGTAGCGGAAATCGTCGCGTCATAGCCGATATCACCAACAGTCAAATCATTGCCTGCATACATGCCATACGCATTGGAACCACCAGCTATTGCGGTAATTTGGGTATCACCATATCCATACCCATAGTTGATGCCGATATCGTCAACAGTCAAATCATTGCCTGCATACAGGCCATACGCATTGTCTGTCCCGGCTGTTGCGGTAATTTGGGTATCACCATATCCATATTCATATCCATACCCATCGTTGTAGCCGATATCGCCAACAGTCAAATCATTGCCTGCATACAGGCCATACGCATTGGAACCATCGGCTGATGCGGTAATTTGGGTATCACCATATCCATATTCATATTCATACCCATAGTTGTAGCCGATATCGCCAACAACAGTCAAATCATTGCCTGCATACAGGCCATACGCATTGGAACCACCGGCTATTGCGGTAATTTGGGTATCACCATATCCATATCCATAGTTGTAGCCGATATCGCCAACAACAGTCAAATCATTGCCTGCATACAGGCCATACGCATTGGAACCATTGGCTGTTGCGGTAATTTGGGTATCACCATATTCATACCAATCGTGGTAGCCGATAGTGCCGGTGGTTATATCCGAACCGGCATACATGCCATAGGCATTGTTACCGTTTGTCGCCTCTGCGGAAATACTCCCGTCAATATTGCCGGTAGTGAGTGTATCGCTGGCGACAATAGCCATGGCCCCGCTATTGTAGGCCGTAGCGGAAATATCGGCGTAGTAGCCAATGTCGCCAATCTCCATATCCGACATTGAACGCAGGGCACTCGCACGGTTACCATTGGTCACCGTGGCGGTAATCGTCCCGTCAATATCGCCGATGGTAAGCAAATCAACGCTGCGCACGGCAATGGCCTCGACGTTGTAGGCCGTAGCGGAAATATCGGCGTAGTAGCCAATACTGTCAATCGTCATATCCGCACCGGAATCCAGGCCAAACGCATAGGAATCGCCTGCCGTGGCGGAAATCGTCCCATTAATCGCGCCGGTCGTCATCGTGCCATTGCTGCGCAAACCGTAGGCATCGTCGCCATCGGCAGTGTTTTCGCCGGTTGCCGTGGCGGAAATATTGGCACCGTAGCCAATATCGCCGATGTGTATCGTGCCGTCACTTCTAAAGCCATAGGCCCTGTCGCCTCCGGCTGTGACGCTAATATCGCCGGTAATATCGCCGGTCACTATTGAACTCAAAGCGTTATCGCAGCGCAAACCAAAAGCAGAACTGCCCCAGGCCTCTACGGTAATCGTCCCGCCGATATCTTCGGTGTGTATCGAGCCATTCTCGGCGAACAACCCAACGGCCCTATACCACCCGCTTGTGGCTTCAATTGTACCATTAAGCGCCTCGGTTCTGATATTGCCGGTATCGCTGTACAAACCGTAGGCATCTTCATCCCCCGAAGTGGCGAAGATTTCGCCTGCAGGCCCGAAATCCCCGATGATTTCGACGTCGCCACTGGCATTAAAAAGACCATAAGCATCGTTGTAATAAGCTTCGGCGCTAACCGTGCCGAAATCAGGGCCGGTTGCCCATCGGGCATTAATTCCGGAAAGACCAGAAACATACGAATCGCCTTCATTATAAATGTCATACAGCGCCTTGGCATCGGAGCAGAACAGGGAAAGGCAGAACATCAGCACAACCATCCCTGCCAAAAACCACATCCGACGATACGACACTTCCACAACTTTTGTTTTCCATCTGTTCATAATCGATTCCTCTCCTTAAGTTAAATTACCTGTTTATAAGATGTGCAATACTCTACACTAACAGTAAAATTAGCATACCTCGACACTTTGTCCCTCGACTTGCCCTGACTGTTTTTATTTTTTGTGGTTATAGCGAATAATCCTTACCTCCTTTCGATTACACCTGGACATTTCGCTCCATTGTTCGTTATACAATCCTGCCACTTAGAGACATCCCCTGTTTATCCAGCCCATAGCGACAATCCGCCGCCGCGGTTTGCGCAAAACCTCTGCACTACAGAACCGCTGTCGGAAAAACCGGCACAACTACCAAACCCGTGTCAGTTTATCATTCGTCTGCTCGAATTCAACCCTTTTTCCAGATAATTTTCCTCACAAAAACGAGGCCGAAGGGGCTCGAACCCTCAACCTTCGGATCGACAGTCCGATGCTCTGGCCAGTTGAGCTACGGCCCCGAATGAGAGTAAATAATAGAGGGTCAAACGAAATGTGTCAATCGTTTTAGCCGGCGGTTTTTACATTCTTGCGTTGGCTTGCGGCCGACGGAGCTGGGGCCGGGATTTGGACGCCCTAATGTTTTCCTGGAGAATTTTCATTGCCTTTTTGACGTCGGCGACTTTGAGAATGCCGGTAGTTCTGCCGCCTTTGGCGCCTGCGGTGCAATAGGCGTAGGAAATGTTGATATGGTTGGCGGCAAGCTTTTCGGCGACTACGGCAAGAGCGCCTGACTTGTTGTCGAGGTTGACGCAAAGGACTTCGGTTTTGTTAACAGGGAAATTGGCCTTGCCGAGAATCTGTTCGGCCAGGTCGGCATTGTCAAGGACGACCCTCAGCACGCCGTGTTCAACGGAGTCCATCACCGTCATAGCAATGATATTGACCTTGGCTTTGGCGAGCTCGCCGAGGATATGAGCAAGGACGCCGGGTTTGTTGACCATAAAGACGGAAAACTGGGTTGTGACGTACATAGTTTTGCCTCCTGCAAAAAAGACCTAAGTGGAACGCTGCGCTTTTATTGCGCTTTCGGTATCTGGAAAGAAATCAAAAACCTGGTCGAGATTGGTAATTTTGAATACCCTGTGAAGCTGCGGGTTAATTGCGCTTATGAAGACCTCGCCGTTGTAAGAGGAAAGCGAGGCGCGTGTTTCAAGCAGCAGACCAAGGACCCTTGAAGAGAAGAACTTGACGTTCTTGAAATCAAAAATGACCAGCTTGGGACGATTGGCGTCGATGAAACCGGCAATATGCTCGGCGGTGATGGAAATATCTTCAACGTTACTTATCGAACCTTTCCTGAAAGTAACGATGGCAACATCGCCTTCACTTGAGATTTGGCCAATTGTTTCCTCGACCATAACAACCCCGCTATACGCCTAAACGAAAAACATCATTATAACGGATTTTCCTTTATTTCGGCAGATTTTTCAAGCACCAACACAAAACAATCTATTTTTTTATATATGCCAGCAGGCGAGGAGATGTTCGGGTCTGCCGGAAACGGGCACAAGTGGCGGATTTTGGGTAAAGCAGCGGTCGTCGGCAAACGGACATCTCGGGTTAAATGGGCATCCGGGAGGCGGATTAAGGATGCTGGGAATTTCGCCTTTAAGCCGGTGCGTCGAGGCCTGCTGAGATACATTGATTTTGGGAATAGCTGCCATAAGGGCCACGGTATAGGGATGAAGAGGATTATTGTAAAGCTCGCCTGCGGAGGCCTGCTCGACAATTCTGCCCATATACATCACGGCGACGGTATCGCAGGAGAACTGGACGACGGCAAGGTCATGGGCGATAAACAGATACGTCAGGGAAAATTCCTGCTGGAGGTCTTTGAGAAGGTTGAGTATCTGGGACTGGATTGAGACGTCGAGAGCGCTGACCGGCTCGTCGCAAATAACAAGTTTGGGCTGGAGGATTAAGGCACGGGCGATGCCTATGCGCTGCCTTTGGCCGCCGGAGAATTCGTGCGGATAACGGTTCATAGCGTCGGCTGGAAGACCGACCTTGGAGAGGATTAAACGGACCCGTTCAGTAAGGTCCGGGCCGGTTATTTTTTTGTGGACTTTAAGCGGCTCGCCAACGATGTTACCGACGGTCATACGGGGATTGAGCGAGCCGAACGGGTCCTGAAATATCAGGGTTATGCCGGAGCGGATACTTCGCAGGTGGGAGGCGTCCGCGGCAAGTATGTTGGTATTGTCAAAGATTACTTTGCCTGAGGTAACGGGAATAAGGCGAAGGATGGAGCGAGCGACGGTGGTTTTGCCGCAGCCGCTTTCACCAACCAGGCCGAAAGACGTCGCCGATTTGACGGCAAGCGAAATGCCATCGACGGCCTTTATGTAGCCGACGGTGCGCCGCAGAAGGCCCTTCTTGACGGGAAAATAGGTCTTGAGGTCGTCAACCTTGAGCAGGAAACCCGGCTTCGCTTCGCTACGCCGTGGCAAGCCATTATTATTTGAAATATTCGAGTTCATAATTTCGGGTCATCGGGCCTTTCATAGCCGGGAGCAAACCAGCAGGCAACTTGCCTGTCGGACAGACAAGCCCCCCCGCCCGTCTCCGCTTCGCTACGCCGTGGCGAGCCGTTACCAAGCCGGCGTAATTGCGGTTCGACTGTCTGACATCTTTTATCATTGCAGCCAATGGGACAGCGGGGATGAAATTTGCAGCCGGCGGGGAAACGAAGCGGTTCAGGAACAATGCCGGGGATTGTGTACAGGCGTTTGCCGGTAAAGCCGAGACGCGGCAGGGACTGGAGCAGGCCCTGTGTGTAAGGGTGCAACGGCTGGCCAAACAATGACCGGCAATCGGACAGTTCAACGATTCTTGAAGCGTACATCACAGCGACATCCTCGGCGCGTTCGGCAACGATGCCGAGGTTGTGGGTTATCAGCAATATGCTCATTCGGCTTTGTTCCTGTAGTTCGTCGAGGAGGTCGAGGATTTGGGCTTGAATGGTAACATCAAGGGCGGTGGTAGGTTCGTCGGCGATGAGCAATTCCGGTTTGCAGGATATGGCCATAGCAATCATAACGCGCTGCCGCATTCCGCCTGACATCTGGTGCGGGTATTCGGTAACGCGCTGGGCGGGGTCGGGTATGCCGACTTTTCGCAGCATTTCTGCGGCAATATCCCAGGCCTCGGCTTCTTCTTTTTTCTGATGCAGCCGGATGACCTCGACAATCTGCTCGCCAACGGTATAAACGGGATTCAAGCTGGTCATCGGCTCCTGAAAAATCATCGCGATACGGTTTCCGCGAACGGCGCGTATTCGCTGGTCGGACAGTTCGAGGAGATTTCGGCCGTCGAAATTTATCTCGCCGGCGACGATTTTGCCGGGCGGGTCAGCTATAAGACGCATAACAGACAACGCGGTAACGCTTTTGCCGCAGCCGCTTTCACCGACGAGGGCAAACGTCTCACCCTTTTTGACAGAGAAGCTGACATCCTGAACGGCACGGGCAACCCCGTCTTCGGTAAAGAAGCTCACGCAAAGGCCTTTGATATCTAATAATATGCCGTTGTCGCTCACACTGACTCCCTTAATCGCGGGTCGATAGCATCTCGCAGGGTTTCGCCCACGAGGTTATACGCGAGAACCGTGAAGAATATGGCCAATCCCGGGAACAGCGTAAGCCACCAGAGGAACCTGCCCGTGGTGCTTACGCCCAAACTAAGTATTTGTCCCCAGCTCGGCGTCGGAGGCGCAACGCCGAATCCGAGGAAGCTGAGCGCCGCCTCGATAAATATCGCGCCGGCGATACCGAAAGTAGCATTCACCAATACAGGCGCGATGGCGTTGGGCAGCATATGCCTGAAGAGTATGCTTCGCAGGGGCAGTCCCAGCGAGACAGCCGCCTGGACAAAATCCTGCCTGCGAAGTTTGAAAAATTCCGCGCGGACAAAGCGGGCATCATCGGTCCAGGTGGTCAGGCCGATTATCAGCATTATGTTGAACAAGCTACGAGGGAAAAACGCGACGATTGTGATGATGAGGAAAAAGACGGGTACAGCCATCATAATCTCGACGAGGCGCATACCGAGAAAGTCGGTTTTGCCGCCCGAATAGCCGAGTATCGCCCCGATTATGATTCCAATGATGCTCGATATGCCGACGGCGACGAAGCCAACGGACAAAGAGATTCTGCTGCCGTGGATAAGCCGACAGAGGACGTCGGAACCGACGTCGTCGGTGCCGAGCCAGTGTTGCAAATTTGGCGGCTGCTCGCGGACCTTCAAATCGGTCCTGCCAAAGCCGTAAGGCACAGGCGCAAAGACCGCACCAGTCGCCTTGCCCGAAGCAACCATCGATTTGTAATCAGTGGCATCGAGGCGGCGAGGTATGAAAACAAACAGGAGTATAATGCCAACGAGCACTATAAAAATGCTTATGGTAATCTGCCGCCACAAAACCCCTGAGCGGATTGAAGGGTCAACGCTTCTTCGGTTGCGGAGGACAAGCAGAAACTGAATAAGGGCGACGATTGCCGCCAGAAGGATGCTGTAATCACTCGCGGTAAGGGCTTTGAAGATGGGCCAGTGCAGTTGGCCGGCGATTCTGATGACGAAGGGCTTGTCGTTGGCAAGAAACGGCGCAAAAATAGCGAGCAGGAACAGCAGGATTATGAAGCCCAGCCAGCAAAGCGTGAACTTGCTCTTGGCAAACTCTTTCCAGACCATTTCGCCGTATGATGTACCCCAGGTTTTTTGTTGTTTATTCTCAACCATAAAACTTTACACCGCCGACTCAAAACTTATTCGCGGGTCAACCATCGCGTATGCAATGTCCGCCATCAGCAAACCAAACAAGTTCAAAACACCCGCGATTGTGGCGACTCCCATAACGACGTTGTAATCCCGCGTGGTAACCGCCTCGAAAGCCAGCAGCCCCATACCGGAGACACTGAAAATTCGCTCGATGATGACCGAGCCGCCGAACATCGCGGGCAGCAGGGTTGCCATAATAGTAATGATGGGAATGACGCTGTTCCTGAAGGCGTGATGGAATATGACGGCCCAGTTAGAAAGTCCTTTTGCCCTCGCGGTGCGGACGTAATCTGCGCGGAGATTATCGAGCATTCCCGCCCGGACCTGCTTGGTCAGATACGCCAGGCCGGCGTAGGTAAGGCAAAAGACAGGAAGCACAAGATGCCAGAGGCGGTCGGCAAGCCACTGGAAAAATGGAAACTGCTCGGCGTCATTGCTGGACAGGCCCGCGGGCGGAAACCAGTTGAGAGGCGGCCCGCAAAGATAGCCGATGAGCATCTGGCCAACCCACATAGAAGGCAGCGACCAGAGCATCAGCAGCATAACGGAGCCGGCGCGGTCGAGGAACTTTTTGCGCCCTACCGCCGAGAGAATACCCATCGGAATGGAAACAGCGTAAATGATGACGAAAGATATTAAATTCAGGGTAAGCGTAATGGGCAGGCGTTCTTTTATGAGGTCAATGACGGGACGATGATGTTTGATTGAGTCGGCGAAATCGAGTCGCGCCACCCTGCCCAGCCATATTGCGTACTGGACGTAAACGGGCTTGTCGAGGCCGTAGAGTTTCATTCTCGCCGCCCGGACGTCCGCGGCCCGCTGAGCGTCCATCATACCGCCCGGCCCCATAGCCAAACTGACGGGGTCGCCCGGCGCCATTCGGCTGATGGCGAACACAACAATCGTGATACCCAGCAGCGTGGGTATCATCAACAGCAATCGTCTAATAATATATGTCGTCATTTATATTTCTGGGACTGGGTGGGGACATACCATTCGCGCTCGTCGATGCCGAGCTTGTGCACTATCACATTCTGAAAACGCTTATCGAGAAATCGCTGCTCGGGCCGGGTATAAATAAAAGTATAGGGCTGCTCTTCGTGCAGAATCCGGTGAAACTGATGATACAACTCGTTTCGCTTGTCGGAGTCGAGGGTTTGGCGCGCCTGTTCAATCAGGGCGTCGGCCTGCGGATTGTTGAAGTTGACATAATTGGACCCGTTTTGTCTCTGTGAAGAATGCCAAATCTGATAAGGGTCTTCCTCGACATTGCCGCCCCAGGCCATACTTACGGCGTCAAATTCCCTGTTGTGAACTTTCTGGGTAAAAACCGACCATTCATATGGGTCAAGCAAGACCTCGATACCGGCGCTTGCGGCGGCGTCCTTGACCAATTTAGCGATTTGCTCGTGCAGCGCCAAATCGGCGGCAATCGTATATTTGAAGCGGAACGAGACGCCGTTTTTGTCGCGTATGCCGTCGCCGTCGTGGTCAATCCAGCCCGCTTCGTCGAGCAGTTGTTTTGCCTTTTCGGGGTCGTATGGCCAGGGCTTGATATTCGGGTCGGTCTGTTTGCCGTATATGTAAAAATTGCCGGTGGGAATCCTGGCTTCGGGATTCCGCAGGATATGTTTTATGATTGATTCTCTGTCAACCAGGTAGGTCATCGCGAGGCGAACTTTCCTGTCCGCGAAAAACGGTCTCGCCTCATTCCACCCAATCCAGAAATAGCCGGTGTTACCGGCGTCCCAGTATGACAGGCAATAAAAATCCTTTTTGAAATTCTCGTCGTTGCTCTTCTCGGCAAACTGGTCGGGCACGGGCCTTATATAATCCGTCTTGCCCGCCAGCAGCGACTGCAACTCGGCTGTGCTGTTGGTAATAAAGGGGAAAACAAGTTTCTTTATCTTCGGCTTCGGCCCCCAGTAATTGTCGTTGCGTCGCAGGATAATTTGCCGGCCGACGTCCCATTTTTCAAAAACATAAGGTCCTGTCCCGACGGGATTACTTCTGCGCTCATTGAACTCGCGAGCATCCTTATATTTGTAGATATGCTCAGGATGAATTGGCATGCCGCCGAGATAACCGAGCGAGAGGAAATAAACTTTCTTCATATAAAACTTGATTTCCTTGTCGTTGATTTTCTCGTAGTGGTCAACATCGCGGAAGTAGTTGGCGTAACTGGCGGCGTCGATATTGGGGTCCGTGATTGTATTGTAAGTGAAAATTACGTCGTCTGTGGTAACCGGGTGCCCGTCCGAAAACCAGATGTTGTCCCTTAGCTTGAAATAGATGATCAGGCCGTCATCGGAAATGGAAAATTTTTCCGCGAGAATCCCTCTGTATTTGAATTCGTCCGTCTCGTAATCAACCATAGTTTCAAAGATATTGCTCGATTCTATCCATCGATTTGACCAGTTTGCTCCCTCTACGAAATAGCCGAGTGTTGCCGGCTCGCCGTCCAAACCGTGAATCAGCCAGTCGCCATCGTCGCCGGGATATTCTTTAAAAACCGACGCTGTGGAGGCAGCGGGCTTTTCAATGGTACGTGCCGGGGCAGAGGTATGCCCCTCCATCCGGCTTATCAGGGTATTCAGCCGTTCGTAAAGACGGTCGGCCTGAACCATAGAAAGGAACTGCAGGAATATGATTACGCCGAGAAACAAAAACAAAAAGAATTTGAATATGCCCGACCGTCCGTTCATAAAATCATCCTTTACTCTAACTGACTGAAACGACTTGTCATACCTGCGACACGGAGCGAAGCGACGAGCCCGTTTCGGAAAGCAGGTATCCAGCAGCTTATATGATAGTATGGATTCCCGCTTTCGCGGGAATGACAATTATTTATATCTTTGTTTTTCCTTTGGGACATACCACTCAAAGTAATTCAGCCCCAGGTTATGAATCTTAACGTTTTCGAAGCGTTTATCAACAAGGCGGAATGTCGGCCGTGCAAGCAGAAAAGTATAGGGCTGCTGCTCGTGCAGAATCCTGTGCAGCCGATGACAAAGGACATCCTGCTGACCAGTATCGATTGTTCGCCGGATTTGTTCCAACAGCGCATCGGCTTCGGAATTACGGAAGCCGACGTAGTTATAACCGCCCTTGCCGATTTGAGAGGAATGGAAAAGCGGGTAATCGTCCTCGACAATATCCCCGCCCCAGCCCATAACCATCGCATCGAATTCTCTTTCGATAATTCTGGGCAGCAGTGCCGACCACTCGTAAGGGTCTGGGATGACATCGACACTGACCTTGGCCATCTCATCTTTGAGCAGCACCGCTAATCGCTCATACAAAGAGTCGCCGGCAGCGTATGAAAATCTGAACCGGAACACGACGCCGTCTTTTTCCCTGATTCCGTCGCCGTTGCGGTCAATCCAGCCGGCCTCGTCGAGCAGTTTTTTCGCCTGCTCAGGGTCGTATGGCCAGGACTTAATAGCCGGGTCGTTTTGTGTCCCCTTGATATAAAATGGCCCTGTGATTGCCTCGCCGTATCCCTTGAGCAGCTTCGAGATTATTTGCTCGCGATTTATATTAAGCGTCATCGCCCTGCGAATCCGCGCGTCCGAAAAGAAGGGCAAATCCTCGTTCCAGCCGATGTAATAAAAAGGAGCGCCGGGATTCCAGTAAGCTATGCACACAAATTCCTTTTTGAACTCCTCATCTGCGTCGAAATTGGCAAACAACTCTGAATCATGGGCGACAATAATGTCAACCTGATGGGCCTTCAGCGCCTGCGCAGCGGCAATCGAATTGTTTATGAATTTATACACCACCTTTTTTATATGCGGCTTGCGACCCCAGTAATTTTCGTTCCTGCGAAGGACAATCTGTTTGCCCACGTCCCAGCGGTCAAAAACGTATGGGCCGCTGCCGACGGGTTCGGAAACTCGCTTGTTGAACTCTTTGGCGTCTTTGAACTGATAAATATGCTTTGGATAAATACCTATGTCCCAGAATGAAAGTACCTCAAGGGCCTTGAAGTACGGACGTTTCATATAAAATTTAACAACGCGGTCGCTGATTTTCTCGACGCGGTCAACGTCAACATACATATTCGCGAGATTCGCGGCATCGACGTTTGGGTCTATAACGGTCTGGTAGGTGAATACAACGTCGTCGGCTGTAATCGGGACGCCGTCGGAAAAGTGAATGTCATTGCGGAGACGAAACGTAATCTCAAGACCGTCGCTGGAAATATCGACGCTTTCCGCAAGTTGCGGCTTAAGTTTCACCTCGTCGAAATCATAGACCATTAACGGCTCAAAGATACTAAGCACCGTTATCCAGCGGGAGTAAATATCGTTCTCCGCGTTCATCTGGTTCAGCGTCTTCGGCTCAACCCTAAATGCCCAGATTAGCCAGTCGCCATCATCGCCTGGATATGACTCGGCAACGGGCTGAGGATTTTTCGTCACGCCATCCGGTTTTGCCTGTGAATCGTCGCCTTCGATACTCCGCTCGATTTTGTTAAGTGCGACGTAAAGGCGGTCCGACCGGACCATTGATAAAATCTGGAGGACAATAATCGCGGCAAGAAGAATAAACAGGAAAAACCCGGCGACGTTTGCTCGATGGCTCATTATAAGGCCAAACCTCCAATGTCTGGCAAAACTTTACCGTTCCTTCAGTTCTAAAATTCCAGCCGGCTATTTTTATTCTGCGGGCGGCGAGGCAAGCAAAAGCGGGTGCGTTACCGATGCCCCGCCGGCATCTTTGCCGTAATCAATGTTAAGCTCTCCCGCCTTCGTTCCGTCGCCGAGTATGCTGTTATGCTCCTGTTGTAAAGCGTTGGTGTCCCCGGATTCAATCGCCTTTTTAATGCCGAATCGGGGCTTACCTGAAATTTTGCCCAGGCAGGATTTTTCCGTCTCGACAAGGACGGAGACGAGCTGTTCTTTTTGGGCCGCGTCAAGGATTTCTGCGCCTTTTATGTATCGCTGTAAAACGTATGAGAACAATTGGCCGAATCTCCTGCCGATGGATTCTTTGCTGGCGCTGGAAGAGGCGATTTTGTCGCCGAGTATCCGCAAAATCTCGCCATCCAGAAGCTCCTGCTCAACGGACCAGTCCGCATAAGATGCGATTCGGCGGTCAGCTACCTTCAGCAGAAGGGCATCCCCTTCGGGTATTTTAATCGAGCCGGCAAAAGAAGCAATAAGCCCCAGCGTATCGGGACTGCTTGTCGCGATGATTTCATCGAACCGGCGGGTTACTTGTCGGGCAGTATCGATGGCCTTGGGGGAATTTAGTTTCTCGGTGATTTCCGGATTTGCCAGGCAGTGAACGGCCCAGTATCGAATCACCTCATTTTTGCTGTCAACGTATTTTAGAGCCACCTCCGCCAGACGAACGTCCGCAAGGGCATCCGTAAGCATCAGCAGGTTTGTTACAATCTTGAAGCTGCGGCCGGCCGACGTCATCCCTTCCGCCTGCTGCAACGCGGCCGAAATGTGCTTTTGGGCCGACTTGGAAAACTGTTCGGCAAACTGTGTCTGGTTTTGCTGGCTGCTTACGCTGTTGGCAACAATTATGGCGCGGGCATTTGAAATTGAAGAAAAATCCTCGGTAGCCAGCATCTCGCCGACCGCCTTGGCGACAAAATCATCGATTGCTTTGAAATCGGCGTCATCAAGAACCGACTTGCTGCGAACGGCCTCGATAGCCAAACTATCAACCGCATTGGCGGACGCCAAAAAGACGAAAAAACCAGATATAACGGCAACGACAAGCGATAATGATTTCATAGTCATTCGTAAGCGTCCTAAAGGTTTACAACCTCTTTGTTCACAATGCAATAGGGTAACACGCAGATGTTTGTTTGTCAATACTATTAACTCGATGCTGGATGCTCGATACGCGATACTCGCAGCGGATAGCGGGTAGCGGGTAGCGGGTAGTTTTGACCACGAAAAGGCATATTCAAACTCAGGACATGTAAATATAAATTAGCAGGTAACAAAGCCCCTAAACAAGAGCTATAAGCCGGTCGGCTGCGTTATAGGCCAAAGTAACTAAACGTAGCGAAAAGTAAAAAAATACGAAATTTTATTAAAAAATATGTGAAAAAATGGGGGATTTGTGGGATTTTTAAGAAAAATGGGGGGAAACAGGGGGAAAGTGTTGAGTTTTAAGTGTTAAGTTTTTAGTTGGAGGGATGAGGAGGCCGCCGGAGGCGGCAAAGATTGCGCAGATTAACACTGGTTTTTTAGACGCGGATTTAATTTCACCACGGAGGACGCGGAGAATGCGGAGATTTTTTAGACGCTGATTACGCTGATTTATGCTGCCCATTCGTCAGGGGCCTGATTCTACTTACCTCCCTTTTTTATTTCTATTATCCGCAGATACTTTCTACCGGTCGGAAGTTTGACCTCAATTACTTCTTCAACTGATGCTCCTATCAGTGCTTGTGCAATAGGTGTATAAGAATTAATCATTCCTAATTCCGGGCATGAAGAACCATTAGTAATCATTGCTTGTAGTTCTAAATCGGGCTCTTGTTCGTCTATATACACTATCGTATCACCAACCTCGACAACATCTTTGCTCATTGCCACATCTTTGCTCATTGCCCCATCTTTGGCTGCTGGTTCATCGGAAGGATTTACTCTTTGAGGAAAGATTTCTCTCTCTTCTAGTAACGACCATAATCTTTTTAGTGCATTTTCCTTATCCAAGTAGAACGATGCTTCCCTAATGCGATAAAAGACTAAACCACAACGCTCCAGTATTCGCTGCCGTAGCATATCTTGTTCATAGTTCTCTGCTCCATGCCATTCATCCCCATCACATTCGATGGCTATACGTCCTTTTTCTCCTTCAATGACAATGTCTATTCGCTTTCCCGCCATCTTAAACTGTGGAATCACACGATAATTTTTGTTCGCTATTTCCAATGCAACATCAACTTCAAACCAACTCTCAAACGGCTCAGGCGGCTGTACGATAGAACGATTCGATTGTTCAGCTAGTCGGTAGAGTTCACTGATATTGATTCCTGCAAGTTCTTGTATCCTATTTCCTTCAAAGAACTCAAGTAGTCGCCTTCGAAGACATGAACTACTAAGATCGGCAGAAGTGATAGAATAAAATAGCCACATCTGGTCACGGGCACGGCTTGCCGCAACATTGAATCTTCTCTCATCCGCTGGTTTTGCACAAGCAGCAATTCTTTCGTTTGGCGCTGCTACCATAGACAAAAATATAATGTCACGTTCGTCCCCCTGAAAACTGTATGGATTACCACAGACAATACGGCGTCTCTCTATTTCTTCCGCACCCAGTTGTTCAAGCAATTGGTCTTCAATCAGCCTGGCTTGCGCCTCACCCTGAAGGACGATAACGCCCATAGTCTTATCCGCATATTTGTCGTTATGGCAGAGTTCAACTATTTTTTTAACGATGGCCTCCGCCTCAGGCCGGTTTATAACACGGCTATCGGAACCTTCACGATAACCGTTCTGAATATAGACAGGAACCAAAGGAGGAAGCCGGTTCGGGGGATATTGTCTAAGCGGGATTAGAGGTGTATCCGAATAGCACAGGTCATTACTAAAACGTATAATCTCTGGCATACAACGAAAATGTTCTTTCAGCGTAATGCGGTGAACTCCATACCGGGTTTTACCATGATCAAAAAGACTATTCTCCAAAGCAAATGAGGCTTTGAATTGAAAATCGTAAAGATATTTTTCCATCAATTGTTTGTACACTTGACTTAGCTCGATTCCAACTGGCTCTGGGCTTATTTGCTTGTCGTCTCCAACAATAAGTATCTTTTTGCCAAGAAAAAAAAGAGGAAGTGCTTCAAAACCACATTGAGAAGCTTCGTCCACTATAATTACATCAAACATTCCTGGCGATGGATCAACTGTATCCCAAACTCGGTGAAGAGGCATTATCCAAGCTGGTACTGCCTCTCTGCATTCGTTCAGACTTTTCTGTGCCTCCCGTCGACGCCAATTATCATATTTACCTCTGCCACTTTTGGTAATCTTGCTCATATTTAGTCGCCAGAGTTCCATATGTCGTCTGTGATTTTCATTCATTCTGTTGAAACAGAATGACCACGCTTTCAAAGATGCAATCTGTGCAATTGTTTTCCTAATCTCGTCCGTAACTTGTTGCTCACGTTGCACAAGACTGGATATATCTTCCTTGCAGATGTACTCTTCTAACCAGTTCCTAGCTTTTGCCCATCGCCATGCCTTAGACGTTTGCTGGAGACGCTCATTCCAACAACCATCTGCACAAGTTCTTGAAAGGTTCTCCACGAGATTTGGCGCAACCATAGACAGATCCTGAAGGGTTTTCTCCACCCAACAGGCGGATGCTTTTTCTCTGTCCAATTCGACAATTTTCGAACATGCCTGTGCGAATGCATCCACGTTTCGTGATCTTATCGCATCCAAAAGTTCCTTAGCCAGAGGATGACAATCAACCCTATTAGCTGTGTATGCTATCGGAGCTTCCATTTGATTGATTTCATTCTCGATTTCTTGCCTGTTGATTCTGGTAAGTATATGTTCGCACGTGAGTACAAGCGTTTGCAGACACCTTTCATCGTGCCAGACCGGATCAAACAAAATGTTACATTCTCTCAGTGCCTCTTTGCATCTGTCGACCTTATCTTTAAGTGAAAGGACCTCTCCAAGGGTTATTGTTAAAGCTTCCAAAGTGCGAAACAGCTTACTGCATGACCTTTGCGTCTTTTCGCGATCTCCAGCCCAAATTGCCCATAACTCGTTCAACTTTATGCGGACGTCTAGGATGTCAGTTAATGATGTAACACGTTCCAAATTACTGCATGGGCTTCCGTCTATGTGGATACTACGGATGTACCAGACGGATTTCGCAAGTTTGGGATGAGTCAATAGGAGCCGGAGCCAAAAAAGTTTTACACCTTGCTTTAAATGTTCTTTGAGGCTCAATGCGTCTTCCAAAACTGATTTTTGATCATAACCTTCGGGAATTGTAACCTGAATCGGATCAACCTTGCTTACGATGTCGGATATCTGAGATACTATACTAACAGATTTTGTATGCCGCTCTCGCCAGATAAGATTATTCTCCGACAACACGTCTCTAACTGCAGAAGGAACCCACTTATAAGGCTTCGATTCCAATCTGCGTATCTCATTCAACAATTGTGACAGTGATTCATTGATTGACCGGACGGTTGCTTCAGGGTGGCAAGAAAGGGCTCGGAGAAATCTTTCATCAATATCCGCGGATGTGTTCTCCTCTTGCTGTATTGCTTGCCGTTCTTTCTCGACAAGTTTTTTGAACTGACTGTCGATGGGAACCGAATCGGGCCAAGTACCGTCAAGTTCCCTTTTCTTTTCAGGAGTCAATACACGAAGTTCTTTTAATAGCTGAAAGAATTCAGTATCAGATAAAGGGCATTCAGTATTGATTGTTATCCTATCGGTGAACCAGCCGTACTTGTCACTCTCACTTACTACTGCCCGCGCAATTTTAGCTGCTGTGCCGCGATATGTGCCGTCTGCTATTATTTGCGTGTGTGTTTCAGACTCGCGAATAGCTCGAAGTCTGTTCTCAATCTCGGCTTTCTCTTTTCCAAGTCGCTGGAGTGCGTGTTCATAATCCTGAGCTTCCTTAGTTGCGCGTTTCTCATTCCAGTCTTCGTTTTTTTGAAGTATTCCTCTTACGCTGGCCTCCAACGACCTTTTCTCCTCCAAACCGCTCCCTAAAAGACTAATGCAGAGCGGCCTTATTTCCTTTGGAATTAATCCCTCTTCTTTTGAATCAAATAGTGAGCTATTGTTATATGACTTCTCTTCTTTAAGCTTTCCTACTAGTACCTTCAATGCACGTGGTGTCTTAGCGGTAACGAGTATTCTTTGTCCTGTCGCAAGTAAATGACAGATAAGATTAGCGATGGTGTGAGATTTGCCCGTCCCTGGTGGACCTTGCACAAGGAGACCATTTGTGGATTTAGTTTTCTCTACAATACGTCTTTGCTCTTCGTTGAAGGGTTTAGGAAAATAGATTTCACTATTTACCTGTATGGCTGAATCATCGGCAAGCTCTGTAGATACTGCATCATTCTGTTTCGTTATTTCTGCGAGATCGGCAAATTCGGAGGGGATATGCTCTCCCTCTTCGATTCTTTTTTTTATTCGCTTTAAGATTTCTGTCAAACCTGTGATGGATCGCTTTCTCAAAATAAGCGAAGGAGCGTATTCAACGATCGGCTTTTCTGAGAACTGTGGTTTTTTCGACTCAAAACTATCATAATATTCCCCCGATGGATTTATCGAATGAACCAGCCCCTTCAGAACTCCTTCTATGCAATTCTTGTCCCAAGGATTATCCGCCGCGCTTCCAAGAGCTTCACTTGCTACTTGCTCTGCCTGTAGGGGTTGCTCTTCAATATCAAGCATATCTAGCTCGACTCGCAAATTGGCTCCATCAAAATTAGGACGGACGGTGAATTTGCCTATACGAGCTTCGAATTCAAGCAAAGCATTTGCGACGACAAGATGACGTCTTATTCTTTGATTGCTTGGAGTCTGCCAAGTTAGCAAACCAAGCCCTAAAACCAATTCATACTCTTCGCCAAGTCGGATTTGTTCCTGATGAATAGAAAAAAGAATCGAATAGACATGATGAACTTTTTCCCATTTCAGATGTTCCTCTGCCCACGGTCGCCACTTCTCTTCTACATATTTAGACCAAGCAATTTGCACTCTGGGATTGTCTTCCAACATAATTGTTTTACTAATAAACTGGGGTTGATCTGTTCCATCCTTCCATACCGGATTCTGTTCTTGGTGAATAATCGTGTTCAGAAGCTCTGGTACACCATTAGTTCTTCGAAGAGTATCTTGGTTTACCCAATCGTGACATATTTCAGGAACACTTGGCAAGTCTGGTTCTGGTAATTTTTGTATCTCAATCCATATATCCTCATCGTATTCTTCTTTTGGCCCCCAAGCCCGAGTGAAACAAGTTTTTTCTTGTGGAATTTCATGTATCCAAAGTACCTGCGAGTACTCCGCCACATCCCTGATAGTTGTTACTCGCAAATAAGCGAGTCTTGTCAGATAATCAACGAGACGAACGGCTCTATCAGGCACAGTGTTCTTCAACATTATTGGTTTCCTCGCATAGAATGTTCATCTTTTCCGATAGAGGGTAGTTTCGCTCTTTAGTAAAGACAGACAAGGGGTTTGTTCAAGACCGTTTGGCTTTTGCTTCTTTGCATCAGTGTGTTTGGCCATTTACCTCTCCATCAAAAATTACCCGATTATTGTCCAGTAAAGAGGGGTAGGAGTCAAGGGTGTTATTATTGCTGATTGGCGATTGCGGATTGCGGATTTAAGAACGGCTATTTGGGGGATACAGAACTGATTTAGGATTTTTGGGCCTTTTTGCGGCTAAATGACACCCTTATTTTTAGCGTAAAAACGCACTTGCCCTCCAACCGACACACACAAACACCAAGCGAAGCGCAGGGGCCCGCTTCGGCATTAAATCCGTGTCGAATCTGTGGTTAAAAACGTTAATATAGGCAACTTGCCCTTCATTCGACACACACAAAAAGGTGGGGCAAGTAGGGGCAAGTAGGGGCAACTAAAAAATTTATTATAATAGTATAAGAAGAACTTAGAAGTGAGAAGTTAGAAAATGGAAACTGAGTTCCCGCCGGGCATATAGTATAATAGAAAGGATTATATGACTGAGACAGAGGCAAAACTTGTTCGGATAGACCCGCTTCGGCTGCGGATGGAAAAAACGGGCCAAATGGTCGTCGATGCCACCGTGTTCGCTTCGGAAGAAATAAACGTCGAGCAGGAGGCAATCCGGCAGATTTACGATTCGGCGTGCCTGCCCCCCGCCAGAAAGGTCCTGGCGACGGCGGATATTCACGTCGGCTTCGGCGTGCCTATTGGCGCGGTTTTGGGCCTTGAGGACGCGATAATGCCGCCCGCCGTGGGTTATGACATAAACTGCGGAATGCGGCTGCTGCGGACACCCTTCACAAAAGGCCAGATAGATACCGATGATATTGCAAATTCGATTGCCAGGGACATCCCGTTAGGCGAAGGGATGAGCAATTTGCCTTTAGACAAACATCTGCTCGATATTGTCGCGACCGAAGGCGTCGCCGGACTGCCTAAGTTAGTGCAAAAAGTCAAACACAGAACATGGGAGGCGTTCGATGAGCAGGAGTTTGCGGAAGACATAAATAGAATTGAGGATAACGGCCAAATGCCCGCGGATATGGGGGCGGTTCCGAAACTGGCGATTGAAAAAGGCGCAGACCAGCTGGGGACATTAGGCGGCGGCAATCATTTTATCGAGATACAGCTTGTGCAGAAAATTTTCGACGAGGGACTGGCGAAGTTTTTCGGGCTTTTCGAAAACCAGATAGTGGTAATGATACACTCAGGGTCTCGGCGTTTTGGATATGAGGTAGCGGACGAATATATGAGCGTTGCGGCCAATCAGCCGGAAATGGAAGGCAGACGAAAAATGCTCAGTTTTCTCGATACGGGTAGCCCGCAGGGCAAAAGGTATATTGCAGCAATGGGAGCAGCGGCGAATTTCGCGTTTGTGAATCGGCACGTTATGGCGTTATTAGTCAGGCGGTGCTTTTCGCGGATGTTCGGACCAACGCCTATGCCGCTGGTATATGACGTGCCGCACAATATGGCGAAACTGGAAACGCATCAGGGCAAGTCGCTGTGGGTTCACCGCAAAGGCGCAACGCGGGCGTTTGGGCCGGAGCTTATGACGGCGACGCCTTTTGAACAGGTGGGCCAGCCGATAATCACGCCCGGCTCGATGGGCACGGCCAGCTACCTTATGGTGGGAACAGGCAATTCGGAGGAGTCGCTTTGCTCGGTGAATCACGGCGCGGGCCGGGTGATGAGCAGGACCGCGGCATCAGGCAAAGGCCGACACGGCAAAAACGCCGGGGAAGCACTGATTAGCGACGACGAATTCAAGAGAAGTATGGCCGGGATAAAACTGATTACCGGCGACAGACGCCGGATAAAGGAAGAGGCCCCCGCGGCGTACAAGAACATCGACGAGGTGGTGCGGATTGTCAGCCAGTGCGGCTGGGCAAGGCCCGTGGCGCGGATGGTCCCGTTGGCGGTGCTGAAAGGATAAGGTTTGAGGCGCCAACGATAGAAAAATCAGGCACTTAACTGTTGCATTTATAGTTCAATTATTTTATCCTCGTGGGTTTTGGGCTGGTATTAGCACAGAAATATTGTATGGCAATAATGGAAGGCATAATATGAGCAAGTATGTCGTTTTTACGGCAGTATTGACGATAACATTGCTGGTTGGCTGGGGTTGTGAACAGAAGTCGGCAAATGTTGCGATGCCGACACCCCCTGCCGCCGTAGCCGTCGCTCCGCAGCCGACAGCAGCAACTATAGCGGCCGAGCCGAACAAGATTGAGGCAGTGCCGGAGCCGGTCAAGATTGAACAGCCAACCCCGCCGGAACCCAATACGCAGAAAGCAATTGCAGTCGAACAAAACGTGCAGGCGGCAAAGCCGGCCGAACCAAATAAGCCACAAAAAGTAACACCAGTTGAGAACGTTACAGAACAACCAAAATCGACACCGCCCGTCGCCGGCGCAACTGCGGCACAACTCTGCGGTAAATGCACGGAGTTTCTGGGAAAGTATGTTAGCCGGGATGGTATGGTTGACTACAAGACACTTACCCGCAAGAAGCTCGAATTGGTCGCGCTGCTGGACAAATTCAGGGAATTGAACCGCAACGATTACAACTCGTGGTCAAAAGACGACAAGCTTGCGTTATGGATAAACGGGTACAACCTCGAGCTTATCAAAATAATCCTGGAGAATTACCCGATAGAGTCAAACAGGATGCTTCGGCTTTTCTGGCCCCCCAACAGCATCAGGCACATAAAAGGAATATGGGATGAGCACAAATTCATCATAATGGACGAAGAGTTTACACTGCGGGAAATCGAGCAGCGGTTCTTCCAAAATGAATTCGGCGAGCCGCGGGTATTATTCGCAATGTCTTATGCTTCGCTCTCAGGAGTGCCTTTGCGAAACGAGGCGTATTGCGGCCGGAATCTCTCGGCGCAGCTTGACGACCAGGTAAAGAAATTTATCGCCGGCTCACACGCCTTCAAGATAGACCGTGAAAACCAGACAGTGTCCCTGTCGTCGATATTGACTCCCACGTGGTACGGGGGACAGTTTGTCGCCAAATACGGCACCGACCTCAAGTTCAAGCAGCAGGAACCGACTGTAAGAGCGGTGCTTCACTTTTTGACGAAGTATATCTCGTCGCAGGATATCGATTATCTTGAGACGGGCAACTATACAATTGGATACCTAAGGTATGACTGGACGCTTAACGAAGGCGCCGGCCAATAGGTCGGGCACAATCCGACACATTAACAATGGGGCTAATACAAATGGCAAAACAAAAAGCAAGCATCGGCACGGATAAGTATCTTTTCACCAGCGAATCAGTAACAATGGGACACCCGGACAAGGTCGCGGATTGCATATCCGACGCGGTACTGGATGCCTGTCTTGCCAAGGACAAGAAAAGCAGGGTCGCCTGTGAAACGCTGGTCAAAAACGATATGGTGGTTGTGGCAGGCGAAATCACAACAAAAGCGTTAGTCGATATACCTGCGGTCGTTCGCCAGACGATTAAAGACATTGGCTACGATGACCCAGCGGTCGGTTTTCATTACGAAAACTGCGCGGTGCTGGTCTCGATAGGTCAGCAAAGCCCGGATATTTCACAGGGCGTGACGGAAGGCGCCGGTCTGCATAAGGAGCAGGGAGCAGGCGATCAGGGCCTGATGTTCGGGTACGCCTGCAAAGATACGCCGCAGTTGATGCCGATGCCGATTCAGCTGGCACACGCTATAACGACCCGTCTCGAACAGATGCGGCAGACAAAGAAACTGCCCTGGCTGCGACCCGATGGCAAAAGCCAGGTAACAGTCGAATATACCAACGGCAAACCATCACATATCTCAGTTGTGGTTGTCGCGGCACAACACGACCCGGATATCTCTCACGTTCAATTACGCAAGCAAATAATCGAAAAGGTTGTGCTGCCGGCCCTGCCGAAAAAATTAGTCGATAAGCGCACGGTCTTTCACATCAACGCGACCGGCAAATTTGTCATAGGCGGCCCCGCGGGCGACTGCGGCCTGACCGGCAGGAAAATCATCGTCGATACATACGGCGGAAAAGGCAGACACGGCGGCGGATGCTTCAGCGGCAAAGACCCCACAAAAGTGGACAGGACCGCAAGCTATATGGCGCGATACATCGCGAAGAATATCGTCGCTGCGGGCCTCGCGGACGCCTGCGAAATCCAACTGTCTTATGTCATCGGCTTCGCTGACCCGCTTTCGGTCCTCGTCGATACCAAAGGCACAGGGAAAATCAGCGATAGCAAACTGAGCCAGATTGTTCGCAAACTCTTCCCGCTCACCCCTAAAGGGATGATTACGCACCTGAAGCTCGAAAGGCCGATTTACTCAAAGACAAGTCACGGCGGACACTTCGGCCGAAACCTCCCGGAATTTACCTGGGAAAAAACCGATATGGCCGCAAAACTCCGCAAAGCCGCGGGCCTATAGCAAAACCAGTCACAAATAGAAAATGCAAGAAAAGCCCGACACTTCGTCGGGCTTTTCTTTTTGGTAAATCGGCGGGGTAAACCCCGCCCTACCCATTATTTTATCGTATGGCGGAGCTTGTTTGTCCTGAGCTTGTCGAAGGTCCCTGCCGGAAAAGCTCCTCATTTTTTTCGTAGGGCGGGGCTTGCCCCGCCGAAACAATGACTATATTATTTGCGATATGCCAAATTACATCCGTGCTAAATTTGAGGGAGGTTATTATTTCTTTACCGTCGTAACATATCGCCGGAAACGATTATTCAAGGAAGAAACTGCGAGAAACCTCCTCAGACAAGCCATAACCGCAACACAATCAAGACACCCTTTTGAGATGATTGCTATTTGCCTTTTACCGGAACATTTGCACTGCGTATGGAAACTGCCCGAAGGGGACGCGGATTTTTCGATTCGATGGTCTTCCATAAAAGGTATTTTCAGCCGAGAGTATTTACGGACAAACGGGCAAAAACGCATACCGTTATCCCGTGCGGATAAAGGTGAGGTTTGCTTATGGCAACAGCGGTTTTGGGAACATCAAATCCACGATGAGAGGGATTTACAGAGACATATCGATTACATTCATTATAATCCCGTCAAACATGGCTTGGCCGAATCCGCCGAGAATTAGCCATGGTCAACGTATCATCAGTTTTTGAAAGAAGGGCTTTATGGAAATTTCAACGATTTGAAAAATGTAGCAGACGAAAACATCAGCGACTTTGGTGAATAAAATTCGGCGGGGTCAACCCCGCCCTACATTTTAATGTTCGTGCTCCTTCATCTGCTTAAGACACTCAAACAAACCCCATACAATTCTTAGTACCATAACAGCAAAAATTCCGTGAATACAAAACCACACAAAAATGACCTCGAACATACCCAACTTGAATACACCCAATTCGTATTCGTAAAAAAATATTGCACCTGCCTGTAAACAACTGAAAGCAATACCGATGGAAATCAATATCCACCCCTGGATTCGAAATCCTTTCTCGGCTATATATTTTCTGCGAATGAGCTTATTTTCAAACCGCCTAGCTTTAAAAATATAAGCCCACAAGAATACAACCGAGAACATGAATTCAAATCCGACGAGGCTCAATTTGCCTCCTTTATCAACATTCCCTAAAATCTATCGGCGGGGTAAACCCCGCCCTACAATTCCTTTTTACATTTCTATCAGGTCGACACTCTTCCCATTAATATTCGCAAAGAAAATATTGCTCGTATTTATGTTTTTAAGGTGATTTCTATAATGCGAATACCAGAAACGAAAGGGATTTTCTCTTATCTCCCGTCTCTTGCCACGGTAAAGATAATTGCACCCGTTTTGGCTCGTATATCTCACCTCCCACTCCGGCATATCTTTGTCCGGCAAAGTGGTGATGATAATATACGGCACTTGACTTTTTTTCGCAGTTACCCAACTCTTATATGAATCTATGTCTTTTTCTAAAACACGGGCATCGCTTGAATTAGGGCTTTCATAATCTAAAAATATGATGGGCTTACCATTCTTATCGAAAGCAGCTATGTCCGGCTGAAATTTCTTCCCTTTATCATTGAACCTACTATCAACATAAACCGCAGACACGCTCTTTATGTCCCAGAGTATCCTGCACAAAAGGCCAATTGTGCGAGGATGTGTTTCATTATTCCCAGTAACCGTATATTTGAATGTGTCGTAGAAACCTTCCGGAAAAGATATTATCTGCTTTTGCAGCTCATCCACAATTTTCCTGTATAGTTCCATTTTATTGTCCTCCCTTTCGTTATTTATGCAAAAAAAGGCGGGGCAAGCCCCGCCCTACAATAAAATAATAGGTAGGGCGGGGTTTACCCCGCCAAAATGCTTAATGTTTTAAATGTCGCTTCCCGTTTACTGTTAGTTTCAATACTTCTTGTCATTTTGGCTTTCCTTATGAACCCTGCATATAAAAACGCGACTGCTCTTCATCAAATCGCACTTTGGTTTCAGCAGGCAGTTGCGATGGCTCAATGCCGATGAGCCGCAGCGGATTATGAAACGCCATCGCTGTCAAGTCATCAAAATCGACCAGATTCAATGAGGCAAGGTGATTCATACAATCAAGCATCGTTGCGGATGAGCCGACGAGGTAGCCGGTCATGGGGTTGTAGATGCGCCCCGTCTTGTCAAGAATCGCCTTGCTGCCCAGGTTATTATACTCGCCCGGCGGCATACCGCTCAGGGCCGTCGCGTCACTGGTAACAATGCAATTGTCCACGCCTTTCGTCCTGACAATGGTCTTTATCACGCCCGCCGGCAGATGGTTGCCGTCGGTTATCATCATCGCGGCGAGATTATCGATCGACAGGCCTGCAAATATGGGATTCTCGTGGCGGGCCACCACAAGGGGGACGCCATTTCCCAGGTGTGTAAGCGCACGAGCGCCAGCATCGGCCAGTTTCTGTAAATCACCAACACCAGCCATTTGATGCCCCAATGACACAGCGATGCCGTTCTCCACTGCGAACCGTGTGAGCTTATCAGCGCCCTCAAGCTCAGCGGCTATCGTAACCAGCTTCACAGTGCGCTGGGAGATGTCAATTAAGTGCTGCAGGTAAGAGATGTCCGGTCGTCTAACACACTGCGGATTGTGTACGCCTCTGGCGCCTTCAACTGTTGAGATGAAGGGGCCTTCGAGGTGAATTCCGAGCAGCTGCCCCCGGAATTCGTCTTTGCTTAGAACCTTTGCCATTATGGGCAGGTTGTGGGCATACACCTCATCCGTACTTGTTATCATCGTCGCCAGGAATGCGGTCGCACCCGACTCTAACATCTCCCGGCAGGCACGCGTGAATGTATTCTCGGTCAGGTCCGCCTGCGAGAAGTCCACCCCCCTGTAGCCGTTCACCTGAAGGTCAACTAATCCCGGCACTCTCATCGGCGTGCTCTCCCTCGGTCGGCTTGAGAAAGCAGGGATGCCGATTGCTCATCCAGAAGTATCGTACAATTCGGATGCTCTTGCAGGATTGAGGCCGGACAGTTCGGCGTCGCCGGGCCTTCAAGGGCGTCTCTGACGGCTTCGGCCTTTCGGCGGTCGGGGACGGAGATAATAAGAGCGGCGCTTTTCATAATTTGCCGGATGCTCATCGATATTGCGCTTGTGGGAACATCATCGAGTTTCCCAAACCAACCCTCGCCCAGTTGTTGCATTCGGCATTTTTCGTCCAGTTGTACAACGATGTAGGGTTCTTCGGTATCGAAGTCAGCGGGCGGGTCATTAAATGCAAGGTGGCCGTTCTCGCCAATCCCAGCCAGTGTGACGTCAATCGGATTTGCAGTTATCAGCTTTCCCAGCCGTCGGCACTCCTCTTGTGGGTCGTCAGCATCGCCGTTGACGAGATGTACCGCTTTTAGCGTCCCTACCTTGTTTATAAAGCGTTCTTTGAGGTATTTCCTGAAGCCGGCCGGGTGCCCGGTCACAAGACCGATGTACTCATCCAAATGAAACATTACAACTCTGGCCCAGTCGATACCTTTTTCTGCGACTAAATGTTCCAGTACCTCGAACTGACTTGCGCCCGTCGCCAGCGTGATATTCGCCTGTCCTCTTGCTTTGATTGCATTTTTGATTCGCTCGACGGCAAATCCGGCAGCGGCGGCTGCGAGCCGCGATTTATCTTTGAAGATAATTTTGTCCATAATCTACAACCTCGTTATCAAAAAGACCAGGCCAATAAGCGCCACCACGCAAAACAGGCCTATTGCGAAACCAACCACAGATGTAACCGATGGCACGAGAATTTCAATGCCTCCTTTGGCAAATATACTGCGTTTCACGGGTACTATCGTCCCTGCAGGCAAAGTGCACGGGGCTGTAACTTCTTCCCCGGCCCTGACGGGTGTACGAATGAGCGCGTAAAAGTTGTCGAGCTTCTCGGCGGCAACGGGCTTTGTGAAGAGACTGACGATGATTCCTGCCAGTGTCCCCGCCGTCAGGTAGAAAACCATCTGCCACGGAAGGCCTGTCTCAAGGCCGGTACCTTTGCTGACAACAAATCTCATATTCTCGTTTGCCGACAGGCCGCCCAGGAAGTTCACAAAAAAGGACTGTGTAGTAAGCCACCAGACCGCAGCCGCGGTGAGAGTCGCTGCCCATGCGCCCGCGATTGTTGTGCGGCGCCAGAAAAAACCCAGCCAGAACGCGATGCCTATTATCGGCGACGTCATCCAGAAGATTTCCAGTCCCTTGACTATATTGGGCAGCCAGAAAGCAAATATGGCCCCGGCAACGACAAATGCGATAGAAGCAAGCCGGCCCACCAGAATGTAGTGCCTCGCGGGCTTGTCGGGCAGGACCCGGCGGTAGATATTCTCGGTAAACAGGGCCGACGAAGAAATCATAAAGGCGCTGCAGGAATCCATTACCGAAGCAAGCGCGGCTGCTATGAAGACCCCGAGCGCACCAGGAACAAGTTTTGGCAGAAAGTCGCCTGCAACCGCACCGAAGACCTGGTCGGGATGTATGTCACGACCGGCGAAATAAACTATTGCAGCCACGCCGGTAAGAGCCCATGGGATGGTGCAGAGACGTTTCAGTATGCTTCCGCCCAAAAAACCAACCTGGCCTTCGAACTCAGTTTTGCCCGCGGCACAGTTGCCCAGAATGTGCGGCTGAGTGACAATTCCGACCAGGCTGTTGAAAGCAATGACAACAATGTAGAACAGTCCGATGTCACCGGGGACGACAAGCGAAAGTATATGACGGTCGCCGACCGCCTGGCGGATTCCATCAAGACCGCCTACCGCGTTCAGTATCAGCGGCAGAAGCATAAAAGAAAAGACAATGGTCAGGATACCCTGCAGAAAATCGCTCAGCACGGCGGCGGCGAGGCCCCCCGCAAAACCATACCCCATAAACAGCACAATCATAATCGCCATCGCGTACCGGGGCGGCACTAAGCCCCCGATACTGGCGGAAATAACTTCGCTCGAACCCCTGAGCATCAGGGCCAAACTGACAACGAGAGTCATTATGCCCACGACGACGAACAGTGTTGCGACACTGCGACTGAACCTTGCCTCAAAGATGTCCGCTGTAGTTATCGCCCGGAATCGCCTCAATACCAGCGCGATGAGCCAGTAGAAGGGTGTAATGGGCAGATACAGCCATTGATACCAGATGCCTGACAACCCATTCGTAAAGCTCTTGGAAGCAACACCGACGGCCTGGTCGGAATGCGTGCCGGAGCCGAAGGCGAATAACATCATCATCACTTTACCGAACCTGCGCGGCATGAAAAAATCCGCGCTGGTCTTGATTCTCTGCGCAGCCCGCAAACCAATGGCTGTAACAATAACCAGATAAAGTACCAGCACACAAATATCTGCAATATGCAGTGCCATGCTCCAGCGCCGAATCCTCACAGGTACACAAGCTGCACCGTCAGCATTGTATCCTGCTGCCGCAATCTGAGCAATAGTTCAAATAACTTCATCTACGGGTTACCACCCGTAGTATTGCGGTGGAAGAATATAGTCAAAACTGGTTTGGACAGCATCTATAAGCCCTATACTAATTCAATGCGCCGCTTTTCCAGATTAATGCTTGAAATGTCGTTTGGCGGTGAAGACCATAGCGATGCCGTATTTGTCGGCGGTGGTAATGACCTCGTTATCCTTCTTCGAGCCGCCCGGCTGAGCAATCGCGACGATTCCCGCTTGCGCAGCATTATCGACATTATCAGGGAACGGGAAGAACGCATCGGATGCCATAACAGAACCCTTCGACTGTTCGCCTGCGTGTTTGACGGCGATAAAACCCGACTGCACGCGGTTCATTTGACCCGCGCCGATGCCGATGATTTTACGTCCTTTGGCAAGCACAATGGCGTTACTTTTGGTATGCTTGGCGGCAAGCCAGGCGACACGGAGGTCCGCGAGCTGTTCATCGGTGGGCTTTGTTTTTGTGGGAACGGTCAGCAATTTCGGCTCCCAGCCGACGAGGTCGCGTTTCTGAATAAGCACTCCCCCTACTATGCAGCGAAGGTCAAATTCACCTCCGTCGATTTTGTTTTTATCGATGGCGCCCGTCTCAACGAGACGCACCCTGCTGCCCCACGATTTAAGCGTGCGGATTATCTCGATTGCCTCGGGGTCGAACTGCGGCGCGATAATTACTTCAGCAAAGAACCCCTCTGCACCAAGCGCCTTGCCGAACCTGCTGTATGATTCCATAATCGTTTGCGCAAGTTCGATATTGACCTTGCGATTGACGGCCACTATTCCGCCAAATGCGCTTGTTACGTCGCCCTCGTATGCCTTGCGGTAAGCGACGCAAATATCGTCATCGATTGCGCAGCCACAGGGATTGAGATGTTTGATAATAACAGCCGCCGGCTCATCGAATTCCTTTACAAGTTCAAACGCCGCATTGGAGTCCAGCAGGTTATTGAAGCTTATTTCTGTATCCGCCTGCATTATTTTACCTGTGCCGACGCAGGGTTCGCCGCTCGCGGCAAGCTTATAAAATGCCGCCGGCTGATGCGGATTTTCGCCGTAACGAAGAGACATCTCTCTTTTGAGCGGAATCGACAGCCGTTCCGGAAATTCAACGTCCGCTTTTTTGTTGAGGTAACGCGATATCGCAGCGTCGTATACGGCAGTCAGGGCAAACGCGGCCCTGGCCAGCTCGCCGCGAAGCTCTTCGTTTACTGAGCCGTTATTTTTTCTCATTTGCTCAATAACTTTGTCATACTGGTCCGGGCTTGTAACAACGGCAACGAATCTGTGATTTTTCGCCGCGGAGCGAATCATACTCGGGCCGCCTATGTCGATATTTTCGATTGCCTCTTCGATTTTGCAGCCGGGTTTGGCAACGGTTTGCTCGAAGGGGTACAGGTTCACGCAAACCAAATCAATCGGTTCGATTCCGTGTTGTTTCATCGCGGCCTTGTGGTCGGCCTTGTCGCGAAGCGCAAGCAGCCCGCCGTGAATCTTGGGGTGAAGGGTCTTTACGCGGCCATCCATCATTTCCGGAAAGCCGGTAACATTCTCGATTGGGGTAACGTCCACTCCGGTCTCGGCAAGCGCCTTGGCGGTGCCGCCCGTGCTGATGATTTTGACGCCCATCTCGGCAAGCGTCTGGGCAAAATCGGCAACGCCTGTTTTGTCGGAGACACTAATCAGAGCGGTTTTGATTTTCACATCCATTTGAATGTCCCCTTTCAAGGTCACAACCAGATATCGGCAAGGCGGTTACTTGGCCGGCTCGAGGCAGGCAATTCGCCCCTCGGCGTCGGCAATGTAAATCTTCGCATCGGCAGTGTTGGTCGCATATTTGACGGGAAGGGCTATGTTGACCGAATATAGCTGTTTCGCCTTTACGTTATCCATCGCCGCCAGAAGCCCGCCTTTGGTAATAACAAACGTCTTATCGCCTGATTCAGACAGCAAGCCGACCCCGTCTTTAACCTGCCAGACAAGTTTACCGGTTGTCTTGTCAATCGCGGCCAGCCCCATATCGGGAACGCACTGGTAAACCAGTTTGCCGCCAAGCTGAGGGGCAGCATCGAGAATCCCCTGCGTCTGGTATTTCCACAATAGCTTGCCTGAAGATAATTCGAGCCGGTAAACGCACGTGTCGCGACAGGCAAAATACAACGAATTCGTGTCGTGAACGACGGGGCCAATGATGGCCGCCGGCGCGTTAAACTGCCAAACCTTCGCTGGTCTGTCGGCAGCTATACGTATCACGTTGCCCGCCTCGGTGGCGAATACAACGAACTCCCCCTCGGCCAGGACCGACGTTATACGAGAGTCATTTTCCGCGGCAACCTCAAAAACCTGCACCTTGTTGTCGGCCTTGAGGACGTGGATACGCTTGTCGGCGCCGGCAATATAGTAAAAGGAGTCGTTGCGAACAACCGGGCATACTGCCCCGGAGGTGATGTTTGTGGTCGTCTTCTCGCTGCCGAAGTCGGCGCTGATTTCAATAAGTTTATTGCCGACTATGGTAATCAGTTCGCTTTTATAAGATTCAAAATCAACCACCGGAAGCCCGGCCGGCGCAATAGAGTTGGCAAACATCACGTTGCCGTCCGCCCTGTTGATGCAGAACAGAAAATTCCGGCTGGACAACGTACAAAGCCGATTGCCGCATAAAAGTAATTGGTCAAGCGATTCGCCCTCGCCCATAGGCAGATTGAACTGCCAGACGATTTTAAGCTCGGTCGACGCAACCATCCCTCGCGGGACCAGCCAGCGTGAATCGTCCCCCGCCCAAAGCATCGATGCGAAAATAATCTGGGAAACTACTACTAACAGTGCAAAGCGGAATTTCAGCATCTTCATCACCTCCATCGCCGACCAATTCGTGGGCCGACGACCACTTCTATGCCCGGACAACCAATCTTACCGGGGCGTTATCAAACTTCCACATAATCCGCAAGGTCAACTTTACGGTCGGCCTCGAATTTCTGCATTTGCTCAATCCGCTCAATATCTTCCTGGATTCTGCTGGCGAGTTTGAAAATATAAGGTTTGCCTGCAAGACGATTGCGAAGGTCATCGAGCATTGGCTCCCAGCTTCCGCCATACAACTGGGCCTTGAGGACGACGAGCATGCGATACTCCTCGCTAAGCGACTTGACATAATCGCTGACGTCCCCCTTAGGGGCGCTTTTACCCGGCCTGTTTTGGGTTTTTTCAGCCATCACGGCGAACCTGCCTGACCAAAGTGTCCCTGCTCGGCAGCAACTCCGGTCATGGTGGAACATCCTAAGCCAGACCGGCAACCTAAATGCTATCCACTCCCCGCGGAAATTGCAACAGGTTTTCGTAAATTAGGGATGTTTAGTTCCAAGCCAACAGATTGCCTGCCTTACATGGTCGGGACAGACCAGTTGCTGCGAAGGACCGCCACGGCGGCCGGCTTGTCGGCGGCAAGCGTGAAAACCCCGTCAAGCCCCGTAACCTCAAATGCGCTTTTTGTGAAGGGGTGGATGTTGCAAAGAATCATCTGGTGCCCCAAAGGGAGCAGTGTCTGCCGGAGTTCGAGCAACCTTGTCAAACTTGCACTTGTGATGATATCGATGTTCTTGAAATTGAGAATGACGTTACAATCCGAATGCTCGGCTGTCATATCGATTACGGCCTCAAGCTCGCCGTTCATTTGCGGCTCACGCTCGAGTGTAAAGGCGATTATATCGCTGGCAAGATTTTCAACTTTCACGGTCTTCCCCAATAAACCGATTCCGCGGTTCTGCGGCAAATTACCCCTATACACTGTATCGGCATAGATTTGGGGGATTTTAACTTAAAAAAACGTTTTTTCAGGGCGAAAACGCCGCCTTGAAGATATTAATAACGCGGCAGCGGAAAACGGTCAATTTTGTCCTTTTTTTTATTTGCCGGGGCATACAGGGCTGTTATAATACACTTGTGAGCCACCGGCTGGTTATCGCCGCGGGCCAACGGAGTAGTTTTCGCAAGGGAGGCGGGTCAGATGAAAAATAAATCGAGACCGACGATTGGTCAATGATGAAAAGCTGAGTCCTTGCCTCCCTTTTTATTATCTGAATATCTGCGCTTACCATAAAAAAGAATGGGAGAGCATCGTCTGCTCTCCCATTGTTCATGTGGCTCTCGCCTTTTAGCTTTTAGCCGTCGCTTGTTGAACCCAGAATCACCATCTGCCTTGTATGCGTTTTGCGTGTCGGGTCAATAAGGCCTGGCTAATTATGGCCGGTTTGGTCATTTTTCAGAGCCACTCTTTTTCACTTTTCAACACTGCTCTCACAGTCGGCCATCTCTTTAACATCGCTTCACTTTTTTACCTACTTTTTGAACTGGGCAATAGACACCCGTATCGGTTAACTTGACCGCGAAAAACGGGCAATCTGGGCAACCCATTTGCGTCCAATAACCTTGTAAAGTTGCCGTTTCCGCGATTGAAAAATGCCGGAAAGGTGCTATAATACCAATGTGAGCCCGACGGTTTTCAGACATAAAAATTATCGTTTTTTATTCTTCTCTCGCGAGGAGGCCAGAATCCATATTCACGTTGCCTCGCCGGATGGAGAAGCAAAATTCTGGATAAAGCCCAGGATTTCGCTGGTTAAAAGCGTCGGTTTTTCAGAAAAACAGATTGCGGAATTGAAAAAAGTAATTGAGGCGCGTCAAAATGAAATCGAAATCGCGTGGAAAAAACACTTCAGCGATTGAAGTAACGCATATAGATTTGCGTGGTTTTTGGCTCTATGTCAAAGACAGTGAATATTTTCTGTCATACGAAGAATACCCGTGGTTCAAACAGGCAAAGGTCAAAGAGATTCTCAATGTTCGACTGTTGCACGACTGCCACCTCTACTGGCCAGACCTCGATATCGACCTCGAACTGGACTGCCTTGCCAACCCCGCCGATTACCCGCTGAAATACACGTGAGCATACCGACATCACGTCTTTCCGGATTTCTGATATCCGCACATCTTTTCCAAACGCTTTCTGAACGGGAATAAAGTTATCAGCGCCAGAAATGAAAATATGAAGTGATATCTAAGCATATAATGTTTTTGAAATTTTTTGCGCCACTCTTCGGCTGTCTTTTCTGTATTCTCGTCATTATTTCCATCCTTCCTGACAATATGATGCCCAACTTCATGGTAAAACGGCCAAGAAATCATCAAATCAGTTACCGCAGAAAACTTAAGTACCCATTTGGGAAACCCGCCTATATACCAATCAACACATATCTCTATCCAAGGGCTTTCACTGTCATCTTTTATCTGAATATACCTGGCAGCGGTAACCTTTTCGTTATCCCCATAGTGTTCTTTGAATTTTTCGGTATCGCATAGTATCACTCCTCCCAATCCTTCAAGGCACTTTTGCGGCACTACCCGCAACAACCTCTCAACAACCCTGCGGACATTTACATTCGGCTCTCTAGCGTAATATTCCCCGACCGGCAAATTGCTTTGATTGTCTTTTTTGAATAGCATCGGATGATAGATTATCAATAGCTGGCAATTCGTGCAACTTTGATTATTCTTCTTTCGTATTAAGGAAATACAAATAACTTTGGTAGAATAGTGCTATGGCAAGAATACAAACCTACACAACTAAATTTCTGCCGACGACGGCGGAAGAAGTAAAACAGCGAGGATGGGATGCGATCGATGTGATCCTGATTACCGGCGATGCGTATGTTGACCATCCGTCATTCGGCATCGCCCTGATTGCCCGGCTTCTTGAAAGCAAAAATTATCGCGTCGCGATACTGGCGCAGCCGGACTGGCGAAGCGTTGAGCCATTTCGGGCATTGGGCAGACCCCGGCTGTTTTGGGGCATAACCAGCGGCTGCATCGATTCACGTCTGAATGCTTACGCCTCGCTGGGACATAAGCGAAAAGAAGATGCTTACAGCCCCGCCGGACAATTGGGCTTACGGCCCGACCGTCCCCTGCTTGTTTATTCGGCCAGGGCACGCGAAGCATATCCCAATGTGCCAATAGTTCTCGGCGGACTTGAGGCATCGCTTCGCCGGCTTGTGCATTACGACTATATCGAAGACAAATTAAAACGCTCCGTGCTAATCGACGCAAAAGCAGACCTCCTTGTTCACGGTATGGCAGAACAGCAGATTATCGAAATCGCAAAGCGATTAAACAATGGCGAATCCATCGACCGCCTGACCGACATTCCAAGCACGGCCTACACGATTAAAACCGGCTCCCCCCGCCGCGAGGCGTCCCTTTCGGGACTGCCGGACAATGCAGTGCGCCTGCCTTCGCTCGCACAGCAGCAGGCAGACAAATTGCTTGCTATGTCGGCTCAACTCCAATATCAAAAACAAGCCCATCCCGCCGGCTCCGCTGTCATTCAGGAACAGGACCCCGGCAAAATCGTAGTATTGCCGCCCGCCGAGCCGATTAACAGCACTGCCCTTGATTCACTGTATGAGCTTCCTTTTACGCGGCGCTGGCATCCGAAATATGATTCGGCTGGAGGTGTGCCTGCGTTAAAACCCGTGCAATTCTCGATAACAACCCATCGCGGCTGTTTCGGCGGCTGTTCGTTCTGCTCCATATATTTCCACCAGGGTAAAGACATATCCTCCCGCTCGATTGAATCGCTGATTGCCGAGGCCGATAGATTTCGCGCACATCGTGACTTCCACGGCACGATTTTCGACATCGGCGGGCCAACCGCAAATATGTTCGGAATGAAATGCTCAAAAGCCGGAACTTGCAGCAAACCGAGCTGCATCTTCCCCGCCATCTGCAAAAATATGCGGGTCGATTATGGCAACCAGCTAAGAATGTTCGAGGCGTTCTTGAAATGGAAAACGACCGGGACGAAAAAAACAAATGTTTACGTCGCCTCTGGTATCCGACACGATTTGGCCCTGCAAAACAGCGACTACATAGATACGCTGACGCGACACTTCGTCGGCGGGCATCTCAAGGTCGCCCCGGAACACTATTGCCCACATGTGCTTGACCTGATGGGCAAACCGGGTTTCGAGATTTTTGAGGAATTTGAGGCACGCTTCACCGAGGCGACCCGCAAAGCAGGCAAAGAACAGTATTTAGTCCCCTACTTCATAAGCGCACATCCCGGCTGTCAAACCGACGACGCAATTAAGCTTACCGAATACCTTGTGCGACGGCATTGGCGGCCCAGGCAGGTCCAGGACTTCGTCCCTGTCCCCTTAACGCTTTCGACGGCAATGTTCGTCAGCGGACAGGATACGAAGGGACGAGAAATCCATATTCCCCGCGGCCGGGCGGAAAAACGCCTCCAGGCAGCACTGATGCAGTATTACCAAAAGCAAAACGTTAAAATCATCTCCGACTGCCTTCGCAACAGCCGACGCGGCGAACTCCTCCGCGAAATCCAGCGTTTGCACTTTACCAGTCGGGCCGAAAAACCACCCGCCGGCTGGGACTTATAACAAGCCCAAACCACATTTTTTTGCCCTATAACACACACCCATCGGCCTTTCTTGCCATCTTTCCCCCGTTTTCAGACCTGTTGGCATTGCCCTTGGCGCCCAAAATTGCTATAATGATAAACACATCCAAAACGGGTCCCCAAAATAAGGGGTTTGATGAAAATCGCAACTAACCGGAAGAGATATTGTTTTCTGCTTTCCGCCGTAATCTGCGTATTGGCCGCCTCCACATTTGCCGGCTGGTGTCCGTCAGCCGACCTCAACGGCAACTGCTGGGTCAATATCTACGATTTGAAGATATTAGCCGACCAGTGGCTTGATGCTGAGTCATGCGAAGAAACAGCCACCTGCGCGGACTTCGATGGCCTAAATGGCGTTAATTTCAACGATTTCGCGTTCCTTGCGAATCAGTGGCAAACACACGGCAGCATGCTTTTCATTAACGAGTTTATGGCATCCAACAGCAGCGCAAGCGGCATACACGACTCACAGGGTGACTACGATGACTGGATTGAAATCTATAATCTTGGTGACACATCCGTCGACATGGCGGGAATGTATCTGACAGACGACCTTGCCAACCCCACCAAATTTCATATTCCAACCGGCTATTCTTCGCAAACCACCATCCCTGCCGATGGATTTCTCGTATTCTGGGCAGATGAGGATACCGGGGACGGGCCTCTGCACACCAACTTCAAGCTGTCCGGCAGTGGCGAAGAAATAGGCCTTTTCGATACCGATGGCATTACCCCGATTGACACCATTGTCTTCGGTGAGCAGGCAACCAACATCTCTTATGGACGTTACCCAGATGCGGAAGAAAACTGGCGTTTCTTCCCCGTTCCAACACCAGCCGCGGATAACAACGGCGGTTATTCAGGAGAAGTTGAAAAAGTTGAATTCAGCAAAGAACGCGGTTTCTACACCTCTAATTTCACTCTCACTATGGCCTGCACCACGTCCGGCGCAAATATCTACTATACCATCGATGGGCGAAGCCCCGTCATCGGCGAGGCAAGTGCCCCAACAAGTATCCGTTATACCTCGCCCATTTCTGTCACAGGCACCAAATACATAAGGGCGGCGGCAATAAAGACCGGCTGGAAACCCTCGCCGATTGAAACGCATACCTATATCTTCGGCGCAAGCGCCGCTATCAAAGCAATGCCTCTCATCTCGCTTGTTGGCGACCCCAACCAGACCTTCTACGAACCAAACGGCATTATGGCCATCGTCGGCGGCTACTATGCAAGTGACGGAACATGGCAATCAAGCGGCACAGGCAGCTACAACAACGTTCTTCACAGGGGTATAGCTTACGAACGGCCTGTTTCCTTCGAAATCATCGACACGACAGCAGACAGCAACTACCAGATGGACTGCGGCATACGTATTCACGCAAGCGACTATACGCGACCGCGCTTCACCCGCGGCGACGACTGGGTAACCTGCTGGATCGGTAACAATAAAATCAGCTTTAATCTTTTCTTCCGCGGCGATTACGGCGACAGCAAATTCGAATATCCTTTCTTTCCGTTTACTCCGGAGGTGGATAATTATCAGAGCATCGTCCTTCGAGCCGGTATGAATGACAGGTGCTCGCCGTT
>Ga0315294_10000516_pt1 | contig 41623 bp, 73 predicted proteins | sample YL17G13_40_MG_FD_203626 | JGI IMG/M metagenome (GOLD analysis project Ga0315294, IMG submission 203626) | Sediment microbial communities from Yellowstone Lake, YNP, Wyoming, USA - YL17G13_40 | ecosystem: Environmental > Aquatic > Freshwater > Lake > Sediment | place: USA: Wyoming | collected... | reverse complement strand
AATTCTGCAAACTATCATCAACCCGCCTCCCATTTTCCATATCTCTTCTGCTGCAGAACAACCATAACATTTTTTTGCCGACATTTCTCCAATCATCCAATCATCTCCTCTTTGAATTTTTCCCCAGCTTTAATGGTCACGATTCTACACGGGTAGTTTTGCTTCTTGAACTCAATGCTCTCAGCTTCTTCGCTGTCCATAATCTCAATTGCGCAGCCATCATCCAAATCGAGAACATCGCATCTCATGCCGTTCTTGAAAACGCCCTCGGTATAAAACTCTTTCTTGAGCTTCGTCAGGGCCCTGCAAACCTCGAACTTGGTTTTTGCGTGTTCGTCGCCCTCATTCTCGCCTGTGTAAATCGCGTTCCGCTTTCCCATTTCATTCAGCCTCAATAACCTGGCTGTGTCGTTTCTTTTCCTAAGAATATTTTCTTTGTTCATTCGCCATCCTCCACTTGCCGTCCTCGAGCACGAGATAAACACTGTCCGCTCTCGCTCCGCAATTCAGGCAGGATAGAAAGCAGTAAAATGCAGGCAAATCCTCTTTCGATAACTTGATTGCACTCAATCCCACTGTCAAGTATTTGCTTTTGCATTTCTTGCACTTCAGTTCGAAACTCGCTGTCAGCCTCATGCAAGTCGGATTCGATTCATAGAATTCCTTGATTGGAACCGGTTCCCCTATTGTTTCATCATTAACCGTTTTTTGCATTTGTTTTTCCCTCCATATACTTGTCGCCCAAACGTCTGCGAAGTTCCCTGAGATGACAACAATCCATTTGCGGCTTTTCCTTAACGCTTTTCCAATACCCGTCCTTACAATCGCACATCCAGACCTGCGTCTTGTCATTGAACCACTGATGACAATTTCCCTCAATGCACTTGTAATGCGTTCCGCCTTCATGCCGGAAATGAAAAGCAAAGCCCGTGGTTTCACTTCCCAATCTTTGTCTGGTCACTGTAGTATACTACTTTGGCTTTCCAACCAATTTGAACTTCAGGTTCTTTTTCAACTTTGTGTGCCAATCGTTCTCCAGTGTTTTCATTCACTGAAACAATTCTCCAACTCGTGCCTTTCTCTGTATCCTTGTGGTCAGTTTCAACTACATCGATTACCTTTAGCTCGTACTCTGCCTTCATCCTTATTCCTCCACTTTTGCATTCGCTGCAAACTTTTTGATTGCCGCGATTCCTTTCTTCGCGTTTCGCTTCTGGTTGTAGCCCTCGCTTTGAGCGATGACTTTTCCGTTCGGGGCCTTCAAGTGAAAATACCACTTGTTATCCTCTGCGCTTTGCGCCAATTCAAATTTTGCGTTCATGGTTTTACCTCCTTCAATCTCTTTCTTTTGAATCGATATCATCGCTTTTTTCGATAAGCACGTACGTTTCGTATTCGGCTTTTTTTATCAGGCCTCGTCCTTCGAGTTCTTTCAACGCGCCTGTCATGCTTCCAAAGGGCACGCCTGATTTGTCTTGAATCGCCTGCCTTTTCTCCACGCCCTGCTTAATTGCAGTCAGGACTTTTTGCGCGTTAAAAGAAAGCGCGCCCTTGATTTCGCCCTGGACTTTCTCCTGCAATTTGCTGAGCCTGTCAACGTTTTCTTGCAGCTTTACTTTTATTCTGTCGTCGATTATTGCATCGTTTTCCTCTGGCTCTTCTTCGGATTCTTCCTCGTCGTCCTCTTCCTCTTCTGCCTCTGTTTGCTCTGGCAGTTCTCCTGCCTTGCGCTTTTTCCAGTACGCCTTCATTCGCTCGGACGGAGTTAGTTTTTTTTCCGGCTTTTTCTCGGCTTTTTTTTTATCCCTGGCTTTGTAACCGTGCTTTTTCCTCATGTACTCGCGCTGATAAGCATTCCTTTTTTCCCGTTCTTCTTCATCCAGAGCTTTTTTGCTGCACTTCTTTTTTTTCTCGTCGCTTCCTAAGCCAAAAGCAACCTTTCTTTTTGACGCCTTGTTTTTTGCTTCAGGCGCTTCCTTTTCTTCTAGGGAAGAGAATATCTCTTGAATTTCGTATGCTGCATCGTGCATCTTTTTGAACTCTTTCTTTAGACGCGCCAAGTTCTTCGAATTCACCAACTCAAAGCCACTCTTTCGCTTCTTGAAACTCAGTTCCTTTTCCAGCAATTCCTTTGCCTCTTCAATAAATCCCATTAAAATCACCTCTCAATCATTTTGTGAAAAATATGTCTAACTGTTTCTGCTGAAGTTCCAGCAGCTTCCGCAATAACTTGTTGCGTTCGCGCATTGTTGCTAATAAGGCAAATCTGGTAGATTCTGGCTGCCACGACTCCGTTCGGATTTTTTCCGTCCTTTATGATAGCCATATCCTGCCTGATATAATTCTGGTACTTTCCGACGATGTCTTGTGCCAAACCCAAGATGCCCATTATCCTGCTGACTTTCATGAGCAATGCGTTCTCGAAATCCGAATCGCACAAGATGTCTATTCCTTCAATCTTCATTCAAGCGCCTCCTGCATAAGTCAAGCCGAACAAATCTTTTGGATTCTTCAAAGCCCTTGGATTCACGGCATAAGCCTCGCTCCCATTATCAAACTTCTTCAGCTCACTATTGGCAACAACATCCTGCTTTCTTATCCAACCAAAAATCTTGACGAAAATCGCATTGGTTTCCCAACTGAGGAACTCCATCTCTTCGAACAAATAGGCATCAATGCCCTTGTGCTCAAACTGCTTCTTGTTGATGAGAAAATCGCTGGACGTCTTGACGTCAAATCTCAGAGCCTGTAGCAATCCGTTCTCATTAGGTACCGCAAGATAGCAATCGAATTGGTCGACTTCCCGGCCTTCGTGAATTTCCGGTTTTGGCAAATTAAAAACCTCGCAATTGGCAAACTCGACCTCGAATCCCTTGACGTCTGCCTTGAACTCATCGCCTTGTAAAAACTTGTCTGCGTTTGCATGGCGGAGCCTGTAAACTTTCTCAGCAAACTTTCGAGCAGCTTCGATTGTCTTTCTTGAAATCAATCGCCTAATCATTTGCCTGCCTCCAAAAGCTTTCTTAATTTTTGAACTTTGTCTTCCCAAACTGCTTCTGTGTCTTGACAACCAATACAATAAACTTGATTGGCTGACTCTGACATTATTTTTGCCGGTAAACTTTCAAATGAGCTTCCCATGAACATTTTTTTTATTTCTTTTAGGCATCTTTTGTTTTCGTCTTCTCTGCCTCGTTCATACCCGTCTTCCCACGTCCCATCAGCAACTGAATCTTGTCCACCATCATAACTCATTCTTTTTCGCCTCAATTCCGCTTCATGAGATGGAAAATCGTGAGTGTAAGCGCTGTTGTCTGATTTGTGATTGTAAGCACTGTTTTCCTCAACCTTCAACCTTTCGAGCAAGTCAAAACTCGTAGCCATGTTTTTGTTTGAATAAACCAAGTCCTGCAGGGCAGAATCCAAAAACGCGATTCTTTCTCCATTCGGAACACTGTCGAGTAACTGGCCGAGAACCATGGCTTTTATAGAATACACTTGTTTCTCATCCGTCAATGCCTTAGTGTAGGCGAGTATTTCTTCCATTTTTTTCATTACAAAATCAGCATGCTTCATATTCTCCTCGAGGACTTCCTTTGGAATCTCTGGGTGTAGCAAGCATTGGGCTTTCAGCATCAGGACTTTTTCTTCCGGTGTCATTTCTTCACATCCTTTGTTGTTCTTGCATAAAGCCAGTCAAGACAATTTCCTTTCGTATCGAGAACTACCGTAGATTTTGTGCAGTAATTTCCTCCGCAGTTTGCTTTCAAAAAAAAGCAGTCAATTCTTCCGCATTGAATCCTCGGCATTATCTTCCTCCATGTGCTTTTTTTGATAAGAATTGGCAACCTTTGATTTCGCTGAGTGCAAATTGATAGCAAGCCTCTGCTTCTTTCCTGCTTTTTACGCCCACAATGCAGACTGAACCATTTTTCCAAATTGAAATGCAACCCGTCTTTATTTTTGGGTGTGTGTTTCCATCCTTGCCTATTTTCAATTGTAAAAAAGGAGCTATTTCTTCATTAAGAGTCATCCAAAAAAACTTGCTTTTCTTCAAAACCTTATTGTAATCAAGAATGCCTTTGAAAGGAGCTTTGCCTTGAAAACACATATTTGTGACAATTAAGTTACTCATGTTTTCCCTCTGTGTCTGTCTAAGTAATGGGATTGCGGAAACCTTGTCCGCAATCCGCAAATCCCGCAGCGTTCGTGTTCTACGAGTTTCCTGTTCATGCCTTTTCCTCTTTCAATTTTTTCAATTCTACTTCAAGTTCTTTAATGCGCTTTTCTTTTTCAGATTCTTTCTCTTGTTCTATGAGCCTGAGTTTGCCGAAAACAATGGTTCCTTCAAGTTTCGAGCATTCCACAATTTGTTCTTCTTCACTTGTTTTTTTCCAAGTTGCCGTGCCTGCAAACAAATTGCAGGAGAATTTTAGCAATCCGTTGCAGATAATTGACATTCCAGCCTTGATGCCATATCCAGCCTCGATGCCACTTCCAGCCTTGATGCCACTTCCAGCCTTGATGCCACTTCCAGCCTTGATGTCCCATCCAGCCTCGATGCCCCATCCAGCCTCGATGCCCCATCCAGCCTCGATGCCATTTCCAGCTTCGATACTCCATCCAGCCTTGATACCATCTCCAGCCTTGATGCCCCATCCAGCCTCGATGCCATTTCCAGCCTCGATGCCATTTCCAGCCTCGATGTCCCATCCAGCCTTGATGCCACATCCAACCGAAGCCGTTATGCTTCCAGTCGCCTTGACAGTTTTTTTGAAACGAACCACGCCAAGATTTTCTTCAAAGAAAACGTTTCCATCAAAATCTATTCCGTCTTCTTTGAAAAAATTGTTTTCATCCAAATCCTTTTTTGTTATCCGCAATTCGTTCACTTAACCACCTTCTTTTTCGCCGCCTTTTTTGCTTCGCAATGTTCGCAGATTTTCCAACCAGCTTTTTTCTCTTGTTCTGAAAAAGGCTTGCCGCATTTCTTGCAGACTGCCTTCTTTGTTTCTTTCTTCTCTATCCGCTTGTCGATTACTTTGCCTTTGAACTGCTTGACGAGTTGCAGCATTCCCTCGTAATCCTTCTTCGTTATTTCCCCTGCTGCAGGGCCGCAGACGGATGATCCATCTTTTCCCCTGTAATTCCTGACGAGTTGGAATTCCGTTTCGTGTTCGCGCCTGATGCTTATGTGGCCGAAGTCCTTGTCCCTCGACATGCTCAGGTTCCAGTCTTTCTTGTTTTTGTCCGTGAAGGAAATTGAGTTTATTTCGCCAAGATTCTTGAGGACGAATTCCTGCGCGTCATTGTAAGCCCTGGGCCAATCGATTTCTATTTCCAAGTTTCTCCTGAACTTGGGCTTTTTTTGCTTCTCTGTCTTGTTGTAGCTTCCGCCTATTGTTTCCTGTTCGGATTTGCCTGTCTTTGAATCCCAGTCGTGGTATTGCGCGCATTTGAGGTGCTTTCTCCAGTCCAGGCCTGTTGCCTTGCCTTTGCATTTTGGGCAGGTCTTGAACTCTGCTTTTTCCAGCGTTTCCTCAAATTCTTTGCGCTGCTTTATTTCGCCTTCCGCTCTCCTGGCCTGATCTTCTATGTCCCTAAATGAGATTTTTCCAAACCTCCCGATGGTTTTGCAGAGTTCAATCCTGACTTCCGGCTTTGCCTTTGCGTAAGCCAACCAGTGCGTCCCATCAAGCTCCGCATCCTTTGCGACCTTCTTAATCAGGAGTTCCTTCTCATCCTCTCTGATTGTGAGCAGTGTCATCCTGTCTTTGACGAATTGCTCGCTCAGGCCATATTCTTTCGAGATGCCTTTTGTGTCCAGGCCTGTCTGCCTCAGGAGGTCAAAAAAGATTCCTTCCTTGAAGCAGTCGAGCATCCCCCTGTCCGCGTTGATTTTGTAGCAGAGTCGCATTGCGTCCGCGTCTTTGACGGCTGACTTGACCAATGCCTTGACGTTCTGGATTTTGAGTTCTTTCGCAATCCGAATCCTATTCTCTCCGTCAATCAATTCGTACAGGTCGTCCGCCACTTTTCGGACAATGACGGGCTGCTGTATCCCATCCTGCAAGATTGATTCCTTCAGCGCAGCGTACTTCTCCTCCGACATTTTGTTTGGATTGAAAAGGTTGAAGGATATTTCCTCGACTTTCAGTGTTTCTTCTATTCCCATCGTCTTGCCCCCTTGCGTTCTTCCCTGCAGGCAATGAAAACCGAGTTAATCATTGTCGTGGTTTCTTCCAGGGACTGAACTACTATGTTCTGTTTCGATAGGCTGTCGTTCACGGCCTTGATGCAACTATCCATGAGCTTGAAGACCTCGTCGTCCGTCATGAACGCGATTGTCGGCTTCTTCACCTGGGCCTGCACTGCTATCGGCTGCATTGGCTTTGCCGGTGGCGCATAGTTCGCAATTGCCTCTGCTACAATCTTTATTTCTGTGTCCTGCTGGACATTCTTGTAGCCGCCTTTTTCAGTGGTTTCAAATTCAATCTGCATTCCTGGCTTCAACTTTTTTATTTTCTCTTCGAGTTCGCTTTTTGAAAATGCTGCAAGCCCGAACGTTTCCCCGCTTACTTCCAAGTTAGTTCCGTACAAAAACCAGGCTTGGCCCTTTTTGTTTGTTCCTTCTTTCAGGAGCGTTATTTCTTTTGCTCCCTGGTATATTCCTTTCATTCAGATTCCTCCTGCCAATCCATAACGGTCTTGGCAAAGGCCAGGCGAGGAATCGAACCTCGACTTTCCATGCTGGCCAGGCCGGGCAAATTGCCCGGCTTTTTTCCCAACACGATTTTTGTTTGCTTTGACTGCTTTTTCAGCCGTCATAAGCCATTCCCGCCAGTGTCTTACTTTTGTTCGCCCCATATTTCAGGGCCGCAGCTTCTCTTGCCACTGTTTTGTTGAAGCTGCTGTTTCTTTCCAGGTGCTCTGGTCCTGTTGGGTATTTTTCCCAATTCATGTTTCACTCACTCTCCGCTCTGGTTCTTTCGTCGTTCCATGCTTCCTCATTAGCCATTTCTTGCTCGAAGTCGAAGTCCTCTGCTTCGTTCTTCTTGTGCTGTGCTTGGCAGTTGTCGCAGATCCATGGTTCAGGCATTTCGTCCGGCACTGACTCGGTTATTCCGCAATCCTTGCATTGCAGTTCTTTCATTGTTCCGCCCCCTTGAGTAGGTCATAAGACATTCGGGCAGTTTGCACTGTGGCTTTTGACAAAACGCTTGCTAACTGCATTTTGTCGATTCCTGTTTTTTGAATGCATCCTGAACCATAGAATTCGAGCTTTCCGTCGTCTGTCCTGCAGACAAAGCTTCTTCCGTGCGGCCTCTTACAGAGAGCGCATTCTTTTTTTTCACCGTTAAACGCTACAAAGAGCGCGACTATCTTCATTGGTATCCTCTCCTCCGGCTGCTTGACGCTCGCCGGCATAAATTGATACGAATAAAGCCCGCGCCTTATTACGCAGGCTGTGAGATGAAAGCCTAATGCTCATTCAAGTAAGCCTCCAAAAGTCGCTGTATGACTGCTTCGTATGTATCTGTTGGATGCTCCTTGATATTGTCGAGCTTTGTTTTTTGTTCCTCATTGACTTGAATTAAAGTTTTTTTGCTCATAAAAACCAATTAAAATATGTTATAATCTATTTAAATATCTTGTCTTTTTACCCGATTTTGTTCACTTTGTCTGGTTTAATGGTTATACCACTGGTTGAACCCGGAGTACAACCGAACATCCGCTTTGCCTTTTCCGTCACCAAAAAATCCCCATTGCATAATTCAAACATTCCTTCTTTGACAAAAAAACTGGCATGATTCTTCAAGGTCTTCTCTTGTTTGATTTCAAAGTAAGTCCTGACCGCTATTAAAAAAGCCCTCTGGGAAATAACCAGGTCTTTGCTCATGTCGGTACCTGAATTCTTTATATTCCGCAGTAATGTTTCCAGGAAGTCATTGTCCCTCGTGTTCATCTGACCACTTCCGCTTCGAAATCCCAGATTCCCTGCTTCTGTGATTCATTATACGCCGTTCTCTTGGCTCTTCCGAGTTCCTTCAAACCCGGTCCTGCAAGCTGCCTGGCTTTCCACTTTGCCTCCGCACAACTTTGTGCTCTTACTCTCAATCTCTCTTTCATTCAATCACCTCCTCTGGTTCTTTTCTTTCCCTTCCCTCGGCTATATCCACCAAGTCCACTATTGTCAAACCGTGCTTTTTACAAAGCTCATCCCTGAATTTGTTGGCATTTTCCTGTTGTTGCGGCTTTCCTTCGATTGTGGCCCTGACTTGAATCGACCGCCATTCCCGGATTTCTTTCCTGAGTTCGTCAGAAACTTCCAGTTTTTTCAAATCTTGGGCTTTCTCTCCGGCAATCACTTCCAACAATTCCCTTATTTTTATGAGTTCACTTAGCATTCGATTCATGCAAAACACCTCCTTTCAGTTTTCCCCAGATTTCAAAATACGCGCCCGTTAAATTCAAGACGCAAAAACGAAAGTCATCCTCGATTGAGTACACGTTTATCTGGCTCCTCGCCCTCTTGATGAGCCCGAGCCTCTCAAGATACTGCAGCCTCATCGTGTAGAATGGCCTACTCGGCGCCCTGAATCCGTATGCTTTGTGAAGCCGCTTTATCTCCTGAATCAGGTCTTTCGTGGATGGGTTTCCGAGAGAAACAATCGCCTTGAGAAGCACCAAATCAAACTGTCTGATTTTGTTAAGTTCTTCCGCCAGTTTCATCCGCTCCACCTTCTATTCTTTTGCTTTGCACTATTCTTGATTTGTTCAAAACAAGCTCTTCGCCTCGGACTGTCACTATCCTAATCAGCGAACCGTCCTCCTCGACTACTTCGCCCGTGTAAAAAATAGCATTGGGCATTTCGAACTTGTAAGTCCTTCCTATCCTATACAATTCTATCCCTCCTGGCCCTTTTAGCCACATCTAACTACAGCGGTACGTTTTAAAAAACCCGACATTTAAGCAATTAATTAAATCCTACTGCATTGCCTGGTTCTTCGTTTCCCGGATGCAAAAAAAAGTTTTAAAAAAACAGATTCAAATCATTCTTTTTTAAAAAAACAGATTTGGCAATCTAATACCGATTACCTTGCTTAAATACCTTTGCTTAACTCTGATTTAAGCACCCGCTTAAAAGCCAAAAAAAGAGAATTGCCTTGTAAAGCCATTGTATTGCTTCTGCTGCCAAATTCACCCATCCGACACCTATACAGATTTAATTAAACGCTTAATTCTGATTTAAGCCCCCACTTAAAAGCCCCAAAATCGTGCTTTTATGTTTTTTCAGACCATTTTGACGAATCGGATTCATTTCGTCAATCACAGACTTTTAAGCCCCCACTTAAAAGTCTTGTCACTGGAAATAAAAAAAGACTGCTATGCCTACAAAAAAAAGCCCTGTAAAAACAAAAAAAAACCGCTTTTTTCTCATGAATCTCTCCACAGCGATGAGCACAAGGACGAGGTCCCCTCGCCCCTGCTCTCGCAAGAACTGGGCCCGTGCAATCGCTTTCTCAGAACAACTTGCCTTAGAAAGCCTTGACTGCACCCGCTACTGCCGAAGCAACCGTTGTCACCGGCAATATCAAGGTCACCGGAACACCGGCTCCTACCGCGGCAACACCTGCTGCCACAGCTATTACCTGCAATGCAAAGCCAAGCACAAAGCCGCCTATCGCGCCTTTTACCAGGCCTTTTGCAGAGTAGTCACTCTCTTTCTCTTTTTCTTCAGCCATTTTTTTACCTCCTTTTCAGTCAATACAATTCAAGATTGTAAGCCTCAATCCTTGTGCTTGTATATGTTTCCAAGGAAATCCAATACGACTTTTATGCCCACTGTCGTTCCTCCGATAGCAAGAGAAGCTCCAGGGCACTGCGCATCAATTTGCGAAAAAAAACCGATGCCAATCGCTACCACGCCCATCACCGCGCTTTTTGCCAGTTTGCTTAAGGCGATTCTCCAATCGTTTCCCATTTAGATTCCTCCTTTAAAAAATCCTGTTATAAAATTTCCTATTATTCCTGCCATGATTCCAACCAAGGCTGCTATGCCTAAAACCTTGTTTTTAAAAGCCTCCAATCCGCTTATATTGCTTTCACAGTCCTTTATCCTTATTCCAATGGATTCCCTATGCCCTTGGCATGCTTTTGTGAATTCGATTGTTTCCCTCACGTAATCGTCCTTCATTTCCTTGAGAAGTCCTTTGATGCTATTCAGTTCTGCGATTGTATATCCTTTGAATTCAGCCATTTCAAACTCTCTGCCAAGCGCTTTATGCTGGCCGTTTATTCCAAGCTCTTGCTTTGAAATCATGCTTGCCTCTTAAAGTTTTTTGGCATTCCTGTCATTGTCTGCATTTTTCCGTAAGCATCATGCCGGTTCCAAGAAAACCAAATTCCCCAATTTTTTTCAATGTCATTGTAATTTCTTTCTTCCTCGTGCGTTGGTCTTTCAGAAACAGGCTTTTTGTTTGGAAAAAAGCACCAGTCTAATACCAAGAATTTGTTGTCTGTTTCTCGGCAATAAGTACAATACGCGTGCCCTGTATTTCCCGCAACTAAACCGGCATTCAATCGCACGCGCCAATAAGGCACATCAGATTTCATGAGAATATTAGCCAAAAGAATCGCGCCATCCTCGCAGTCGCCGACCTTTCTTTTCAAAGTCTGCCAAGAAAAAGCCCAGTACTCATCAAAGCCATAGGCTTGCTTGTCCGGAACGTACTTCACGTTCGCCATAACCCACAGCAATGCCTTCAGGGCTTTCTCATCGTTACTGCCAGTAACCACAGGTAACTTGCAGTCATAATACTGGAAAAAGTTCCGCACATCAATGTTGTAGTTCCCATCCGTCGCATGCACAATGTATTCCATGTCAATCTTCGGGTACTTGTTCTCGTAAAAGACCTCTACATCAGACGGCAAGGTAAGAAATAACTGGTTTTTGTAAGAGAGAACCTCTGTCTCCAACTGCGAGATTGTTTTCTCGTTTTGTGAAAAATTCTCTTTGGCATTCTGCAAAGATATTCTTAAATCATTGTTCTGCAGCATGAGGGAATCTATCCTGTCATTGAAACCAAAGATTCTTCCAAAAAAATCTTTCAACATTTTTTTCCTCACTTGTACTTCACGATTGCGATTGCGTTATGGTAAGGCGGCCTGTTCTCCTCGTTGCTTGCTGCTCCAGATGCAAAATTCATTGAGTGACTATGCACTCCTGAAGAACTTGAACCAGCTGACACATAGTTTTGGTCTCCTGTATTATTCGCAGTGCTTCCATTGACGGCATGTGTGTGTGCCATTGTGTCGGATCCGCCTGTTCCTCCTGCTGTGTCAGCAGACCTTATGAACTTGCCTAATCCGTTCAAATCTGGTACTGCTTGGCCGTTTATCGGGCTCTCTGCATCGCTGACAGTTGTTCCATCTGCAAGAGTCCAAAAAGCGGAAACATTGTAAGTCGGCACGCCCGTAATGTTAGCCAAGACATGCTTCACGGTTCCAATCGGATCCGCGTCATCCTGCACAATGTTGATAAAAAGGTTTGTCGCAGAAGTCGCTTTCCCAACTTCAATGCAGCTTTTTGTCGCGCTTATCTGCCCGCTTGTTGAGAGGTAATAAACGACTCCGGAAGAAAGCCCGCTTGTTACGTAGTTCCCATAAGTCTGGACGTATGCCGTATATGTGGAACTCACTGTCGCTATCACGACACCGTCAGCTCTGATGTCGTCAGCAGTGACTGTCCCGCTTTGGTAGACTTTGCAATCGTTTTTCTTTATGAAGACAATGTTTCCTGCAGTCAGGTTTTCTCCTGCTACTACATTAATCATTCCGACCGCATTTCCATTACTGGCATAGATAACATCATCGTCTGATTTTGGATACACGTATTGTGCTGCTGGCATTTAAGTCCCTCTTTTATAGGTCGTAGTCACAAATACTTGGATTGTCGCGACCTTTGTTATTCCGGTAAAAACAAGATGGCTACTGCAAATCGGAGTTCCATCCGTATTAAAATCGCCGAATTCGGTGATTGTGTTCCCATTTGCCTGCGTAGCTCCAATGAATCCCTGGGTCGTCACTTTTTGGTTCGTCGTGTCAAAAGTCGGGTATCCAGAAACAAAATCCTTGAAGTCACTAGCTGCGTTCCATCCAGCTATCACTGTTTTAAGGCCAGTGTCAGCTTCTGCTGGCGTGGTTGTTCCTATTCCGATTTTAAACCGGCTCGGAACCGTGTAATCCGGAGTGGCTTTGTAAGCCCTGTTGAAAATAGCGTTTGCCCCGTTCTTAGTTATTACTGCTCCGTTTGCCATGTTAAACCTCTTTTTTGTCGTTTCCCCTATTTAAACATTCCATTCATGCGTTGTACTACTCTGTTCTGTTATTTTGTTTCCGTATATGGATGTTCCATAAACCCCATTTGTTGCATGCCCATAAATGGCTGAATCGTTAATGTCTTGGATTAAAACAATGGTTTTCTCTGGCACCAAGGGCAATTCCATGGTTTTTTGCACGATTTCCGTGACCGCGTCGGTTGATCCAATCACTGTTTCCTCGAGCCTCTTGACTCTCTCAATAATGTTTGCCTGGTATTCCTCAATCGTGTACTGCTTGTCACCAACTTCGATTTCGACAAGTGCCTGCGGCCAACCGTCAATGACCTTGTATATCGTGAAAAACTGGTCAACATTTGGCACGTTTATGGTGTCGACAACCCGAATGCTTTGCCCCACATGCACGTTCAGAGTCGGAGTCCAGAGAACCTTTAGCCTTGTTGACTTGAAAGGAACTTTGTATTTGCCGAGAATGTTGTTTCCTCTCTTCCAGGCATCGGAAAGAGTTATTGCGTCCGTCAAGGTCACGGTCTTTTGGTACGCCATGTTGTAGTCTGTTTGGGATTCGTCGTCTGATAAGTGCACTGGAATCGGAGCGTAATAAGAGTAATCTACGAGAATGTTGTTTGTGCTTGAGGTTGCTGTAAAGGAAGTCGTGACTATTTTTTTGTTCTTTTTGTCGATTTCGTAGTCATGGCTTGAAGTCCCATCCAAAATATCTCCGACCAAAATCTCGGATTGCAGTTTTGCCGTAGTAGCATAGTTTTTGGCTGCCGAATAATAAACAGCCACATCCTCAGGAATGGCAGTGAGTTCGAACTCTGTTTCGCTTGCGTCACCGGAAAACACTTCGCTGCTTTGCACGAGTTGTTGTGCTCCTTCGAGCCTTAAGTCATTTATCATTTCACTACGGTCGTATTCCCAGTCAGGTATTTGGACGACATTGCTGCCGACAGTCAGGACATTCGTATTGGTTGTGTAGTTCTTTGGCTCAAAATAAGCAAACCCGGTGTCTGCTTTGTAGTAAAAAACCCAGTTGAGGGATTCCGCGAGCTTCCTGCATCTCTCGAAAATATCCGCGTTCCTGCAGGGAAATTTTTCTAAAATGGTTTCTGTTCCACTGTCCTGCACTGTTGCCCCACTGTTCGTGCTAAGGCCTCCGTAGGTTTCCACAAGATCGATGAAAATGTCCGAGATTTTTCCATCCGGGTAAGCCGGGTCTCCTAGGACGTTCTTGTCGTAATAGTGCATTACTTGGCGGTTGATGAGTTTCGCAAGCTCATCCTTCGCGGTCAGGTCAAGGAATCCTCCTTTTGGCTCTAACAAATCAAGGAATCCGGTGAAGGTTTTGGTTGTCGGCGGGTCGTTCGAATCCTCCCAGACTTCGACCGTGAGCGTGTTGTCCAAGGTAACAAGGCTGCCGATGTTCTTCGTGAATTTGAAACCATAGGTCGAAATGCTGTCCCCATAGCTCTCTATTTTTTCTGCATTGATGAGGAAGTCTGTGCAATCGATTCCGCCCAGTTTAACCAAAATGTTTTTTGCCATAAAAAATTCCTTTAAATGGAATTCGTTGAATCGCACTCCATGAGCTCGATGCTGTACTCGAAGCTGTTCGGGTCCGCTTTTATGGCTTTGACCTCCGCATCGAGCACATAAACCGTTATCGTGGTGTTGGATCCCCTGCCCCTGTTGAGGATTTCAGGCGTGTAAACGTATCCTATTTGCCCTCCATTGCTTCCTTGTGTTCCGAAGATGAGGGCATTTGTCCCAAGTCCAGCGATGTCGTCTGCGAACTTGTAGATGTCGGACACGTCGTCTTTCGTCACGATTCCCTTGATGCTGATTGTCCTCGTGCAGCCCATCAAATCCATCAAGATTTTTTTGTTGCTGTCCAGCGTCGGCATTGGGAAGTCGAACAAATTGCTTGTCTTATGTATAAGCTCTTCTTGCACGTTGTAAAGCGTCAGTGTCGAGCTCGTGCTCGAAGTAAAAGTTTTTGAAGCTCCTCCTGCAAGCGTTGGGTTTGTCAAAGTCATGCTTGTGCCTCCAATCCGAGTTTTTTCGCAATTTTTTCAAGAACCTTGAGTGAAACCGTCATGTAAGCGAAATGCTGCTTGTGCTTTTCTGCTCGGTCTTTTGTAATGGCTTCGAGCATGTTGAAATTGCATTTTGAAACATAGCTCAGTCCAATTAGTTTTGTCTGCGTTCTCTTGAACTCTTCTGCGAGGGCCTTGAATTGCTTGTTGGTTTCAACAAGGTCTTTCGCTAAAACATCCAGTTTTTTTTCAATCGGTTCAAGCATAAAACAACACCTATGCGTAGAAGCCTCCGGTATAACTGGTTCTGGTCCTGAGTTCCCTTCCTTGGTTTCTTCCAACTTGTTCGACGATTCTCTTGAGTTCGCCCTTGTCGACTCTCGGGTCTATGTGGAAAATGTTATTAATGGTAACGTTCCCGCCAATTGCTCCCGGGTTTTTGACTCCAATTACCGTGTCGCCCGCACTGAAAGCCTGGACTCCCATGCCTGGCCTGCTAATGAAATCACCTGCTTTTCCACCGCCGCCTCCGCCGCCGCTCTTCGGCGGACTCCAAGAACTTATCCAATTCAAGATGCCTTGAAATCCCTGTGCTATTGGCAAAAGCAAAGCGCCAATGTCCTGCAGTGTTTTGATGATTGTCTGCCATTCATCATCAATCATTTTGTTGACATCTGCTATCGCCTGCTTTATTTTGGTCCACATGTCCGTTCCAAAGACTTGCTCGCCGATATAATTCACTACGCCTTTTATATTCGCCCATAATCCGTCGATGCTGAAAACGTTTTCCTGCAAAAATGTTATTGCTGCCTGGATTTTTCCCCAGATTTCTTCTCCGAATATGCTCGTACCAATGAAGTCAATCGCGGTTTTCACTTTGCCCCAGACTCCTTCGGCTGAAAAAATCTTGTCCCTTATGAATTCAATGACCGACTTTATTTTTGTCCACTGCTCTTCCCCGAACACAGCCATGCCAATCGCATTTATGGTATTCTTGAGAACCTCGGCTGCTCCTGCGAAAACCGTTTGAATGGCGGTTATTATCTGCGGCAAGTTCTCAACAATGGCTGTCGCCAAACCGAAAAGAATCGGCCCTGCCAAGCCAATCATTGCGCTGATGAGAAGTTCCACGCCTGCGCCCAAGATGTTCGCAAAGAATCCCGCCAAGTCTCCTCTTCCCAGGGCTTCGAACGCCAAACCAATTTTTTCTCCGACTTTCATCAAAGAGTTCCAAATGGCTTGGAGCCATTTGCCCATTACATTCAGCATTATTGTGAAGATTCCCGCGAGCCACTGGGATGCTCCGATAAGCGCTTTGATGACTGCTGGCAAATAAGGCAATAGTATCCTCAAAAGTGGCATTAAAAGAATGAGCATCATGGCGGTAAGTGTCTTGCTCATGACCTTTATAATGGGCCCGACTGCCTCAAAGAAAGCGCTCACTATAGCCAGTGCGGCTGAGATGACCAATCCTATTCCAACCAAAGCAGTCATGCTTCCAGCCATGCTTGCCATTGCTCCACCGGCTCCTGCTTCTGCTCCTCCGCCTGCAGCCATTCCTTGTCCAACAGCACTCACGCCCGGTATTTTGGAGAACTCTTTTCCCATGCCTTCGAGAGTCTTTCCGAATCCTTTTCCAAAAGAGCTTCCGCTGAACGCCTTTCCGATTCCTTCGGTTGTCTTTCCGATTGAAGAATTGATTTTGCCAACCATTTGTTCGGCTGCTTTTTTCACGGATTCCTGTGTTGGAATGAGCCTGTAATAGACTGTAACATCGCCTTCTGGAATTCAAATCACCTTCTCAGTTTCTTTGCTTCTGCTTCCTCTTTCTCGACTCTTGCATTGTGGATTGTCTTCATGCCATCAATTGTCAGCAAATCCATTCTATCAAGTTCCCATGGCTTTATTCCGAACTCTTTTGCGAACAAATAATAATCCGCTATTGCTTCCACATCAGGATCATCGCTTGCTATTCTGTTGATGATTCCGTAGAGTCCAGTTTTTTTTTTACCTCCAAAGTATTGAATTTCTCCACTTCGCTCCTAATCCAGTCACCGATTGGAGTAGGAAGATGTTCTATTGCCTCCATGCTGTTCGCGCCCCAGGGCGCGCTAACTACACCGTAAAGAATGGTCAGGCTTTCCCAGTCTGCAGCACTCATGTCAGCAGTCAGGTTCCTGTTTCCAGGGATTCCCCTGATTTTTATACTAGCTCTTTTTATTTTAAGATTGTCCCCGTATTCCAATAGTTTTATGACAACCTTGTCGTCCTGCCAGTTTTTCTTAAAATTCTTGTTCGCCAGTTCGAACAATTCCGCTGGAATCTGCACTTGTCTCGTCAATCCTTCTTCGTCCATTTCATCCCTCCGGGAATTTTTAAGAGGGCTTCTCCGAAGCCCTGCTTAACTACAAAGCATATTGAGTTGCATTGCTTATCACGACGCTCGTCAAGGTCCTTGCCCTAATCGTTATGTCCTGTTTCACCACATCGTCTGTGACCGCGGTGATTGTTCCTTTTTCGACTCTCACGTTCGCGAACAAGAAGACATAACTTCTCGTGCTGCTTCCGGCTTCACCATTGCTTATCGTGAGCTCGGCTGTTGCGACCTCCGCTGGAATTGCTGCCGGAGCTGTCGTGCTTCCAAGCGCAGCATCCCAGAACTGGTTGTCGTTCTCATAAGTCGCTGTCACTTTGATATTCCATTCCCTCTGAGTCGGCACGCTCTTTTGCTGTATCCTGCTTCCGAGTCCATAAATTTGCTTCGGGTTCCTGTTCCAAGTCATGTCAATGCTCTGAATGTCTGCAATAGTTGTCGCGTTCGGCTGCTCGAAACTCGCTGCTCCGAAACTGAACGGATCTTCAACTGGATTCACCAAAGCATCCAAAGTCGTGTCTTTGTCAAGGTTTGCGAAAGTTCCCTCGAGGCTTACTTTGACGTATTCTCCGACCGAAGCCGTGAGAGTCATGCTGTTTACAATGCATCCGAGCAAAGTCTGGTTTGAATCCGTGTCCAAGTCGAATCCGACAACCGTGCTTAGGGAAGTCATCGCATTGCTGATTCCTGTAGAAGAATTGTATGTGTGCGTGTAAGGAGCCGCTCCCGCGTCTGCCGGCGCTCCTCCCAGGATTGACCTAAGCCACCAGGGATCCGATAACGCGAATTCTACGCCCCAAGTTCCCTTGAATTCCTTGCACACGCTCTTTTGGGCGTCTTGGTTGCCCAAGCCATAAATGTAGTCAACGTTGTTGTCAATGTCAAAAGTGTTAAGTTTCACGCCCTGGCCAAAAGCCTTATTGACGCTTCCGGAAACTGTTCCGAAAGTTGTTTCCCATCCATAGCTCACCCGGACACTGGCACCCGCTATAGGAAAGTTTGCCATAAATTATTCCTCCTGCGTTCCACGCAATCTTTTCAAAATTTCCTCTTTTTGGTTGTAAAAGTCAACCGCGCTTTTTGTTTCCTCAAGCCTCTTGATGAAACCGTCTTCGCTTGGTGCGTCCCGCACTTCAGCATTAGCAAAGACTTGTTTTTTCATGCTCTCTTTTTACGGCGAAAGTAGGATTTAAACCTTTGTATCAGCTTTCAAAAGCCAAGCTAAGCGTCATGTCATTGTATCTCTCGAACACTTTTTTTGTCCCAACATTCTCGATTACCGGGTTCACGGGACCCATGTCGCCAATCCAGGCAATCTGGAAATGGTAAAAATTCTTTTCTGCTGCTTTGACTGCTGCTCTGAATGTCGTTATGAAGTCGTCTATTGTGAGATAAGTCCCCAAGTCATAGAATTTTATTCTCACGAGCGCGTCAGTAATCCATCCCACTGAACCGCAGCCAATTGGCTTGGTTCGCATGGAAATAAAGTCGAATCCTATTCTTGGGCAACTTGTCGGCAAAAAAATGATTTCGGGGTAATCTGGCCAAACTTTTTCTGTGGTCCCGGAAGAGTAATCATACTGGATTGAAACTGCGTCACTCAAAGCGCTTGCTGTTCCAAGCGTCACTGTCGAAGCGCTTCCAGTGTTGTAAGTAGGCGTGTAGTCCTGATAAACGGATTTTGCCACAGCGTTGACGGTCACACTCCGAATGTTCCTCACTGTGTAATTCGTGAGAGTGAAAAGCGTCTGGCTCAAAGTCGCGGTAAAACTGTCGGTCGCGGTTGTCACGCCTCTCTGCGTAGTGCTCAGGATGTCTGAGTTCCTGAGGAAGACCATTAATTCTTCTCTCACTTTTTTCATATTGAAGGTTGACATTCAGAACACTTCCCCAAAAATCCGCTCTATTTCCGACTTGGATTCCCAAGCAGCAGGCAAAAGGAACGGCATTGTTTGTCCAAATCCCCCTCTTTTCTTCAACGCTTCCCAATCCGTTACTGGTTTGGCTGGATTGTGCGGACCGTGGGCTGCGACCATTGCGACAGTTCCGTGTTCGACAAAAGCGGCATACGGGACTCCGATTGTCCCTATCATGACTGAATCGCCTTCGACCACGTGCGTTATCTTTGCCCTCAGGTTTCCAGTGACTACGGGCGCGCGCAGGATAGCCTTGCCTTCAACCAATGCCCCAATTTTTTCGAGCACGATTCCCTTCTTTCTCTCGAAGACGCTTTCGTCAATCCTCTCAATCATTCTTAACCGACCTTCTTGAGCGTGTAATATTTATAACACGATGTCCCGCCGGCTTTTCTCTCAGCCCAGACGCAGTCTGGCGTGTATTCAAAGGTTTCGCTGTTATAGACAATCCTGTCCCTGTAACTGATTGTCACAGTTGCCGGCACTATGACGTAAGCGTCGCCTTCCTCGACAATGCCGAATTTGCTCAGGAAAGTTTTGCTCCCGTGCTTGAAAAAAATCCAGGTTTTTGTGGTATCTGCGGCAAAAGAATAAGAAGTGCCTCCGAATTCATCAAGACTCCCAGCATACGCGCGATAAGTCAATGCAGTCCCCAAATCAGCCAAGATAGCGCTAAAATCGTTTGCTGATATCCCCAAACTCATTAAAAAAAGCCCCCTTTACCTCGTTTTTCTTGACCATAGGGCTTTTTCCCTCCCTTATCAGTCATTCGAAGTAGCCCCCGCCTGAAATTCCAATCATGCTTCTTTGTTTCTTCCCGACCTGGTTGAAAAGGTCTTCTGAGTTCTTCCTCAATTGCTCAATCATTTTTAAACCCCTGTCGTAAAAATCGCCCTTATTGTAAGACTGCTCAGGCAGCGTGTAACTGTTCAACCTGTCGTAATTCCCGCCCAAAAAATTCACCCAGGCTCTTATTCCAGCCAGATTCGCGGAGATCTCGCTGATAATTGTCGGCAGAATCTCATGCCCGTACGTGTAAGTAATCTTGGCTCTGTTCGGCACGAAATCGAATGGCTTTGTGGAAAGCTCGACAATCCCTGCGATTGTGTCACAGTAATAATCCGCGCTTTGAAAAATCTTGCCTGAAATTTCTGCAGCACTCAAAGTGTCCAAGGCTGTCGTGACGGTTTCCGTTGAATTCGTGAGCACAAAAGATGTCACGCTCATGACCGGATAATGCTTCAAAAGAATCCTGTTCGGAAGAACATCATCGGCTCTTTTGGGAGGATAAAGCGAATGGTATTCAGTCGTGCTTGTCGCGTTTCCAAAACTTTGCCCTGTTATTTGCTCGACTTCGGAATCAGAGAAACCTATCAAGACCTGGATATCGTCATCAGAGATTTCTGTGGTCGTCAAGCCTGTTTTCATTCTCACTTGGCTAACCGTGCAATAGCTCATTTCAATCACTTCTTTTGTATTAACTCATATTAAAACCTTACGAAACAATGGCGGTCATGGAAACGCTCTTTGCAGTTGCTGTCATGCTCGTGCTTTTGGCTGTAGCCGTCATGCTTGTGTCTTTCGCAATTGCGGTCAGAGTCCCTTTTGAAAAGGATTTCAGGATTGTCGCATCTGCTGTGAAGGTCTTTGTTCCGGTCTTTATCAGGAATGCGTCCACCGAAAAGGTGACTGTTGATTGCATTGTTATGTATGCATCTGTGGTGAATGTCTTTGTTTCTCTGCTGACAATCAAGGCATCTGCAGTGAATTCCTTTTCGCTTGTTGCGACAAGAATGGCGTCTGCGGAAAACTCTTTTGTTTCGCTTGCTCTCAGGTAGGCGTCAGCTGTGAAAGTCTTCGAGTAAGTGTTCCTAACGTATGCATCCGCAGTGAAAGTTGTGATTTGAGTCTTCTCAATCAATACGTCTGCAGTAAAAGTCTTGGTTTGCTCTTTTTCCACATAAGCATCTGCGGAGAATTCCTTCGTGCTTGTGCGCCTAATGTAAGTGTCTGCTGTGAATGTCTTTGTCGAAGTAATCTGGAGTTGTGCGTCCGCTGAAAAGGTTTTTGTGGCTCTGATGACTACAATTGCGTTAACCGTGAATTCTTTTTCAATAGTCGCTTTCAGGATGGTGTCTGCTGAAAATTCTTTTGTTCTTCCAGTCGCCTGTAGTAATGCATCGGCAGTGAAGGTCTTGGCATTGGCTGAGGTAAGAACAGCGTTTGCCGTGAATTCCTTTGTTGAAGTCCTGATTAGGATGGCGTCGGCAGTGCAGGTCTTTGTTCCCGCTAACTGGATGTATGCATCCGCCGTAAAGGTCTTCGCAGTTGTCGCCTTGAGGATTGCATCCGCAGTAAGTGTCTTTGTTGAAGTCGATTTGAGAATTGCATCTACGGTGAAAGTTTTTGTTGTCCCTTGCTTCTGCACGTAAGCGTCTACAGTGAAGGTCTTGGTATTCCTGTTCACGACGATTGCGTCGGCAGTAAAAGTCTTTGTGTATGTTTGGACGCCCGTTTCCAAAATGGCATCTGCACTGAAGGTCTTCGTTGTTCTTGTTACAATTATTGCATCTGCAGTGAATGATTTTGCAAATGTTTTATTCAACAAGGCATCTGCGGTGAAAGTTTTTGTCAAAGTTTTCTTCAAAAAGGCATTCGCTGTGAAGGTCTTTATGACTGGCAGTTCAGCCATTCCTGTAGCCCAAATAACACCACGGGGATTTATGCTTGGACTTGAAAAACTATCAGAAACAGTTGCAGAAAAACCAGAATGCTTATAGATTTTATCAGAAGTGGCATCTGAACTTAAAACATTGATGCCATCCCAACCAACACCTATCAAATTGTTGCTCGGACTTGAAAAACTGTTTGAAACTGTAGCACTAAAACCAGAATGAAGATAAATCTTATCTGACCCAGTATCTGCACTTAAAACATTAGTGCCATCCCAAGCAATACCATATTGTTCTAAACTCGGACTTGAAAAACTGTTTGAAACTGTAGCACTGAAACCAGAATGAAGATAAATCTTAGTTGTAACATAATCTGCACTTAAAACATTAGTGCCATCCCAAGCGATACCAGATGGAACCGTGCTTGGACTTGAAAAACTATCAGAAACAGTTGCAGAAAAACCAGAATGCTTATAGATTTTATCAGAAGTGGCATCTGCACTTAAAACATTAGTGCCATCCCATTCAATGCTTATTGCATTTGTGCTTGGGCTTGAAAAACTATCAGAAACAGTTGCAGAAAAACCAGAATGCCGATAAATTATATTAGAACTGGCATCTGAACTTAAAACATTATTCGCCATTTTTCATCCTCGCCAGCAAGTTGTTCAACAATTTTAAATCCACTCCTTTTATATGAGAGCAAATCAAATCAAAGTCCACGAATATTTTGAAACCTGCTTTTTGAACCTTTTGCATCAAAGAAAAATCACAAGTCAAGACAAGAGTCCCGTCTTTGTGAAACTGGAATTCGTAAGGCGTTTCAAGCTCCTTGTGTTCAAAGACTTTTCTTTTAAATAAGACACAAGCGCTGCCTGTTGCATCCACTTCTTCCAAGCCTTTTCCATAAAACGCTTTGTATTCTTTTTCTTCATTGTAACGCAGAGTAACTGGGTAAGAAAAAACTTCATTCTTGTCAAATTTCAAAGCGAAAACTACTGCACCGACAACATCCTTGTCATGTTCAATTAACCTGTACAAAGTTTCTGGCGGGCAAAAAACGTCATCATCAATCCACAACAAGTAATCGCAATCGCTTTCCAAAAAACTCTTTACACAAGTATTCCGAGCCACTGTTTCAGGTTGAAGATTTTTTGGCATGAAAACCTTTGTATCAAACCTATCATCGTGAGTCCACTGCAACAAATTCGTGGCAAGCTCTGGAACAATTGTTCCAAGATTCGGAATCGCAATAAAAACCTTTTTTTTCTTAAAAGGATTTCCCCCATACTTTTCCAACAAAATTTTTTGCCTTGAATTCGCAAACTCAACAGAAGCCTTTGCATTGTTGTGAAAAATGTCCCTGTAAGTCATGCTGCCGTAATGGTAAACGAAAACGTTTCTTGCAATTCCAACTTTCCAACCAACCTGCTTTGCGCGAATACAATAATCGGCATCGTCTTGTCCCCCGATTCCAAATCGTTCGTCAAGCCCCCCGATTTTGTCAATTGTTTCTTTGCGAACCATTGTAAAAAAAAACATGAGAGAATCAGAATACTGGAAATCAACGCCTTCTCTATTATAGTCTATGTGCTGAAATCCATTAACGCTACTTGAAACAGGCCCGAGAACCCCAAGGCTCTTGTCAACATCAAAATGCAAGAGCATTCCCTTGTCCCACCCAGGCGTTACTACGACATCGTTGTTGGAAAAGACAACAAACTCTCCTCTCGCTTTTTCAATTCCCTGGTTTATTGCCTTGCACCAGCCCTGGCTTTCTTTGTTCTCAATGAGTGAAATGCCCTGCAGAGAACGCAAGTATTCTGTTGTTTCTTCTTTGCTTCCATCGTTCACTACGATTAACTCGTATGGCTCAGTTGTATAGTTTTTTATGCTTTCTATTGCCACGCGAGTTATTACCGCATTGTCTTTCACTGGCATCACAATGCTAAACATTTAGACACCTCCGCAATAGGATTAACGCCCTTGCCACTGCAATGCGTGTCAAAAGTTTCAACAAATCTTCCGTCAAAAAACTTTATTCGCCCCTGATGAGCAATTCCCGCAAAACCAAGTTTTTTCAAAATCGGTTCGGTTTGATTCGTGACCTGAAAACCAGGCGCGCGATACAAAAATTTTTCTGGCAAAAAAGACTTTAAAACACCCAAAGCCCTTGCAATAAATTCTTCTTGGTTATCCCTTTCACACTCAGGCGGGTAAAGATGGTCATATCCATGCACGCCTATTTGCACCCAGTCTTTTCTTTCCTCAAACCAGTTCTTGAACTCTTGGCTATCTGAAACATTCTCTTTGTTTCCCCAATCAGCAACAGTGAAAGCAATCACTTTGAGTTCTGGAAACGCTTTTTTCAATTCATCCCAATAAGCCCAATAGCAAAGGTTATGCAAGCAAACGTCATCCGTAGTAACAACCTTATTTTCCCAGAAACTCATTCAAATACGCCTCGAAAGACTTTGACAAACTTATTCCTGATTCTGGTTTATTCGGATCCAAAGCGTCTTTTTCGGCTTGAGTAAGCTGCTCGTTCCTTGCTACTTTGGCAAGAATCTGAATAACTTTGGCTTCATCAGTTATCTTCTCAGTCTGCCTTGTCCAAGAACTCCCAATTTGTTTTGCAGCTTCTTCAGTTATTTCTTGGGCTTCAAAAGAAAACGCTTTTTCAAAAACGCCTTGAGAAGAAAGAAAAACTTGTGCAGCCTTGTCTTCAACTCCAAACAAAATAAACTCGTCCTTGTTTCCCCTGGCAGAAACTATCGCAAGATTCTCTGGCAAAGCGCTTTCATAGATTGGCCCGAATTTCACGAGTTCGGCTTTGTAAGCACTCGGATAATCGTAATGCGTTCTTCCATTCTCTTCAGTCCGCTTTATTTTCATCTTAATTAATTTCACTTTGATTCCTCCTTTTCGCATTCAAGCAAATGCTCGGGTTCGTTAAAAGGGCATTCTTTGAATTGCCCAGTAAGCTCGACATGACCGTCTTCGAATACCCATGCAATGTCCTGCACGTTTCGCCCATTGGCATTCCATTGCCAGCCAATCATCCAAACCGCCTTAAGGCTCTTTGGGTCAAATACTTTTCCAATGACTCTTTTTCGAACAATCAGCCTGCGGCCAGCTTCCAAATGCAGTCTGAAAATAAGTGAATCGCCTTTAAGCAATTCAAAAAAAAGTAGGTTATTCCGGTCAATATCCGGATACTTGTTTTCGGTTCCGTCAGCGTTAAACTGGGACAAGTTACGCCCGTCCTTGTAAACCGCCTTCCAGTAAATGTCTTGCATTGTATTGCACTTCCTTTTTTTTTAATTATTTAATTTTGAAATTTCTTGTTTGAAACTTTCTCTTTTGTTTAACACTTCTTTACTCATTGATTGATATCCACCGCCTTTCTTTTGGCCTCTGACAGTGGTTTTCCTTTTGTATTTTTGAAATTGCAATGCCAAAAGAGCTTGGTTCTTTTTTATTCTCAAATATGGCAAAAGCAATTTCAAAACTTCTTCTGCTTGATTTGTTGTCGTATTCCAATACCACATCACGGTTTTTTTTGAAGTTATTATTCCATTAATTTTTCTTTCTCTTGCTGTGCTACTGCCAACAGAACCAAATCCAAATTCCTCCTTTGCTTCTTCAACTATATATTTTTTATTTTGAGAGATAGTTATTCTCAAAAAGTGCGAGCTTTTTGTTTTCATTATCCCTATGCTTCCTTCACCATCTACGAATCCTGCCCAATAGGCTTTTTGTGTTTCATTCATAAAATCACCTATCAATCTTATGAATGAAACCTATTTTAAATGTTATCATAGCCTAATGATTATATTTCATCATATTGTATCGTAAGTGTTTCATTCGCCAGGTCTCCTGGGCTCGCTGAACTGTCAACTGTCATTTGTAATACGAGATAGTTGGTTGTTTCGCTGATTGCGTTGATAATGTTTCCTGCTTCGGATATCGTGCAAGTTCTCGGGCTTCCGCTTGTGAAAGTGAAAGCGTCTGTGACTCCCACGACTTGCGTGTTCGTGCTGGACATTGCTACTGCGGCATCCGAAACCTCATAACCTGTGTAGTTTCCGTTTATTCTCTGGGGATTCGTGTTAGCTACCCAAAGCCTCACGCCTGTTCCGAATGCTGTTCCGTCAGTATAAAACTTGACATTGTCTACTTGAGTGCTCGGAGCAGTGTCGCATTTCAAATAAACGTTTTTCCAGTAACTGAAATTGTTTCCAGATGTAGGAATCGGAATCGGTGCAACGCTGTCAATTGTCGCGTTGTCCGCTTGTTTGAACCTTATTGTCGGCGGTCCTAATGCGTCAACGTCCTGGCTTGTTGCAGGGCTCGCATCGGCTCCTCCGAAATCAAAATACACGCTAAATACTGCTGCCATTCTTGTCTTCCTCCTTAGTTTGCATTGTCATCCTTTATGTAAATATCTTCGAGGTCTGCTGTCACAACCTTGGAATCAGTGTAAGTCAATTCGACTTCAGCGCGATAGTTTCCGCTTGTGTCCATGTCGGCTGCAACCAAATTGACGTGGCAGGTTCCACTTCCTGCGACATCCACTGTGCATGCTTTTTCGACCTTGTTTTCGGTTGCATTCAGGGCTTTCATTTTGAATACCACTGTCGTGACATCGCTCAGCGACAAGACTGTCCCGGCAGAATCGGTTACCGTGAAATTCAAATCGAATTTCTGGTCGTTCCTTATCAGGACTTTTGTCAAACTCGTCGCCTCGCTTTTCCTCTTTTATGCTTTATCTTGTATAAAAACCTATTGCACGAGCTTTCTTTCCAAAGGATTTTCTTCCAAACTCATTGCAAGTTTGTTGTCTTTGTTTCGCTTTATCGCTGGCATTAGGGGGCAAAGAGGCTGATTTGGATCCGCTCCCGTGGCTCCGAATGTTCCCCTGATTCTTTCAGGAATTTCTCCGGCTCCGATTTTTGTTCCCTTCACGTCGCTGAAACCGAATATAGCGTGCTCTTCGGTTACGATGAATGGCTTCCAAGCCAAAGAAAAAGTTTCGGAACGCTTGTCGCTTTCTGAAAACGTGCCCATTCAGTTCTCCTATTCTTGGTAAAACACGATGACCTTCACTTTCGTGTTCGAAATGACGCACGGAATGACCGCGTGAATAGTCGTATAAGTCGTTGATAAGGCAGCCGCGATTGTTGCATCCGAGTCAACTGTCGGATCAAACGAAGTGCTTTTAACAGCCAAATAAGCCATGATGAATTCCTCCTTTGTTTGCTCTTCTTTACGGCTTTTCTTGTATAAAAGCCTTTTCGTTACTTTTTCATCAATGCTTCCATTCTTCTCAGCCTAACCAAAATTTCTTGTAGCTCGTCATTCCGCGTATTGCTGAATTTTTGCTGGCTGTTGATTAAGTGATATTTTCTTTCGAGGATGACTCCGCCAAAAAAACCGGTTGTTTCAATCACAATGGCGAGAACAAAAATCCATATTATCATGCTGTCCACGCCGGGAAAGTATGCTTTGAGCAAAATCAAAAGCATTGCCACGAAATTGAAGTTAAGCAAGTCCAGGAACTGGGTGAACTGGCCTTTTCCAAGGCCTCTTACTTGCCAAAAATAAACGTATTTGTCCACCAAGCCCATGTTTTATCACTCGTAGTATGGCTCGGCTTTCAATGCGAGCTCGCGCGCCATTTTCAAGTATTCTTCCGGAGTGACTTTTTCCTTGACAAACTTGTCCAAAATTTTGAGCGCGACATCCAGGGATTCCTTTCGAATCTTAATGTGCTTTCCGCCCACGAGCTCCTTGTAATCTTCGACGGATATTGCAAGCAAGTTCTTTTGCGCGCCTTGGACTTGGAAAGCCGGTTCTTTTATGGCTTGCTGTTCGACGCTAACTATTTCGTACCTGTTCTTTGTGTCCGTGTCCCTGATTCCGAACCGATAACCATTGCTGACCTTTATTCCCAAGCCTGTTCTGCAGAAATACTCTGCAGCATGGTCATACAATCTTATTTCGAAGTGGTCGCCTTTGTTTTCCATCGAAATAACGGCTCCGTTCAAATAATAGACTGCTCCCTTAGCGTGTTTCTCTTCGTTCTCCATGAGTCATCTCCTCGTAGTGTTTTTTGCAAACATAAATCTCTTTTTTTGCCCAGCACTTTTGCCCCAATAATGCGAGCAAAATGTTTCCTTTGCTTTCCCCGATTTTTGCGCTGCCTTCGTTCCTACAATAAAAGCACTTCACAATAACTCTCCTCCACCGTCTTTCATCGGCAAAACAAGGCCTTCATCCCTGCAGACTTTGTCCTCGAACCAAAACAAAGGCAGCACATTAAGTGCTCTTCGCCTGATTTCTCCGCTTGCCTTTGCAGGCGGAATTTTTTTTAATTCCACTCCCTTGAAAAACTTGGATAGAAAACTCGCTATTCCCATTGCTTTCTGCAAAAAAACGGCAGTACTTTTGCTTTTCGAAGGATGCCCAGAGCTTCCAATGAAAGGAGCAAGATCAGAAAAAAGGTTCGGAAGATTCTGTTCCGGCACAGTTATGTCTAAAATATGGATTTCCCTAACCATCGGGCCTATTACACCAGTCTTGTTATGCGTGGCAAGATAATGGTATTGTTGCTTCTCCAAGTCGTGGAGAAAAACATCGTACCAGTCCTTCGGCCCTTCCACTATTCCTACCACGTGCGCCATCCTTAAAGCCTCTCCTTTTTAAGGAAACGAATTGGAGAGTCTACTCTCCCCAAACCAAAACATCCAAATTACAAGTCATGGGCGTTTCAAACGTTATTGTTCCGCCTGAAACCGTGTAGGAAATATATGTCGGATTGCCACTGGTCGAGGAAATGAAAACAGCATGCGCTGTCCCAAAGTCTGTTGTCAAAGTATTCGTATCGGAAACGGATGCAAGCTTGTAAAGCCTCCATCCGAATCCCGTGATTTCCTTTGTCGGCAATCTCGCTGCTTCAGTCATTTACTCACCAAAAACCATTACGTCCATATCCACTGTGCCGGATGTTTCGAATGTTATTGTGCTTCCGGACACCGTGTAAGACGCGTACTGGGGCGTTGTCGCCTCAATGACTTGGATAAACACTGCCCAGACTGTTCCAAAAGGAACAGCAAGCGTGTACCCATCCGCCACTTCGTCAAGCTTGTAAAGCCTGCAGCCCGAGATGCCGGTTATTTCCTTTGACGCAACTTCTGTTACCGCTGTCATTCAAACACCTCACGAACTGTCCCCGATTATCCTGTAGACTCTTTTCATGACTCCTATTCCACTGGAAGGAACCGTGATTGTGAGAGTCTGAGCCGTCACCGAGGTTGTTGGCGCGTTCGCCAAGATAGCATTGTTTGTCGAACTATTGGCATAGCCGCTCACTGTAAGCAAACCTGTTATGCCATAAGTGCTTAAGCTGACTGTCACCGTATCTCCATCAATACAAGTGGCAGGCGTTTCCACAATTATTTCCTTGTATCCCGCATTAGGCACAATCTCTGTGACTGTGTCACTCGTCGAAAATGTCGCCATACTCTTTCGTCCTCCTTAATTGCTTTTTCCCAAAATCCTGTAAATTCTCGCGCCTGTCGCGATTCCTGTCGGTGAAGTCACTGTCAGAGTCCCTGACGAAACCGCTGTCGTCGGAGCTTCTCCTGCAATAACACTTCCTGCTGTTGTCTGCACATAACCTTGTATTGTAAGCAAACCAGCTTTTGAAATGCCATAATCCTCCAACACGACCGTGATTGCATCACTGTTAATCATAGTTGTCGGAGTCGTAACAATAATTTCCTTCAAGCCAGCGTTAGGCGTGACTTCTGTGACCGTGTCGCTTGTTGAAAATGTCGCCATAATTTTTCTTCCTCCGTTTCTTCAAAAGGCTCTTTTGAGAACGGGAATTTAATCCCGCCTCAAAGCCCTTTCTTTTAGCCTCACAATATGTCAAAAATGCAATGGCAAAATTGAGGGGCCTTGCATACGAGTGTCTCGAAAACGCTCAGTACGAATTTCTTGCTCAGATTTGTTTGCGCAAGTTCTTCGTAAGTCACGTCCCTCAGGACTCTCATTTCGATTACGTTTGTGTCAAGTATGAACACGCTCTTTCCGTTTGCCGGAGTCGAGCTTCCGCTTCCTGCGGTCGTGCTCAGGAACCTTGATGCTATGATTGGAACGCCCTCAAAGCTCAAGGTTGTGATTCCCCAGGCAATTGTCTGAGTAGACACGTACCTTAACTGGTCCTGTATCAAGCCCTTAAGATGGTCGTAGCTTGCATAGTCCATGACTATGAGGTTTGGTTCTCCGCCTGCTGTCCTGCAGGTCCTTATTCCTGTCCTCATGTCTGCGAGTGTCAGTGCTGCCGCGGCCTTGTCTGTCCTGTAGCTTGAGCTTCCGCCGAAACCGTTGCTGTTCGCATTGGTTATCAGCTGATAAAGCCCGTTGTAGCTGTTTGTGCCAGTAATGGTCGAACTGTTGACTGGTTCTGTCCAGTCTGTCACGCCATCGCCCAACAGAATCATGGCTTCCTCGAGCCTTCTCAGTGCCAGTGTCTTGGCCCTGACGTCGAGGCTCAAAGCGTCAATGTATCCGCCTGAACTCAAGTAAGGCTTGCTTGCCTCCATCATGAATTCTGTGACTCTGCCAACGCTTACCAATACCTTGATCGGGATTGTCTTTCTGGCATAAGTGTCGTTTTGCTCGGTCAATGCAGCGTCTTCTGTGACTGCTTGTCCTGTTGCGATTGTGCTCAGTTGGTTATAACTGGCGTAGCTACCATAATTGGTAACTCTCGGAATCAGTTCTACCAAAGGAGTTGCTCTCCTGGTAAGATCCACGATTTCCGGGTCCACGTAAACCGGAATAAGCACAGGCAGTGTTCCTGCACTGTAAGTATTCAAGGTCGTGGTCATTGCTTTTTTGAAGTCCGCGAAATGGCTCTGAATGCCTTTCACGAGACCGTATTCTGTTCCGCCGTCCTGGTTCGGAGCCCATACCCAGCGCTTTATGATGCTGCCGTTAGGCGCTCCGCCAAATAAAGCAGAACTTTTTAGCATAGAAGCGTCTTCGCCTCCTGCGTCCATTGCTGTAAGTGTTCCGATTTTCATGTCATCCATTTTACCTCACTTCCTCTTCAGTTGTTCTTCTCTCATGCTCTTGAAGTCCATGCCAACTGCAGCAATGGAACCTTCTTTCTCAAGGCCCTCTACGCCAACGTTTTCCTTGAATGCCTTCTTCATGCTCTCGAAATCCTTGACGGATTTCTCCTGCACGGGCGTGGCAGCTTTTCCGCTTCCACCAATTTCGTTCTTGGCATCAGCGTTTTCTGAACCGGGTGCGCTGTTAACTCCTTCGGCTTTGGAAGCAGTTTCTTTCGCATACCTGGTCATAAACTTTACAAAACGTTTGTAAGCCTTTTCGTCCTCTTCGGAGTCTTCGGGCTTTTCTTCCGCCTCTTCTTTGGCGGTCTTTTTGTTTTCTTCTTTGTCGGGCTTTTCGCCGTCCTCATTATCTGTCATGGCTTTTCCTCCATTGGTCTTTTTTACACTCAAACTTGAATTTAAACCTTTGCCTTTGCCTCCCAACGGCTTCGGCTGCTGTTGCTCGATGTTTTGAGACGGCATTCTCGCCGGCTGTGATATCGGGTTCGCAACGAACTTCTTTTTGTTCTCATCGACTTCGAAAAGAGTTCCATCGAAGGGGCATAAGTACACGGCTTTTCCGTCCGAGAGCTTTCTCAGCTCCGCGGGCCTTCCGCAGCCAGGGCAAGTTTGCTCCACTGTCTGCTCTCCGAGTTTTCCGTAGGACAAGACACCGGCTTGCCCGGCGGCTTTCAAAGTTTCATTCAATTCAATCTCCTCCTTTTTGAGAGACTTAGAAATCTGTTCCGGCAGTGAAAGGAAAGCATCCGGGTTCGATCCGATGCCAACCACGCTTGTTTCAAGCAAGCCGATTTTTTTTATGAGCTTGATGTTCTTGTCGAGCGATGGCTCGTAAGCGTCTCCTTTTTCGATTATGCTTCCGCCGATTGACAATCCATAGGGAAGCCCTGCGTCAAGGTTCTCTATCAACTGCTCGACTTTCGGATTCTTCTCCGCATAAGCTGTGAGAATGCTTATTCCCATTTGGTTTTCCATTGCTTCCGCATCATCCGCGTATCCGAGCATGTTTTCCCATTCGTGTTGGTGGTTCCCAAAAATTGGGAGCTTCTTTGCCTTAATCGTGTTCACCATGTCTTCGATGCATTCTCTGGTGACTCTTTCACTGTCCCTGTCCAGGCTCGTTGTTGAAGCAATTCCTTTGAGCCTGTATCTCGTGCGCGTTTCCCCGGTCGGCAAAGTCTCAGTTATTTTATATGCGCCATCCGAGGGCAATCCTTTCGTAATGGGAATAAAAATCTGAAAGTTCTGCATGCTCCCTTTTATTGCACTTTCTTGTATTTAATCTTATTGTTTTCTTTCCATTCTTTCAAGGCTTTCCCTGATGCGCTGGAGTTCCTTGAGCGTTTCCCATTGCAGCATTTCTGGAGTCGCGGGCGTTTTGAAAAAGATTTCTTGGCTTTGCTTGTGATGCATTTCCGGAGGATGCCCGTGCCTGCGCTTGTAATTCGCGACGGCTATCGCATAGGCCCTGCTCTCGGAGTATCCTTCCCGCATCAGGGCCCTGACTTGGTTCAAGACTTCAGCAGGCATGATTCACAGCCTCAGTTTGGCGAGCTTCTCATAGTAATTCTTGTCTTCTTCCAAATGGTCTTTTGCAATCTTTTTCGCTATCTCGATGCTGTTCGTGTGCTCGAGTTCAACTTGGATTCCCTGCGCCAGTGCCGCTGCATCGAAGTCCGCATCCGGCCTGGAATCGAATCCATTCATGATGAGCAAGTCCTTGAGTCCTTGTTCGCCCTTGAGTCCATCAAAATAATTCTCTGTCTTTGAATTCATTTTCTCAACCACCTTTCCAGTAAATTGGTCGAATTCAACTTTTCCGCAATCAGTGCATTTCCATGTGTTTTCCCCAATGTAAGTGTAGACTTCATGCGGACAAGTCATTCAACCACCATCCGGTAAGTGCATCTGCAATTCGGGTGCACGGGAATCAACCCCTTTGCTTTCTCAACACCCATTATCTTGCCGTCAAGAGCAGCGCATTCCTCGCACACATGCTTGTCATGGGTCGCTACAAAAATAACTTTTTTGTAACCATTCGCTTCTGCCTGCAAGAGTTTTGCTTCATTCGCTATTCTGATTGTTTCTGTCCGCGCTATCGCATCAGCGCTTATTTTGTCGAATCCCGCTGACTCGATTTCTCCCGCGAGCTGATGCAGGTTCATGCCGTTCGTGAAAGCGTCCTCAAAAATGCTTCTCAGAGCGCTTCTTTTCTTGTTCGATCCTGTCACGAGCCCGAAGTCATAATTTTGCAGGAACCTTGCCACAAAAGCAAACAAGGGCGCTGTTTGGAATCCCACCCAAGTATCAAGAAAAACTGGTGCTAATGGCTCGACTTTTTTTTTTAAGTCAGGCTCAACTTTCTTTTTGCGCGGAGCAACCGTAGGCGTGAGATTCGGATCCGGAGCAGTAGGAGTCATGGTTTGCGCGGAACCCGCTAAAATGTCGCGGGTTGCCTCGTCAATTCTTTGCGGTCGCTTGAAAGGATCAGTTCTTTCGCCTGCCGAATGCATCTTTGCTTGTTCGGATTCAGCTGTTGCAAGTTCTTCCTCATTATACTTTCTTCCACAAAAATTGCACAAATAAGCCCTTGCAATTGATACTCCACTTGGATCCTCTCCAATAGGCATCAGTCCTGCTTTCCCGCATCCCGGGCAGATTCCGCTCATTGAATTGTAAGGATACTGCGAGTTCGGATGCCCGCTTCTTGGAACCGCAAAAGACAATGGCGTGCTCAGGTTCTGGATCGTTGTAATGAAAGGAATGTGCGAGTTGAAAGCCGCTTTTTCTTTTGAATCCTTTGGTCCTTCTTCTGCAGCATCCTCGGTGTCCTGGATTCCTTGAACTTCACCAGGCTTTTCTCCTTCAAGGCCGATTCTTTGCATTGGGTTGCTTGGCCCGTCGCCCCAAGAAACCGGGGGCAAACCGTCTTCTATTCTTATCTCGTTCACGCTCTTCAATCCGCTTCGAAGGTAAATCTCGTTTAATTCTGCTTTCATTCTTTCTTCAACAGGATCGTCGACAATGTAAGCGAACTTGGTTTTTTTTGCTCCCAAGTCAGGCATGAGTTGAACATTAATCATATCCTCGATTTTCTTGAGAATAGGCCTTATTGCTTTCCTTCTTCCAGTCTCCGCAGCGCTTCCTGCTGTGGCCCTGTTTACATCCTCAAAGATTCCAAGATCTGTTGGCCCTACCCCAAAGTTTGCCATTACCTGTAACCAAGTTTGTTTCTGGCCTTCCAAGAATTGCATGTCCCTGTTGTTGAAAGCAAACGGGCTAAAAGTCGTTTTTTTGTTCAAAAAAAGCACTTTGTGGGGCTGGCCCTTTAATTCGTTTTCCCAAGCGGTCTTCATTCTCGTGAGTTCCGCGTCGCTCATGTCTTCGATTCCAACTATTCCATCCGGCACTGCTCCATCCAAAAACAATGCCATGTTGTGCTTGACGCTATACTCGAGGCTCTTGACTAACTCGAGGCTTGATTGCATTGGCGCGTAACCATAAACACTGAATCCTCTCGGGTTCGCCATGTAATAAATTATTTCGTCACGATTGAACCACATCGGATGAGCTGGAATCGCGTAAGAGTATTGCCAGTAACCGTAATTCCAACCAGTCCTGTCACAATCTTTCAAAAAGCTTGCTCCGTCAAAGCAATAGACTTCGGTTATTTGCCTGCCTTTGCCTGTTCCATTGCAAAAAGGGCACTCGATATCCACAGTGTTTTCATCGCCTGTGCTGTTCGCGGAAACCACTTGCATCATTTTTTCCCTCATTTGGTCATAATCAGGCTTTAAGAGCTTGTATTTTTCTGTGACTTCGGCTTCGCCGCCAATTATCTTGTGCTCGTATTCTTTTGGCAAACCAGTTTCGGCTTTGAAAATGGCTTCGATTACTCTCATTGCCTTGCCTTGTGCAAGAGCAGAATTAGTCTTTTTGTTTCCCATGCACTCCGGGCAAACAAGCGGTTTTAACAAAGGCGCTCCGCTTCTCGGCTCCAAATGCTCGAAATCGTAAGAATCCATTGTGTAGACTTTTACCAAGACACCCGCGTCGATTTCTTCAATATCCTTGACCCAAGCACTCACGATGTCATTCCAACTCTCATTGTTCTTGTTCGGATGCTTGAAAAATTCTTTGACTCTGTCTATTTCATCAGCGACTTCTTCATAAGAAGTTTCTTCGTCCAATGGCACGATGTCCCAAGGCACATTAGATATCTGTTTTTGAATCGTCATTACAATGGATTGTATCCAAACAGTATTCGCATACTTTCTGAGTTCGTTCGTGTCAACTCTTCTAGGTTGTCCCCTAATCGGCTGCCAAAACCATTCGGTCTTGACAGCTTTTCTTGCGTCAGCTGAAAGCCAGGGCATTCCAGTCATAGCGTAGTAGACGCCGGAAACAACTCCGTAATAGGGATGCAATTGTTTTTGCAGTCCGACTCCAAACGGGTCGCTCCACGTGACCAGAGGAAAGGCATTGCCCCGGCTTTCAGCAGGAATTTCTTTTGGCACAATCTGGGGGTGATTTTCTATTGCCAAACCGGTTTTTTGTTTTGAAGGATAAAAAATCTCGCTGTTTCGGTCCTTAAAATTAGCTGGCATGCAGTTCCCTTCTTATACTTTATCTTGTATAAAAACTTTTGTTTTCCCTATCTTCCCCATGGCAATCCTTCATCGTTTCCCTTGTTTCGGTCAAGCACGATGAAAGTTCCCCTGCTCGGATTGTAAAGCCCATAAACCAAAGAGTCTGCAAAATCTGGACTTTTATCAGGATCAATGATTTTGAGCTTTCCATTGCTCTGATAATCTCTCTTTATTTGCCTCAACTGGTATTTCAATTCCTGTCTGCCTGTTATTTTGAGAGTGTTCTGCTCGAACCTTCTCTTTGCGGTCGCATATAACTCGGCTTTCAAATTCAAACAAGTTTTTTCGGCTTCCTTGTTCGTGCACTGACTGCCGGCAATCACTCCCGTCGCTTCGATTCCCTGTTCTCTTAACCTGTCCAAGGGCCCGCCACCAACTCCAGCTTCATCCACGTTTATCCTGTCAAAATGGTGCACGTTGTTCAAAGCAATTATTTTTCCAGCTACCTGCATCGTGCTTTTTTGGTCATCCGCAATCGTGTCCACGACCCGATAAACGTCATTGCAGTAATCGAGCATTGTGTAAACGGTTTTGTCTATGCCGAATCTTGCGACATCCACGCTCAAGATTTTGGTTCCATAAAACTGGGGATCCTCAGCAACAATGTTTCTCTCGATTTCTCTCATGTCAAACATGCTGTCTTCAGTCATGCTTGGGAACCTTGCCTCGTACCAGCATTCGAATTCTATGGCTGTCATTTTTTCTTTTTGCTCTTCTATCAATTTAAGACTCATTCGCCCGCATTCAACCGCTTTTTTCCAGTCCACATGAAATCGCTTGTATCTTTCGTCGTTAAAAGCGTCTTCAAAGTAGCCTGGATTGTGAGGAGTTCCTGACAAAATAAGCATTTTTGGAAAGCCTTTGCTTCTTTGGGCTCCCAGCATTCTCAAAATTTTTGTTAAAAAGACTTTGTCGGGAATGCTACCTGCTTCGTCCACAATCACGACTGTGCCTTCGAATCCCAATAAGCTCTCGCCGGTCTTTTCTGTTTCGCCTGTTCCAGTGGACATGATTCTTATTTCTGTTCCATTCCGCATGAACATTCTTTTTCTCGAGAACTCTTTTGACAAGCCCATGCTTCTTCTCATGTCCACGAGTGACCGCACGTAATCCGAATCATTGACCAAATGAGATTTTACTCGGTCATAAATTATTCTGGCTTGTTCGTCAGTGTAAGAAATGTTGATGATTCGCTCGTTCGGGTAATAAATTGCAAGCATGGCTATTGCGCAAGCAATTGCTTCACTTTTGCCGCTTTGCGTTGCAGCCACAAAAACAAAGCGGTCATGCTCTCTCTTGAGAATATCGTTCACGAATTCGGATTGATAAGAAACAAGCCTCAGTGGCTGGCCGTCTTTGTCCAAGAAATAGGATGAGACAAGGTTGTCGGCTTCACTCAAGTACATTTCCCGGGCTTGTAATTCTTTTATCGGCATTGTTAAACCTCTCCAAGATTTCTTCTTTCTGCCGCTTGAGTATAACTGCGAGCGGTTCGTTCTCTTCATAAGAAATAGGCGGGTTCAAGGCTTCGGGAGAAATAAAGCCGCAGTCTTTTAAAAAATTCATGTATTTTTCCACGGTTTCAATTGTCAATTTGTGCCAGCCACCCATTCCATTTGTATCGCTTGAATCTTTGGCTTTTTCATAATTCTTATCGGCTTCAGCAATCTTCCTGCTAAAAATTTCGTTAATTTTAATGAACGTGTTTCCCTTGTTTTTATCCCAATCTTTCTTATGCTCTTCAATCCAAGCTTCGTAATACCTGCCTGCTGTTCTTTCACCTATTTTTAGTTGTTCTCCTATTGCGCGGAATGGAAAGCCCATGGCTCGAAGTCTTCCGACTTTTTGAACGAGTTCTCTTATTTCCCCTTTGGTTCTTTGAAGCCTTGCCAAAGGAAATTGTTGGTCGGTCATGAACGCCATGTTTTATGTAGAATGTTTTATTTAATCTTTGCTGTTTAAGTAGGCTTGGCAAATAGTGGCGAGTGCTTCGCCTTTTGAGTCAAAACCTGTTTTTTTTATGGCTTCTAAGATTGTTTTTTCTGCTTCGGTGCTAATTAAAAAAGTCATTGTAGTGAGATAATCTTCGGTTTTTTTTATTAGACTTGATAAGTCTTCTTTGTTTTTCTTGTCAATGCTTGCCATGAATTGCACGAGTTTTCTGTCGTTTTCTCCCAAAAGCATGTTAAGGACTCCGATTTCATCTTGGTCAAAAATATACTTGTACTCAGCGTCATCCAAAACCGCGTCATGCTCGCCTTTCAATTTGTTCAAGACTTGGCGTAGAATCCTGCGGTCTACGTCAGAAACAGGGAGTTTTATGGCGGGAACTTGTGTCATTCCGAGGGCTTTAGCGGCTTCCCACCTGTGTTCACCGTCTGCTATTACTCCATCCTTGTTTGTAATAACTGGGTTGATGAAGCCAAAGCGCTTAATGTTTTCCTGCAGGGCTTCGAATTGTTTGTCTGTCATCTTGTTGGGATTGTTGCCGTCTATTTGCAAACTGTTTATTTCGACGAGTTCCACTGCCGGAATTTTGATTTCGCTCATGCGCCAACCTCCAGGATTCTTTTGCCGATTGCTGTTATGACGTTTGTTGTGACTGCGTTTCCAAGCATTTTGTAACGCTGATTGTCAGCCATATCTTTTTTCAAAGAAACGAGTCTGTTGAGTGTCCAATCGTCAGGAAATCCTTGTAAGCGTTCGCATTCGCGCGGAGTTAAACGTCTTATTGAGCCTTGGAGTTCGATTGCTTGGGCATTTCCACTATCCAAACAGTAAGTCGAACCGTCTTGTTTTGTCAAATGACCGCTTCCGCCATGAGAGTATTTTAAGGAAGGTCTGTCGGGAGAACGAGGCTGCAGGTTGTGGACAACAATCATGCTGTCTTTGGGTACGGTTGTTAATTGGTTTGCGATTTTGTCTTTCCTTTGCTCGATGCGCCCCGGCAAGCCCTGTAGAGTCCGAGTCCTGTATGCCACGCTATAAAGCCCTGTTTTGCCGCCTTGCCCCCCACTGTTTCCTTTCAAAGTCCTTGCCAAACCATTCTCAGCATAAACTCGTTGTGCATCACCCAATCCGCTTGTTATTTCTTCTAACACGATGTTGCTCCTTTGTTTGCTTGGTCCTTTGAAGTCTGTTGCAGTGAGGGCTTGTGCAATATTCGAGGATTCTTCGTATGCCTCAGTATGTATTCCTTGAATTTCTGTGAGAGGAAATATCGGGGATGAACTGATTCCTCTAAGATGCCCGACAATGAACACACGCTCCCTGTTTTGGGGAACGCCAAAATCCTTGCTGTTAAGCACCTGCCATTCAACATTATACCCCAATTCATCCAACGTACTGATAATCGTTTCAAAAGTTCTTCCTGCATCATGATTGAGGAGTCCTTTGACGTTCTCAAGCAACACGAGCCTTGGTCTCTTGGCTTTAAGAATCCGAGCAATTTCAAAAAACATTGTTCCTCTTGTATCGTCAAATCCGCGCCGTTTTCCAGCAACTGAGAAAGCCTGGCATGGAAAGCCTCCAACGAGCAAGTCAAACTCTGGAATCCACTCTGGTTCAATTTTTCTAATGTCAGCGCCATTGAAGTTTGTTCCAGGGAACCTGTCTCGATAAATGCTGGCAGCGTACTTGTCCCATTCGTTTGCCCAGACGCATTCAAAGTTTCCTGCTCGTTCGAGTCCAATGTGAAAACCACCTACGCCTGCAAAAAGGTCAATAAACCTCACAGGCATCATATAGTACCATAACTCCTTTTCTCAATTTTAAACCTTCCTTCATTGCCGGAGATCGGGCAGGAAACAACAGTAACGTTGGTTAGGAAACCGAAACGATGTCTGCCCTTTCCTGCTTTCCGCCCGGCTTTTCAGCATTATAACTCGTCTTCAGGATTCGGCTCGTCTTCATCCTCGTCATCGAACTCTTCGTCGTCCATATTGTCCCTCCCTCAGTTCGGTTTTGGCTCCAGTTTCCACGCGTCATGAATGTTGAATATCCAGAACAATGGAAGCAAGACGAATCCTATGAGCACGAGCATTGTCGCCGCCAAGAATAAAGCCGCGAAGAATATGAGTCCGCCTCTCAACCAATGCCCTTTTGCTGCCTGCCCTAATCCAGGAAAAAAGAAGGAAAAAATCAGTGCTATCATGTCAACTATTTGCCTTTCCATGTTTTCTTCCTCCCTTACTTTGCCTTCGGATTTTTTGCATCCGGTTTATGCTCATGGTCTTTTTTCCAATTATGCCATTCTTTCAGCATCTTATACTGGTCACTCAGGTTGTCCTTGTGGAACTGCAGTTCTTCTTTTTTTCTTTCCACGACTTCCAATAATCCTTTCTTTTGCTGCAACAAAGCCGAGTTTTTCTGCAATTCAACAAACTTCTTTAACTCTTCTGTTTCCTCTACTGCCGAACACAGGTTCAATTTTGCCTGGGTTTCTTCTAACTGTTTTTCCAAGTCACCCACTTGCTGTTTGTAAGCCGGCAAGCTTTTTTCCAATGCTTCTCCGTCAAAGCCCTTGTTAATGACTCCTGTTTCAACAATCTTGCCGGTCTTTGCGTCAAACTTGAACTCGACATTCTCAAGCCCAGCTAATTCATCCATTTTTTTCTGCATTTCAGTCCTCATTATTTTTTCCCTCCCAGTGTCTTTATTACTTCGGTCTGGTCAATTCTTTTCTTGAACGGCCCGAAATAAGTGCCATGCACCAAAACCATTGTTTTGGACTTAATAAACCTTGCTTGCTCTGAGTCAAAGCAATTCCACTTGGCTGCTTTTTCGCCCAAAGGCTGCAATAAGATTGTTGTAAAGGGCCTGTTGTTCTTATCCACTCGTGCTTCTATGCTCATGACAATGGCTTCGAAAGTAACTTGCCTTGTCTTGACTTTCTTGAAAAAGAGAGTTCCTTTTTCGCTGTAATCGTATTCCACTTCAGGCATCTTTCTTGCCCCCGGGCTTGAAGTTCTTGCACAAAAAAGTCTTGTCATTGTTTTTTTCTTCGACGAGCGTTTTTCCCCTGGATGCGTAGTTCGAACCGCAACTGTTCCATTTCGCGCACTCGATGGTCTTGCATAAAATGTAAACCATTCCCATCAAATCGCCTCCAATGATCCGCCGCCATCATCAAAAACCAGCCTGGTTTTTATTCCAATTCTCTGCAGGTCCCGATGGCAAATCCTGGCGATGTCCTTTCCCCTCATCTTTCCCTTGTGCGTGTAGTTTGAGAAATAAGGCTTTTCCCCTGTTTCGAGTATTTTTATTTCGGATATCCATCTGTGCTTTATCCTGTTCTCGATATCCAGGGATTGCGTTCGCTCTATTTTTTCTATCGCAAGGATTTCCTGCTGCTTATCTTCTGGAGTTTGAAAAATCCCAGGTTTCTCACGTTTCGGATGCATCACTTTCAACTGCACCCATTCGAGTGGCGCACTCACGGCCTCTTTCACAGCCTGCACGACCTGCTGCGGCTTGGAGAAATTCTGCTCCATCCACTTCATGAACCGCAGGTCGCTCGGGTTCACTGCCAGGTAAACCGCCTTGTATCTCTGGTTGCAGCGCCAGCATTGCAGCACTCCGTCTTTCGGATGAGCTTTAAAATGCTCGCTTCCGCACTTGCATTTCATTCGCCTCACGGTTGCTCACACTCCGAGCAAAAGTCTTTCATGCAATGCGGACAAGTCACAATTTCCCCACCGCATTCCTTGCACTTATTGAAGTCCGATTTCTTGAAACCATATCGCTTCTCAAACTCTTTGTCGAACTCTTTTTGTCCCATCAAAGCCCTCCTATCAAGTGGTAAACAAAAAAAACGATAACAATCACTGCCACGCCCAGCAACATGCCTTTCAGAAAAAACAACCAGCAAAGAGTCTCTTCTGTCTTACTCGCAAAAATCATGCTTTCTTCCTCCTCAGGTAGGGGCAATCTCCACAATCTCTTATCGCGAGCTTGCACTTCTTCAATCCACACGGGTTCGTAGTAATCCCTCCAGTTGTTCTTTCTTGATTCGCTTCAGCGCGTTTATGACGTTCATGAACGCGACTCTCGGCGTACTACCTGTTTTCCTGACATTCAAAGCATCGCATTTGCATACCCAGCTCTCGTTTTCAATACTGCTTTTCCACAAGGTGATTTCAATTTTTAGCATAGTTTTTCACTATCCATAAAGATTCTTCATCTCCTCTATGAGTCGCCCCTGCAATTCAAATCCAAGGTGGCTCCAAAGACTAAAAGCAACCTTGAGTATTGTCTTGCCATCAGCGTTTTTGAATTCTATCCAATCCTCGAGTACTACTCTATCAGTACCCATGCTTCCGTCTTTTTCTTCACTCCATCGTTCCATTGAGAGTGGGCAACCATCACGCCTGTAAGTCATTTCAAAATCTCCTGCACTTTCTTTGAATCCTTGAGAAAATCGAGAAAATTGGGTGTGTCCCAATCATGCATGTGTACCCAAGCAGTTGCATCTGATGAAAGTT
>Ga0315294_10000515_pt1 | contig 41718 bp, 28 predicted proteins | sample YL17G13_40_MG_FD_203626 | JGI IMG/M metagenome (GOLD analysis project Ga0315294, IMG submission 203626) | Sediment microbial communities from Yellowstone Lake, YNP, Wyoming, USA - YL17G13_40 | ecosystem: Environmental > Aquatic > Freshwater > Lake > Sediment | place: USA: Wyoming | collected... | reverse complement strand
CCCGTCGCTGTTCGACACGATCTCCATGGGCATGAGCGCCGACTTCAGGGTGGCGATCCAGGAGGGCGCCACGCTGGTGCGCATCGGACGTGCCCTGTTCGCGTAGGGGCACGGCATGCCGTGCCCCTGCGTGATGCGGGTGCCCTCCACAAGCGGAGTCTTCGGAGCTTGTGGAGGTCTCATAACGGTGAAGACACAATTGCACACCTCCACAAACTCGCGGACTCGTTTGTGGAGGGCACCGGCCCGCTGCGACCAGCGTTGGCACGGTTAAAGAGGGGCACGGCATGCCGTGCCCCTACGAAATCGAATGATTAGGTCGCGCTCGCAGTAACAAATTCAACCTGTTTAAAAGATACTAAGGTGAATTAAGCCGATTCGAGGTATTTGACATGACCGATAACGGAGTAAAGCTCACATGGTGGCAGCGCCTGATGATCAGGCTCAATCTCGCGTATCCACCCGACTCCTACGAAGACGAGCGCGATGAAGGGATAATTCTCCCGGGCAAGAATCCGAAGGTGCTTCATTTCCCGACCGATACCAAGACCCAGATCGCGGTGGTGACGCCGACCAGCCTGAACGCGTCGCAGGTCCCGGCGGATTTTCTTAAGTCGGGACGGGCGGTGCTGGTCAATTTCCACGGGCTTGACAAGAAGGTGGCCGACAACGCTCGCTTTTTCCTCTCGGGAATAACCTACGCCATCGACGGGTCGCTGCAGAAGGTGACCGACACGATATATGTTTTCACTCCCAGCGAGGTGGGCCTGATTTGTCCGGGCGAGATGGAGGAATCGGAGGAACCGGACGAGATGGCGCCCAAGTTCCAGAAGCGCATGCTCGGCTGATTTCGATTACACGTTTTTGCGCAAGATAAACGGTTTCACCCTCAACTGGTTCGGACCCGATCCGAACCATTTTGATTTTCCCCCTTGCGAAATCGTCAGAATGTGGTACATAGGTGGTATATAATTGACTTAATCAGGTAACCGCACCTTTATGAGCCGAACGATTTCAGGGCAAAAGAGATACGTTCGGGAAAGACCTCCGTCAAGGAGGTTCTTTTTTGTCCGACTGTTCAGGGCATTCCTTGATTGGGCCCTTGACGGGGGGCTTTAATGCATTTATCTTGATGGTAGTATCGAGTCCCGTTGAGGAGGGCTATGAATGAAAGGCTATTTCCTCGCCGCGATCCCGACCGTGATGCTCCTCTGTGCTGTCGGCTGCGCGGGTGCGGGCGGTCAAGCCAGGCTGGTAGTGAGCGGGGTGGTGGGGCCTGAGACGGTGAGAGAGGGCGCGAGCGGAGAGTATTCGGTCTTCGCCACCGCTATGGGTAACGCAGCTGTCGCCTGCCAATGGGCAATCGAGCCGCCATCCGCAGGTTCTTTCTCTCCGAAGGACAAGTCCACGACGATTTTCACCGCGGGCTACGTGGAGGCGGATACTCCGGCTGAGATCGTGGTCACAGTGACATCCGGTGCCTGCGAGCCGGAGGTCAGGTCCCTGACGATCAGAATCGTTGATGTCACTTCCGACAATCCGCCTCTCGCAGCAGCTCACGCCGATCCGACGGACCTCTATAAAGGGGATGAAGTGCAGTTTTACGACGACTCGACCGATCCGGACGGCAACACCGACATCGTGAAGTGGGAATGGGACTTCTCATATGACCCGGTCGAGGGTTTCAAATCCGAGTCCCAGGCCCGTGAGCCGAAAATCCAGTTTCCCGAGCCGGGAACATTCAGCGTGCAGTTGAGGGTCACCGATTCCAAAGGGCTGAAGGATACTCTGGACACGCCCCTTACGATTGTGGTCAATACGGCAGGGTCGCCGGTAGCCAAAGCCACAGCCTACCCTCTCCGGCAGATCGTTGACGAGCCGGTAACATTCCGGGATGACGGATCGTACGATCCGGACGGCGGCGCGATCGTGAGGTACGAGTGGGATTGGGACAACGATGGGATATTCGATGAACAGGGCTCAGAGGTCAGTCACGCATGGGGCCTGGCCGGCGTGTACGATGTCCAGATGAGGGTGACGGACGACGAGTGGTCGAGGGCTGTGCTGGAGGAACCTCTAGAGATCGTTGTATACGACCTGAAACAGGATTGGGGCATTTCGTGGGGCGAATCAGGGGAAGACTCCTTTATGGACATTGCGGTCGACAAAGAGGGCAATATCTTTGCAGTGGGAAAACATCCGGGCGCGTTCCTCACGAAATTCGACAGCGCAGGTAAGTTCCAGTGGATACGGACATGGGGCGACAGTGACGACGACTACTCCAGTGCAGTTGCCGTCGACGCCGAAGGGAACGCTTATGCGACGGGCCCCTACTCCTGGCCTGCTTACGGCACTGGCGGCACAATCTTGTGGTCGTATAGCTCATCGGGCGACCTCAGATGGGTACGGTCCTGGGGGGGGATCTACGCAAATTACGGCAGGGACATGGCGATCAGCCCGACAGGAGATCTCTGGATCACCGGGTATTTCTCGGGGAGCACGGATTTCGATCCCAGTGCCAGTCACCACAACCACAAGTCGAACGGTGAAAACGATATTTTCCTGACCAGATTCAACACCGCAAGCGGTTTCATCCAGGCGCGCACGTGGGGCGGACCCTACACCGACCAAGGGGAGGGGGTCGCTGTTGACGGGATGGGTAATGTTTACGTCACCGGGTCCTTCAAGGGCGATGTAGACTTCAACCCTCCCGCGGGAGTCGAGGACTGGCATTCCGGAAGCTCGGACCTCCATCCCACCGCTTTTCTCACGTGCTTCGATTCCTCGTTCGAATACCAGTGGACACAAACCTGGTGCGGCGATACCGGCTGTATGCTGAACCCCTTCGGTCTTGCGACGGACACGGGCGGGAATCTCTACGTGACCGGCAGATTCGCCGGCACAGGAGACTTCGATCCCGGCCCGGGGACGGACATGCATTCTGCGGTGGACTCGGACGCCTTTCTCTCGGCTTTCGGACCATCCGGGGAATTCAAATGGGCCCTCACATGGGGCGGGGAGTACCATGATGAGGCCAACGATATCGCGGTCGACAGCCTTGATAACCTCTACATCGCAGGTTATATCGCGGCAAACGCCGACATGGACCCCGGCGACGGTGTGTTGATGCTCAGCGCGAGCGACTTGGTCGACTCATTCCTCAGCATGTTCGATGCGTCGGGCACATTCATCCGGGCCTGGGGCTGGGGAGGTCCCGACTACGACCGGGCGAACGCAGTAGCTACGGGGTCATCGGCGGATATCTATTCGGCAGGCTTTTACTGGTCTACGGCCGACCTGGATCCCACCGACGGGATCGACTGGCACACTTCAAACGGCTCGACCGATGCGTATCTGATCAAGCTTCACCAGGAAACGGATTGATGATGTCACTATGAGACGGGCGATCCGCAGTGCAACCTTGATCCTTCTCCTCCTGCTCATCGGATGCGCCGGTCGGAGTGAGGTCAGCCTTGTTGCGGGCGAAATCCAGGGGCCCGAGGCGGTGAACGAGGGCGCGACCGCGCAATACACGATCACGGCGACCGGAGACACCGGCATCGCCTGCCAGTGGGCCGTCGAGCCGTCGTCCGCAGGTTCTTTCTCCCCCGCCAACGCATCAACGACTGATTTCACTGCGAGCACGGTGGCGTCGGATATCTCGGCCAAGCTCGAAGTCTGGGTTGCGTCCGACAATGCAAGTCCGGTGGTGAGGTCCCGGCAGATCGAGATAAAGAATGTCGCCACGGTGAATCATGCGCCTGTTGCCGCCGCGCATGCCGACCCCACGGAGGTAGATGCGGGAGGGGAGGTCCAGTTTTACGATGACTCTACGGACCCCGACGGCATCGGCGATATCGTCAAGCGGGAATGGGATTTCTCGTACGATCCGGTCGAGACATTCCAGACGGAATCCGAAGCCCGTGAACCGAAAATCGAGTTCACGGACCCGGGAACATTCGATGTGCAGTTGCGGGTCACGGATTCCGGCGGCCTTACGGACATGCTCGACACGCCGCTGACTATCGTGGTGAACCCGGGAGTGCTCCCGTCGCCGGTGGCGAAGGCTGCCTACTATCCGCGCGCGCAGGTTGTGGGCAAACCGATAGCCTTCCGCGACAACGGATCATACGATCCAGATGGGGGAGCGATATCGAAATTCGAGTGGGACTGGGGAAATGACAGCGTATTTGATGAGAATGGCGCCCAGGTCTCTCATTCATTCGATCAGGCGGGCGTGTACGAAGTGCAGATGAGGGTGACGGACGACGAGGGCGCGACCGCAACGCTTGCCAAGCCGCTGAGGGTCGCGGTGTACGATCTGACGCGGGACTGGGGCGTCTTCTGGGGCGGCGATCACGGAGAAACCTGCAACGATATCGCCATCGACGTCCAGGGCAACATTTACGCAACCGGCGAGTTCACACCGCCTGCGGATTTCGACCCGGGCCCCGGCTTCTCTGAGGAATGGTACGGCGGCATGTATCTTTCGAAGTTCGATTCGAGCGGCTGGTGGCAATGGTCGCGAACCTGGGGGGACACGTACGATGATTTCGCGAATGCGGTGGCCGCGGATACGCTGGGGAATGTGTATGTGACCGGCGGTTTTACCGGGGAATGCGACTTCGATCCGGGGCTGGGTGAGGACTTGCACACCGGCGGCGGCGCTTTTGTCACCAAGTTCGACCCGTCGGGCAATTTCATGTGGGCGGAAGTCTGGGGAGTAGGATATGACGAAGGGAATGACCTCGTGATCGATTCGTCCGGCAGTATCTGGGTTACCGGTCTCTTCCGGGGAGATGCCGATTTCGATCCCGGTCCCTCGGTGTTCGAGTACACTTCGCACGGCTTTGAGGACATTTTCATCACCAGACTCAACTCCGACGGTGGCTTCGTTGACGCGGTCGCCTGGGGAGGTCCGCGATCGGATATCGGCGAGGGCATAGCCCTGGACAGCCTAGGAAGCGTCTATGCGACAGGCTCTTTCCAGAACGACGTGGACTTCAACCCGGCACTCGGCATCGAGGAGTGGCATCATGCCAGCGGTCCGAAGCTGCCCGACGCTTTCCTCGTCAAGTATTCCGGCTCGCTCGAATACGACTGGTCGCGAACATGGTGCGGCCACAGCACCTGCAAGCTGCGTGGCTACAGAGTAGCTTCGAGCGTCCAGGGAAATGTCTATGTTGCAGGAAGTTTCGCCGGGACGGGTGATTTCGATCCGGGACCCGGGAAGTTCCTTCGAACGTCCACATTCGGGCACGAAGGTGTCATGGGCGATGTCCCAAGCTGGGACGCATTTGTGAGCGCGTTCGATTCGTCCGGCACGTTCAAATGGGCGCGCACATGGGGGGGAATATACAGCGACAGCGGCAACGACATCGGGACCGACAGGATCGGCAACGTCTACATCGCAGGCTATATCGAGGCGAGTGCCGACATGGATCCCGGGGATGGGGTCTGCATGCTGACCGGGTCCGGCACGATGAGCTTGCCTGAGTCATATTTGAGCATGTTCGATCCGTCGGGCACGTTCATCTGGGCACGGAGCTGGGGAGGTACGAGCTCCGACCGGGCAGCTGCAGTGGCCGTTCAATCGCTGGACAGCATTTACTGCGCTGGATCGTTTTCGGGGACAGCCGACCTGGATCCCACCGACGGGATCGACGAGCACACGGCAAACGGCACAGACGCCTATCTGATCAGGCTCCGCCAGGAATGGTCCTGGTGAGACCGCAGCCGAATCGGGATCGTGAATAGCCATTTGCATTTTCGCGATCCGATTTCTAATATTGAAAAGGACAGATCGATTGGGCGTCCGGGAAACCCTCTTTCGTTCCGGACATAAGGAGGTCGATATGGCTCGACACACATTGATATTTGCAGCGGTGCTTCTGACTGCGCTGGTCATGGTGGGATGCTCGGGCGGTCGTACTGGCAACCCCATCGCGACCTCCCCGTCGCAGAATTCATCGAAGATCGCGACGCAGGATCAGTTGCCGCTCGCAGACACAGCCGGCGTGCAGAAGTCTCAGACTCTGCTGTGGGGTTACTACGATTTCTATTTCGACCCGGAGAACCGGAGGGTCGAGCCGGTTTTGAATCGGTCGGCCATGTACGCGATCAATGTGGTCAAGTTCCTCAACAACGACCCTGCGGGGATCGCGGTCAAGTTCAACGGATCGACGCCGGGCACGGGCTACATCGACATCGACATGGACATAACCATCAAGCATCCGATCGATAACGAGAAGTTCGACGGCTATGACGTCAGGGGCGTTTTCATCGGCAGAGGCTCAGGGACACTGGACTACAGCGGCGATCTCAAGTACCCGGCATCGGGTGTCGACCAGCAGCTTCTCAACGCGGACGGATACACTCGATGGTACAACGCGGTGGAATTCGGGTCCCCGACGATTTTCGGGTATGTGAAGGGGAACCTTGCGCCGAAGAACTACTCTCCCACGGCCACTTTGAACCCGTACAAGTATTTCGGGGAGGGTCTGGGTCCGACCGATCCCGTTTTCGACTACCTCGTGTCAGGCGAGCCGAATGCGGGTTATTTCCTGCACGGGACGAGCAACACCCGCAATTACGTTATCCGTTTCCCGATCCCGATTCCCGGGATCAAGTACGGGTACGCGGTGGTGGCGAGCTGGGCGGGCGGCGCGCCGGAATATCATCCGGCCCACTTGAAAGAGGCGGTCGCGGTGAGCGTCGCCGATGACAGCACTCTCTATTTCGTGAACGCGACAGACAAGGGCGGGAAGCTGAAGCTGGATATCTCCGTCTTCGACTGGGCGTCCGAGCCGACCGGCGGCGTGATGGAAGACTACGCGATGATCATCGAGAGCACCGTCCTGACGACCCCCTACACGCTGAACTCCTCGGAAATGACTCCTCAATCCAGCGGGGATCATTGGTACACGTATCATATCTCCATCCCGGGAGACAGCATCGAGGGAACCCAGGGCAACGAGATGTGGCTGATTGTCCAGTATCCCGACATAGACTATTCGAATCCGTTCGGCATACCCAACGACGCGGAAGGCGATCCCCTTGCGGCATTCTTCAGGTCGGACGTCACGGTGGCAAGCGATCCGTCGTTGTTTCCGGCCATTCAGGTGAGCTGTCCGAACGGAGACGAGGTATGGGGAGCGGGGTACGATCACGAGATTGCCTGGACGTCCGAGAATCTGACCGGCACTGTGTTCGTCCAGTACTCCAAGGACAATTTCGTCTCCGACGTCCACACGATAGCTTCAGACGAGCCGGACGACGGCAGCTTCATCTGGAGCCCGGTTCCGGACGATTTCGCGACCACGGTGAGGGTCAAAGTGAGCTCGACGGAGGATCCGGAGGTGTTCGATACGTCCGACGCGGATTTCTCCATCGTGATGCCATGGATTGAGCTCATCGTGCCGAACGGCGGAGAGGTTTGGGACGTTGGAAGCGACCAGGAGATCACGTGGGCGTCGGAGGGCATAGACGGCAACATCAGGATCGATTACTCGGCGAACAACTTCCTGACGACATCATTGGTCGCGGCGAGCACGGAAAACGACGGCAGTCATATCTGGGAAGACATCACGTGCATGAATTCGGACACGGTCCGAATGAGGGTCACATCGATTCTCAACACGGCGGTATTCGACGCGTCGGACGACGATTTCAGCATACTGGTTCCGGAGAGCGGATGGGCGCGGAAGAGCGGCATGCCCGACGCAGACATCGGCATCGCGCTGGTTACGGATCTCGAAGGCAACATCTATGTGACAGGCACCAGGGTGAATCAGTACAACCCTTACACCGATACGTTCCTGAGCAAGCACGATGTGTGCGGAGAGACCACGAACGTGTCATGGGGGGCTGCCGCAATCGAGGATGCCACATACGGCACCGGGATTGCGATTGACTCTGACAACAGCATTTATGTCTGCGGGTACTTCGCGGGCACGGTCGATTTCGATCCGAGCGTGGGCGGATCGGACATACACACCTCCAACGGCCAGACCAACGCGTATTTGAGCAAGTTCAACTCGATGCTGGAGCACCAATGGACGGTGACATGGGGCGGAACCCTGATCTGCAGCGCCGCGGACATCGACTGGGACGGCGGAAGCGAGATCTATGTCACGGGCACGTGGTCCGGAACCGACGTGGATTTCGACCCGGGCGAAATTGGAACCGACCTCCACACGTCCGCAGGAGCGGAGTCCCAGGACGCTTTTCTCAGCAAGTTCGATCTGGACGGAAATTTCCAGTGGGCGCAAACATGGGGCGGGAGCGACAGCGAAGAGGCGAGCGGTGTGGTCGGCGACCACGCGGGGAATGTGTATGCGTGCGGCGAATTCCAAAGCACGGATGCCGACTTCGATCCGGGCGCCGGAACCGATATTCACAGCGCCTCGGCCATTGATGTGTGGGTGAGCAAACTCGACTCCAACGGCGCATTCCAGTGGGCTAAAACCTGGGGAGGGACAGAAGACGACTCGGCCGCCGACATCTGTTACGGCATCGGAGCTCTGTATGTCGCCGGACGATTCATGGGCACGGATGTCGATTTCGACCCGTCGGGCGCCACGAATCTCCACTCTGCCGTCGGCGATACGGACGCATTCCTGAGCAGTCTTACGTCATCGGGCGACTTCCGGTGGGCCGCCACGTGGGGCGGGAGCGATAAGGATTTCTGCAGAGCACTGACCCAGTACAGCGGGGACCAGTTCTTTGTCGTTGGAGGATTCACGGGGGTCGTCGATTTCGATCCGGGTCCGGGCGATGATTCGCGAGGCACGAGCGGAGCGTTCCTGAGCAAGTTCGATGATGAGGGCGTGTACCAGTGGGGACGCGACTGGGGCGAGAGTACCGACGCCTGGGCTTCCGGGGTCAACATGGTCGGGGACGGTAACGTGGGTGTCACGGGCGTTTTCACAGGCTCCGTCGACTTCGCGCCAACGGGCGATCCCTGTTTCGAGGATCCCTTCGAGCTCACCGCGACGGGCGAATCGGAGATGTTCCTGCTGAAGTACCTCAGCGACGGCTGCTGGTAGAAGGGACAGGTACACGCGGGGACTGGCACCGATTTCGCCCCCGCGTTTCGCCGAACCCCGCACTGCCGGCAGCCGGGGCGAAATCGGGGCCTGTCACCGCGCAGTTTCGCACATTTATACACGTATTAAACATGGGGACAGGCACACAGCTTTGCCCCCAGAGCCGAATAGAGAACGTGATCATGGTTGCGGGGCAAAGCTGTGTGCCAGTCCCCGTGTTTCTCCTACCGGCGGGCTTGGGCTTTGCTATAATTCCCCCCGACATGACCGTCATTCATCCCCTCCAATTGGGCACTAAGACATGGAATCCCGGCGATCCGCTCTTTATCTTTTGCGGTCCGTGCGTGATCGAAGATGAAGAGCTGTGCCTGTTTGTCGCGAACAAGATGAAAAAGATCTGCGACAAGCTCGGAATCATCTATGTCTTCAAAGCTTCGTACGACAAGGCGAATCGGTCGTCGTTCAAGTCGTTTCGGGGACCCGGCCTCGAAGCGGGCATCGAGATACTGGAAAAGGTGAAAAGCGAGGTCGGGGTGCCGGTGCTCACGGATGTGCATGACATTGAGGAGGCCGCGTACGCAGCAGATGTTGTGGACATCCTCCAGATCCCGGCCTTTCTCTGCAGGCAAACATCGCTCGTGCACGCGGCTGCCAGGTTCGGAAACGCGATCAACGTGAAGAAGGGGCAGTTCCTGAGTCCCTGGGACGCAAAGAACATCGTGGAGAAGGTCGAGGAGGCGTGCACGTCCGCCAACAAGACGGTCAATCTGAGCCTGACCGAGCGCGGCGCATCGTTCGGCTACCAGAATCTTGTCGTGGACATGAAGGCGTTTCCCGTCATGCGCTCGTTCGGCTACCCCGTTGTCTTCGACTGCACGCATTCGGTGCAGCTCCCGGGTGGACTTGGTCATGCCACCGGCGGACAGCGCGAGTTTATCGAGCCCCTGGCAAGGGCCGCGATCGGGGCGGGAGTCGACGGTCTGTTCCTCGAAACGCACCCGGATGTCGGCGAGGCGAAATCCGACAGGACAAACCAGATTCCTCTCGACATGATCGAGGGTCTGCTCTCACGTCTGAAGGCGCTTCATGACTTCGTCCGGGAGAAACTCCCCCCCCAGGAATCGATGGAACCGGCTCCTCCCGCGTGATTGCTTTGGTCCGACTGATGCGAATGCCATCCTCTCAAGCAGCTTATGCATACGAATCTGATAATCTTAATACGACGGGGACAGGCACTCGGACTTGCGGCAGCGAAAACCCCGCATGATTGGGAGCGCAGAAGCGCCGCAAGTCCGATTGCCAGTCCCCTTTTTTTTCTTCCCGCCATCATACCCGAGTCTTACATGAGGCAAGGTTATGGGGACTGGCACACCGATTTCGCCCCGTCACAGCGCTCAAATCCCGACGGACCTCGCAGGGCGAAATCGGGGTGCCTGTCCCCATGAATCCTGGAGTCAAGCATGAATTTCGACGAGAAGAGGCGCCACTATCGCAAGACGGAATTCCCGTTCCTCGAGACCTGCACGTGGCTTAACCATGCGGGGCACGCGCCGTGGTCGGTTTCCTCGATGAAGGCCATGGACGAATTCACCCGCTCGTTTGTCTACGGTCCCATGCGTCCCTATGACGACTGGAATGCGATGAGAGAGAGAACCCGCGAACTCCTGGCCCAACTCCTCAATGCGGCACCCGGAGAGATCGGTTTCAACTTCACGACTTCGCTCTGTCTTTCGATGCTCTCTCATTCCATCGGCTGGCGTCCGGGCGACAACATCATTGCGCCGGACAGATCCTTCCCCTCCATCGTTATGCCCGCCAAGCTGCTCGCGCAGGAAGGGGTCGAGCCGAGAGTCGTGCCGACGGTCGACGGACTTGCGGACGAAGAGAGACTCCTGGGCGCGATCGACGGCCGCACGAAGATGATGATCGTGTCGCTGGTGGATTTCCTCACCGGCCAGAGGCTTGACATCCCTCGCTTATCGAAAGGTTGCAGGGACGCGGGAGTTTTTCTGGTTGTCGACGCAATCCAGGCCGCGGGTCCGACAAAAATCGATGTCAAGGCGCTCGGATGCCATGCGCTGTGCTTCGGAAGCCCCAAATGGATGTTCGGTCCGATGGGTGTCGGCACGATGTATGTCGATTATGACGAGATACCGAAGTTGAGGACAGTCCAGGTGAGCATGTCGTCCGTGCCGGATCCCTGGAATTTCTTCGATTACGATCAGTCGTTCATCCCGGACTGCATGCGATTCGAATGTGGATGTTCCGCGCACCTCGCTCACTACGGCATGAAACCCAACCTGGAGATGCTTCTGGACCTCGGCTCCGAGAACATCGAGAGGTATCTGCTCGATCTTACCGGCGAGCTCCATGATGCCCTTACCGCCCGCGGCGTGCATGTCATCACCCCCCGCGACAATGCAAGACGCGCCGCGATAGTCACATTCGACGCAAAGTCCGCCGGATGGAGCGACGGACAGGCTCTTCTCGACGCTCTCGAGAAGGCATCGATCATTGTCTCTCTGAGAATGGGACTTATCCGCGTAAGCCCGCACTTCTACAACACGCGTGACGAGATCGATCAGATGCTGGATGTTGTGTTCGCGGGTAGGTCCGGCAATTGACTCCAGTACCGCCGGTAGCGGCTACCGGCAATCTCGGGGCCAGACTTCCCCTGGAGCCTATTGGCGCTATAATATTGGTGCGATGGCCGTTACGGCGAACAGTTTTTCAGACCGCGCCCGCAGCATACTTGTCACGCTGGTCGGGTTGTACATCGGCACTGCCGAGCCGGTATCGAGCAGCGCACTGAGCGATGCGCTGATGGCCCAGTCGGGCGAGCACGTGCCGCCCTCGACCATCAGGCTCGAACTCGCCCGTCTCGAGGAACAGGGTTATCTCACAAAGCCGCATTCATCCGGGGGACGAATCCCCACCGCGACGGCATATCGAGTCTATGTCGACTCATTGTCGCCTGCTCCTCCCGACGCGGAGTTCTCGAGAAGAGTGCTGGAGGCGTGCAGGGCGCTGTCGGGCGAGCTGAGACGCCTTCTGGACTACGCGGGCGAGGTGCTCGCGGAGGAGTCCGGATGTCTGGGCTTTGTCACCAGCCCGTCGCTCGCCGACGCCCGGATCGCGAATTTTAAACTGGACCCGATAGAGGCGGAAGTACTCCTTCTCAGGCTCGAGCTCGAGAGCGGTAGAAGTTACCATCATCTGGTGAAACTGCCGATCCCGGTGCAGAATTTTCGTCTCGAAGCGCTCGCGGAGCTTCTCACGGAAAGATTGTCGGGACGGCGGCTGGCGGATGTCAGCGAGGCGGAGCTTGGGGCGCTGGTCAACCACGCGGCGCAGTGGGGACGCATGTACGACCTTTTCATCCATCCACTGCACGACCTGATCACGGACGCGCGGCTCGGGGAGGGTCCGATCACCGTTCTGCACGGCGCGGCGGGTCTGCTGAAGGCCAGCGGCGAAAATCCCGACGCGCTCGCGAGGGCAGTGGCGTTTCTGGACGACCGGAGCAATATCGAACGAACCCTGGCCACTGTTCCAAGCCCCGAGGGTGTGAAAGTCGTCATCGGCGGCGACCTGCCAACCATGTCGGAACCCGCGCTGGACGGCCTTGCGCTTGTCGTGGCGAGTTATCACCTTCACGCACGCGCGCGCGGACGTCTCGGTGTCCTGGGACCCCTGAGAATGCCCTATCCCCGCCAGCTTGCGCTCGTGCGATCCGTCTCGGACCTCGTGTCGAGCGTCCTCATCTCCCGCGAGCTCACTTTCCGCCATGGCTAGAGGAGCAACCCCATCCGTATCACGCGCTTATACTGTTCCCAGGACGACGTGAGCGATTCCCTCGTCCTTTCCGGGGAGGACTTTCACTATCTCGCCTATGTGGTCCGAGCGAGAACCGGACAAACGGTCCAGACTTTCGACGGCAAGGGGAATGTGCATGAGTGGCAAATCGTCTCAATCGAAAAGCGGACCGTCCGCCTTGCCCGAATCGATTCCGCGATTGTCCCGAGGAACTCCCCGGTGAAACTCACCCTCGCACTCAACCCGCTGAAGGGTGGCAATGAGGAGTTCGCGATACGTATGGCCGCCGCAATGGAGGTAGTCTCCCTCCGTCCGGTCATTTTCAGCCGGTCGGAGGTGCCGCTCGACGATTCGGGTCTCGACAAGCGTCTGGACCGCTGGAAGAAGCTCTGTGTAAGCGAGGTAGCTCTTGGTGGGGGGGCTTTTCTGCCGGTCATCATGCCGCCGATCCGTTTCGGCGATGCCGACTTGTCCGGCTACGACTGCGGGGTTCTTTTCGACGAAGAGGCGTCGGCGGATGACCGCCGGCCTCAGTTCAAGGCCGGGTCAGATGTGATCGCCTATGTCGGCCCGGAAGGGGGGTTGGAGAGGGAGGAGGTCGCGGTGGCACGGGAGAGGGGCCTCTTGGTCGCGAGTCTCGGTCCGTGGACTCTCCGGGCTGAGCTTGCGGGAGCATTGGTGCCGTCATGGGTCTACTCAAGAGTCGAGGGAGGTTGATACCCACCCTGTAGTCCGCCGGGCGAAAAAACACGACCGGAACGCATCTAATATGGTAGAATCCAGATTGCCGCGGGCCGGATTTCAGGCCGGAGGATGATCGACATTGGCAAAGCGTCTGAAGGACGACGAAGTCACTACACTGACATTTCATTTCAGGAACGATGTTGAGGCTGTCCAGGTTCTTGGAGTGGCGGACCGCAACCTCCGGGCGCTACAGCAGAACACCTCCGCCCGGGTTGTGCCGAGGGGCTCATCGGTAAGGATCACGGGTCCGAAAGCCGAGGTGGCGATCGTACAGCAGCTTCTTGGGCAGCTGGTCAAGCGTGCTCAGTCGGGCGACGAGCTGACCGAGGACGACATCGAGCGGTTTTATCATCAGGAACGAAGTCGCGAGGCGGAGGCGATCCAGGCTCTTGAGGCGGGCACGGACGAGAATTTCACGGAGAAGGTCCCGGACCACGCGTTCGACGGGCTGGTGATCGACGGAGGGCTACTCAAAATTCGCCCCCGGACCGAGGGGCAGGCGGATTATGTCAGGGCCATGAAGGAAAACGCCATCACGTTCTGCGCCGGACCCGCCGGCACAGGCAAGACCTATCTCGCAGTCGCGATGGCGGTCAACCATTTGAGCAGAGGCACGATGCAGAGGATGATTCTCACCCGCCCGGCGGTGGAAGCGGGCGAGAGTTTGGGCTACCTCCCGGGCACTTTCCAGGATAAGGTGGATCCGTATTTCCGGCCGTTGTACGACGCTCTGTACGAGATGCTGGGGGTCGAAAAGACGCGCAGGCTCATCGACCGCGAAGTGATCGAGATAGCCCCCCTCGCCTACATGAGGGGACGTACCCTCAACAAGAGCTTCATCATCTTGGACGAAGCCCAGAACACAACCGCCCGTCAGATGAAAATGTTTCTGACGAGGATGGGTCCGAGGTCGCGGATGATCATTACAGGCGACCCCACGCAGATGGACCTGCCCCTTGGGGAGAGATCGGGTCTGGCGGACGCGCTTGACATCCTGGCCCGCATCGGCGGCATCGGCTTCGTGTGGCTGAACGAAGGCGACATTGTCCGACATTCTCTCGTTCAGCTTATCGTAGAGGCCTACGAGGCTTCAGAGAACAAGGGGGGGGAAAAGAGCTCCAAACCGGGCTTGCCGGATAACGAAAAACCCGAGTAGCCCGCCCGGACTCCTCCAGCGGCGTCCGTCATACGGCGGAACGGTTTGGTTTCGATTGGATTTGGCGATAATACATTGTAGGCTGTTTGCATGAAGGCACCCGTCGCGCGGACCAAGGTGTGCGAAGTCGCCTTCCCGGATCGGTTGAGATTCCATGTCATCCGCCCGCAATGAGGGGCCGAGTTCCCTCGTGGTCATCTGGCGCAGGCTCATCACGAGTCCTGCAACACCGCGAATCGCGGTCGCGACCGCCTGCTTTCTTCTGGTTTTCGGCGTCACGGGAAACCGGCTGGCGCATCCCAGATCGTCCAGGCTTATGGTCGGCGAAGTGTCCCCCACCGACCTGGTCGCAAGGTTTGCCACGCTCTACACCGACACCCAGGCAACAAAGGAAGCCAGGGAGGCGGCCGCCAGGGATGTGCGCCCCGTCTACAGCATCGACACTCCCTCAAACGACAGCATAACCGGGAACCTGGACAGGTTTTTTCTGAGGCTCGACGAGCTTGTCGGGGAGCTTAAGCTTGTCAGGGAGATGGGCGCTGAACCCCCGGACGAGCAGGTCGAACCACCGGATGATTCCACGGCAGGCCCTGAGGTGCCATTCAGAACTCCCGAAGAGACCGAGGACGCAGCGGTCGGCGAGCTTCAGGGAATGCTGGACGATTCCATCCAGATCCAGGTTAACCTGGTAGACCCGGTCAGTGCGGAGAGCATCAGGGGTCTCTTGAACGCGGACGCCGCTACGCGGGAGAGCCTTTACGATCTGCTCAAAGACGCGATCCGGACGAAGATCATGAACCTGATTTTCGAGGAGAATCTCTCCCAGGAGCTCAACAGTCTGAAAGGCAAGATCGTCGGCAAGGCCGAGGAATTCGGACTTTCGCAGGAGAACGGCAGGCTGGCCGCCCAGCTTTTGACCTATTTCATGCGATCCAACGCGATTCTCGACCTGGACGCCACCGAACGCGCACGGCAGCAGGCCCGAGACGCCACTCCGCCCGAGCAGAAAGAAGTCAGGGCAGGCCAGATCTTCCTGAGGGCCGGCGAAGTGGTCGACCAGGAGGACATCGACATCATGGAGGCCCTGGGAATGACCAGCGGGGCCACGGGCCCACCCTCCTGGGTTCTGACCCTTCTCTTCGCGCTCGTCCTCGCAAGCGCGTTTGTTCTGGGGTCGATCCATCTGGCCGGTCGCACGGTTCCCCAGCTCAACGACGCCCGGTACTATCTCCTGTTCTACTCGATAGTGGCCGTGTCCTATCTCTCCAGCTTTTTCCTTGTCCAGACATTCTCCTCCCGGTCGGCCGGGACCCCGAACGAAGTCCTTCTGTCGCTGGCCTCGCTGCCGGTTGTCGCCGCAGCGGTGCTCTTTTCTCACTACTTCACCAGGATGCTGGCGGTGACTGTCTCCGGCTTCCTTGCAGTTGTAGTCACGCTCGCAGCCGGCGACGCGTCGGTCCTGATTCCGGCCCTGTTCACGTCGCTTGCGGCCAGTCTTATCATCAAGCGGGACTGTCCGAAGCCTTTCATGATCAGGGCGATCGTTTTCCTGCCCCTCATCTGGGCCGGCACCCTTCTGGCCGGAGCGTACTCAACCGGCATGGACCTCTCGGTCCTGGAGTCCAATCCCTGGTACCTTCTCGCCGGCCTGGCTCCTGCGCCGGCCGCGATGATCTTCGCCAACTACGTTCTTGATGCGGCATTCAATATACCGACCTCGAGCCGACTCGCCGAATTCGACAACCAGGACCATCCCCTCCTGAGGAAGCTGCAACTGGATGCGCCGGGGACTTGGCACCACTGCATGATGACGGGGCTGATCGCCGAGGCGGCATGCCAGGCCGTCGGCGGCAACTCTCACCTCGTGAGGGTCGCCTGCATGTATCACGACATCGGGAAACTGCGACGTCCCGAGTTCTTCATTGAAAACCAGCGGGGCGGAGCGAATGTGCACGACAAATACTCCCCCTGGCTGTCGAAGATCATCGTCGAGAGCCACGTCAAGGACGGCATCGCAATGGCCAAGGCGCACGGATTGCCCCAGGAGCTTGTGGACATGATCCCCCACCATCACGGCACGTCTCTTATCGCATATTTCTTCAGAAAGGCGCTGGCGATGTCGGAGGACGGGTTCGTGAACGAGTACGACTACCGTTATCCCGGCCCCAAGCCCCAGACCCTCGAAGCCGCCTGCATCAATTTGGCGGATGCCGCAGAATCGGCCACGAGAACCCTCGAAGAACCCACCCCCCATCGTATCGAGTCCCTCGTTAACCGGATTTACGAGGAGCGTCTGCTGGACGGCCAATACAATGAGTGCGGCCTGGCTCTGAATCAGCTCGAGACCATCAAGGATATCATCATCGAGAGACTGATCGGCGCCTACCACGCAAGGATAGACTACCCCGAGGAGGAGGAGCTCAGGCGGCAGCTTCAGTTGAAGCGCGCCGAGGCCGAGAAACCCTCGAAAACCGAGCCGGGACCCGACAATGATGGATGACGGATCTCGCGGAACGCCCCTGAAATGAAACCGAGAATGACCAATCCGGTCGTCGAACTTCGCATCTCCGGTCCCCTTCCGCCGGATTTCCCGGCGGGGAGAGGGCTGGAATCGTGTATCTCGCAATCGCTTCGACTAATCCTGGATAAGCTCGGTCCGGGACGCCATCCGGGGGCCATCGAGCTTGGGGTCACGGTGTTGAACGATCCGGAGATGCGGGCCATGAATCTGAGGCAACGGGGCATTGACGGAGCGACCGATGTCCTGAGTTTCCCCCTCCTGGATTCGCTCGAGGAACTGGGAAATTCAACCCCGGATGGTCCCCCGGTTCTTCTTGGCGATATCGTTCTGGACTCGGAGACGATCGCGCGTCAGGCGAATGAGAGGGGTCTTGGGTTCGCGGAACGATTCGCCGAGTGTCTCACGCATGGAATTCTGCATCTGTTGGGCTACGATCACGAAAAGGAGACTGATCGCATCAAAATGGAGGACAGGGAAGAAGTCCTCGCCCCGCAGGTTGCGACAATCCTCTTGGACAATGGTGCGGAGGGTTTTGAGTCCGGCGGGGGTGACAATTGTCGATAATGCCTATAGAATATGCTCAGGATACCTAATGTCAGGCGACGAGGAAAGTGACTCAAGTCACCGTAGTTTCGGGGACCCCACATACATGATATTGAAGCGCCCGGAAGGTCGCGCAACGGGGTTGTACGCCGATGACGTGTCGGCCTTCTCACCAACCGACACGGGAGGTGAGACCCGCCTTGGACAAGCTGGATAGCATGCCTCTCACGGCGTTTGTCCCTCATGCTTTGGGCATGCTGCTGTGCTTCGGTCTGGTGTTCTTGTTCTCGGGGCTCGAAGCCGGGTTGCTGAGCCTTAATAGGATCTGGCTCAGCGAGAAGGCATCCGAGGGCAACCGCCGTGCGGTCCTTCTGCAGGAGCTGCTCAGAGTCCCCTCCAGGCTGATCGCGGTCATGCTCACCGTGGAGACTTCATCGAGTGTGGTGCTTGCGGTTCTCTGGACCCTGGTCGGTCACGAGGCGTTTCGTCTTTCGCCGTGGGCGCTGGTCGCGTGGGAGGCGCTGCTTGTTCTTCTCCTCGTGATGTTCTGCGAGATTGTCCCCAAGGCCCTGTTCGCTTCCAACGCCGAGCGATATGCCATGGGCATGGCTCCCGTGGCCTATACTCTTGTAAAGATAGTCCACCCGCTCGCAGCGATTATGGAATGGCTGGCGCGCTTTGTGATCAGGATTTTTACCGGGGAATGGGTCAAGCCCCGGAGCACCACCGTCACGGAGGAGGACCTCATGACCATGGTGTCGGTCGGGGAAGATGAAGGCATAATCGAGGAGCAGGAAAAGGAGATGATCCACTCGATCTTCGAGTTCGGCGACCTTTCGGCCCGCGAGGTAATGGTGCCGCGTGTAGACATCGTGGCGCTGGAGATTGGCGATAGCATCAGGGACGCTCTGAGGCTGATAGTCGATCACGGTCATTCCCGGATTCCGGTCTACGAGGGGTCCAAGGACCATATCAAGGGCCTTCTCTACGCCAAGGACCTGCTGGGGCATGTCGAGAAGGGGGACCTGGAGAGAATGACCCTTGCCGAGCTCATCCGACCCAATGTCTTCTTCGTGCCGGGAACCAAGGACCTGTCAAGCCTGCTCGAGGAAATGCAGGCTCTCAAGGCCCACCTCGCCATAGTCATGGATGAATACGGGGGCACCGCCGGACTCATCACGATCGAGGACATCCTGGAGGAGATCGTCGGAGACATCCAGGACGAGTACGACAAACCGTTTGAGCGCCTCGTCACCAAGAACGACGACGGCACCTTCGTCGTGCATGCCAAGCTGGGGCTCCACGATTTCGATGACGAAGTGGGGGTGGAGCTTCCCGAATTCGACGGGGTGGAGACCCTGGGCGGGCTTCTGTACCAGGTTCTGGGTCGAGTACCCAGGATCGGGGAGACCATACCGATCAAGGCGGTGTCTCGGGAGACAAACGGGGAGCACGTGGAGGATCCGTCCGCGGTCGCGCTCGTGAAGTTCAAAATCCTCGAACTTGAGGACAACCGGATCGGCAGGGTGCATGTACGTCTGGAGCGGGGCGGTCGGAGCGAAAGTGCGGCGGGCGAGAAATCGACCGCAAGTGGTAACGGGAGATCGACATCTTCGAGATAGTCTACAGCTCGGCCCTGATTGCTATTTTTCTCGTCTTCCTCGCTGCGGCGTATTTCTTCGCGTTCGCCGAAAGCGCGACCATCGCCGCTCAGCGCGTGCTTTTGCATCATCTCAGCCGCGAAGGCGACCGGAGAGCCAAACTGGTGGAGGCCTTCCGCGAAAATCCCCGCAGATTCTTCGGAACCACCCTGATCGGCACCAACATCTGCATCATTACTCTTTCGGCCGTCGGCGCACACGCGATGTTCCACAGCGCCTGGGGCGTGAATCTTGCCGTCGCAACCATACTGGTCGACATCATCGTTCTCGTCACGTCCGAGATCACGCCCAAGACTCTCTCCCTTTCAAACCCGACGCTCAACAGCCTCCGAGCCGCAGGGCTCCTCGAAATCTCGGCCCGCATCCTTACGCCCGCGATCTGGCTCCTCACTTTCCTCCCCTCGAAAATCCTTAACATCGATCACATATTTCGCTCCGGGAAAGGCGATGTCATCACCGAGAGCCAGCTTATCCACATGATCGACCTGAGCGCACGCCAGGGCGGCATCCGCTCATCGGAGGGAGAGCGCGCAGTGAAGGTCTTCAAGTTCGCCGACATGACGGTGGAAGATGTCATGACCCCGCGCGCCGACATCGCAACTCTTATTTCAGGAGACACACTCAGAAAAGCCCTTTCGCAGGCGAACGCGACGGGCTACTCCAGGCTTCCCGTGCTTAGCAGGGCCGGCGACGATTCACCGGGTTTCCTTGCGGTCAAGGACATCCTCAGATTGCAGCAGGAAGGGCGTCTCGACGAGCCGGTCGACACCCACCTTCGTCCGATAGTGTTCGTGCCCGAGACCAAGCGAATCCTGGACCTTCTCAGCGAATTCCGATCCACGGGAGATCAGGTCGCCCTGGCCGTGAACGAGTTCGGCACCATCACCGGGCTTGTCACTCTCGAGGACCTGCTTGAGGAGATTCTGGGCGAGATCTATGACGAATACGATCGCGACACTCCCGACGCGGAATGGGTCAAGGGGAGCCTTGTTCTTTTCGGCATCTATCCTGCCGCAAAACTCGCAGACCGGCTCAAAGTGAGACTGCCCGAGGGCGAGTACGATACCGCCGCAGGTCTCCTCCTGCATCTCCTCGGGCATGTGCCCCAGCCCGGCGAAAGCGTCGCCCTTGACGGCTGGACCCTCACCGCAACACATGTAATACGGCACAGGATCACACGCATCGTCGCCAGGCGAACCGATCAACCCGAACCCAAGAGCTGACCAACCCGAATCCGGGATCTGACCAACCCGAATCCGGAATCTGACCAACCCAAATCCGGAATCTGATATGCAGTACCCCCCCCCCCGCCCCCGGCGAGGCTGAAGACTCCTGAAAGGCCCCTCCCGTTCTTGTCGACGTTTCACGCGAACGAACCCTTCCCTCGAAACGGCCCCGATATAAAGCCCCTTTGCAACACATGTATAACCGCCGACCCGGCAATCAAGACAATATTCTGAGCGGCATTGAGTGCCGTTCACCCTGGAGCGATCCATCATGCGAATTCGAATCGCCATCGCGGCTATCATACTTTTCGAGATCTTTCTCCTGTTCCTCGGATGCCATGAAGATGGGAGCAGTCCTGTGACGCCCCAACCGATTCCGGGGACGGAGCAGACGCTGACGGACGAGACAATCAGGCATCCGTCGGGAGGAATGACCGGCTCGCCGCCCTGCCTTTGGGGCTACTACAAGGTGGTTTATGATGCGGCCGGTCGCACGATCGATGCGATGCCGTTGCGCGGACCGGCGTTCGCATGGAACGTCGTCACGTTCCTGCAGCCGCCGGCCGGCTCGATATCGAACATGAGCGTCAAGGTTCTCGACGATTCCCAGCTTCTCGACACGGGTCGGATAGATGTGAGGGTGATCCTCCATCACCCCTTCCCGGGACAGGATATGTATGACGGATTCGATGTCTGCGGGATTCTGCTGACCGAGGGATCGATGACCGCTCCGGCGAACCACCATCTCACGTACGCCAACCCGGCAGTCGATCCCACCCTGTGCAATCCCGACGGCTACACGCGCTGGATGAATCCCTCCGAGTTCCTCACCGGGAATGTCTTCGGCTATGAGCCCGGGTTCTGGGGAACCAGCGAATCGAGCGAGAACTCCGGCTTCGTGGCCGGCGCCACATTGAATCCCCACAAGTACTTCGCCCTGGGGCTCGGCCCGTCCGAATCGCTGCACGACTGGCTGGAGGACTCGGACTACGTACATGGCCGAGGATTGTTCCCGGCCGGGGCGACATGCGCTCGCGACTACGAACTGCTCTTCCCGAAGGTCGAGGGCCAGATCGTTTTCATGTTCAACTACGCAGTGCTGGCAAACTGGGCAGCGCCCAACGTGCAGCCTCCGTCGGACCCGCTCAAGGACTTCCCTCGTGAAGCCAACGCGCAGTACCCTCTGCACATCTTCGTCACTGATAACTCGCGGGTATACCATACGGCGGATGATGCGGGCGGAACCCTGTCGTTCGACATAGATGTGTTCGACTGGGGATTCCTGACGAATCCCAAAGGCGTGCCGGGCGAGGTGACCAAATTCACTGTCTGGAGCGACGAGCCGCTTGTTCCCGGAGGCGCGGTGGAGTTCCTGTCGACGGAGGTGGAATGGAACTCGGGTTTCCTGGCCTCCACTTCGGTGGCGACCATTGAGATCCCCGGAGCCGTACCGAGCAAGTCCGGAGATGCGACGGTGTGGATCGAGATCGAAAGCGCCAACCCTTCATCCTACGATCAGGGGTTTGATGCAGAGGTTCCGGATGATCCTCTCGCTTCCTACGTGCGAGTGCCGGTTCTTGTGGCGAACTGCCCCAAGGCTTTCCTGAGCGGGATGAGCACCAACCAGGCGGGCAAGAACTCCGTCATCCAGGACGTGGTGATCACAGGCGAGAATTTCATTGACGGTTCCGAGCTGGGAGTGTGGCTCGAACAGGCCGATGCCGGCGGGGAGGCCACGGGAGACGAGAACTTCAAGATCTACGGTACGAACGTGACCTACGTCGACACGAACACCATCACCGCCGACTTCGATCTTGCCGACGCTCCCATCGGCAACTACGGGATCGGCTGTGTAAATGGGTGCGGAACGGTCACGACTCCCGACGAGAACTACACATACAACAAGAACGCCGATATCCTGGTGCTTCCGCCGCCACCGGTTTCGATCGAGCTGTCAACGGGTCGAACCACTGCGGAGCCGGCCCCGGTCGACAGCCTGTACGTCTCCTGGGACCCGGTCAGCGACGCACAGTACTACAAGGTGTATGCCAACGTCTATGACATATATGGGAAGCTGCTGGAATCCCTATTTCTGGTGATGTGTGCAGACACGCAGTACAAGATACCGGTGACGACCATTCTGCCGAATGGAGGCGCCATCGAGACCTGGATAACATCGTACGCCGAGGACGGAAGCAATGAGTACGAATCGCTGCCGAGTCGGTCCGGATTTTTGTACTACCAGGGATTCGAGAAAGGCCTGGGGCAGTGGAATCTGCTGGCCGAGAACTCCTACAGCCTCAGGTTCGTGCGGTCGACTGTCGATGCCTCCTATGCCGGAGTCTGGGGTGTCAAGACCTACGGACTGGTCCCGTCCTACTCCAGCCTGTGGGCCATCATGACGACGCCGCCAATCCCCGAGATTTCGGGGGCCTCAAAGGTCTACTTTGAGTTCCTGCACAAGTACATGGGCATGAACACCTACAATGGCTACCAGGTCGGTTGGTTCGATTCTCTGCCGCCCGACGCAACCGCCAATGCTGAGGGATACCATCCGATAGTCTCCGTAGCGTACGGTCATGGCTATCCCGACGACGACAGCTCCGCACTTCGAACCGAGTACAGCATCACGACGTCGCAGGACAACAATTTCCGGTCCGGCAACTCAACATGGGTAGGCTGGTACCTTTCGGGCTTCGATTTGTCCGCGATTATCGGCGATAACAAGGCGAACCTGCCGGCAGTCGCACTCGCCGGAGACCATCCTGACCTCATGGTTGTCGCGATCGACGAAGTGGCGGTCCTTGTTTACTGACAGACAGGTCACATCACGTCACATCACGTGACATCACGTGACATCACGTTCATCACAATAAATGCGAGATCGAAGGATCACCGGGGGGCCGTGCAAGCGGCCCCTCTTCTTTCGTCTGAGCCACGGAGCAAGCCTCTTGCCCACGGACCTTCGTTGTGCAATGATTTCTCTCAGTCCTATGCCCGACATAAAGCAGGATGAGTTCCTTCGGTCGGTTACCGAAGGGTTGAGCCGTCCCGAGGGAGGCGATTTCGACCGCACTCTGGAACTCCTCAGGAGTGTCCCCCCGGGCGATCTTCGCGAGGCTTTCGAGACGTTTCTGGACGATCCCCCTCCGGACCTGGCGCTGGGCGTAGCGCGCGCCGTGGGGCTGCTTGAGCTTGAGCCAGCCGCCGACCTGCTCATTTCGCTCGTGGATGAGCCGGGAAAATGGTTCGGACACTCGGACCGCGCAGCCATCCGCCTTGAGGCGGTCCATTCGCTGGGGCTGCTGAGGGCCCCTGCTGCGGTGGACCCACTTCTGGACCTCGTCGCCAACTCGCACGATTCCGAGCTCCAGATGGCGGCAGTGCAGGCGATCGGGATGATCCGGTCCCCGATGAGCGTCCGCCCCCTGATCGAAAGCATGAAAGCCGATCCTCCCATCGCGCTCTCCGCGGCGGGAGCGCTGGCGCAAATCGGCGGCGAAGAGGCGTTTTGGGGCCTGGTAGCCGGGCTGACAGTGGATGAGGACATGATCAGGTCCGCCTGCGTATGGGCGCTGGGGAAGATGGGAGATGAGCGAGGAATCGGGCCCCTGATGGCGCTGATCGAGTCGAGCGACGGGTTTCTGCGACGCGATATCGCCTGGGCCATCGGCCAGATCGGCGGCCTTCGCGCGCGGCTGTGCCTGGGGGCATTGTGCCAGGGCGACCCGGAGCTGGGCGTCAGGCGCGAGGCGTCCAGGGCCATCTATGCAGGCACCGTCCTGGGGAAATACCGCGACAGTCCCCCCTGACGCCGGGTAGATATCTGCGCCGAGCGCGGGATCCCGTTCTCACCTGCGACGGCCTTCATCTGTGCTAGTATAGCTGTCCTCAGAAAGGGGAAACCGATGAAAAACCTGGTTCCGTTCCTGGTGGTATTTATTCTTGTCGTCATTTCCGCGCCCGGCGGGGTCCTTGCACAGGACAGTCCCTCGGGGAGTCCGCAACAGGCGCCGCCGTCGCGATCCGACCTTATCGTCCCGCCCGAAATCTGGGATCGCGTGAGGGAGAATGTCGGGTACGCCGGTAAGCCTCTCGGATACACCGCGGATGAGATGGAGCATTTCCGGGGATCCGATTGCGTTCTGCGAGTAGTCGAGATGCTTTTCCGCGACATCGCGTCCGTGCCCCAGTTCAGCGGGAGGATCAGCGACGAGATGCTGGCCGATCCTGCGAATTTCGCCGCCTCGACATTCGCGGCCTACAGAACGCTGGATGCCTACGGGGCGAGGGTGATGGAGTACGGCGGGCTGTCGGGCTGGGAGGCGGACTGGATTCCCGAGGATGCCGGTACCGATGCCGCTTTTGATGCGGTGTTGGCGAAATGCACCGAGGGCGGCATCGCTTCACCCATAAACGACCGCGACCTCATAATGTGGAAAACCCTTCCGGAACCGGCGAGGAAGCTCGCGGTGCGGATCATGATCGCCGGGATCGAGGCGTCGCCGTGGCTGCGGGAGTCCTTCGACGAAAGCTTCTACAAGGATTACTTCAGTGTCGGCGACATCGGCGATATACCGATGGAGGACCTTTACGCGTTCGCGAGCGCGCCGTGGCAGGGCGACGACGAGGAGGAGCTGGCCATCTCGCCGCGTGAGTCTTTCGAGGCCCTTGACAAGTTCGACATGCAATATTTCGCGACCGGCTCGAACGAATTCATGCGTATGGTCCACGGCGCGATCGTCGAATACCAGTCGGCTACATCCGCAGCACAGCCCGAATTCGGCAACTTCTCATACTGCGAGATTCGGACTCCCCTTGGAAAGGCCGGCATTTTCGGTCCCGGAAGCGACAGGGTCGAGGGCGACTTCGCGTTTGTCGTCAATCTGGGGGGCGATGACACATATCTGGGGAAGACGGCTGTGCCGCGCTCAATGGACGAGCCCATCGGGATTGTCGTCGACCTGGGGGGCGATGACACGTACGACTCCGGCGATCTTGCCGGGTCGCTCGCGTGCGGGAATCATGGGATCGGCGCTATTTTCGATCTTGAGGGAAACGACAAGTATATTTGCGACGAATCCGGCATCGCGTCCGCATGGTACGGCACCGGCATCGTCGTCGATTATTTGGGCGATGACACGTACAAGTCCCGCATCTGGTCGCAGGCTGCTGCGCACGCCGGGGTGGGAATGCTCATCGATCTTGAAGGGAACGACAGGTACGACTGCATCGAGCAGTCACAGGCTTTCGGCTCGACATACGGCATGGGGGTTCTGCTCGATGTGACCGGCGATGACATCTATTTCGCCGATCCGGAGGGGCACGTTTCCGAGGTTTTCGAGGGGCGGACGTGCAATTTCGCACAGGGGACTGGATTCGGACGGCGGGCGGATTTCGGAGACGGACACTCGCTGGGCGGCGGAGTGGGGCTGCTGATCGAGGGAGGAGGCGACGACAGCTACACGGGAAGCGTCTACAGCCAGGGCGCAGGCTACTGGTGGTCGCTCGGCTGCCTTGAGGATCGCGCCGGTAACGACACATACCGCAATGAGCAGTATTCATGCGGGTCCGCGCCCCATTTCGCGATCGGGTGCCTCGTCGATTTCGCCGGCGACGACAAGTACAACGTCGGGAACGAGGATGTCGAGCGGCAGATCCAGGGACATGCGCGCGACGCGTCCCTGGCCGTCTTCATCGACGGGTCCGGGAACGATGAGTATTTCCTTCCCAACCTGGCCGCGGGCTCTTCCGATCTGAATTGCCTTACGCTCTTCTGGGACAGGCTGGGCGACGACACGTACATCGCCGACCGCAACCCGCCAAGCGCGACCGCGTTCTCATTCGGCGACTCAACGACCTATTATGAGCGCTTCTACACGTTCCGAGACACGATGGCCTGCGTGGGCGTTTTCCTCGACACGGGCGGTCTTGATTCATATACCGAAAGGGATCCCGCCGACGCGGAAGCGGCGGCTGCGCTGGTCCGGATTCCGTTTGCCGACAACTCGGAATGGCGTCAGAATCAAGGGCCGAGGTTCTGGGGGTATGGGCTGGATGTGGATTGGTACTCGGTATTGATGGCCCCCCTGTAGGTCCCCCCCAAGGGGGGGACGGTTAAGAGGCGGGCTTCACAGGGCCCTTTATCCATGCGGTGTTCAGAATACGCCGTCCCCCCCTTGGGGGGGACTACAGGGGGGCACAGGCTTTTCAGAAAGGGATGACGGGAAATGATCGCTCCGCGAAAGATTCTCACAATCATCATTCTCGCATCAGTGAGCCTGATTGTCGCGACATCCTGCACGGGACGGGTCCGCGAGCGCATCGAGAACCGGCGCGAAGACAACACGGCGCAGACGTCCGACGGGCAGGAGAAACCCACACTGGGGGAGGTCCCACGCGACGCGTCGGCGGCTTTCGCGTACGAGTCGACGCCAATCAACGCATCCATCACTCCGTTTGAGGCGCAAGGCGTCGCGGATCGAGCGATCCTCGACGACAGCTACACCCTCTACTCCCTCAAGTATGAAAGCATGGGCGAGACCGTCCCGGCGCTTCTGGCGATACCGAAGGAAGGAAACGGTCCATTCCCCGTCGTGTTGATGCTTCATGGACACAGGTCGTCCAAGGCGTACATGATCCGGCGCTACTCCACCGAGCTGGCTCGTCGCGGGATAGCATCGGTCGCGATCGATCTTCCGCTCCAGGGCGAACGAAAAGTGGAGGGCAGGGAGTATTTCTCGGGCGATCCCGAGACGACCGCTCAGACGCTGAAGAGGTCGGTGATCGACGCCCGTCGCGCAATCGACTGGATCGAGACAAGGGACGATCTGGACTCGGGAAAACTGGCTTTGATCGGCTACTCGCTTGGAAGCTGGATATCGACAATGACGGCGGCTGCGGACCAGCGACCGCAGGCGGTCGCGCTCAACGTAATGGGCGAAGGCGCACCCGAGGCGCTGCAGGGTGACTGGGAGACGTTCAGTGAGGAACATCCCGTGCTTTCGCGCCTGGCCGAGCGTCGCGGCATCGATATCGCGTCCGGAGGCATGCAGGGGCTTTTCATGGAAGAATGGATCGCATCCATCTCCCCTCGAACGATCCTCATGCTGAACGGTCGAGACGATCGCATCGTGAATCCAGAGGGCTCGAGGAAGCTTTTCGAGGCCGCAAAGGACCCGAAGGAAATTCTCTGGTACGACTCCGGACATATTCTTCCGGAGGAGGCCACAACCGACTGTATCGAGTGGGTCGCAGAGAAACTCATGCCCGAATAGCCCTTGGAGGGACGGGGACTGGCACCCAGAGGTGCCCTCCACAAGCGGCGTCTTCGCAGCTTGTGGAGGTCTCAAAAGGAAGAAAGCACAGTTGAAGACCTCCACAAACTCGATGACTCGTTTGTGGAGGGCACCGCTCGGGGCAAAGCTGTGTGCCAGTCCCCGTGCTTCTCAATTGTACGGCCCTGCATACCGTGATATGATGTCCACTGCATGCAGTCCCCGCTCTGTGGCTGAATCCATATTCAAGCGGTCATCCGGAGGTCCGTGATGCTTTTCAGAAACGGTTTTTGGGTCGGTTTCGCCGTCATCATCTGGACAGCGATCATCTCGTGCTCCGGCGGAGGCACGCCGGTCTCGCCGACCATTGGCGAGCAGGCCGAGTCCATTACCCCCGGCAACGGCACTGCGCAAGGCAGCTCACACGTATGCTGGGGCTACTGGAAGGTCACGATCGATTCCGTGACAGGATCGGTCGAGATCATTCCTCTTCGGCAGGCTGCGTTCAACGCCAATGTCACGATGTTTCTGCAGCCGCCGCAGGCGCCGATAAATCTCCTCAAGATTGCGATCAATCCCGGGTCGGACCTCGCAGCGGGATATGTCGACTGCGACATCACGCTCGAGCACCCGTTCAAATCGCTTCCCATGTACCGCGGTTTCGACGTGCGCGGGATTTTCATGGCGGACGGGAGCCTGCCGGTCGAGAGCGTTCCGGGGCTCTACCGGGCTGCGCCGGACGAGGCAAGGGTCCTGAACGCAGACGGCCTTACGCGCTGGTGGAATGCGAGCGAGTTCGGTCCCGAGGGAAAAATCTTCGGATTTCAGAGGGGGAAACTCGGCTTCCCGTACTATCCGACCGCCACTCTGAACGGGTACAAGTATTTCGCGGACGGCCTCGATGCGACCGCCGGAGTCGAGACTGTGGATCCCGCCGCGCGGGGCACGTTCGCCACGCAACCCGGCATCAACGCCAGGAACTACGTCATTCAGTTCGCGATGAGCGGGCCGAAGCCGGACTTTCATTTCCAGTACGCGGTGGATGCGTCATGGGACGCGCCGGACAAGAGCTATGCGCCGCAATATCCGATCGAGGCGTTCACTGAAAGCGCCCAGATGCGCGAGGCTTATCACATTGTTTTGCAGGATACCGGCTCGACCGCATACTACCAGGCTCCGGACGAGAAGGGCGGCGAGCTGCGTCTTACGGTCGAGGTGTTCGACTGGCAGACTCCTGAGAGTGGCGTGAGCACGGAGATCTCGGCGCTCTTCCTCGAATCGCCCCTTTTCGCCTCACCGGTCGATATCCTTCCGATCGCAACCGAAATGCCCGGAAGCCAGGTCACAAGCCGGGTCTATTCGGTCGTTCTGGGCGACCTCGTTCTCACTCACGCCGGGGCTGAGGAAGTGTTGATCGCGGCTGAAAGCTCCGTCGGGACGTACGAACCGAATCTTGAGGGCGGCGCTCCCGGTTTCATCTTTCCTGACGAGCCCCTTGTGGCTTTCGGCCTGGGGTCCGTCAATATTCTGGGCGAGACCCCGAACAATCCGCCGGTCGCTGTCACCAACGAGATATGCCCAATGTCGGGCTATGCCCCCCTGACGGTCTATCTCGATCCGACGGGATCGTACGATCCGGACGAGCCGGCGGATTACATTGCGCTCTATGAATGGGACATCAACGCCGACGGGTCCTACGAATACAGCAATACCGACGGCGCAGTCGTCAAGCACTTCTTTCCCGATCCCGGCACCTACTATATACAGCTGAGGGTCACCGATACATTTGGAGCGTCCGATCTGCTCGATGAGCCGATCCAGGTTGAGCTCATTGAGGAACTGGACCACTGGCCGATGGGCTTCTACGACGCCCAGAACACCTGCTACAACCCCAACTCGCACGTCACTCCTCCCCTCACCGTTGTTTACCACGAGACCATCTCCGGGACAACCCACACGCAGCTCGCTGTCGGTCGGGGCAAGATTTACATGTCCGACCCGAACGGTTACCTGAGAGTGTTCGACGCATCCGACGGCGCCCAGCTATGGAACAAGGACATAAAGAGCATGGGCAGTTACTGGACCGGGGCGTCGCCTGCGCTCTGGAGGGACCACGTGATCACAGGCGGGACAGGCATCTGGTCGTTCCACGCCGACTGCGCGCTCGAAGACTGGCATATTTATCAGTCCGAGAGCTTCGATCACCAGGGGCAGGTCATTGTGGGTGACACCATCTATTTCAAGGGCTCTCAGGACAGCATGGTTTCGATAGGAGCTGCGGGCGGATCGGAGAACTGGAACACATACTGGACCGACCAGCCCCTTTTCCCGCCGGTGTACGGGGAGGTCGGGGGGCAGGCATATATCGCTGCACCCTACGGATATTCCTTCAGATGCGTGAACGCCTCTAACGGCGCTCAGGTCTGGCAGCAGCCGACGGGCGGTCCCGTCTACCATAACGCAGTCGTCATCGGCGATTACGTCTACTTCGGCTATTTCATCCTCTACAAGAAGAATCTGGCTACGGGTGTGGACGCCGCGACCTACGATCTCGGTACCTATCAGCCCCTGGGGATTTGGCTGAGCGACACCGACATGTTTATGAACGTCCGGTGGTACGATCCCGACTCCGGAAACTCCTATTACAAGCTGATGTCGTTTGATTTCGATCTCAACCTGAACTGGGAGGTGCCGATCGCGGGCAACTGCGATCACGGGATATACTCGGACGGGTATGTGTGGCTGGCGGTGGCGCTCGACGGCAGCAACATGCAGATGGTGGCGTACGATGCGGCGGACGGGAGCCAGGACTATGTCAACCCGGAGAAGTTCAGCTACTGCTGGGGTGGCATAGCGAACGCGAACAACAGGCTTTACATCGGGGACAATTACAGCCACCTGATGTGTTTCGAGTCGCAGTGATTCGGCCCCTGCACGGGAGCGGCCCTGGTTGTGGTACCATGGGGACCGGGGACAGGCACCCCGATTTCGCCTTCCCGAACCTGACAGGGAAAGTGAAGCGGACAAGAAGGCGAAATCAGTGTGCCAGTCCCCTACTGCAATGCCGGGGACTGGCACACGGTTTTGCCGCAGAAAACGCACCAATCGCTCATTCACTCCGGGCGGCAAAACCGGGTGCCTGTCACCGGCACATCATCTTGGTTCCGTGAGGTCCATTACATGCAATCTCGTTTTGGCGCTCTACCGCTGATAACTACCCTTCTCCTGTTCGCTATCCTTGGCTGCGGAGAGATCGGGACACCCGTGTCTGCGCCTGAGCTCCTGTCGCCTTCCCGCGCGTCCCTGGAGGATTCTCCCTCGCACAAATGCCTGGGGCTCTGGCAGTTTTACATCGATCCCTTGGCCGAGTCGGTTGATGCTGTGCCTCTGAGAGCGTGCGATACGCATCTTAACGCGCTTGCCTTCATGGAGCCGCCCGCCGGGGTCGCGCTGGCCATCGACCAGATCGTCGATTTTTCGCCCGGCCTGATAACCCTGGATATCGCCCTGACCCATCCCTATCCCGGGATGAATTTCGCGGCCGCGTTCGATGTCTCCGGTATTCTCATCAGCCACGGCGGCACGTATTTCCCGCTTTCGGACACGCTGTATTATCCGAGCGAAGGAAATGTGCGCCTTCTGAACCCTGACGGATACACGCGATGGTGGAACCCGGTGGAGTTCCCGCCGAACCCCGCCAAGCCGCAGTTCGGATACATCGACGGCCTGCTGGGGAAGAAACAGTCGGAGGCTGCATTCGACGCCACCCTCAACGGCTACAAATATTTCGCGACCGATCTCGCCGACCCCGAGGCGCCATTAAGCGATCTCGATACGTCCATGCGCGGGGTTTTTATGCCGGGATCCAAGTGCGTCCGACGCTACCAGATCGCGTTCACGCCGGGCAGCCTGGTCTTCAACTATGCTGTCGACGCGAGCTGGGCGCCTGCAGAGCCTGACGCACCCCCGATCGAGATCCCCGACGATTTCCCGCCTTCCGCGAATCGTCCCGAGGCCTATCGGATCGAGCTCCAGAACGTGAACAACACTCTCGTGTATCACTCCGGTTCCGGCACGGCGGACGGGATGCTGTCGATGTCGGTCTACGTCTTCGACTGGTACAATCCGGGCGGCAACAAGGTCTGCGCGTACGCACAGCACGACGAGCTGATGGGAATGTGCATGCCGATTCCCGCAGAAGTGGGCGACGGGTACGCCGTTTTCGGTTTCGATCTGCCGCCGATGATGCTCACGTCCTCGGACGACATCCTCCTCTGGATCGGCGCCGAGTGCGAGTTTTATGACTACCAGGATGCGCTTCCCGGGCAAATCCAGGGAGTCTATTTCCCGCAGATCATACCGGTCGCGGAGGATTAGAGCGACCTTTGGGGTGCCGATCGTCGCTTTCAAATCTCGACAGCGCATGAAGAGGCTTCGGTTGAAAATGCCCGTCCAGTCGGTCTGATACTAGTGTATGAGCCAAGGCGATGATCCTCGCGACGCTGATTTTATGAAGGAGGCCCTCGAACAGGCCCGGGAGGCTCTTGCGGAGGGAGAGGCGCCGATCGGGGCGGTCGCGGTCCGCGACGGGAGAATCATCTCGAGGGGACGCAACCGGCGTCGCGCCCTGAACGACATCACCGCTCACGCGGAGATGATGTGCCTGAGGAACCTGGACGGGGCGATCGGGGGGCTGAGTCTCGCAGGTGTGACGGTTTACAGCACGCTCGAACCGTGTGCGATGTGCGCCGGCGCGCTCGTTCATTACGGGGCCGCCCGGGTGGTTTACGGGGCCAAGGATGTCAAGCTTGGTGCGGCGGGAAGCGCGTTCGATATCCTCGGTCAGGGAGGCATCGAAGCGGTCGGGGGGATACTGGAAACGGAATGTCGGAGGATACTGGAAGGATTTTTCGAAGAGGAGCTGGGCCGACCCTCTAAGGCATGGGAAGACATCGAGCTGGAGTGAATGTTCGTGCAAGGCGGGATACTGCCCGCGTAAGGACAAGCCCCCATGTTCATCGATTTATCCTGATGAATTCACCAATAGTGTGATGACCACGACGGCTTTCCCCATATCACGCCACCGGATTTGACTTTTGACCGTCTTAGAGGGAGTATAATTACTCTCCGGTTCAGGAGCAGTCACATCGTACCGCATCCTCGGCAGATGTGACTTTTTCACAATATGGGTCAGCTCAGGCTGGGGGAGAAGCCCGACACACTCACTTATGCGCGTCCGAGACATCTCGCCGGATCGCATGCGATTGCCCATGCGCAGGGACTGGCTTTGACGGCAACGGAACCCATTGCCCGTCGCAATGGTCTGAAGAGCCTGCCTGCGGAGAAATCGGGCTCCATTGTCGCGTTAACCCTCCTCAGTTGGATCGCAGTCAGCTTCTTGAGCTGGATCGCGTTCCGCGGCAGCCTCCCCGGGACCATAAGCGTCACCGAGGAGATCATCGTCCGCGCCCTGTATCTGCCGCTTATCCTGTTCTGGCTTTGGGGCATTCACAATTTCTGGCATCAGGTCCTCACTCTCTTCTACAGCGGAAACGGTGTCAAGCTTGCGCCGGTTCTTGATGGTCCCCCTGTGGCGATCCTGTACCTCACGTGCGACGACTTCGATCCGATCGCATGCCGGTCCTGTCTTGACCAGACTTATCCGAACACAAGGCTGGTCATCTGCGACGACAGCAAGAGGCCGGAATCGAAGCGGTCGGTCGATGAGTGGGCGAAGCGGTACGGATCACGGGTTGCTGTTCTCCGGCGAGACAACCGGAGCGGCTTCAAGGCCGGAAACCTTAACCATGCAATCTCCGCTTCGGTATCGGAGGAATACATTGTCATCTGCGACGCAGACGAGATCATTCCTCCCGGGTTCGTCGCCGGCCTGCTTCCGTACGCATTCCTCAAGGACGTAGCGTTCGTCCAGGCCTGCCACACGGCAAGAACCAGGGGGCAGACCCACTTTGCGGAAATGATGTCGCCCAGCATCGAGATTTACTACAGGCACAACCTCCCTCTCAGGAACGCGTACGGATTCGTCTCGTGCTTCGGTCACGGGATAATGATAAACAGAAGCGCCTGGGAGTCGGTGGGCGGCTTCCCGGAGATTGTGTCCGAGGACCTGGGATTCGCGGGAAGGGCACTTGCGAAAGGGCTGCGGGGTATCTACACGCGGAATGTCGTAGCCCAGGAATCGTTTCCGCCAACCTACACGGCCTTCATGAAGCGAGAGCGCAAGATCATCGGCGGAACGATCGAGTTCTTTCAGAAGGAGCTGCCCGGGCTTCTGAGGTCGAAAAAAGCCACACTGACCGAGAAACTGGACGTGCTGTTGACGTTCTCCTTCTGTTTTATCGGGCTGGTAACGATGATCAACGTTCTGGGCGGAATCTGGCTGGCTCACACGTACGCAACGCACGGGCACGAGATTCAGGGACGGTGGTTCCTTTTGTTCTACCTCGTGGGGCCCCTTACCCCGGTCGCGCCGCTGGCCCGATACCTTTTCTTCAAGCCGATGCGCTATGGCCATTATTTCTTCACGTCGGCGATCGCATTTGTGAGCCTTGTGCCCACATTCGCGACAAAGGCCATCGAGCAGATTTTCCACATCAGAAGACAGGATTTCGATGTAACCGGCCAGATTGCCCGCCAGCGCCAGACGCTGATCAATCACCTTTTCCCGGTCGCCTGCGGATTCATTGTACTTGCCACCGCCCTCCTGCTGCCGTCGAGGGTCCTGGCCCCGGCGGTAGGGGTGTCGGCGATGTTCATCATCGGGCCCGCCCTGTGTTTCACCGAGCTAAAGGGGCTTTTCGGATTCCTGGCGAGGAATTCAGGCATTTTCCCGTACGCGGCGATAAGCGCGATCCTGTTCCTCTGGAAGTAGCTCTTTCCCTGCCCGGGACCGTCGCAAGGGCTGCGGCGGATATCGGGATCATTCCCTGCAAAGCATATTGAGGTCGACATTGAGCCCGGCCTGCTTCATCTGGAGGGCGAGCCTGAGTTGCCATCCGTCATGAATGTCTACATCGATCGGGATCGGCTCCAATCCCAGACTTTTCAAGAACCAGACCACCGACTCTTTCGCCGGCTGGCCGGGCTCTAAGAGAACCAGCACCTTCTTGCTTTGGTAAGCAGCGACATCGGGCCCGTTCCCTGACACCGACTCCCTTACCGTGGGGACAAGGTCCAGAAGCTCATAGATCGACTGCAGCTCCGCGATCTCGAGCGCTATCGACTTCTGGAAACCGAGCACCTCGTTTTTGTTGAATGTGCCGATCGTTGAGAGCCCTGTCGACCTCATCTCCGTTCCGGCCCTGCGACAACGCTCGGCCACCGAATCGTCCTCGAATATCCGACACAGCATCTCGTAGTTGTAATGCGACCACTTGGACCGCTCAAGGCGCACGTCGTGAAGAACAACCTGGCTCGGGATGCTCTTGAACTTGAAAAGGTGGCCCTTTTCAATCTGCTTGTAAATCCGCGATTCAGCTTCGGCCCTTGCAACCGTGAGCCTTGGTAACGGCTTCCTTGTCATCAAGTACCACCGGTCCTGCGGTCTTACCGGATCGCAGGATCACCAATAATATCCGGGATATGCGGGCTCCTTCGACCATGATGCGAAGGCTAGTTTGGGGGGATTTCCGGGCTCAAGGCGCGGAACGCATCCACTTATTCCCGTCTTTGGTATCCCTGACGCGCGGGCTGCTCGTTTCTATCGCGGGACTTCGACCGTGGCCAGAAGGTTTGTCTCGCCGCCCCGACCGGACAGATTCCCGGTGAACACCACCTTGTCTCCGCCCCGGATGAACCCCCTGGATTTTCCCAGGTCCAAGGCCCTTTCGAGCAGCGCCTGGACCGATTCCTGGGCGTCCACAACGATAGGGAGAACTCCCCAGAACACACTGAGACGCCGCGCAACACGGACATCGGGCGTGCACGCAAGGACCGGCTGGGGGGGTCTCAGATGGCTGAAGATCGCGGCTGTCGCGCCGCTGTCGGTGACGCAGATGATCGCCGGAGCGCTGATGTCTTTGGCCAGATGGCAGGCGGCGTCGGCGATCCCCGACCTGACCGACCTGTCGCCCATTTCCGGACGTATCGACGGGGTCTCCAGCCCCAGGTCTTTCTCGGCCCTGCGACAGATACGCGCCATCATGGTCACGGCCTCGACCGGGTACTTCCCCACGGCCGTCTCCTGGGAAAGCATGACGGCGCTGGTTCCGTCCAGAACAGCGTTCGCCACGTCGGCGATCTCCGCACGGGTAGGACGAGGAGCCCGGGTCATCGATTCGAGCATCTCGGTCGCCGTGATGACCGGTTTCCTGGCCTCGCGACACAGCCGGATCATCCTTTTTTGCACGCCGGGGACCTCCTCAGGCGGAATTTCCACGCCCAGGTCCCCCCGCGCCACCATCGCACCATCCGACGCCCTGATTATCTGCTCCAGGTTCTCCACGCCTTGCGAGCTTTCTATCTTGGCGATAATGGCAATGTCTTTCCCGCCGATAGCCTGTCTGATGTACTCGATGTCGGAGGCGCGATTTACGAACGACGCCGCGACATAGTCGATGCCCCTGGCCACGCCCTCTTTCAGGTCGGGGATATCCTCCTCGGTCAGCACCGGAAGCCCCAGCGCTTTGCCCGGGACATTCACCCCCTTGTGCGGCCTGAGGGTCCCCCCCGCGACCACCCTGCACCTCGTCTCCTTCTCGCCCGCTTCTGTGACCACGAGCTCGATCATGCCGTCATCGAGGAAAACCGCGTCACCCGCTTTCAGCAATTTCGGCAGACCCGGAAAAGTGACGCCAAGACGCCCGGCATTGCCCTTGATTTTCTCCCCCACGATCGTGAGTTCCGAGTCGCGCTTCAGATCCACGCTGTCGCCTTCCAGGTCGCCGACGCGCACGTCCGGGCCCCGCGTGTCGAACATGATCCCGACATGCTCGCCGAGTTCGCTCGCAAGCCTCCGGACCTTCTCCATGCGCGCAAGATGCTCTTCAAGGCGCCCGTGCGAGAGATTCAACCTTGCGACATTCATCCCTCCCTCGATCATTCCCCGCAGGACGGATTCCTCATCTGTTGCAGGACCCAGGGTGCAGACGATTTTCGTCCGCTTGAACTCCGGTCTGTCGATGCTTCTCTTCTGGTTCATTTCAGCGCATTCCTTTGATCGCAGGATAGGCTCCGGGCAGGTCTTTGAAACGGATCAGCCGGCCGGATGGAGGCAAGGCTCCGGATTTTCCGAGCCTAAGCAGGATCGAGACAAGCCCGTCGTCGGGATGGAAGACGAGCTCGCGAAGGGCGCGCCAGGTTCGGCCTCCCGGACCCTTCTTCGCTCTAAATGCCGACGGCGGCAACTGAAAGAATGTGTGAATCTCTCCCGACAGGCAGCCGCGGACGGCGTATTCGGCCATCATTTGTCCGGTGCAGATGTTACCCGTCCCGATCAGACTCGGACTTATCCCTTCGGATGCAAGGATGTCGAGGGTTTCGAGATTGATGTTGCTCAGGTCAAAGCCCCCGTAGGCGACCCCCTTCTGCCCCTCGAATGTCGCATCCTTGTCGAACAGGCGATTCGCGACCACCAGGCCCGCCAAGTGCTTACCGCCCTCCTCAAGGGTAATTCTCGCCAGCATCGCCTGGAAGTCCGGGCCAAGACCGGGGTTCGGCAGCTTCACAACGAATCTTCCCCCCTCGGCGATTCCGTCTCGGAACGCTCTCACCGACGTGCGCACCCAATTCTGGAATGTCTCGGGCCTGTCGGACCCAGGCAGAAGAGAGAGGGTCGGGCTGATGTCGATTTCCACCAGGAATTCGATTCCCGGCTTCGCACTCTCCCAGTGAACGTCGGCAAGCCGTCCGAGACAGTGGGTTGCCTGCTCCCGTGCCCGGTCGGGATTGGTGACGTCCACCATGAGCGATGCGATGACCGGGTAAGCCGGGTTCCGGCGGATCGATTCCCTATAGAGATCCACGTACTTGTCAAAACCCTTGTCCCAGCCTCTGCCTTTCCATGTGACGGTCCAGCCGTCTCTGCCGTCGCGCGAAATACGCCGCTCCACGACCATCTTGGGCGCTCGTCTCTCCCAGGCGTCTATACCCACCTCGCCTCCCGGGGTCACTCCGACCGCCGATTTCAGGACTGTGAACGCAAGCCCGCTGGATTGGTCCGAGCTCACTTGCCCGACCGAGATCGAAAGCTGCCCTGCGGCCTTCCCGAAAGGATGGGGCAATTCTATTCCAGAATATTCCGCGGCGAGATCGACTCGATATTTCTCCCTGACCCGGTCGGTAAGAACGCACGCGACCGACGGCTCGGCGCGTTCGAGATCGTCCGTCAGAGCCGACAAAACGTGATCGTCAAGGTCGACATGCTGAAGGAATCCCAGAATCTCAGGATTGGACATCCGACCATTCCCCTACCGCGTCAAGCGTCGCTGTCACAAACTCGTGATCGATCGGGCTAAGTTTCGGTCCCCACGGATCGCGCGATGAACCGTGTGGGATGATGCCCTTGTGAGCAAGTCCCGCGAGTATTCTGCCCACGTGACCGTCGAGCGGATCGACATAAATCGCCTCCGCCAGGTGATCGATCAGGCGGCTGAGCTGAAGGAAGCGGGAGGTCTCGCGCATGAACCAGGCATCGATCATCTCCCGCTGGAGCTCGGGACAGATCGATCCGAGCCCGACAAGCGCCCCGTGGCATCCCCTGTACAGCGAGTAGCCGTAGAAACGGTCCTCGCCGGACAGAACGGCCTTCTTCGGATGCTTCACCAGAATATGGGTGACAAGGTCCTGCATCAGGACGGGGCGATCGTGCATGCTCGTCTTTACCGCCGCCACCTCAGGCATCGCCATGAGAGTGTCGAGCACTTCCTCGCTGTAGAACAGGTTTCCAGACCGATCCGATCCGCACGACAAAATAAGCGGAATGCCAAACCCGGCGAGAGCCCGGTGGTACACAAGAATCCTGGAATCGCGATCGGGATCATCCCTGAATTCATCCGGCGGCCTGACAAGAAAATAGCGAGCGACGGGAATCGCATCCTGAGCGTTCCTGATGGCGGAAGAGACCACGGATTCCACGGGTACGCCTTCGTCGGAGCCGACCTCGACGACGATAGGAAGAGCATCTTCCAGAGCATCGCGCCAGATGTTCAGGACCGCGATGCGGTCTTCGCGAGAGAGATTCCGCCCCCTGCCGGTGTCGGTCCACAGCGCGACACCGTCGACCGGCTGGGTTTTCGTCCAGGATGCGAACTTCTCCAGCGCCTTGAAATCAGGCTTCGTCCCGTCTTCCGAAGGAACCGGCGCGGCAGGGAAAAGCACCCCCAGGAATTCCTCAGTCCAATCGGTCATGTTCGTACCACCACCCTCCTGTGTGGAGGATTGTAAAGCCCGACCGCAGCGGGGTCAACGCCCTGACTGACGGTCGGGCCCCGGAAACATTTTTCCTGATGACAGCCGGTGACCTCCACAAACGAGTCCGCGTCCGCCGCGGCGGATTGTGGAGGTGTCCAACTGTCTCTTCTTCGTTATGAGACCTCCACAAGCTCCGAAGACTCCGCTTGTGGAGGGCACCCGCACCCGGAACACGTGGGGGCACGGCATGCCGTGCCCCTACAATCAGTGTATAATGAAAATCAGATGATCCGCGTCCCCAGAGCAAGGAGGTCACTATCGATGAGGTTACCACGCAGCGCGGGACTGTTTTGCGTCTGGTTACCGGTCTTCCTCCTTCTGTGCGTATCGTGCGGAGGAGGAGGCGAACCGGTGACACCGCCGGACGGCGAGGAGCCGGAGTTGATAGGGTCCCTTAAGACCGTCTGCGCGGAGGACCTGGCGCTCAACGGGACGATTCTCTATCTTGCGGACGGACCGGGCGGTCTGAAGGTGATCGACATCGCCGATCCGTCGAAACCCTCGCTCGTGAGGACCGTACAGACCACTTACGCATTCAGGGTCTACATCTATTCGGGACATCTCTACGTCTGCGATGCGTCCGGCGGATTGAAGGTGTTCTCTTTGGCGGCGCCGTCCAATCCAACACAGACCTTCTCGGAGGCCACCAACTGGGCGTCATCGGCCGCATTCCACCAGGGCTACCTTTTTCTCGGCGACTACTACGGAGGGGTGAGGATATACAACGTCGCCAATCCCGCGGCGCCTGCGTACATCAAGACCGCACAGAACACGAGGGCGAGGGACACGGCCTTCGACTCAGACACGCTGCTCGTGGCCGACAATCCGTACGGGCTGTCGACATTCTTCCTCAGCGGCCCCGCGAATCCAGTCAACACGTTCACCGACTCCGGGCGGATAGGAAACTACGAGGATATCATCGGACACGCCGGCTTCGGGATAATCGCGAGGAACGACGACTCGTCGAGGATAGGCATCTACTCGATCGCGAACCTGTCGGCGGTCGGCCTTGCCAGCGAATTGTTGCCGGCGAGGTTCATAGAAGGACTCAGCGCGGACGGGGACAAGCTCTTCGCGTCATGCGGGGAGGACGGGGTGATCGGGTACGACATGGGGGACCTTCCTGCCCTCGAGAAACTCTGGCAGGTGAACACGCCCGGCTACGCTCGTCGGGCGAGGCTGAGCGGCGACATTCTGTACGTCGCCGACATGGCGGGCATCGCCGTCTACGACCTGCACACGAAGGGGGGCGACTGAATGAGAACGTCTCCAGTGAATCTGCAACTCGCCTGGGTCGCCGCCGTGCTGGCCGCTTCGATTCTCTCGATCGGCTGCAGCCGCGAGAGCGTCGTGCCGGGAAATCTTCCCCAGAGGTCGCCGGCAATCGATTCATACAATAACTATATGGTTCTGTACGGCGACCCGCACGTGCACACGAATCTGTCGGACGGCGACGAATCCCCCGATTTCGCGCTGAGGTATGCGCGCGATGTGGCGAAGCTCGACTGGTGTTGCATCACCGACCACTCCGAGATGATGGCCGCCGACAACAATGTTGCTCTCGGCTACTACAGGTCGATCCCGTCTAAATACGATCAGCCGGGCAAGTTCTGCGTTCTGTTCGGCTACGAGTGGACCAGCGCGGCGTATGACCACAGAAGCATCCTGACATTGGACAGCACAATCCCCATCGTCTCATGCAACGATCCAAGCTACGACGTCCCGGACGAATTATGGAAGGCTCTCGAGAATTACGATGTGGTCGGCATCCCGCACCATCCCATGATGCAGTCGTCCATGAACTGGTGGGAGTATTTCAACCCCGATGTCGAGAGGTGCGTCGAATTCTACTCGAAGTGGGGGATGTCGCTGTATGACGGTAACCCGAGGCCGCTGGCGGATCCGGATCCGAATCACGGCGTCTACAAGGCCCTGGCGGAGCAGGGGCTGAGGTTCGGGCTGACGGCGGGTACCGACACGCACATGACCCGCCCCGGAAGCCATCTTGGCGAAAGCCGCCCGCCGGACACGCTGAAGTACGCCCAACCCGGTCTGACCGGCGTCTGGGCGAGCGCTTTCACTCGCGACGCGATCTACAACGCGCTCAAGAACAGGCGCTGCTACGGGATGACCGGAACCAGGGTCATGCTGCAGTTCGCGGTCAACGGCCATGTCATGGGAAGCGAGATCAGCTCCGCCGACCCTCCCCAGATATCCGTCAAGGCTTCATCGAAGGTCCTGATTCAAAGGGTCGTGATCTTGAAGATCAGCGGTCAACAGGTGAACGAAATCAAGAC